>Ga0310696_10007281_pt1 | contig 13019 bp, 29 predicted proteins | sample AusTroGonzalo_MG_4_FD_203885 | JGI IMG/M metagenome (GOLD analysis project Ga0310696, IMG submission 203885) | Bovine rumen microbial communities from tropical cattle in Woodstock, Queensland, Australia - Gonzalo_02 (v2) (version 2) | ecosystem: Host-associated > Mammals > Digestive system >... | reverse complement strand
GGCTGTGCGAGATGCGCAAGCTTGGATACGGACGATACGCCGCCAAAATCGAAGAGATTCTCTGATTTGGATTATACGCCTTGGCAGAGCTAGGCACTCTGATGTTAGGAGTGGCCCGTTTCGGTTCGGTATGGATTTTTAGGACAGGAATGGCTAGTCACGTTAGGTCGGGATCTGATAAGGATTATAAGTTCCGTTCGGTTGATGCATGATGATGTGCGATGCGTTGATGCGAGTTCAGGTTAGATATGGGTTTCACGGTCTTGTTTGTCGGGCCTTGGCTCGTTAGTGTCCGATGTGGTGTGCTTTGGATTCTGCGTCATGTCGGGTTGCGGTAGGTTTAATTCGGATGCGGCGTTGTTTGGTTTGAATTTTGTGTTGGTGTTTGTTCCGTTCGTGCAAGGCTTGTTTCGGCATTGTATGGTGAGGATTTCAAGGAAAACAAAGAAAGGGGTTGCCTATGGATTGGGAAAAGACAATAGCAAAAGCGTGTGATGTGTTCGCCGACAAGAACTATGGCGAAATCGTCACGCACATGGAACTGGCTGCGGCAGGATCTGTAAGACCGCAGAGCAAAGACTACCGATATCTCATGTCTGCCGTATGCAAACACATGCTTGAGACAGGGCGAATGATTGAGAGCGTCCGTGGCGTTGGGTATCGGTTGGTCAAGCCTGATGACTACTCCACTAAAGCTGTCGGCTGTGCCATCTCCGCAGGACGGAAACTTGACAAAGGAGTGACCATTCTGAACAACGCCCCTGTCGGTGGGATGTCCCAGGACGGGGTTCAGCGGTACAACAACGTGAATGACAGGATGAGAATTCTGCAAGCACATGTTACTGGGGCAAAGGTTGAGATCAATATGCTCGATGGCAAGCGCAAGCATCCTCTGTCGGTAGAAGGTCATGCGTGAATTAAACGGTTACAGAGAGACCCTGGAATGGCTCACAGCCGTAACCAGGGGAAGGGGCTGGCTTTCGACAGCAGAGATCGCCCGCATCTTGGGCATTGACAGGGACACAGTTGTCAGGCGGTTTGGAGTCCGTAGAGGATGTGCGCTGCCGATACTTGCCAAGCGGATGTCAGAGGAGAGTCGGTAATGGCAAAACCGTATGCAACACTCTCCAGCTACGGACACAACGCCATTGAGTACTACGTCAGGCTCAATAGTGAGGCTGCAAAGTTACTCAAGGGATTGCCGTATGTGAAAGTCGGCAAGACAAAGGACAATAAATACATAGTCCTTGAGCCTGTTCCGAGCTACAACGGCATGACAAGCCGCAAGGTATCGTACCGTGGGCGCAAGGAAGACGGCAAGGCAGCCTACATCTTCGTGTCAGCCTGGGTGGGAATGAGTTTCTTTCCAGGCGAATGGTTTAGCGGGAACTGGCACAAGGTCAAGAAGGACAAGCACGGACGGATCTATGTGTGCTTGGACGAACTTATCGAAAAGGAGAGGAAGGAGTGATTATGGGTGGCAACAGAAAATACCGATACGGGGACGAGAACTACGATAACCCAGTCTGCCCAATCTGTGGGGAAGAGTGCCAAACACTCTATCTCCAAGACGGCAACGTCATCGGTTGTGATTCCTGCGTTGACGAAAAGAGCGCATGGGAGTGGTGGGATGAATTCACGGACCAATTCAGCCACACGGGTTTCTAAGGCAGAAGGTCTGACCATTGCGTACATACTTGGGCAGCTGACCCAACTGTTTATCCACTGGCTGTGCTTGGAGAACAACTTGTACGTCTACAGACAGATTGCGTTCTGTGCTATTGCCGGAGCGGTCATCGTGTTCGCCATCATCGTGGGAACCATCATCGGCGAGGACAAGCAGTACGCAGAGGAACGGGAAGAGGACATCGGATACCATCCCGTGCAGAAGACCTACGCTGAGTACGTTGCTGAATCGAAAGAAACTGCGCCTAAAGACAGCAACGAGAAAGACGAGGTGATCCCGACAATCTATGGCACGGACTAAGCAGGAAGAGGAAACCTTCATTGCGGCATTTGACCGCTTCGGAGAACCTCATCAACTGTTGATAGCCTTTGAGGAGATGGCTGAGTTGACCAAGGCCATCTCCAAGGCAATCCGCTACTCCAGGGATGGACACAAACGAGCCATCACAGAGGAAATAGCGGATGTCGAGATCATGCTTGAGCAAATCAAGATGATCTTCGGAATATCAGACGAGGATGTAGAGATGTGGAGATTGGACAAGATAGTCCGACTCCGCAGAACGGTAGGAATCCTGCCGAAAGAAGAAAAGCTAGGTGGTGACTAAATGGAAAAAGATTTCGATCAGATGGTAGCGGAGAGCATCATGGACACGTTCTATGTGCCTAATCCGAAATTCGGCAGCACGGAGACAGTGTGCCGCTTCAACAGCGCAGTTGATTGCTCCGAGCGGGGCAAGTGCAGGAACTGCGGGTGGAACCACAACAACCTAACGCTCCACAACAAGCGTGTGGATCTAGCCATGAAACGGAGAGAGGTGTGGCTGAATGGGGGGTGGTAAGAAGAAGACCCCCCACACGAATCCACGCTCGATTCCCAAGACCCAAGCCGATGTGGACAGAGCGTACAACGAAGGTATGGTTGCCGGAATGGTCATGTTCTTCGACATTGCCCTGTACACGCTTGGACCCGATCTTGGCATGGACGATGAAGGGATGGGCGCATTCAACGAACGATTCAACAAGAACCTGGATTGCCATCTGCATGGCGAACTCAAGGAATTCGATATGCGGAAAGCAATGTGGGAAGAGAAAGGATGGGAGATACAGATTGTTTAAAGTTATCGCAGCTATCTGCTGTGTAGCCGCATTCATCATGGTCATCATGGCTTGCTGTGCGGCTGCATCGCAGGACGATGAATGGTGGTGGAACGAGTGATATACGCCTTGTTCTTCCTTATTGGAGTCAAGTTTTCAATGGGGCCGTTTTACTGGGCAATATTAATTCTATCGGCACTAAATGATGCAGTAGGGAAAATGGGGTGAGGATATGACGATACACGTTATCATAGCATTCCTGTTCTGCCTTGCCCTGTGGATCATAGGGGGTTGCCCGTGATAGAAGAACTGATTAAGCAGCTGCGTACTGCAAGTATTCAATGTGATGAGATGAGATTACGGGATTTCGGATTCTTGTTTCAGCAAGCGGCAGACGAGATTGAACGGTTGAAGCGTGAAGTAGCAAAGGCCGTGTTGCATGAAGAATGGGGTGGCACATGAGCATCATAATCCGTGGCATGGAGATGCCGACAAGCTGTTCAGAGTGTGCGCTTTGCGGATACTACGGCAAAGGCGATCATGTGTGCGACATAACAGGGAAAGACGTTGTATACGAACTGAGCCTTGAGAAACGCCTTGATGATTGTCCGCTCGTTGAAATCCCGCCGCTTCGCCGTGGCAAGTGGATTAAACCAACGAGAGTGCCGGACTCAATGTTGGATGAGTGTTCTCTCTGCGGGTTTGATTGTGGCTCATACACATACAACTACTGCCCTAGCTGCGGGGCAAAGATGGAGATTGGAACATGAGCGTTCTTATAAAGGGCATGAAGATGCCGAAGAACTGTACGGAGTGTCCGTTCTTCATCAAAAGCAATAGCCCTAAATATCCGTTTGTAGATTGCAAACTGATAGGACGGTTGGGGAGCATTTTTAATTGTATTGATATTCCCGTTGATTGCCCGCTCGTTGAAATCCACACACATCATGGTCGGTTGATTGATGCGGATGCGCTCACAGTAAGCAACGGGTGGGTTGCAGAAGCGGAGAACTACAGAACGCACATCACGTTTGTCTATGAGTATGACATCGTGAACGCTCCGACCATCATCGAAGCAGAGGTGGACGGATGAACGGATGTATCTACCGCACGAAAGATAATGAGTGCGAACTGTGGACAGTCGATAAGAGGCATTCATTCTGCGACATCGAAACGTGCAAGGACAGGGTAATGTCAAACGCCGACAGAATCCGCTCCATGACAGACGAGGAACTGGCACGGTTTTTGTCTTTCAATACTTACAAGCACATTGACGATTTTCTTTTAGACTTAAAAGACCAAACCGACATCACTGTGACGTATTCAAGATACGAGGAAGAATACAAAAAGAAAATAACGGAATGGCTGAAAGCAGAGGTGCAAGATGTTTGACCTACCTATGATGCTTCTCGTTGCGGTCTGTGCGTTGATCGCATGGGGAAAGGATGTAAAAACATGAGTTTGACAATGCACGAATACAACCCGGCATGGTGCGATGGGCATGAGTGTCCGAAAGATTGCGAAGGTTGCGAGTACGGAGAACCGCTGCGTCCGTCATATGATGACTGGATTGAATTGCAGATCGATTTCCGTGATTGCCGGAACGAACTGTGCCTAAAGTGCGAGGCGTATCAGTACAACTACAAAACCCATGAGTGTGATGGATGCCGATGGAAACACTAGATCCAAACAAGCTCTTCGATGACGATGAGCTGCAAGAGTTCGTAGAAGATGTAGTCCATAGCTTTGCAGACCTTCAGCCGGACAAGATAGCCGTTGTTGCCTACAGTGCCAAGGACGAGTTGGTTGGCTGTTCCTACCACAACATGGAGATGCTCGACAAGGCAAATGCAATGGCCCACATCTTTCTCGATTTCCTCGATGACTACATCCGCAACAATGCCCCGATGATCCGGCAGATACTCGTTGACAGTGAAGGAGATGATGACGAGGACGATGAGTGATGAACCAAAACGCTTGACCCCCATCCGTGCGATCCGAGTGAAGTGCTTGGACTGCTGTTGCAACAGTAGTGACGAAGTAGCTCAGTGTCCGTGCGAGGATTGCTCCCTGTATCCATACAGATTCGGAAAGAATCCGTATGTCAAGCTGTCGGACGAAGAACGTGAGCGCAGGAGTCGGCAAGCAAGAGAGAACCTTGCTTTTACAAACCATATAAAACAAGTCGAGGTGGTAGGTGCAGATGAAGGATAAGACAATCAGATCCGTTACCGTTGGCGAAGTACTCAAGATGTCCTACTCTGAGCGGCTTGCCAATTATGAGCGGGAGAAGATGCTTCTTCCCCGCCACATCAAAGACAATCAAACTGTCGAACAGGCACTGCGCCTGTTGGCGAAGAAATGGAGAGTGTGAATGGGCGAATACTTTACCTCAGAAGAGATTGCGATGGTTGAACACGAAATCATTGCCGAAAGTGAAATCCTGGAATGGGCGGCAGATAACGCTTTGTGGTATCTCGCTGGAGTCAACGAGATGGCAAAGAAGCTGATTCGGAAGATCACCGAAAAGGAAGGTGAAAGCTGATGGGAATTCCTGTTCTCATCCTGGGTTCTTCAGGTAGCGGCAAGTCGGCATCCATGCGGAACTTTACCGCTGACGATGTGTCCGTCATCAACGTAGCAAGCAAGCCCTTGCCGTTCCGTACCAAGCTTCCTGTGTTCAATAGTGCGGATTACGGCAAGATCATGGGTGCGATGAAGCAGAGCAACAAGAAGACCCTGGTTGTTGATGACTCTCAGTACCTGTCCGTGTTTGCTAACTTTGCCAGGGCGAAAGAGACGGGGTACGGTAAATTCGTAGACATGGCACTGAATGAGTACAATCTCATCCAGTTTGTCATCCAGGTCCTTCCCGCCGATACCATCGTGTTTTTCCTTCGACACATCGATATCGATGACAGTGGGCGCATCCATGCAAAGACCATCGGCAAGATGCTCGATCAGAACCTGGGTGGCCTGGAAGGAATGTTTTCTATCGTTCTCATGGCGCAGACGGACGGCAATGACTATTGGTTTCAGACGCAGTCGGACGGCTACTCCCCGTGCAAGGCTCCGATGGAAATGTTTAGCGAAAGGAAGATCCCGAATGACCTCAAGTCCGTGGACAGTGCCATTAGGTCATACTACGAAATCTAAGCACTGGAAGAAATGCCCGTTTTGCGGAAATCCTGCCGTATCTGTCCTTAACATAGCTGACAGAAAACACGCAATAAGATGCTTCAACCTTCTGTGCGAATGCAGGACCCCGTGGTGCGACACACTGGACGATGCAATAGAACGATGGAACAGGAGAGTGATTGATGGCTAACTTTGACACAGGCGTTAAGGAGTACATCGTAACACACGCCAATGTGACCGTATGTTTTCCTGTCGATTGGAAGGGGAATGCTGATATCTGCTGTGACCAGTGTTTCTTTTTCAGACGGAATTACAAGACATGCGGACTGAATGGTGAGGTGTGTGAGTACCCCAATAAGTTTGTGGGCAGCTGTTGTCCGCTGGTTCCTGAAGAAGAGGTGAAGACCGATGGAAATGAGTAAAGAGCTTGAAAAGGGAATCAACGAAATGATTCGACACGGGATGCCGATGGAGACACAGGTTGTGACCATGACCATAGACACGGCAGAGCATATCCTGGAAGAGATGTTTGGCGTAGCATTTCATCTCATCAACAACGAGCCTAAATTTACAATTAGAAAGATAGAGGAGAACAACGCATGAAGAAGTTTGACAACTGGAACGAAGTTGAGCCTACGGGCAACACCACATCTTCGCCTCTTCCCGCTGGCGGGTACGTTGGCAAGATCACGGACATTGAGGACAACCCCGATAAGATGTATCTCCGCATCTCCTGGGACATCTCCGAAGGCGAATACAAGGGCAACGGAGCGTCCTGCATGGAGCGCATGGGATTCCTGCCGTATTCCTTCCGCTTCATCCGCAGCTACAAGGATTCTGCACTTAGATTCTTCAAAGGGTTCATTTCCTGCGTGGAGCAGAGCAACGGCAATTTCAAGTGGGATTTTGATGAACACAAGCTCATCGGAAAGACCATCGGGATCGTGCTTGGAGAGCAGGAATACCGCAAGCAGGATGGCACTGTAGGCACTCGCCTGGCTGTTAAGCGGACCCTTCCCGCTGACGCAATTCGGGGTGGTCAGTTTAAGGTCCCCCCCAAGGAAGTCCTGAAGGAAGAGGCGCCAGCTGCTCCCGTGTGGAGCGCTCTTGCTGACACTGACGATTCGGAACTGCCGTTCTGATGCGTATGGAGTATCCGAAGATAATTCTTGAGGATACCCGTAATCAGCCTGGAAAGCATGAGAACATTCATGCTTTCTGTGCTGAGAACGGAATCCGAATTGTGCGGACTAAGATAGTAGTCGGTGATTACTCTCTGCCCACATCACAGGAAACCATTATCGACACAAAGCAGGATCTAGGTGAGGTGTATAACAACCTGGTCCAATCACATGATCGCTTCGCCCGTGAGTGTGACATGGCTGCACAGCTTGGGATACATCTTGTGATTCTCGTTGAGGACGATGAAGTAGATTGCTTGGAGAACGTCCACAAGTGGAGCAATCCGAGGATGAAGCGGTATATGCGGCTGAAGGTCATGCATGAGAATGGTCGGTTCTGCGGGACTAAGTTGCCACCCAAGCCGCCAGTGTCATCCAAACGCTTGCAGACCATGATGGAAACATTCGCAAAACATCACGGGTGCGAGTGGATGTTCTGTAAGAAGACGCAGACGGGAGCTGAGATATGCAGGATATTGATGGGTGAGCAGACATGACACTTTATCGTTTTGCTCTGCTCCCTAAGTCCTGCGACAAGTGTGGGCGAATCTTCATTTGGGAGCGGTATGACATCTTCTTCAAACAAGTCGGCATAGAGCATTACAGTTTGAAGTGCGTGAAGTGCAAGGAGTGCATGGACAGTGGGGCAAGGTGATCTAAAACCCAAATACTCCCCATCCCACAATCGTTCCTACTGTGCCGTCACAAGACAGTATTACGCCGACATTATGATGCGGTCTTGCCCTCATGACGGAGTACAGAAAAAGTATGGAGCGGGATGCAAGGTGAGTGTGTATGTGTGCGCACGTTGTCAATACGGTGTAAAGCATCCGTTGTGCGCAGGATACACTTGCTCACTTGAAGGAGAAAAACATGAAGAAACTGTTTCAGCTTGAGTTCGGAATGACAGTAGAAGCAGAAGCAGAAAGCTGTTTGTTTTGCAGACATTGCACAGACTTGTTTTATGACAGCGAGTGCGTGTATGCGCTTGTGTGTGCAAAGGACAAGGACGTTGTTGTCGGGTGCAATGGCAACTGTTCCTACTTTGAAAATGAAGCGGGGGAGTCAACCTAAGACCCCGCTAACCAAAACAGAGAGTTGGTGATGAACCGACAGATGGATTTACAAACCGAATACACGGCAAACATAAGCATATGGCAATCGTATCGGCAACGGCTGAAGACGATGGTTCCAGGAACACGGCTATATGATGATGCTGTGCAAGACCTACCACGCATAGAGCATAACCTTGCCGAACTCCGTGCGCAGCTTGGAATAGATCCCGACAACGATGAGGATATGATTTCCGCTATATCATCCATATTGTCCGGCAAGACCACGCAGGACTTTATCGATGTGATGCAGACGGACCCGTACTATTCCAACATCCGCTTCAATGTCCTCGCCAACACAGCTGAGTACACTAAGGGCGGCAAGGTTGTGCGGTGGAGCGATGCAGACGAAGCGGCAAGCCGTGCGTATGTCGAGAAGCATTACGGCTTGTACCACGATAAGAAGCACTCAGATGCGCTCAGATTGCTTTTCCGCACACGGGAGTACAACCCAATAATTGACATTTTAGAAACGGTCCAGTGGGATGGTACGGAACGCTGTGAGCAATTCCTTGTGCGGTGGGCAAAGGCAGATGACACGCCTTACACACGGGAAGTCTCACGGCTGATATTCGCCGGTGGGATATGGCGGCTCTACTCCCCTGGATGCAAGTTCGATGATGTTCCTATATTCATTGGAACGAAACAGGGCGAAGGGAAGTCCACTCTCATCCGATGGTTAGCCATCAATGACGAATGGTACGGAGAAGTCAATCAGTTTGACGGACAGCAAGCAATCGAGCAACTGTACGGCAAGTGGATCTGCGAGATATCCGAACTCCTCGCTCTGACACGCAGGAAAGAAGTCGAAGCATCCAAGGCGTACATCACACGGGCGGTGGACAGCTACCGCAGACCATACGATAAGAACACCACAGACCTACCACGGCGGTGCGTGTTCCTTGGCACATCAAACAACCCAAACCCGTTAACCGATGTCCAAAACCGCCGATGGTATCCCGTGCATATGCGCTCCGTTGGTTACGATCTCTTTGACCATGAGGACGAGTGCCGTGCCTATATCCTACAATGTTGGGCTGAGATGCGTGACAAGTACAAAGCGCATGATAAATCCGCTCAGAACTTTGCCAAGCGAGAACTACTGGAAGTCTATCGTGAGCAACAGGACGCTGCCCGACAGGATGACTGGCGGGAAGGGGCAATCGAAGCATACCTCGCAACGAAAGCCCCCGGCGAGTATGTCTGCATCCGTGAGTTGACAAACAAGGCTCTTGCAATCGGCGGGATAGGGCATGACCCTTCCGTTGTGGAATCAAAAGACATCGGCATGATAATGACCAAATTCACTGATTGGACAAAGACGGGAAGACATTACTTTCCCGAATATGGACAGCAACGTGCTTGGCAGAAAGCAGGAAACCCTAATGACGAACAATTCAATCTCCCATTCTAAGAGGTGATCGAGTGAAGGTTCAGACAGCAATCATATTACTGAGTCTTGCGTTGATTGTGTTTGGACACTATCAGTTGACAGACAAGAAGTCAGACTTTATCGAGAAGGGATGCGCCGCCATTTATCTTTTCGGCGGGTGTGCGCTCCTGGTTCTCAGCGTTTTCTTTGGACGTTATATGCAAGAGGTGATTTTCTAACGAGCGAAAACGAACATACCGCAGAATTCTTAAAGGAATTGCAGAGCATGGATATGCACAGCAAAGTCATGCTCACGCAAGCAAGGATCATTGAATTCTACGGTGGATACCATGCAGGAATGGAATACGGTGGAGCATATGTCAGCTTTAGCGGCGGCAAGGACTCCACAGTCCTGCTCCACATAGCACGGCAGATATACCCCGATATCCCAGCCGTGTTCAGCAACACAGGGCTTGAGTACCCCGAAATCAGACGGTTCGCAAAGGCACACGATAATGTAGAGACCGTTCAGCCAAAGCTCGCATACAACGAGGTCATCTCTGCTTATGGTTATCCTCTCATCGGCAAAGAAGTAGCCGAAGCTATCTACTACGCCCGTAAGATTCGTTCACAGGATGTTCAAGTAGAGAGAGAGAGAGAGAGAACGCAAACGGACCGAGTTACAGGGCAGACGCATCTCATCGAGACAAGCGGGGCGAAGAACCGCAGAACAATCCTCATGGGAGCCTATCCCCCGTCTACACACACACACACACAAGCGCACGAAAGCGGCGGGAGTTGGCAGGAGAACGGAAACGTGGACACGGAGACGGACGGAACTCAACGGGAACCTCACGGCAGACGAGACAGCAAACCGAAGAGTCGGGGTGAATGGCAAGATTGGCGAAGGGGGTGTCTTTAGCAACGCAGAGGAACAATTCGGTGTGAAGTCTCTATTCAACAAAGAGAAGTGGCTCCCACTCGCCCGTGATATCCCCGTCATGATATCCCATTACTGCTGTCAGAAAATCAAGAAGGACCCACTCAATGCCTACAAGCGCAGGACGCACAGATACCCAATCATGGCAACGATGGCAGAGGAATCCCGTGTGCGTAAACAAGCATGGATTCGCACTGGGTGCAATGCGTTTGAAGGTAAGATTCAGTCCAAGCCCATGTCCTTTTGGACTGAGCAGGATGTGTTCCAGTACATCGTGGAGAACAACATCGACATCTGCTCTGTGTACGGAGACATCGTAGCGGTGGATGAAGACGGCAACGAGTACGATCCGCACAACCTTCTGATTGACGGGTGCAAGTTGAAATGCACGGGCTGTGACCGCACGGGATGTATCTACTGCGGATTCGGCGCACACCTTGAACGTGGCGAAACACGGTTCCAACGGTTAGCAAAAACACATCCACGCCAGTACGAATACTGCATGGGCGGTGGGCAGTGGGTGGACAATCCCGCTTACGATCCCACAGCACCGAAGATGGACGGAGTGTGGCAGAACTGGAATCCAAAGAAGATATGGGTTCCGAGCAAGAAGGGCCTTGGACTCAAGACCGTGTTCGACATGGTCAACGAAATCTACGGGAAGGATTTTTACCGTTATGAATGAAGAAAAACCTAAACGAAAGGCAGGACATCCGAAAGGCGTTCCATCCCCTGGTAGCGGGAAAAAGCCAACAAAGAGACTTGCTGATGTAATCGAAGAAAGTGGGGGGGTCATTTCCGAACCCCCCTATGATGTGGAGATAAGCCGTCCACCCGCCCCGCTCAACATGGGCAAGCTGACTATCCCGCAGACCATGCTTCCTGTGCCGCAAGAAGCAACAGCCGTGCCGAACATGGTGCAAGCCGTCCTTGCCATCCGTTCCACGGTGGACCTGGACAACCCCGCCACGCTGTGGGGAGCAATGGAACAGTATCTCACGCTCTGCGCCACAACAGGCATGAAGATATCCAACAGCACGATGTATATGGCTTGTGGTGTAGGAAGGAATGATATCCACCATTGGGAGTACGGTCTTCGCCGACAGAACAACCCCGAATACAGACGGTTTGCTGTCATGTGCAGAGAGATATGCGCAGCTGCCCGTGAGCAGTACGGCCTGGAAGGGCAAGTGAATCCGATCTTGACAATCTTCCATCAAAAATTTTATGACGGCTTCAAGGACAACCCGCCCGACAATGCTGTCGAGAATCCCTTGGGTGATATCGAAGATCCGCAGAAACTTGCCGAGAAGTACGCCGATATCATTGTGGATTAAGGCAGAAATAAAGTCCAGTTTTATTTCAGCCTAAAAATAAAGTGGGGTACTCATTTCAGTACCCCCCTATAGAAAAGGAGAATTATATGGATATCAACTCAGCGTTTACCTATCATGCCCCGACAGCAGATCAGACGGCAAGGTGTGGAGAAATCCGCATGAACGGAAAGCTGTTTGCAGAAATCATCGAACACGATTGTCCACCGTCCTCTGAGCGCACACTTGCTCTCCGTAAGTTGCAAGAATGCGTGATGTGGGCAAATGCGTCAATCGCAATCAACGAGTGAAACAAAGTGGGTGGGGCAATCAAATACCCCCCACCATAAGGAAACTACAGATATACGAAAGTCTACTATTTCGTATACTTACGCTTTGACGAGGAGCAAACCATGTTCTACGATATCGTATACCTAATCCGAGACATCTCCACCATCATCGCAATGCTGTCTCTCAGCTATTTCCTAATCAATCTGAGTAAGCAAAAATAAGCCGTAAAACTACGGCTTAGAAACGGAGATGATAAGGTAATATAACGATACCAACAATTCAATAGCGAGATGCCTTTGCGGGGGATTCCCCGTACTAAACAACAGAAAAGACCCATCCACGAAATAATGTGGGTGGGTCAATTCTTTATCCCCCTATCAGGCTGCGGGAGAGTAGCCAATGCGCTTGAAAACTCTGCGCAGGATCTCGTCATCGCTCCCGCCTTTGCACAGGTCCCTGGCTATCAGGACGGGCCGTACGTTTTGCAAGAGCCGCAAGAAGAGGACGCTGGCTCTTCCAGTGTTGACGTACCAGTTAAGCGGCGCCATGCGCCTGTAGGATTCGTCAACGCCATGCCGCTGCATGATCTCACGCTGGATGTGCCACAGCATGGTTTCTATTTCGGTTTTAGACATGAACGGTCACTCCCTTCAAAACAAAGTGGGTGGGTGGATTTATTACCCCCCTATGGACTTTTCTCGTTCCATGCGCTCCAGGACGGCTTGCGTGATGTATTCCGTCAGCGGCTGGTCCGCACGTTTGGCGGCTTCACGGATTTGTGCGCCAATTTCCTTTTTTGGACGGATCGCAATGCAATCGTTTTTCTGCCTGGATTTCTTTACTCTCTCGCTTGCGGTCATTGCCATTACTATCAACTCCTTCTGAGCACTA
>Ga0310696_10007280_pt1 | contig 13020 bp, 11 predicted proteins | sample AusTroGonzalo_MG_4_FD_203885 | JGI IMG/M metagenome (GOLD analysis project Ga0310696, IMG submission 203885) | Bovine rumen microbial communities from tropical cattle in Woodstock, Queensland, Australia - Gonzalo_02 (v2) (version 2) | ecosystem: Host-associated > Mammals > Digestive system >... | reverse complement strand
CATCGTTTTGTCGATCGTTGTGGTAATAGCTTTTGTGCTTTTGTATAACAGGTTTTTCGCAGTCACATTCGATGAGAGCTTTGCAAAAGCCGTCGGCACGAAGACCAGGCTTCTTAACTTCGTGATCGCAACGGTTATCGCGGTCATCATCGTTCTTGCAATGAACCTCGTAGGATCCCTTCTCGTATCCGCGCTCGTTATCTTCCCCGCACTCTCCGCGATGAGGATCTTCAAGAGCTTCAAGTCAGTAACGATCTTCTCGGCAATCCTTTCCGTATGCTGCGCATTCTTCGGAATCGTCCTCTCGATCCTTTGCGACACACCTGTAGGATCAACGATCGTAATCACTGATATCGCTGCGTTTGCGATCTGCTCAGTAATAGGAAAGATCAGGGGCTGATCACTTCATATATTTCGACCAGGTCTCACCCCAAAGGCCAATACGCTCATAAGTAATGAGCTTGCAGAGCGCATCTGTCAGCTTGCCGAATTTCCTGTAGAAAAGATTGAACATAAGATATGCAGCACGCTGGTCCTTCTTCTCCGGAATGCGCCTGATTATGTTCCTGAACGAATAGATCTTTTTATACATCCCGAGATAGCCTTTGTAGAGTTCTTCCGGAGATATGTCCGAAGGCTTGTAGACAACGTTTGCGGTGTTGTAAAGGGACAGATCGTCAGTTAATATCCTGCCCTCCTCTCTCATCCTGTCATAGAGCTTTGTGCCGGGATAAGGCGTTAAGATGTGTGAGGTGACGGTCTCGATCTTATTCTTTACGATCCAGTCGAGCGTATCCTTAAAGGTGTCTTTCGTGTCTCCGTCGAGTCCGAAAACAAAACTTGCATTGATCATGATCCCCCGGTCATGGATATTCCTGACCGCGCGCTCATAATCCACTGTGTGATTCTGCACTTTATGAACATTCGAAATAGCCTTCTGGTTAATGCTCTCAAAGCCGATGAAGAGACCCTGGCAGCCGCTTTCCTTCATGAGATCCAGCATATCCTCGTCAAATGCGATATTGATGGAAACGGCCGCATTCCACCTGATATGAAGGTCCTTAAGCCTTGTCAGGAATTCACGCGTCCACTTGGGATTGCCTGTGAAGTTATCGTCGATTATCATTATGTGCTTTTTGTTGAGCGCTTTTATCTCGTCTAAAACAATATTGATATCACGGTTTATAAACTGCTGGTCATTTCCGCTGTTATAGCAGAAATCGCATCTGAAAGGACAGCCTCTGCTCGTGTGGATTATGTTGCAGTAAAGATAGTCTTTGGGATCAATTAGATCATATGCGGGACTTACAAGATCCTGTGTCGTAAGACGCTTGCAGCGGTACACCTTCTTAAGTGTTCCGTTCTCATAATCTTCCATGATCTGAGGCCAGGTACCTTCTGCGGCTCCGACACAAAACACATCAAAAAGATCTTCATCAATGGTGTTCAGGGCAGTCGTGATATGTATTCCGCCGGCAACCACAATGGCGCCCTTCTCCCTGAAGCTCTTTGCGATCTCTATGGCTCTAGGAAGCGCATCAACAGTTATGGATATGCCGACCACATCGGGAACATCAGAGAAATCAATCTCCCTGATATTCTCATTCTCGATCTTTATCTTATGTTTATCTCGGAGGATATTGGCTATCGTAAGGATGCCAAGAGGCGGTGACATATGCAGTTTAAGACCGGTATCGACCGGTCTTTTTAACATCTTAGGCTGGATCAGTTTTACATATGCCATATCAAGCGGTCACTTCATAAAGTGTGCAAGTGTATAAAATACGGAATACGTTCCGAAAATACAGAAAATGACTAAAAGGATTATATCAATTATATACATGTACTTTAAGACTTTGCCGAATCCGTAATCTCTTCTGTTTTTCCTAACATCACACATCAGGTACCATGAGATTACATAGCAGATCAGCTGAGCTGCAAAACTGACAGTCGCAAACATCGAAGCATCCGGTATATAACTTGAGAATAAACATTCGATTATTACGCTATGAGCAGATGTTCAGGCCTTGCCCTCTTTGAATATCCTCATCATCTCATTTGTAAGGCTGTAATCGTCGGGCTGGAGCTCGATTTCTTCACGCGTGCGCCATTCGGCAACTTTGAGTTCGCCCTCGTCCATCTTTATCGTATCGTCGCCGTCAACGTCGCAGTAAAAGCCGACGAGAAGGTCATCAACGATTCCCCACGGCTGGGACTTGTAATAACGGATATTCTTGACCTTAAGGCCGGTCTCCTCCATCGCCTCTCTGGCAACGGTCTCTTCCAGCGTCTCACCGATCTCAGTAAATCCCGCAACGAGCGCGAAATGCGCAAAGCCTGTCTTGTACTTGGTCACAAGGATCTTGTCTCCGTTCGTGATGCCGACAATGACCGCAGGTACGATTCGCGGGTATAACACGTTGCCGCACTCACATCTTAAAGCGCGCTCCCTGTTATCTATCGTCGTTTCCTTGCCGCATATGCCGCAGTATCTGTTTCCTCTGTACCAATTGGCGAGCTGCAGGGCCGTGAAAGCGAGAAATACGTTTTCTTTTTGCGCGTTTCCTGCGCGCCTGAAAGACCTGACATTAACGAATTCATATCCATCTGGGATCTGTGCGTTTTCGTCTCCCGCATCAAGGAAGAAGTAGTAATCTTCATCGAGTGCGAAAAGATAGATCAGCTTGGCTTGTAACTCTTCATTTATCTCGCTGACGCGCGGGAAATTTTCTCCCTTTACCAGGATCTCCTGGTGTCTGAAAGCCATGACAAAGCTGTTGTCTGCTGGTTTTCTGTCCGGATAAAAGTGGTTATCAAGCTTATGAGGTGCGATGTCCTGGATCATAGGTGTGTCCTTTTAGATGTTTTTCAAGATTGTATCAGTAGAAGCGGGAATTATAAATGTGTGGGTGACGGCTGGAAGGCGTCGGTACCGACAAAAAACCATTTTTCGAAGTTTTGTCGGTATGAAACGAGAAATATGAGCAAAAAAATACCGACAAAAACACAATTTTCGCATTTTTGTCGGTATCGGATAATTTTTCTATCAGAGAGTAATCGTCTCAGGAGCAGCTGTGAAGGAGCTGAAGACAGCGGTAGCGTTCTTGAAGTAAAGAACCTGGGTGTTGTCGTCGTCAGCGCTGTACATGAACTTGAGTTCGGGATGCTTATCGAGCATAGCGACCTTAACGTCTCTGTTGTCGTCGTTAATGAGCTCGCCTGATACGCGGAGCCATGTGCCTGTCTCGCCATCGAAAGCGCAGATCTCAGCTTTGGGATTTATAGCGAGCTGCTTTGAAACGGGCTTGACCTTGCCTGTCTGGATGTAGAGCTTGCCGTCGAAAATGAGAACTGTGCCAAAGGGTCTTACTCTCGGCTGGTCGCCTTCAACAGTTGCAAGATAATAAGTCTTGGTCTTTTCCAAAAATGAGCAAACTTTTTCTAATCCTTCCATAATCCTACTTCCTTTCTTGGATTTTAAATAATTATATCAGAACTCAGACTTCGTAATCGAAGCTGCTGCGTACCTTTGCGAACGGTCTGACCTTTGTCGTGGCGACCTCAACGTGAAGCGGATTGGATGAGTAATTCTTGAGTGCTTCCTCGCTCTCGAAAAGGGAATCGAGCATCGCGTCACCACTAGAACTTGCGAGCTTTTCAGTATTTACCTTTATCTCGACGAGGCCGGGGATCTTGCCTGCCAAACCTTCCAGACCTGCCTTGATGCCGGCCTTGATGTCTTCTTTTTCGCTATCGGAAAATTCGTCCTTGAGCGTCCAAACAATTACGTGTCTTACCATAAAATGCTCCTTAAGATTCAGGTGTGATCTCGCCGATGAACATGCCGCCTTCGATGCCGATCTGACCGAGCCTCATTGTGAGGACTCCGAACAGATTTCCGGCCCAGGATCTCTGGTCATTCAACGGGTTGCCGGAAAGCTTTGTGAGCTCTTCAACATAGATCTTGTCGAATTGGGCTTTGAGGTTGCCGACTGTGGGCTCCATGCCGAAACGGTTCTTGTCGACGACTTTGCCGTGGAATTTGCCATGGCCTCTTACGGGAACTACCGCGCCTGTTGTGCTGTCAGTAAACATTACGACAGAAGATTCATAGTCGTAGTTGTAACCGTCAGCGGGAATGGGCTGGTTCGGATCTTCGTAGGCCTTGCCGTTCAGGGATTCGATGAATGCTTCGCTCTCGGTTGTCAGCTCAAATTCATTTACTCTAAGCGAAATCCTGCTGATGCCGCGCGCTTCCAGAGATTCCTTGATCTTCTTTTCGTATTCGGCAGTTCTTGCATTATTGATGTTGTCGAAAGAACGCTGGCCGGAGAGTGATGCAGTAACGTCAGCTACGATCTTCTCCATGAATTCGGCGATCTTTTCTTTGGAAGTCAGGCCGTTTAACTTGCCCATGTCTTCGATCCTGAGCTTGGATTCGCCGGTATATGTGAAGGACACGTCGCACTTATAGGAAGCGTCCGTAAACTTGAGCGGCTCCTTGCCTCCGAAGTTCAGAACGAAGCTGTCATCAGGATCGATTCCGTTTGCGCGGAGTTCCTTTTCGGCCGAGTTGCCCTTAAACATGTCGAATAATCCCATGGTCTGTTCCCTCCATTCGAAAGATATCGTAATTATAACATTGAGAGCTGACTGCTTTGGGGCAAATCACAAAGGCTGCCGGAACCTGAAAATTCCGACAGCCCCTGCATATATGAGCACTTATTCCATTTCAAAATTTAATGGCAGTTTATCGAAGCCACAGCTGACCTGGCGGCCGGCAGATAACCAAACAGGTAGCTTCCTCCGACTGCAACAACAAAGAGGAAGGCTGCGCATCCGAAAACAATGGCAGCGATCTTGTGCTTTCTGGCCTTGTCGTCTTCGCCGGCGTCCCTGTAGGACTTGGTCTTATAGATGCTGGCTGCAAGACCGATGATGAGAATGTCCGGGATGATCATGACGATTGCGGTTTCAGCAAGGCCCATCGGGAGAGCCTCAATTATCTCGTCCATCTTGTTCTCTTCGATGCCCATCACGCGGTTGATCTCTACCTCAACGGCCTCAATATAGTGAGGGTCGTTCCGCCTCTTGTACGAAGGCATTTCAGCGCGGACGGCATAGACCAAAACAAAGATGTTGAGGGCGAGGATTATCGTGACTGCCAGGAAAATGTAGATCTTCTTCCACAAAGCTATAGGTGTTTTCATGTGCCGGTTCTCCTTTTCAAATGTTCCTTTGCCCTTATATACAGATAGAGGGGCCGGTATGTTGCACCGCTAAAAGAAGCGTGGTAATATCATTATTGAACGCGTACAATAATCGAGGTTTAAACCATGCAAAAAGACGTAAAACTGGGCATTACTAAGGAAAAACTGGTGGACGCCACTTTCGCGCTGATGGAAGAATTGGACGATCCGCTCAACGTCACATCGCGCCAGATTGCAGACCGCGCCGGCGTTAAGCCCTCCATGATCAACTACTGCTTCGGCTCTCGCGAGAACCTGATTTATCAGACCTTCCAGAAGCAGTACATGAGTTTTCTCAAAGACAAAGACGTCGAAAAGCTTATCGCATCAGACCTCGCGCCGAAGGAACTTTTGAAAAAGCTCCATTTCGTGGTCGCAAAGTGCCTAGTGGAGAACCCCATGTTTACAAAGGCGATCACGGGCTACGTGCTCTTTAACAGGGACCTGTCTCAGGAGTCGTTCAGTTTTCCCTATGTTAAGAAGCACTACGCGGGCAAGAAGACTGACGAGGAGTGCCGCCTGATCGCGTACGAATTATCGGCTATGATGCAGCTGATCGTGTTCCGCAAGGACGACATTAAGGCATCGTTCGGCATTGATTTAGACAACGACAAAGAACTTCAGAGATATATCGATATGAGGGTCGACCTCCTTTTGGCATGAAATACATTTTTGACTTAAGATCCATACCTGCTTCAGAGCTCGAAAAATGCGGCGGCAAAGCAGTTTCGCTGTCGCTTATGATGCAGAACCTGAAGATGAACATTCCGTCCGGTTACGTCATTACCGCGGATGCTTTTTGCGACGGAAAGATAAAAGACGAAGCAATTGCGGATCTGAACGACATGATCCGCTCGCTGGACCGCACCAAGACTTACGCTGTAAGGTCTTCCGCGATCGGCGAAGACGGCGCGGGCAACTCTTTTGCGGGCCAGTATGAGACGCTGACGGATATAATGGTCCCCAAGATCAGGGAATCCGTTAACATTGTCGCCGCGTCTGCCCAAAATGCGCGCGTCGAGAACTACAAGGAACAGAATGACATCACCGGCGAAGGCATCGGCGTCGTTGTTCAGAGGTTCATAAAGGCTGACTTTGCGGGCGTCATATTCACCTCCGACGTCATCACCGGAAACGACGAAAAGATCGTCGGAAACTATGTCACAGGCGAGGGCGAAAAGCTCGTGTCAGGCGCAGAGAATGCCGAAGAATTCAGGATCGGAGCTCTGAAATATTCCTACGAGGGCAATCCTGAACTTGAACCATACGCAAAAACACTCCGCAAATACTGCCTCACAATCCGCAATTTCTACGGCGTTCCGATGGATATCGAATGGGCTGTTGCCAGAGGCAAGGTTTACATTCTGCAGGCGCGCCCGATCACGACGCTGACAAGGCTCAACAACAAAAACTACAACATCAACGGCACACGCTCAGGCTTAAAACTCCTGACAAAGACCAACGTCGGCGAGATCTTCATGAAGCCCGTAAGCCCCATGACTTTCAGCGTTCTGGAGAAGATCAACGAATTTGTAGGCCTGCCTGACTGGCTCGAAAACGTCTGCGGCCAGGCCTACATGAACGTGTCCGTCATGTGCTCTTTGATGGTGAGCTTTGGCATTTCGCGCGAAAAGGCCTACGAGAACGTAAAAGACCTGGTCGGAGGGATCCCCGACGGAGCCGAGATCCCCGTATCGCCCTTCGACAAAAAGGCTTTCAAAAAGCACATCTGGGGGCTCCTCTTCCCCAAAGACAAATCGAAGCTTACGAAAAAGCAGAAGCACCAGATGGTCGCAGATCTGCACATCATTTCTGAAGAACTGATTGAGCACATTAAGGGCATCGACAACAACCAAGATCTCATGGCCTACTGGGACGAAGTCCTGCAGCCAAAGCTCAATGACGGCCTGGCTTCGATCCTGGCAGAGAGCGGAACTTCTCTGGTGCCCCTGTTTTCGCTGCGCAAAAAGATCGCCGAGATCGCCGGCGAAGACATGGCAAACCGCCTGTGCACGGGCTCTCTTGGCATCATCGAATGCATGAAGCCGACACTGCTCCTAGACGATGTCGCTTCAGGCAAAATGAGCCGCGAAGAATACATCCGCGAATGCGGCCACAGGTCCGCCGACGAGATGGAACTCATGGCTCCCCGCCCCTACGAAGATCCTTCGTTCATCGACGCTCTGCTCAAAGACCGCGCCGTCACCACGGCAAACCTCAGGGAGATGCAGGAGCGCCAGAAGGCTTCCTACGAAGAAGCTCTCGCCGAGTTCAAGGAAAAGTACCCGTCCAAGCGCAGGTGGATCGACAAGGAGATAGCCAAATTCGTCCATGCGAACGTTTTCAGGGAAGACATCAGGAGCAAAGGCGTCCGTATCTTCTGCGTTTTCAGGCAATACTGCCTCAAGGTAGGCGAGCTTAACGGCCTGGGCGACGATATTTTCATGCTGGGCTATAAGGAAATGTTCGCTCTTTTGAAGGGCGATAAGACTGCCGTGTCCTATATTCCTGCCCGAAAAGAAAACTTCGAGAGATACCTCTCATATCCGGGCTTCCCTAACCTCATAATCGGCAGGTTCGATCCCGAAAAATGGCTGGCAGACCCTGCGAAGCGCTACGACTATTTCATCAGAGACCACGTGTCTTCAGAAGATACGCCCTCCGACGTCAAAGGCTTTGCGGGCGCTGCAGGAGTCGTGACCGGAACAGTCCGCGTGATAGACGACGTCAGCCGCATCGACGAGATAAAGCAAGGAGAGATCCTCGTTACCCGCGCTACAAATATCGGCTGGACAGTTGCGTTCCACAAGGTTTCCGCGATCGTCACTGACATCGGCGCACCGTTGTCGCACGCAGCGATCGTTGCCCGTGAATTCGGCATCCCCGCAGTCGTCGGATGTTCTAACGCCACCACGGTCCTCAAGACCGGCGACGTCGTTACGGTTGACGGCGAAAAGGGCACGGTGACTATCGTAAAAGAGTAAACCTGCAACATTTCCTCTCCATTATCTGTAATTAGAGCATAAAAGCAGATATGGGCTTTTTATGTTACTATTACTTTTGAAGGAAAAATAAGGGAGAGGTACTCCATGATCGATTTTTATAACGCATTTATCTCTTACAGACACGCGCCGCTGGACATAAAGATCGCTGAGCACATCCAGAAGCAGCTCGAGCATTTCCATGTTCCGCACAAGCTCAAGGGCGAGATCAAGCACGACAGGATCACAAGAATCTTCCGTGACAAGGACGAGCTCCCCATCACGAGCGACCTTACCGAGACGATCACCAATGCGCTCGAACATTCCGAGTACCTGATCGTCATCTGCTCAACCAATACCAAGGAATCCATGTGGGTCAAAAGAGAGATCCAGACATTCCTTAAGACTCATACCAAGGACCAGATCTTTACGGTTCTCTGCGACGGTGAGCCCCAGGATGTAATTCCTGAAGAGCTCCTGGTAGGCGAAAAAGAGATCGTCGACGCTTTCGGCTGCACTCACAGGATCAATGTGCCGGTAGAGCCTCTGTCCTGCGACTACAGACTGCCCAAGTCCAGAGCTGATAAGGAAGAGCTTCCCAGACTTGCAGCAGGAATCTTGGGCTGCTCTTACGATGAGCTCCAGAGAAGAAGAAGACAGTACAAGATGAGACGTGCAGCGGCAGTTGTGGCTGCGGCATTTGCAGGCGTAATGGCTTTCGGCGGCTACATGCTGTACAGCAGAATGGAGATCAACAAGGCTTATATCGAATCCTTGCGCGCAAGGTCCGTATTCCTCGCAAATGAATCAAGACAGCTCCTGCAAGACGGCAAGAGAGCCGATGCTATCCAGCTCGCCTTGGCTGCTCTCCCTGCAGATAAGAAAGACAAGACTCCCGAGACGGCTCAGGCCATCCGCGCGATCACTGATGCGACAGGAGCATATACTACAAACCACGGTCTGGATATCCAGCCTGCATGGAACTTTAAGTGTAAGTACGACGTAAAGTCCAGCGTCGTTTCTGAAGACCTGTCGTATCTCGGCGCATTGGATTCTGCAGGCAATATTTACTGCTGGGATGCAAAGACTACAAAACCCGTTTTCGAGAAAGCCAGCTTCGAAGAACCTGTAAGCATCAGCATTCCGAACGTTGAGACATTCGTAATCACTTATGCCCACAAGATCGAGGCATATAACATCCCGTCCGGAAAGCACATGTGGACTTATACGCCTGATAACGACTTTACGTTCATGAAGCATCATGTTCTGTTCACAGTAAGCGACGTTTACGCTTATATCGGCGGATCCGAGATCGTAAAGTTCTCCTTAAGAGACGGTGCTGTAAGGGAAACTTACAAGTTCAAGCAGGATTCATTTTTAAACAGTGTTTACAATCCCGCAGTATCTCCCAACGGTAAGAAGATTGCTTATACTGAAGAAAATTTCGTCCTTGACGGTTCTGATTCCGTAAAGATCCACATCTACGACACCGAGACCAAAAAGGATATGACTTACGATGTCAAAGCCAAGTATCTGGAATCTCTGGAATTTATTGATGACGAAAACCTCTGTGCTGTCTCCACAATGGATTTCGTCAACACATCTTACTCATACAGCCTTGCTTACGATGTGCTTAAGCCCGGAACCAAGACATTCACGTTCTTCGCCGTCAATGCGAATAAGAAGTGGTCACAGGACCTCATTTATACTGATGTCTCAATGGGTGCAGGCATACAGGCACTGCCTTCAAGAAATGCCGTGCTCTGCTATGTAGGCAATGCAGTCGGCGTTTTCGATCTCGCAAACGGAACTGAACTCAATAAATACACGACCAGCAGCTCAGTTATTACATCCGGTGACTTTAATGAAGACGGACTTCCTGAATTCATTTTAAGACACGGTGAATACATTGCTGCCAGAAGCTCGTCCACTAACGAGCTCGCATCTTTCAACGTGCTCTGCAACAACATTACTTCGGGCGCGATCGGAGAAACCATCTATGCGGTATCCAAGTACAGCAACGACATCATCAGCTATAACCGCACGATCCAGGATGAAGCCTGGAAGGCTGTAAAGACTCCGTCAGATTTTTCGATGGGTTCAAATTCACAGACTTTCGAATCGAATGATGAATATCTCGTCGTCGCAGCGATCGTCGCAAGAGATGACAATAGTTATATCAGGGTAAGCATAATCGACCTTAATACCGGAAAGCTCTCCTATACGGAAGATCTCAAGGATATGGATGCCAGCATAACCAACTTCGATATGGATTATGTCGACGGAGAGTTCTATCTCCTGACCGAAAAAGACACCTATCTGATCGATCCTGATAAGGACAAGATCACTCCGTCCAATCTCGAGCTCGAAGCCGGTACGGTAAGATCCAACGGCAAGCTTTTCTACTGCCAGAAGGATTACTCGTCAGATGAGCTGACTGTAAATGTCTGCAATTACGACGGTTCGGGCAAGGATGATTTCACGATCCCGAACATTGAGGAAAGCTATGTAGGTTACGGCAAATACAACGGTTTCTACATGAAGAAACTGAACAAGGCGTTCCTGTTCATCATTGACACGTTGTATGTCGTTGACATGAAGTCAATGGATTATGACGAAGTCGACCTCCCGAAAAACTGGGACTATGACAACATGAAGAATTTCTACGTAACAGCATCCGAAGACGGTTCCCGCGTCCTTTTCACTGACGGAAACACAGTCCTCGTTACTGACGGTTCGTTGAAGGAAAAGTTCTCGATCAGCCTCAACGGAAGCACCATCGAATGTGCAGCCTTCAGAAATGACCGCATCTTCCTCGTAGGCAACGGTTACCTCTCCGTATACGACAACGAATCCGGCGAACTCAAAGACAAGTGTGAGATGAAGTATTTCACAAAAGGTTATGAGACAAAGGCCTGGTTCGACGAAAAAGAGAACCATCTCTACATACAGGCCGAATACATTTTCTATATCTTCGACCTGGACACAATGTATGAGCTCGCCTGCATCGACAACTTCTACTGCTATCACAAGGCTACCGACAGGTACTATTGCTGCTCTTACCTCGGCTCCAGCATGGTACGTCCCGGATACTTCCAGCGTTACAGCGTCAAGGACCTGATCGAAAAGGCAAAGGGACTGCTCGGCGACACACCTCTTGATGATGCAACAAAGTCGAAGTACGGACTCTAATAACTGAGATAACAGCTCGAAAATAAAGGCCCTTGCAAAAGGGCCTTTTTCATTGCTTTTTAATTGTCAGGTTTTTCGATCAGAACGCCTTGTAAGACTTGTCCATGATATCTTTGTTGATGATGTAGATATCGTGCTCGTCATCGGCTCTGACGGCGATGTAGTCGCCAACTCTGCCTGAATAGTACTTATCTTCTGTCCATGCCGTGAAGAGCTTTACGGGCTGCTCCAGGGGCTTTGCAAAGATGATGGAAGTACCGAGGGATCTTACGGTCTTTGCAAAGGGGAGAACGTACTTGATCTCGCCTGTGCCGGAATTCCTGATCCTGGGTTCGTATTCGAAATCTCTCGTGTAAACGAAATTCGTAAACTCATAACTGCTCTTGACCTTCTGCTCGGTGATCGGATAGATCTCACCTTCAACACCGATCATGAGATAAGCTTCCTCGTCGATAACCGTGTCGACGTCGCCTTCAAGGGTTCTGATGTTGATATGTGTTCCGACAGGGAAAACATCGGCGAGTCTTACAGTACCCATCGTCTGCTGGATCTTTGAGTAACGTCTCATTCTTGAAGTATCAAGAGTCGTATCCTTTGCGTAGATGACGAGATATGTATCGTAATAGAGAGCGAGTCTCTCGTTGATTACTTCCTTTGCGGGCTTTGTGAGGAGGTCGGGCTTGATCGTGCCGCCGGCCTTGAGGATGTGACCGCCGCCGCCGCCGATTCCGTCAGCGATGAATGCTGCGAGCTCATTTGCATAAACTTCCTTGGAGCAGCTTCTTACGGAGAATTTAACTTCGTAGGGACCTACGAAAAATGCGACGCATACGTCAACGCCCTCTGTCTCGAGTGCGAAGTCACTGATGACACCAAGGATGGAAGGATCGCAGGGCTCAGCCTCGATCACAAGATACTTGTTGCTGTCGTGATATTCATAGTTAAGGATCGCCTTACCCGTGATCTGCAGCTCGTTCAAAGAGATGTTGGAGTTGCTCATCTCGGTAACGATAGCCTTGTTGAAGTTCAGGGAATCGAGCATGTCTCGGTCGATCGGGTGCGATACTTCCGAGAGTCTGTTAGTGTCTGTATAAAGACCGTAGTAGAGAGCTGTCGCAACGAACTTGTTCTCGTTCGGATCGTAGCCCTCTTCCTTCAGCATCTTCCAGATAACCGTGGAGCAGCTGCCGAGTTCGCTGTTGATGTTCGCGAGCTTCTCAGGGAAATCAACTAACTTTCTGTGGTGGTCGATGATGGCAACATTCTTTGCGGCTGTCATCGTTACATTCTTCTCGCCGTACTGGCAGTCAACGGTGATAAGAAGATCAGGGTCTTCGTCATCGCTGATGAAAGGTGCATATTCTACAGGGATCTCGAGCTTCTTGATCATGATCATGAGATTGCTCTTCTTGATCTCATAGCGGCCTCTGTAGATGAATCTTACGTCTTTGTTATTCTTCTCGAAAAACCACTTAAGCGCATAGCCTGACGCTATCGCATCCGCATCCGGATTATCGTGGCATTGTATGACTATTTTCTTGTAACGTAACAGATCTTTTAATTTCATGCGCCCACCGATGTTTATTTACTGATTTATA
>Ga0310696_10007278_pt1 | contig 13021 bp, 5 predicted proteins | sample AusTroGonzalo_MG_4_FD_203885 | JGI IMG/M metagenome (GOLD analysis project Ga0310696, IMG submission 203885) | Bovine rumen microbial communities from tropical cattle in Woodstock, Queensland, Australia - Gonzalo_02 (v2) (version 2) | ecosystem: Host-associated > Mammals > Digestive system >... | reverse complement strand
TCTGGCTGTGTCCGAGACTTCCGGCGTATGCTCCGCTCATCCACTCAACATCAACAGAACCTAATCGATTTCTCATTTCCGGCACCCTGTCGTAAAAGTCTGCGATTTGCTTTACTATTGGAGCTCCGTTTTCAAAAGGAATCGATTCAAGGTAAAACGATTTGTCGTTCGAAAGGCATCCGTTCGCCCTCAGCTTTTCTTCCATCTCATCATAGTTCTTGCAGTCGTCATAGGTCGGATATAGGGTGTTTACCGCTTCTTTGTACTTCTCCGCGTTCTCTTCCAAGTACGTTTCCATCTCTGAAACTTTCTTCTCTGACTCCGCGATTTGCCGTCTTGTCAGCTCTAACTCTTTCTCCCAATCGGCAACCTTTTCTTTCTCTATTTCCAGACGATCTTCGGCATTATACAGATTCTTCAGGGCAGCAAGTTCTTTCCGAATCTTCAGGTCTTTCTCCATTGCGGGCTTTGATCTCTCAATAACCTCGTTTTTCTGTCTTTCGACAGCTTCCCATCCTCCCTGTTCTTTCTCCCATTTATCGTACTCTTCTCTCTCCGGAGTTCCGAACAGCGGCGGTCTGAACTTTTTGAGTTCTTCATTAAAATCTTCCAAAACCTTTTGCGACTCGGCTTGCTCATTTTCAAGTTGTTCTATTGTCTTCCCGGTCTTGACCTTCTCGTAATCTTTCCTCTTTTCCTCTAAATCCTTTTCTGCTTTTCTTACGTAATAGTCGTTTTGCCCTTGAATTTTTGACTCGTATGCGATTGCTTCTTCTTTCAGGTCTCCAAGCTTTTTCCTCTCGGCTTGGACGTCCCTTCTTTTTCTCCGGTAGTTTCCAACGTGTCCACCGGCTTCTTCCTCGGACATCTTCTGAGATTTGCTCGCCTTTCCGGTCTTTTTGAGGTTTTCGTACACCTCGCTCGGGCTATAACCTTTGCCTTTCAAAGCTTCCCATGCATCAGAGGGTGTCCACCCCTTTTGAATTTCGATGCCCTCGCGTTCGCAAAGTCCAAACGGAATTTTGGTGTTCCCGTGATTTCCGCCCTCTTCTTCATCTTCGTCCATTCGGGAGTCTTGATGAAGCTTCTTCAGGTATTTCTGCGTTACATTCCACACCTCGACAGCTACCGGTCTCGGATTGTAACTACTCATGTATTCACTCATTGCTTCGGCGAAGAACTCAAGGTTTTTCCCGTTGAAGAATCCAGAGTCCGAAGACAGAAAGAGATAGTCCTTACTCGCGTATTTGGAAACCGCGTCTTTGCACTCTTTCTCACTCATGTTCAGGTTCTTGCAAACGTCTCTCAGAACTCTCGTGGAGAAGTTGAAAAGCTCTCCCGTTTCTTTATCCATCACAAGCGACTGGTCGATCTCGAAGAATTTTTGTGTAAGGTAAGAGTCCATCTGGTGTGAATATTCGTGTAATATGACGCTGTCCACTTTCACGCCTTCCGGATGGAAGCCTTCCTTTATGCATTCTTCAAGAGATGATTCCAGAACCTTCAAATAGCTAAAATACCGGTCGTTTAGCACAACATTTTTTGTTCCCTCTGAGCCAGCGAAAATTCCCTGCTCCATTTCTTTTACATAGGGGGTTCCAAGCAGGCCTTTCATTTCCGGAACTTTCTCATAGAACGTCCCAATGTGCGTAGCGATCTGCTTTACTGTGTCGAGTTCAATTTCGCCCCAGAAAGGTTTTTCTCCTCCTTTGAGGCATCCGTCTCTTCGCATTTTCTCTTCTACGTCATCAAAGCTTTCGCACGTGTCGTAACTGCTAAACTTGAATTTCGACGCTTCTTGGTAGTCCTCTTCCATCCCGCTGAGTTCTTTTTCCAACCGCTCTACCTCTTTTTCTGCGGTCTCTGCTTGTTCCCACTTTTGCTTAGCTCTGTTCTCGTAGTCTTCAACAACGCTTCGCTTATTTTCTGTGAGCCGGTGCCTTTTTTCGTATTCATTGAAATAATATAGGTTATCTTCTAAATATCTCTTTCTGTGGTCCGGGTCTATCGCATCAAAATCCTTGTTGCGGTCTTCCATCATTTTGTCGTAACCGCCAGCTTCTTCAAGTTTCTTGTCGTATTCCTTGCGGGCTTTCGTTCCTTGCTTTGGAACTTTATATGACCACTTCCATTTTTTGTCTGCGACATTACGTCTGCTTTGTATTTCTTCAAGTTCTTTCTCAAGAGCTTCCTTGCTTTCTGGAACTTTATCTGCGTGAAACTTCGCTTGCTCTTCTTGCAATTCGAATTTTGCGAGCTCACCGCCAAGAAATCTGGCATAATTTGCATCATTCGAAGCTTCGGTTCTGAGCCTTTCAGCGAGCTTTTTCTTGTTTTCCAGAGAGGTCTTCGTTTCTCTGTAAGATCGAACAATTTCGTTGGCTTCCTCATCGGACATTTCACGTTTCGCAGGCTCTTTTGTCGCTTTGCCAGTTTCTTTCAGGTTCTTGTAAACCTCGTCAGGGCTATAGCCCTTTCCTTCCAGAGCTTTCCAAGCATCTTCGGGCGTCCAGTCCTTTCCGATCTCGATACCCTCGCGCTGGCAGAGTCCAAAGGGGATTCTGGTGTTTCCGTGATTGCCACCGCCTGTATCTTCGTCTTCATCAGCATCCATGCGGTTATCTTGCTTTCTCTTCGAGATCTCACGTTCAAAAATCTGCCCTACGAGTTTGGCCACCTCTCTCGGTTTGCTACTGCTCAGGTACTCCGACAACGCCTCAGCGAAGAAATCCCCGTCCTTGTTGTACGGGTATTCTCGCGTGGCATACTCGCTGACCAGATCCTTTACCATGCTCGGTCTCGATTCATTCATTCGCTCCGCTACCTTTTTGAGAACGGTTGTGGCAAACCGCTCTTCTCCGGACAAAAGATCGTCTATCTGGTGGGCGTATTCGTGGAAGATAATAGCGTCCGCACTCGTTCCATACGGATGCGTCCCCTCTTCTGTGCTCTTGCGGTATCTTTCTTCCAGAGCGTCGATGTCTTCAAAGACGTCTGAATTCAAAGTAACGCACTTCTGCTCCGGAGAATATCCGCCGAGGTCTGCTCCTTTAATTTTCCTTGTCTCGATCGGGGCTATTTTCCCTTTCAGGTACGGGTAGCGTTCAGCAAGCTGGTCTACAGCGTTTGCGATGTATTTTGCGCTTTCAACGTCCAAATTGCCAAGATTCGCAGAAGTTCCATCTCGGAAGTATCCACCGGCGTCAAGCATTGTTTCTACTTCTTCCGTGGTTTTACAGTAGTCAATGCTGACGAGTTCTTTCTTTGCGAACCCGTAGTAGTATTTCCTTGCCTCTTCGGCTTCGCCCCGGATGGTGTTGTATTCCGACTCTATAGAATCCCTGCGGTTTTTAGTTTCTTCCGCGTTCTTTTCGCATCTTTGAAGTTCCTTTTCGTACTCAGACAGGGCTGTCTCCGACTTGCGGACGCCGCCATCCCTTCCGTATCTATTGATAATATTCGAAATCTCTGTCAGGCTGTCATATTCCGCCTTTTTCTTGTTGCGATGCTCTTCAATCATCGAAACGGCTTCGTCTAAATTCTGAAATCCGGTGAATCCGTTTCTTCTCAGCCTGTCAAGAACGTCACTTTCGTTCCCAGAGTTTCTCTCTTCCTCGAGATATTTAAGCGCTCTTTTGCATCTTTCAACATCGTAATAGGCGTCTCTGCTTTCGCTTTCGATCTCGTCGGCGCTTTTCCCGCCTATCTTTTCTTTCCGAGCTTTGGCTTCCTGAACCGCTGTCTTTGCTTTTTCCAGTTCGGCTTTCGCTCTGTCGGTTTGCTTGTCTTTCCTTTTTATTTCTCTGTTATAGGCGTCTAACTCGTCTTTTTTGCTCTTGAGTTTCGGTTCAATGCTTCTGTATTTCTTTTTCGCATAGGCAAGCTTCTCTGGCTCGCCTCCCGCCATCTTTTCTATGACATACGGGTTGCCCATATCCGGCTCGCCGTTCTCGTTAAGATGGACCTTGTGGTTTGTCTTTGTTGTTATCCAACGCCCCTCGTCAGAAGAGTCCATGCGCTCAGATTCTTTCTTCCTGAGCTCGCGCCGCACTTTCTGAGCCTCTTTCCGCGCTGTTATGATTCGCTCTTCCATCTCGCTCTTCATTGGCGGTGCACCGGCAATGAGCACGGGGATTTTATCGATTCCGAGCAAATACGCGGCAACGGCTCTGTGGCGTCCTTCTTGCCCGCCGTCTTCATAATCCAGCCAAGGAAGATCGAACTTTGTGCCGTTCTTCATCATCTCACTGTATTTGCTGACGTCTTCCATGTGGACTGGCGCTATTGTGCTTTCCAGCGTGCCGCTATAAAAGATTTCGAAGGCGCACCTCTCCAGATATTCCTTTGGGGACATTTCTGCGATAAACGCATTTCCGCTCTTCAGAATTTCGTCTCCCCATGTGGTTCCGGTCGTTTCTGTTGTAAATCCCTCGTAGTCGGCATTTTCAGCCTTTTTGAGCTCCGGCTGAACGTATTTCTTCAGTTCGTTTGCTCTGGCTTGCCACTTCTTTATCTCTAGTTCAGATTGTGCGCTGCTTCTATCCCAATCCGCTTTTTGGTATTCTTTCCACAGCCGCTTCTCTTCCCTTTCCATCTCCAAGCCTTTATCGGTAAGGATTCCGGGTCTTGTTCCGCAATATCCGAAGTGGTCTATTTCATCGTCTGTAATGTCGGAATACCGCTTGGGGGTAAACTCCGACTCCATTTCCTTTTCGAGTTGCTGACGCTTCGTCCAAATCTCGTCAGCCTTTTCTGACGATTCGTTCAGCTTGTTCACGATATCTCGGCATTCCGGCGTGTCCCAATAAGAGGTTTTCGGAAGAAAGTCTTCCTTGCTTCTCTTGTCGCCGGTCATTTTTTCAATAACGTGCGGATTGCCTTTCGTCGGGTTACCATTCTCGTCTATGAATACCTTGTGCTTGTTTTCTGTTGTAACCCAGCGTCCGTCATCGTCGCTGTCGTCTGCACGCCCCTTGTCAATCACTTTGCCCGTCCAAGAATAGTAGGGCAAGACCATTTCCGGGTGATCTTTCTTCATAACGAACACGGCGGTCTTGGAGTTCATGAATTTCTCGAATTCTTCGATGAGATCCTGAGGCGCTCCCTCTTCCAGATGCCACCGTGGCTTTGAAGAGAAATATTCACTTTTAGTGAACTCTGGTACAGGACCTATCATTTTTCATCCTCCAACATTTTTGCATATCTTTCTACGATACTTCCGACAACTTTTGCCGTCTCTCTCGGAGTCGGGCTACACATATATTCGCAATAAGCTTCTGCGAAAAACTCGGCGTATGGTCTTTTGTTATTGTTGTCTACCGAGTATCCCGATACTCCTCTCATGATATCCGATATTCCAAAATCTTCTGGAAGTTCGGAGCGTTTGTCCCAGTAATAGTTGTACATCTCTTCAATGACCATCGAGCTGAAATCGTTGTCTGTCAGCAATCCTTTTTGTTTGAGTGCCTTGTTGAAATAGTATTCCAACTGGTGTGCGTACTCATGGTACACTACGCTTCTCCAAGTTGTTCCGGCAGTATGAAACTCTGTGTCTACGCACCGCTTGTAGCTTTCTTCAAATTTTTGGATGTCGCCGTACCAAAGGTTATTCAGAGACACCGGGCCATCGGCATGCGAAAGTCCATATGTGTTGCTTTCTTCATCGTCAAAATCAGTAACAATTACTGCTCCGGCGTTTCCTTTGAGTATTGGATTCTTTTCAAAGAAAGTCGAGACATCTTTCGCGACTTTTACGCACGTGTCTACTGAGAAGTCATGCTCGAATTGCGGGTATTCATCGTTTTCAAACAGCTCTTCCGCGAAGAGCCTGTCTGCTACATCTTCTGTTGTTTTGCAGTCATCAAACGTTGGGAGTCTCTTTTTTGTGTTGTCTATGCATTCCTTTCTTGCTTTTTGGAATGCTTCTTCTGTGCTGTGTTCGTCACAGTAAGAGTCGAGCTCTTTTTTTATCTCTTCATAGTCCGAATTACCGGAAGCTCTTCCGAGAATTGTGTTTCTGTACGATGTAACATCAATTTCACTTCTCTTGGCTACAAGATAGCGCTCCCTGTCTGTCCACTCTTTCGGTTGCCACGTCTCTTTCGGAGGCTCTATTTTCAAGTCGCCATATTCGGCGCGGTCCATAAGCTCCAATGTCGCATTGATTTCTGTATATCTTCTGCCGTGCGGAACGGTTTCATAATCGCCGTCGTTTACCTTGACGAGCATCATATAGTCGTTTCCGATCTTCGTTCCGACCGGCAAATGGCTCATTGTCTTTATTGCCTCGTTGAAGTCATCTCCGCGATACAGTTTTCTTCCGTAAACTTCTCTTGCGTTCTTTTTTACGTTCTGGAAAACCTTTGCGCCTTCTCTTATCGTTTGGTTTATTTCCGCACGCTCATAGTCGTCCCCGACCTCTTTTGGAAAAGCTATTTTGTTGCTCTGCGTTTTCCCCTCTTCTTTTATCTGTGGAACAAAGTCATCAAATTCAAGGTTAACGTCATCCAGCATATCTTCGGTGCTGTATTTGTCTCCGTATTCTACGCTTTTATATTCGTCGTCTCCTGTTTTCTCGAATTCATCTACTCCATCTGAGATGATTGTTCCGATTGGAAGGTCTGCCAGAAAGTTCCAGTATCTTTCGGCTTTTTCCCGGATGCATCCCTTAAGCCAATTGTCTTTCAGCGCCTTGTTTCGGCTTTCAACACTTTCTGATTTTTCTTTGACTTCACCGACGTCTTCGCCTTTCATGGTGGCAATAACATAGGGGTTGCCTTTATCCGGTTCCCCCTCTTCGTTAATATGCACCTTGTGATTGTCTTCAGTGGTTACCCATCTACCCTCTTCATCGTCTTCATCGAAACGAGGGCAAGGCGAGAATATGTCAAAATGAGCGTCGCAGTTTATGTAGCAATCTGCAGAGTCCTCTCTCTTTCCAATTTCCGTTTTCCCCGTCTGACGCAACGTGATAAAGGTGCGGAGTCCGCCATACCACTCGTCTCCGTTTTCGTCTGTGCACGTAGGGCGTCCGGCAAATCTTTTGAGGTTTGGCTCATCCCCGTCCTTTACTCGGAACAGTTTTTGAACCTCGTTTCTTACGGAAACAACCTCAAATTCTCCGCACGTAAGGGACTCTCTCTGCTTGAACCTTGAAACATTTTCTATGTCCAGAGCTCTTGCGCCCGGTTCTAACGTGTAGAAAATGATGTCTCCGACCTTGACGTTCATTTTCTGGATGTCTCGTATAACATCTTCGCTTTTGGTAAAAGACGTTGGCGCATCCATTCTGATCTTATCCCCAACTTTTGGCGGGATATACAGCTTTTTGCTTCTCCAGTCCGGGTCGTGTCCACCAAACACTCTGTCATCCGCAATTCTGAAGAGCTTTTCTGGATAAGGCTCTGCGTTGTTTATGGCTTCAATCATCGAAATTACTCCGCCAACAAGCGAGGATTTGCTTTCCCGAATTTTTTGTCCTCCCCACAGCTGCTTCATAAACCCATCGCCTTGATCATACGAATTAAACATTTCTCCGACGGTCACGTCGCTGTCTAACTCGCTCTCTATTCCGTTTTTAACTATATTTTTCGCTATGTCGTGCTGAGTCCCGTAAACCCCTTGCGTATAAAGGGTAATTCCATCTACAAGCTCCTTAAACTTCGGGTCTTTTTTGCACCGAGCTATAATCCCCTTTTTATCGAGGCTGTTCAGCCCGTCGGCAAGCGATTTATATTCTTCTTTTGAACTCAGTTTAAAACGTTCCGGTTTATCCGAAGTGTCAGGGTTGCTCTCCATTACCTCGATAACGTGAGGATTTCCCTTATCCGGAACGCCTTCTTCATTCAGATGGACTTTGTGGTTATTTTCGGTCGTAATCCAACGCCCCTCTTCATCACTGGCGTCGTTCCTTGTTCTGTTCTCCCACCCTTTAACAGCTTTTTTGTACTGTTCCATCGAGTCGTCAACCCACTGCTTGAGCCACGGGTTGTCTTTATTCAGGCGCTCAAAGTAGGCGTGCACATCCGGGGCTTTCTCTTTCAGCCACTCAGGTCTTGTGCGGTAATTCGCATACATGTCCGCGAAGTTTTCGTCCGGGTTTTTGTTAATTGTCACACCGTCCGGGCTTTCGATTACGTTATGCTTTCTGTTATATCTTCCCCAAAGCCCACCGGGGTTTGACGCCACATCCGTCAGTAATCCAAGGGTAGAGATCTGGTGTCCCATTTCGTGGTAGAACACGTGATCGCTCCACGTCTCTGACTGTTCTGGATTCAGGGTTATCTTTCCTTTTTCATCCGCATCGGCGGTTCTCGTGTCTCTTCCTGTTCTTCGGTCTATAACCACTTCCACGGGCTTTTCTGGCTTCTTGAGGGATGTCGGCATATCCGCCTTATTTCCTTTAGATTCTACCCAATCGCCCTTTTCACCAGCCTGTTTTTTTACGCGGTCGTATATTTCCTTATAGTCTTTCCCAACTTGTTTCTGTTGCTCCGGAGTCAGATTCATCCAGAATTCTATCGGGTCGTCCGCTTCCCTTGCCGCTTCCAGATATTCACTGTCTGACTTTCTCTGTTTGCCACGCTTCATCGCGGCAATAACGTGCGGATTGCCCATATCGGGTTCTCCGTTCTCGTTAATGTGAACCTTGTGGTCGTTTTCGGTTGTTACCCAACGCCCCTCTTCGTCCACTCTGGTTTCCCCGAACCGCTTTCTGAGGCGTTCTGCACGCCGTTCGTAATATCTTTTTACCGCCTCATCCATAGTCCGGCATCCTCCTTAAGTATGAGAAAACCCCCGAGCCGTTTGGCTCAGGGGTTCTTGTCTTCTTTCTTGTCTTTCTTGTCTTTCTTGTCTTCCGGTTCTTTTACCGTAATGAATTTCGCACAGGTGAATCTTTCCGGGTTCTTGTCGCCGACGAATTCGGCGTAATTCTTCCATTTTCGCTTAGTCAATTTCTTCCACCTCCAAAAATACTACAGAGCGCTGTTTCGCGGTATAATTGTTTGCCCTCAGCTCTTCCAAAGCGTCCAACTCGGATTCCACGTAGAGTCCGCTTCCTCTGCCTTTTCCAAGCGCCTCATTATACCGCTCTTCCAGTTCTTTTGCAACTTGAACCTTGTCTACTATCCTCTTCCCGACAACGCGCCACTTTGCCTTGCTCGGGGCAAGAACTTCGCTCTCTAGATCGCGGAACTTACTGATGTGTTGGACACCAACGCCTGTCTTGTTATTTTTACAGGTAATTACAACGCTGTTTGTACGGAAGTTGGAGCACTCGGCGTAACTCAGTCCGCAGACGTCGTCACTTGTCCAGCTCGAAACGGAATCCATCTTGATTTCTGCGCCGATCTGCAGATTCCGGAAATAGTCGAAACTTGACCGCCCCTCTTCATCGTCATCAAAGAAGGTTAAGCCACGGGAGATTTCGCCGTCAAACGTTCCCATTCTGGCAAGCCCGTTGTCAATGATCTCTTCCTGTTTCTTTCTTTTTCCCATTCGGAATGCGGAATAGTCGCCACCAAGGTATTCGATCATGCATCGCTGAAGCTCTTGTGCTTTCTCGTTGTCGTATCCGGTTTCTTCCTTGATGCTCTCAAACGCTTTCTGATTAAATTCATCGATTTCATTATCTTCAACTTCTCCGACACCGGCATCAATCTGACCGCGTTTCTCGCCGAGCTTCTTTCCGACTATCGGTTTCGTTTTCTTGGCGTCTGAGAAGTCTTCCCCTTTCAGCGGTCCGCCTATGGCTTTTCCGCTCTCATCCAGAGGAATGTGTGTCCCGTCTTCGGTGCTGATCCACGCATCTGGTTCTCTGTCATCCAGTCTGCGTGCCCGGCGTCTACGGAACGCCTCTACGCTGTCGTAGTTTACCTTTTCTTTCGATCTGAGGCGCTCTGCCCGACGTCTATAAAATTCTTTGATAGCTCTGTCCAAAACAGAACGCCCCCTTATTTTTTAAAGATAGCCTTGTCTCTTCATCTCGTCCTCGACGAGTTTTCCAACGAACCGCGCAAGCTCTCTCGGCTTGTCACTGCATGTGTATTCTGCAAACGCCTCGGCGAGAAACTCGCTTCTGTCCCCTAATCCGTAGTTGCATAGTGATTTGTGGAGTTCCAGCTCGTTCTTCTTGAATTTCTCAAGGCACTGTTTCATTACCCTGTCGCTAAACAGATCGTCCTCTCCGATAGTTCCGTCTTTTCTGAGTTTCTTCGTGAGAAGTCCGTCTATGGCGTGCCCGTATTCATGGAAGACGATCGATTTAAGTCCGCCATATACAGCCCTGTGGTTTTTCGCTTTCATTTTCCTTTCGGATTCTTCAACCTTTTTGGGATCTTCAAAAAACGCGCGATTCAAAGACACTTTTCCATTTCCTAACGACGTACTTGCATAAGCCTTGTCTTCTGCCGTTTGATATTCCGTTTCCGGATGTGGTGTGTAGCACGAGACAGGCTTAAACATACCCGCAAGCTTCGGATAGCGGTCAAAAAAGCTCTGAATGTGCTTCAACGCCTCTTTCGCCGCCCCGATCTCCATCTTGTTTATGTTTGTTCTGCTCGATATATCCGGTATTTCCGCTCCAAGCCACCCGTCCTTTACGGTTTCTGTGACTTTGAAAAGCCCGCAGTTTAGCACTCGCTCCTTTATATCGTCCCCGTCTTTACAGGATTCCCACGTTGGAAGCGTTTTGTTCACGAGCGCTTTTCTCGCTTCCTTATACTTTTCAACGCTTTCCTCTGCCTGTTTCGACTTTTGGAGAAACATTTCTTGCTTCTCTTTGCATTCTTTTAAGAGCGCGTCTCTTTTTTCTAGCGTTCCCTTTGTTTCGTATTCTTCTACGATCTCAATTATGTTCAGGTCTTCCTTGATCTGGTTTTTTGTTCCTTCTATCATTGCGGTGAGTGCTTTCTTTTGCTCTTCTCTGTTTTTGGATGCAATTCCATAAAGCTTCATCGCTCCGTGATAGTCTGCATAGCCTCGCTCTCCTCTTTTCGGAGGATTATCCATTTTTCTTAGATATTTCTGGTATTCCTTGAGCGATTCTTTGTCCCTTTCTATTTCGTTTTGTAACCTTTCTTTGTCGTAGAAGAAATCGCCCCTTTTGTACAGCCCATCCTCGCTAAACTCGTATATGAGGAAATAATGATTCATGTTATCTGCTTCTTCGGCATATCGGGCAATATCTTTCTTGGCTTGATCGATCTTACTCGCATAGTCCGCCAAGCGGTCTTTGAACTTCTGGTGGGTTGCGGATATCTTTGGCTTCGCCGTTGTGGTCGTTTCTTTCGTTGACGATGCCCTAGACTTCGTTGTTTTTGTTGTTCTCCGGCGTCTTCTTGTTCCTGTTTTTCTGTTTGTTCCGTCCGGTTTCTCAGTTGTCGCTCTGAGGAACTTCTGCCCTTTCATCGGTCCGCCGATCGCCACTCCGTCTTTAATTGGAACATGTGAACCGGTTTCCGTTGTGATCCAGTCTACGTCTTCGGCATCAAATCGAGCTTTCAGGCGAAGAAGCTTTCGCATTTGATATCGTTTTACCGCTTCCGCGTCTTTCAATTCGATCACCCCCGATCGACGATTTTTCCTGTCCAATCGCAAAACGGGCTCTTCATGTCAGGAAAAACCCGTTTGTACAGTTCTGACTTTTTCTCAGAATTCATGTATACCTCGAACTCTTTCTTGAGACTATCCGGAGCGTCTTTTTCAAGATGCCACTCCGGTTCTGCCTTGAAGTATTTGCTGTCTGTAAATTTTGGTGGAAGTTCGATCATTTCTTTTCCCTCTTGTCACTTCTTGCTGATCCTTCGGATGAACGTCTGCTTCCCCCACGGTTTGTCAGCCTCTTTGACCTCAAATTTCCCGAGTCCAAGAGAATTCATGACTTTTACCATCCTATCCGCTGTCATTCCGTCTTCAAAGTCTCTCTTATCTACCGAGTGTCCAAGAGGGGCATCGAGAGCGCCCATACTCTTCGCGGCATTATAAAGGTCGAGCGCCTGAACCGCTTCTTTTTCGGAATAGCCGGAGGTTTTGGCTTTCTGGATGTTCTTTTCCCATCTGCCATAGGCGTTCTTGTTGTAACCTTCCTTTTGAACGTCACGCTTCGGCGTCTCTCCTCCGGATTCCTTCCCCCTGAGTTTCTTTTCAAGATAGCTGTAAATTTCCGGGGCTTCTTTCTTGTAGGTATCTATCTCTTCCTGATTATGGAATCCGTTACCCTCTAAGATTTGCCCGATTATTTTCTTTTTCTCGTTAATGTCGTACTGCCTATCTTTCGGTGAACTGTTGATTCCGCGCCTCTGGTTGTCTCTGTCAACCCAGTCTCCGATCATCTTGTCGAGTTTGTTGCTGGATTCTTTCCCTTGCTTCTGGTCAGAATCTTTTACCGTAACCCCAAGGCTCAGGTGCGGGTTGGCGTGTTTCATTGGCCCGAGCGTTGCCAGCATGTGTCTTGCCACATCGCGGCTCGTCAGCTTCTCGCCGTCTACGAGCTCGTTGTACCATTCTCCGGTCTCGCGGTCGTAAATCTCCCAGCTTCCGTCAGCTTTTCTACGTGCCCTCTCTGTCTTCTCGCCGCGTCCCCACGACACTTCCTGACCTTTCTTCACTCCGCCAATAGCCTTTGAAAGCGCCGGAGCCGTGTCTTTGGCAGAATTTGAGAACGCCGTCTTTTCCCAGTCGCCCTTCATAATCTTGTCAAACGCGTTGTCTATGGCTAATCCTCTGTTAGCGTTTTCCGCATTTGTATTCCGATCCGAGGTCGCTTTTGCGCCAGCCGTTTTCATCCTCTCAGCTTGCGCTTCTTTGTACTTCCTGATCTGCTGTGCAGTTTCAGGCGAAACGCCGCCCGTTTTCTTGGCGGGCTTCCACCCGCTATTCGGGGTGCTCTTCTTCTGTTCGTTCCGTTTCCGGAGCTTCTGGTATTCTTGTTTGGCACTTACGCCCTTTCCCTCGAGCGCTTGCCACACCTCTTTCGGAGCCATACCTTCGGTATCAATCCCCTGACCTTTGGCAAGCCCGT
>Ga0310696_10007276_pt1 | contig 13023 bp, 10 predicted proteins | sample AusTroGonzalo_MG_4_FD_203885 | JGI IMG/M metagenome (GOLD analysis project Ga0310696, IMG submission 203885) | Bovine rumen microbial communities from tropical cattle in Woodstock, Queensland, Australia - Gonzalo_02 (v2) (version 2) | ecosystem: Host-associated > Mammals > Digestive system >... | reverse complement strand
GCGTATTGTGCTTCAGGCGCTGGGGTTCGACGACTACGGACTGTACAACGTGGTGGGCAGTGTGGTGGCCTTTCTTACATTCCTCAACACCGCCCTTACCAACGCCACTTCGCGATACATCACCTACGAGCTGGGCGCCGGTGACAACGAGAAACTCAACCGCACCTACTCCATGGCCATCAACACCCATGCCATACTTGCTTTGGCGCTGCTGCTGATAATGGAAACGGCGGGTGTGTGGTTCGTAAACTACCATCTTGTGATACCTCCCGACCGTGTGGCGGCCGCCAACTGGTGTTTCCAGTTCTCGCTGCTGCTTTTCTGTGTGTCGATAGTCAAAGTGCCGCTGCATTCCAACGTCATAGCCCACGAAAAGATGAGTTTCTACGCTTTTACCTCCATAGGCGAAACGGTTTTGAAACTGATACTTGTCATAGTGATGGCGCACAGCGCTTTCGACAATCTCATTTTTTATTCGGCATTGCTTTTCGCCGTGTCGCTGATTGTGCTGGCTGTGTATGTGGTTTACACCCGCCGGGTGCTTACAGACACGCACTACATACTTTATTGGGACAAGACGATGGTAAAGGAATTTGTGTCGTATTCCGGCTACAGCATGCTCGTCAACGGTGCCGACGGACTCACGGTGCAGAGTCGCAGCATTTTCTTCAACTGGTTTTCCACGGCTTTGGCCAACGCCGCCTTGGGTGTTGCCAATCAGGTGATTACGCTGTTCAACGTGTTTGTCGATTCCTTCTCGCAGGCTTTTCGTCCGCAGATAATAAAATCCTACGCCGCCGGCGACAGGGGCTATTTTATGCAACTAATCTATTCTACGTCAAAAATTTACTACTACCTTTTCCTGCTGATAACCTTGCCCGTGCTGCTCAACCTGAAGTTTGTGCTTACCCTCTGGCTGTCGGAATATCCCCCTGATACAGAGCCTTTTGTGTTTGCGATAGTGGCCTACCTTATTTTCGATGTATTTCAGATGCCCCTTGTTACGGCAGTCCACGCCACAGGAAAACTGCGGACGCATCAGATTATGATTTCCGTAATAAAAATTATCTGTATCCCAGTTACATACGTGGCGTTGTGGCTGGGCGGGACACCCGAACTTACGTTGTACATCTGGGCGGCGCTCAACTTTGTGTGTGCCGTGGCACGAACTATTTATATGCGCCGATTGATAGGCATTTCGTTGCGTCGCTACGCCACCGACGTTGTGTTGAAAATGATAGCTGTAACGCTGGTTTCCGTGCCTCTGCCCCTGTGGTTGGCGTGGCAAATCGACAACAGCTGGGTGCAGCTCGTAGTTACATGTCTGCTTTCGGTGCTGATGGTGGGACTGGCGTCGTTCTTTATCGGCATCAACCGTCAGGAGCGACAGTTTGTGCTTTCGCTTCCGGTGGTGGAAAAAGTGTTGTCAAAATTTAAACCAAAACCAAGGATATGAGTGTAAAAGTGTCGGTGATAGTGCCCGTTTACGGCGTGGAGAAATACATGGAGCGTTGTGCGAGGAGCCTCTTTGCCCAAACGCTCGACCATGTGGAGTTTCTCTTTATCGACGACTGTACGCCCGACCGCTCGATGGAAATACTGCAAGCCGAAATAGAACGGCATCGCGATGTTATTGCCGAAAAACACTGGGATGTACGCACTTACCGTATGCCCGAAAACAACGGACAGGCAGCGGTGCGCAAACAAGGCATATCCATGGCCACGGGACAGTACATAGCCCATTGCGACAGCGACGACTGGGTGGAGCCTGCGATTTACGAAAAACTGTATGCCGCCGCGCAGAAATCGGGTGCCGACATCGTTTACGGCAATTATTACTCCGACAACGGTCGACAAGCCGTTGCCCGTAAGCGTTTCCGCCAATTCTGCCCCTCGCCTGAGGCACTTATGGAGCGCATGATGACAGGCGACGAGAATGGCAGCGTGTGGTGCGCCCTGTACAGCCGTGCGTTACATACCGACACAGTGCTTTTCCCGACAGGCAATATGGGCGAGGACCTTGCACTCAACATACAATATCTTTACAATGCCACACAGCCAGTGGTTTTGGTGGAAGAATCTCTGTATCACTATTTTATCAACGAAAGTTCCATATCCAACAACCCTTCGGCGGAGAATATCGAACGCAATTTCCGTTTTATGAACCAAAACGCCGATGTGGTGTGCGAATTCTTTGCCAAAAACAAGGCCGCTGACCAATACGGCACCGCACTAAAATCGCTGCGGCTGCTGGCCTGCCGTCCCCTTACGCCATTGCTTTACAAAAAACGCTACTACGCCATGTGGCTGCAACAGGTCAAGACCATAAAAGGCGGCATACTTACCGACTTCAAACTGCCGTTGTCGGTGCGTTTCCACTACCTCTGCTCACGGCTGCGTGTGATATCTTTGCTTTCGTTTGTCAAACACAAAATCCGACCATCGCTATGACAGAAAAAATACGTGTGATGCATGTCCTGCATTTCGGCAGGATGAACAAGCGCAACGGCGTTATCGATGCCGTCCTGTCGCTGGCACAGGCTCAGCGGCGGGCGGGAGGCGAGGTGCTTGTGGCATCGGCTTCGCAAAACACTTCGGTGGCCGAGAACGAATATTCGTTGTTCCGCACCAAAGCCGATTTCGAGGCGCTGCTACGCTCCTTCAAACCCGACATAGTGCATGTCCACGATATGTATTGGATGGAGATGCCGATGGTGGCCCACTGCCTGAAAAACAACGACATACCTTATCTGCTCACGTTCCACGGCGGAGCATCGAAAGTGAGTTCCCGCAAAAAATGGTTTAAAAAGAAAGTCGCACGCATACTTCTGTTCAACTACGTGATACGCAACGCCAAACGCGTGGTGTATCTTACCGAGGGCGAGATGCGCAGTTCCATTGCACATCGCACAAACAGCCGTTATCTGATTATCCCCAACGGCATATCCTTGCCCGAAAAATTGCCCGAACGCCTCCCCCAAAAGCCCTTCACGATTATTTTCCTTTCGCGAATGGAGTTCCACGGCAAAGGCATCGACTTGCTGGAACAGGCCGTTTCGAAGCTGAAAAACGAACTTTCGGGACAGCTGCAGTTCAAATTGTACGGCTACACCTACGACGACACCTACCATATTTTCGACCAATACGGCGATTTCGCCAGATATTGCGGCTATGTGCAGGGCGAGGAAAAGGCGAAAGTCCTTGCCGATGCCGACATTATGATACTTCCTTCGCGCTCCGAGGGCATGCCCGTCTCCATCCTCGAAGGACTTGCCTACGGTCTGCCGTGCATAGTAACGCCACAGACAAATATGGGCGACTTGGTGCAAAACGGCCGTTGCGGCTGGGTTTGCCAGCTTTCCGCCGAAAGCATTGCCGACACCATACGCCAAGCCGTGGCCGATTATCAAAGCAATAGCAGTGCCTTGCAAAGCAATGCCCGAGCCGCCGCCGAGCAATACTCGTGGCAAAACATTGCAAATCAAAGTCTTGAGCAATATCGCAACATTATCACTAACGAAAACGCAAAGTCATGAGCAAGGTAGATTTTTCTGTACTGATGTCGGTTTACCGAAAGGAAAATCCTGACTTTCTGCGTCAGGCACTTGACAGCGTTTTCGACCAGAGCGTCCCACCCGCCGAGGTGGTGCTTGTGGAGGACGGCCCTCTGAACGACGCCCTTTATTGCTTGCTCGACGAATACTCCAATGCCCATCCCGAGCTTAAACGTGTGCCGTTGCCCGAAAACCGCGGCCTTGGGCTTGCCCTTGCCGAGGGGATGTTGCATTGTACAAACGAGTTGGTGGCCCGAATGGACACCGACGATATATCCGCACCAAAGCGTTTTGAGTTGCAACTTTCTGAATTTGAGAAAAATTCCACCCTCGACATCTGCGGCTCGCACATAAAAGAGTTCGAGGACACCCCAGAGAATATCGTTGCCGAACGTCGGGTGCCGTTAACTCACGATGAATGTGTGAGTTATCAGCATCGTCGCGACGCTTTCAACCACGTCTCGGTGATGTTCCGCAAATCGGCGGTGCTTGCGGCAGGCAACTACCAGCATTGTCCTCTGATGGAAGATACCTTACTGTGGGTCAATATGTTCAAGGCCGGAGCCAAGGCGATGAACATCGACGACTACCTCGTTTTTGTGCGCATAGGCAAAGACATGTACGAACGTCGTGGAGGACTGGCGTATTACAGAAAATACAAACAGGCCCGCCGAAGGATTTACCAAACGGGATTTATCTCGTGGTGGGACTACAAATATACATTGCTCGTCCAACTCGTCGTGGCGCTGATGCCCAACAAGTTGAGGGGATGGATTTTTAAACGACTTTTACACAAACAATCATAAAATCGGTAGTTTATGAAAATACCTTTTTCGCCTCCGGATATTACTGAAAACGAGATAAATGCCGTTGCCGAAGCACTGCGTTCGGGATGGATAACCACCGGCCCGCGCACCAAAGAGTTCGAGCAGAGGATTGCCGCCCTGTGCCACACCTCCAAAGCCGTGTGCCTGAATTCTGCCACTGCGTGTATGGAACTGATACTGCGTATATTGGGCGTTGGCGAAGGCGACGAGGTCATCACCTCGGCCTACACCTACACGGCCACGGCCAGCGTGATATGCCATGTGGGAGCAAAGCCCGTTTTTGTGGACACCCAGTCCGACAGTTTCGAGATGGACTACGACAAGTTGGAGCAGGCCATCACCCCTCGCACCAAGGTAGTGATGCCCGTGGATTTGGCAGGCATTGTGTGCGACTACAGTCGTGTGTTTGCCGCCGCGGAGGCAAAACGGCAGCTCTTCCGTCCGGCCAACGCCTTGCAGGAAGCCTTTGGCAGGGTTATCGTCCTTGCCGACGCCGCCCATGCCTTCGGCGCAAGTCGCGTGGGCAGGATGTGCGGCGAGATTGCCGACTTCACGTCATTCTCGTTCCATGCGGTGAAAAACCTCACCACCGCCGAAGGCGGCGCACTCACATGGCGCGACATCCCCGGCATCGACAACGAATGGCTTTACAAGCAGTTTATGCTCTACTCGTTGCACGGACAGAGCAAGGACGCCTTTGCCAAGACACAGCTCGGCGCCTGGGAGTACGACATCGTTTATCCCGCCTACAAGTGCAATATGACCGACATAATGGCCGCCATAGGACTGGCACAGCTGGAGCGTTATCCGCAACTGCTACAACGTCGCAGGGAGATAATAGGTATCTACAACGAGATTTTGGAAAATTCTGACATACAGGTACTTAATCACTACACCGACACCTCGTCGTCGAGCGGACACCTGTACCTAACCCGCCTGCTTGGCAAAGACGAGCAACAGCGCAATGCCGCCATCACACGCATGGCCGAGCGCGGCATTGCTACCAATGTACACTACAAACCCCTGCCCATGATGACAGCCTACCGCAACCTCGGCTTCGACATAGCCAACTACCCCAATGCTTACAATTTGTATTCCAACGAATTAACCCTGCCGTTGCACACCCTCCTAACCAACGATCAAGCCCGTTTCGTAGCCCAAAACCTTGCGGAGATTGTTAAACAATAAAATAACTCTTAACTCTTAATTCTTAACTCTTAACTAATAAAAGTGAAGCGTATTTTCGACATATTTTTCAGTTTTTTGGGACTGCTGCTGCTTTCGCCGCTGTTTCTTGTCCTTGCCGTATGGATAAGCCTTGATTCGCGTGGTGGCGTGTTTTACAGGCAGTTGCGTGTCGGCCGTGGCAACCGCGATTTCCGACTAATCAAATTCCGTTCCATGCGCACCGACGCCGACAAGGCGGGACTAATCACCGTGGGCGGACACGACCCGCGCATAACCCGTTCCGGTTATTTCATACGTAAGTACAAACTCGACGAACTGCCCCAACTAATCAACGTGCTGAAAGGCGATATGAGCTTTGTGGGACCGCGTCCCGAAGTGCGTAAGTATGTGGATATGTACACCCCCGAGCAGCTGCACGTGCTTGATGTCCGTCCCGGCATAACCGACGAGGCTTCAATACGTTATCGCAACGAAAACGAGCTCCTCGCCACCGCCGACGATCCCGAACGCTTCTACATCGAAACAGTGATGCCCGACAAACTGCGTATCAACCTCGAATACGTTCAAAATCATAGCCTTTTGGGTGATATTAAACTGATATTCAGAACCTTCGCCGCAGTGGTCAATAAGTGATTGGACTGTAGTCAGTTGTTTAAGTACTGCTTTTTGCAGTGAGCTAAAGGTTGTTTAATTGTTTAATGGTTAGTAAGTTAAGAAACAAAATGGTTGAGAAGTTAAAAAAAACCATTGCTCATTACTCAACTAACTCCTAATTCCTAACTCCCCCTGCGCCAGCCCATTCCGAGTTCCGAGTTCCGAGTTCCGAACTAATTTTTTTCCCCGTACAATAAAAAGGCTTGTTCGCAGTTAATCTTGTCTAAAATAGTAAAGTCATGAAAAAAGTATTTCTTCTTCTTTTTGCCAGCCTTACGATTGTGGCACAGGCATGCAACGGCAATTCCGACAAAACCGACGGCACCTCCGAAAGCAAGGTCCCGGCCGACAGTCCGCGTCTCACCCTCACCGATTTCACCGATGTAGCCGCCGCCACCATCGACGGCGTTGTGCATATCAAGACCGAGATGAAGCAGCTCACGCCCATGTATCAGTCGTTTTTCGGACTTCTTATACCGCAAGGCGTTCAGGAACAGGTGTATAGCGCTTTTGGCTCGGGAGTTATCATTTCCGCCGACGGCTACATACTCACCAACAACCACGTGGTGCAGGATGCCGAGCGTATCATTGTAACCCTCAATGACCGCCGCGAGCTGTCCGCCAAGCTCATCGGCACCGACCCTGCCACCGACCTCGCCCTTATCAAAATAAACGCCACCGACCTCACTTTCATACCTTTCGGCAACAGCGACGAGGCCAAGATAGGGGAGCCTGTGCTGGCCATCGGCAACCCGTTCAACCTTACTTCCACCGTTACTTCGGGCATCATCAGCGCCAAGGCACGTAATGTTAATATCATCGAAAATACGCGCGGGGTGGAGAGTCCCATCGAGTCGTTCATACAAACCGACGCTGCCGTTAATTCCGGCAACAGCGGCGGGGCGCTTGTCAACGGCAAGGCCGAGCTTATAGGCATTGTAACGGCCATCGCTTCCGGCGACGGATTCTACACCGGCTACTCCTTTGCCATACCTTCCAACTTGGCTTACAAGGTGGTGGGCGACCTCAAGGAGTACGGCTATGTGCAACGCGCCTACCTCGGCGTGCAGGTTACCGAACTTACTTCGTCGATGGCGAAAGAGATAGGCACTACAACTTTTAAGGGATTGTATATCACCCGAATAACTCCCGATTACTCGGCCTACAACGCAGGTATGCGCGAGGGCGACATCATCCTAAAACTCAACAACGTCGAAATAAACACATACGCCGAACTGATGGAGGAGATGGGGCGTCACAGTCCCGGCGACAAAATCGATGTGCAGTACGAGCGTGCGGGCAAGACCAACACCGTAAAGGTAACTCTGCTCAATTCGCAAGGCAACACACAGATAATCAGGAATAATAAACGATAATTGCATTTTTTTGTAGCGATGACAAAACGTAAAATATTTTATGCAATAGTGCTGCTGCTGGCATATCTGCCAGCAGTACTGCTGTCGTCGCTGCATACCCACGAACAAGCATTGCAAGAGCCCGTCCGATGCCTCGACTGTGTTAATCACAATCATCATTCGGGGCATATCGACACGGCTTTTGCCCACCACGACTGCCTGCTTTGCCAGTTCTTGCAACAGACGTATGTCGGCAATGCTTCCGATGAGTCGGATGCCGTGCTTTTGTCTTCGGAAGTCCATTATGGCATCAAGGCAGTTAAAATTCAGTCATGTGAACGACTATGCAAGTCGCCGCGCGCACCCCCGATTCTGTTATAAATTGCGAGTTACCCTTTCGGGGAAATTAGTTAAGTAATTTATAAACAGAATTTTACACAATGAAAATATTGTATATTCTGTTGCCGTTGGCATTGTGTATAACGGTGACAGCACAGAACAATCCCGACACTAATGATGTGTTTTCGGGACATTTGAAATTAAACGAAGTTGTAATTCATGGCGTTACGGGAAATACCCAAGTCAAGCATTCGCCTCTGCCCGTTAGTGTGATAAATGCGCGTACTTTGCGCCACACATCGTCGAACAATATTGTAGATGCCGTTTCCAAGCAGCCAGGCATGTCGCAGGTTACAACGGGCAGCGGTATTTCCAAGCCTGTGATACGAGGTCTGGGATACAACCGTGTGCTCGTGGTCAAGGACGGCATACGTCAGGAAGGGCAGCAGTGGGGCGACGAGCACGGTATCGAAATCGACGCTCACGATGTTGGTTCGGTGGAGATAATCAAAGGTCCGGCCAGTCTTATGTACGGCTCCGATGCCTTGGCCGGAGTGTTGATTTTCAATGGCACCCCCACACAACCCCTCGGCACTGTGGGAGGCAACGTGGATGCTGAATATCACACCAACAATGGCCTGATAAACTATTCGCTTAATCTTGGCGGCAACCACAACGGCTTTTTATGGGACGCGCGCTATAGCGACAAATTCGCCCACGCCTACCGCAACCGCTACGACGGCTATGTGCCCAACTCTCAGTTCAACGAAAGGGCCTTGAGTCTTAAGCTGGGACTGATGAAAGACTGGGGATATTCCAACCTCAAAATCGGTTATTACAACATAAATCTCAGTATAGTGGAAGGCGAGCGCGACAGCCTTACGGGCAATCTGCTTTCAGACGGCGAAAATTCGACTACCTACAAACACGGTCTTCCGTTTCAAAAGGTGTATCACCACAAAGCCGTCTCCGAAACATACGTTAAACTTAAAAGCGGCCACATCAAAACCATCGTGGGATTTCAGCACAACACAAGACAGGAGTATGAGGAATCGGATTCGGAATACGGTCTTTGCCTGCACCTCGGCACATTAAACTACGACCTGCGCTATGTGAGCGACGAGCATAACGGCTGGAAATACTCTTCGGGCATCAACGGAATGTTGCAGCAGTCGGTCAACAAGGGCGACGAGTATCTTATACCCGACTATCGTTTGGCCGACATAGGGGTGTTTGCCACAGGCTCCAAAAGTCTCGACCGCTGGACTTTCAGCGGCGGACTGCGTTTCGACTATCGTTTTCTCGAAACCGACAGCCTTTTCGACGACGGGCAACTGCGTTTCCGCGATTTTTCGAGGAATTACACAGGACTTACCGGCAGTGTGGGCACGGCATACAGCCTTTCCGAAAACCTTACGGCGAAACTGAACATCGCCCGAGGATTCCGTGCCCCGAATATCAGCGAGCTTTCGTCAAACGGACAGCACGAAGGCACTCTGCGCTACGAGATAGGCAATGCTGATATGTCGCCCGAGTACAGTCTGCAGGCCGATTTTGGCATCGACTACAGCAACCCGATTATTTCCGTGCAGGTGTCTGCGTTCGCCAACCATGTGAGCAACTACATCTATGCCCACCGCATCGACAGCGTTGTGGAGCCCGACCTTATGACTTTCTCCTATTCTCAAGGTGATGTGGTGTTGTGGGGAGGGGAGGCAGGCATCGACCTGCACCCGGTGCATCAGTTGCACATAGGAGCTGTATTCTCGTATGTGGCCACACGTCTGTTGAATCAGCCTGCCGAAATGAGTCATCTGCCACTTACCCCTGCGCCACGTCTCACCACCGACATCAAATGGGAAATCCGTCACGGAGCCAAGACTTTCCGCGGAGCATACGTGGCTTTGCAGATGGATGGATATTTCGCACAGAACCAATGCTTTGAGGCTTTCGAGACCGAAACGCCGACACCGGCATACGCACTGTTCAATATATCGGCAGGAACCGAAGTTCATGTAAAAGACCGCAAGATAGCCGAAATAAACATTATAGTGAGCAACTTGTTCGATGTGTGCTACCAAAACCACCTGAGCCGTTTCAAATACTGCGATGTGAATAGCGTTACAGGCCGTATGGGAGTGTTTGAAATGGGCCGCAACGTCGCTCTGAAATTAACAGTTCCGTTTTGAAAACGGATAACGTGCCATTGTTGAAAAAAGTAGGATAAAAAATGCGGAGGGACTGCAAAAATAATGTCCCTCCGTTTCACTTTTTTTTCGTATCTTTGCAAAATCATTTAATAAGAAAATTGCAATGCAAAAACGTCGTATACTCTATGTAAATCAAGAGATTAGTCCCTTTTCTCCTGAAACTGAAATATCGAAATTTGCACACGACCTGCCCGAATTCACCCAGTCATACAAAGACAGCGTTACCCGTGAAAGTAAGGAAATCCGTACTTTTATGCCCCGTTACAACTATGTGCACGAAATCAAAAACCAACTGCACGAGGTTATCCGTCTTTCCGGTATGAATTTGATAATCAACACTATCGACCACAATCTGATTATTAAGGTCGGGGCAATGCCGGGCTCCAAGACTCAGGTGTATTTTGTGGACAACGACGAGTATTTCGACGAGCGTCTGCCTCTGCGCGACGAAAACGGCGAGTTCCATCCCGACAACGACGAACGCATGATGTTCTTCAACCGCGGCAGCCTCGAGGCCGTGCGCAAGCTGGCATGGAAACCCAACCTCATCCACACCAACGGCTGGTTCGGCTCCATGATTCCGTTCTACCTGCGCCGTTTCAACAAAGAGGACGATTTCTTCATGGGTACCAAAGTGGTGGTGTCGCTGTTCGGCGAGGATGCCTTCAAGGAACTGATGTCCGACATGATGGACAAGAAACTGCGCCACGAGGGTGCCACCGCAAAAGACCGTCTGCTCTACGGCGGACGCGACTACATCTCCATTATGAAGACTGCCATCACCTACGCACACGGCATAGTGATAGCTTCGCCCAAAGTGGACGAGGAACTGGTGGATTACGCCAAGTCCGTCAAGAAAAATGTGATGGACTACAACCCCAACACCGAGGAATTTTTCACTCAAATCAACAAATTTTACGACACCCTGATAGGAAATAGCCGTAAATAATACTATTTGCCGACAAACTACGTTATACCTAAATATTTCGGATAACATCGTTTTACAATGAACAAGACAAAATCATCGATAAAAGTGCTCGTTTGCAGCGGTTTAGCCCTGCTTATGGGCCTGTGCGCTTTTACGGCCTGCACTCACGAGGACACCGATATGGGGCTTAACCTCAACGACCCCGCGGCTTTGTACAATGGCACTTTGTGCGACACCCTTACGGTAACGGCCTACACCTGCCGCGAGGACTCCATGACCACCTCCAACTACCAGAACGGAGTGATAGGTGTGTTGCAGAACAGTGTTTTCGGAAAAACCGAAGCCGTAATGTACACCCAGGCTGCGCTGTCCACCACCGGCGGCATCAGCTTCGAGAGCGACATCATCGACTCCATAGTGCTGAGCCTCGCCATTACCGACTTTTTCAGCACCACCGCCAAGGACTCCAACTACGTTTATACCGCGCGTATGCGTGTTATTCCCCTCGCCGACCCGATGTATGTAGATTCCACCTACTACGCCTGCTCCGACATACAGTGCCTGCGCATGGTCTATTTCGACAGCGTGCTGCGTATTGGCGTTGCCGACACAGCGGTGCATCTCAAACTCAACTCGTCGGTAATGTCATTATTCGAAAACAAAGTGTATGCCAACAACGAGGAATTCCAGTCGGCACTGCATGGCTTTAAAATCATTCTCGAGCCCGAAGGCGCCGATGCCGACAATATGATGATGACCATCAACTACGCCGCTTCTTACACCGGACTTAAAGTGCATTTCCACTCCAACAACGACACTCTGCCTCTCGATTACTCTTTTGTTTTCACAGGCACTTCGGCAGCGCATTTCAACGGCTATCGCCACACCAATTACGCCTCGCCGCTGTCGGTGTTCAACACCAACGTCAAGGATTCCGTGCAAGGCACTCAAAAACTTTATCTGCAACCGCTTGGCGGCACTTTCGTAAAAATGCGTTTCCCCACCCTGAAACAATGGTCGGCACAGCACCCCAACGCCGTGGTGCACCACGCACAGATAATATTGCCCGTGGCCGATGAAACGTCGGCTATCGGCGAAAAGGCATCGCGTGTGCTTTGCTACAAATACCAGTCAAACGGCAAAGTAACGCTCATCCCCGATATGATGGACGCCCTGCTCAACGGCGGTTTCGACGGCAATTACGACAAAGACAAAAAACAGTACCGCATGCGTGTGTCGCGACAGATACAGCAGGCCGTTACAAGCCCCGAAACAGACTACGGCCTGGCCGTGTATATCGACGCACGTCGTATCTCCGCTAAGCAGGTGATACTGGCCGGCACCGACAAAACCCTTGCAAAACACGTTAAATTAGAAATCATTTATTCCGAAACAAAATAAAAACCGTTGCCATTATGAAACAACTTGTTATCGCATTATCGCTGATTGCCTTTGTAGCAACTGCTTCAGCACAGAAATTCGTTAAATATTACGACGAGGAGAAAAACCACAAATCCGTCGAAGGCCAATACTCAGGCAAAACCAAAGTAGGGGAGTGGACTCTCTATCATCCCAATGGAAAAGTCTATCAAACAGGCTCTTACGACAATAAAGGCGATAAAGTGGGCACTTGGATGACCTACTACGACGACGGTAGCAAATGTGCCGAAGAATCGTTTGCCAACGGCACAAGTCGCGAATGGCACCGCAACGGCAAGCTGAAAAGCGAAGTCCCCGTGGCCGACGGCGAGAAAAACGGCACCTATAAATCGTGGTACGACAACGGCAAACAAAAGGACGAGATTCCTTTTGTGAACGGCAGCAAAGAAGGCCCCACCAAAGAATGGCACAACAACGGCAAACTGAAATTCGAAGGCGAATACAAGGACAACGAGCTTAACTGCTACGGCAAATGGTACACCGAACGCGGACAGAAGGACATGGAAGGCAAACTCGTTGACGGCCTGC
>Ga0310696_10007275_pt1 | contig 13023 bp, 16 predicted proteins | sample AusTroGonzalo_MG_4_FD_203885 | JGI IMG/M metagenome (GOLD analysis project Ga0310696, IMG submission 203885) | Bovine rumen microbial communities from tropical cattle in Woodstock, Queensland, Australia - Gonzalo_02 (v2) (version 2) | ecosystem: Host-associated > Mammals > Digestive system >... | reverse complement strand
CATTTTCTATACGTATTTCAGCTGCAAGCGCCACAAGGACAGGACTGGCGTCGACCGCTGGCCCGACATCCTTGCGCTGACTCAGATGCTCCACAGCCTCGAGCCGTTCATCATGTCGCTGGAGTCTGCGCCGAAGGCGGCTGTCACGCAGAAAGAAGGCCGAGTGGTTGCGGCATCGTTCAAGGCGAATGGCAAAGTCGTCGCGCTTGTCGCGAGCATCAAGGGGAAGACGGCGGCTGAGATCGTCGTCCCCGGCCAGCCGAACTTGAAATCGCGCTTTGGCCTGACGAAGAACCTCGGCGGCGGCCGCTATCTCTACGAGGCCGATGGCTGCGACGGCGACATCCTGGAGTGAGGCGGTAGGTGCGACGGCTACATCTAGGAGTGAGGCGGTAAGCGACGGCGTCCCGCCCCAGACGGCAGTTGCGACGGCATCCCGCCGTCGTCGTGCGGCCTGATCTTGCGCCACTGATAATAGCTGCGTAGCGGCGACAGAACTCAGCTGTGGGTGGAGCGAAGCCGCGTAGCGGCGATGCGGAACCCATGGGAAAAGGCGTCCGCCGTCGCTGACTGGCCTAATCTGGCGCAACTGATAATAGTCGCGTAGCGGCGATTCGGAACTCACGGGAAACTGCGTCCCCATTAAAAGATGAGGCGTGTCCAGAAAAGAAAGGAGGGAAGCTATTTGAGGGAGCGGCGACAGGGAAAATCTTACCTCAAATGACTTGACATACTGAAAAATGCCATTACATTAATCCTTGTTTTTGTAAGACAGTTATTCGGGACGTAGCGCAGCCTGGTTTAGCGCGTTTGACTGGGGGTCAAAAGGTCGCGGGTTCGAATCTCGCCGTCCCGACCATTTTAAGCCGTAATTTCAATGAGTTACGGCTTTTTTATTTTTGCTCGTCTGTTGGCATTATTGCCATTTGGAGCCATTGTTTTATACTTGAGGAAAATTTACATTGCCAACGTTTACCAACGTTTACCAACGCGTTGGCAATGCCGTGCAGACATGTCTTTCCATGCTTGAAAATCAACAAGTTAACCTGTTCTGCATAAGTGTGTCCAAATCTTCGCGGCGATAAAGGACGGTTTTCCGCGACAGACGAATCGGAATTATCCGCTTCTGAGATGTCCACAGACGAAGCGTCTGAATCGACATCCCGATGTGCTTCGCCGCTTCCTTCGGACGCAGAAGCTCCAGGTCGCACGGAGTCGTCAAAACATATCTGTAGTGCCTTTTCTCCTCGTCCGAAAGCTCATCGGCGGTGTCGATGATTGCCATGATGGCGTCGATGGTGGATTGGTTAAGCATGGAGCGCCTCCATAATCGAGGACTTGACGATCCGAACTTTTCTGCCAAGGCGCCGAACATTGAACTTCCCCATGCGGATGTAGCGATCAACCGTGCCTCTGCTGACGTGCAGCATCTCCATGGCCTGCTTCACCGTGAGCAGTTCCTCGTCCGTTATTTCCCGCGAGAAGGTTTTGCGGTCTTCCTCGGAAAGCGTCTTGTACAACACCAGCAACTGTTTTGCGTTCATAGCATGTCTCCTCTATTGGTTGTTTTAGTCTCTTAGCCACTTCAAGAACAAATTCTCGACATACAGCTTCTGCTCCTCGGTCTGGCAGGCGTTGTACTTGCGGATGAGTATCGACCATTGGCGGCGGAACTCTGCGTTCAGCTTGTTCCAGCGGAGGCCTCCCTCCTCGATGGCGACGACGCTGCTGTTGCCGTGCTTCAATTTGTTCTCCAACGCGTATGCGCACCGCTGACAGTAGTGGTGGCTGGACAATTTGCCGCCCGCCGAAATCGCCACGCGTAGATACCACTCGCCTTTCGGAACGGGGCATTCCCCGTCGCAGCCATAGCAGGTGTAATCTCGTTGGGCGTGCGGGTAGGTGATCTTCACGCAGCGGCCATTATTATCTGGATTAAGAATTGGCTTCTTCATGCTCTTCCTCCTCAAATTTCATAAATACCATCCAGACTGTTTTTCCCCTACGCTGTCCGAACAAAGGTCTAATTTCGGACAGTTTAACGACATCGCTTACAGAGATTTGTATCTCGCTCCACTTAAATACAAGCACACCATTGGCTTCAAGAACTCGAAAGCATTCGGCGAATCCATGACGAAGGTCATCCTGCCAAGTGTCCTTATGTAGCCAACCATATTTATACGCCAGCCAAGATTGTTTCCCGACATTGATCAGATGAGGAGGGTCAAACACGACTAATCTAAATGTTCCGTCTGGATATGGAATGTGCCGAAAATCTCCGACCACATCAGGACTAATGATTAATTTCCTTTTGTCGCATAAGCATGTCTGTATTTCCCTGTAGTCCATAAAAACTACATTTGGATGATTCTTGTCAAACCAGAACATCTTGCTGCCGCAACAAGCGTCAAGAATGAGTTTTTTCATGGCTATACCTCCCCACGCGCACGGGCGTAATTTTCGTTTTCGGTTCAGTCATTCGTCTTAGTCCTCCACCTTTTTGAACATATCAATCCGTTCGGCCGTTGGCTTTACGTCGGCATAGATGTGACGTTTTTCCTTCTCATCCAGAAAATCTATCCTCAGAAACTCAGTGTATCCGACAAACGTGATAGAAAACTTTCCGTCAAAGATGAATCTCGCCCCTGGAACAAACCCCGCTGTGATGAGCCTATTCAGGCTATTGCATGGCGCGTTATGAAGCAAATCATAGCAGTCATCCAGACGCTCCCTGAACTCGTCCATGTAGCTTATAAGCAAGCTTTTTGTTTCCTCAATCCTGTCCACAAACTTTGAAAAGTCGATATTGTTGTCACTCATCTTTCTTCTCCTTGATTCAGGTTAATGTTTTTTGCCAATGCCATCGACATTATCCTGCCCATGCTCGCCTCGTCCTCGATTGTTGTGAGTTCGCCTCCTGCCCACGCGTCGTGAATCGTGCGGTAGACAATGACTGGCTTCTGAGAAATCGCGTCGCCCTGGACAACATAGGCATTAGCATTGAAATGCAGCATGTTTAGCGCGCAGCAGACGGCCACGTTTCGGTCAAGCTCCGTAGCGTGAAACAAAACCTTGTGCAGATATCCGTCTGGAATCTGTTTCAAGACTCCCAGCAATGTTTTCCCGCCTCCCGCAGTCGGCTCACCAATGACAAGAGGGCGATCAATGCTGTATCTATCCCAATCAATATCTAAAAGGGTTATTCTTGCCATCGCGTCGCACACTCCATCTGGCGTGAAGAATTGCCCCAGGCGTTCATTTGCCGCGAAATACTCCCACAGGCTTGCGAAACACTCACATTCCGTCTCACGCATGTATTTGAGACATTTCATGTAAAGGCGAAACCAGATTGACTCTGGACGCCATCGCTCCCGATGAAGCAACGAGTCCATGATGTGATTCAGGAACTCAATGTAGAGGGTCACAGTATTCGCCGCGCCAGCCTTTGGGAGTTCATCCTCGAACGACGCAATTAATTCTCGCTGCATTTCAAGCATGTTGTTTCCTCCATCGGGTAATCGTCACTGGATGCACGTGCAGTGAGCGGGCTATTCGGCATATCGGTGTTTTCTCCGCCAGCTTGCGGGCGATGTAATCGCCTTTGCCGTCTAGCTTGCGCTTTGAGTTCGGAACGCCCTTCTTCCGTCCGAGGTGCTTCCCTGCTGCCACGGCGCGCTTCAGTCCTTCTTTCGTGCGCTGGCGGAGTAAATCACGCTCGATTTCCGCCGCAAGCCCCATGACGGTGACAAGAACTTTTGATTGTATTGTATCCTCAAGCGTGTATCTATCCTTTACGGTATAAACCTTGACTCCCTTCTCGGAACATAGCTTGATAATGTCAAGTATCATTACAAGTTTTCTTCCCATTCGGGAAATCTCCGACGCGATGATGCTGTCTCCCGATTTGCATTTCTTCAAAAGCCCGCCGAGCTTGCGCTTTGACGGGTCCTTGGCCCCACTGATGCCCTCATCCATCACCCATTCGTCAATCGCCCATTCTCGGGCCTTACAAAATTCTTCGATGCCGATACGCTGGCTGTTCACGTCCTGTGTGTCGGTCGATACCCTCAAGTAGGCATATATACTCATTCCTCTGCCCCCTCGTGGTCTGCAAAGTCCGTTCCGTATTCATGTGCGTAGGTCACAACGGTCGCCAGCGCAATGCCTGCCGTCCTGATGACTTCTTCTAAGTCCAGCTGCGTGTCGCCAGCGTCCTGCGTCTGCTCATTCATATACTTGCAATATTCGCACATCTCTTTTATCTCTGCGATGAAGTCTGCTAATTTGACAGACATCGAATGATATTTTTCTGCAATTTCAGCGTTTGTCATAGGTGGTCTCCTTCTTTTTTCCTTGTTTTCTGATGTATTCACAACGGTCAAGCCACAATGCAAGCTCCTTAGCAGTCTGAATCGAGTTCTCGACAAGAGTAAGCTCTGCAAGATTTTTGTACTTCATGGACTGGCGAGTGCATGCAATGAAACTGTCGATATCGTCCATTATCTGCCTCATGCTTGGCATTTGCTGTCCTCCCGCTTCTTGTCCTTGATCATGTCCTCCATCCTCAGCAGAACCGCAATTGCATCGTATATTTCCTCGACGGCCTGGTCGTAGTCGCCGTTGCAATAAGTGGCGTAGATCTCCGCTAGTTCAGCATCAAGAACGTCTTTTGCCATGCAATAAGATTCTTCATTTGGGTTTTCATGCAGGTGATTCTGATATTCAAGGTAGTTCTTCAAATACTTTGCGTCGTTTTCATAATTACACCAGATGTTGTTCGAGCACACATCATCCGCGAAAAACGGGTGCTTTTTGCATGCGTGGTCGTAATGCTGCTTGGCCTTCTTGATAGCCTCCTTGAGTGAATTTCTTGTGGTCATTTCGTCTCCTTGGGTTAGTGGTTAAAACGGCGGTTGCGGGGCGAACCAGTCGCCCGCGATGTAGTCCAGCAATAGGCGGTCGGCCTCGGGCATGTCCTCGATCGGATGGGCGCGGAAGCCGTCAGGCGTCAGATGCACAATGGCCATTCGCGGCGGGGTGTCCGCCTGGATATAGCCCTCGTGCAAGAGGATCCTTCGGTAGAGGTTGAGCTGAAGGCCGTATTTGGACATGCAGCAGTCCTCTAGGTTCTCCGCAGGCGGCTTCATCCTGGCTCCCAAATAGCCGTGCGCGTGCAAGACCTTGTTCGTCTTCCAGTCGGCGACCATGTACTCCCGCCCGCGCCTGAATATGGCGTCAACCGTGCCGCACAGCTTGTAGGTCGGCGAGAAGACCATCAGCTCGGCGGCCAACGGCTGCCAGCCTGCGGCCTTTATCGTCTGGAAGGCCTCCCAGCCTGCGGACATGATGCGCTTCTCCCGTTCGTCCAGCGGCTTTTCGGAGGGAAACTCGCCTTTCATCAAGTGCTCCTGGTTGGCGTGGACGCGGGTGCCCATCTCGGCGGCGGCGGCCCATTCGGCCTTGACCTGCTCGGGGTCGCCGCCGTATTTTTCGGCCTTTCGTGCGGCGATGGCCTCGCCGTCGAACCCGTTGCAGTAGTGTCCAACGAATTGAGTCACGGACGGCATCGGCGTGGATTCCTCCCACGGCGCGGGGGCGGTCTCGCCGACGGACATCCGATATTCGTGCTTTTCCTCCTCGAAAAGCAGCCGGATGTCGCATTTAGGATGTCTTGCCTGCTTCATTTTCAGTGCCTTTCGTATGGTTTCTGGTCGATATATGTAATTTTTCCACTTTTCATCCCGATGATGCTGGCGGCGGCCTCGCCCTGGGAGCTTTCGCCGACCCACATGATTCCGCTTCGGCGAAGCGGGTCGGCGGTGGAGGTCGGGAAGCGTTCCAGAAGCGGGTCGAAATTCCGCGTCAGGCCGTTCCTCGCGTAGTTGCGGACAGTCGGCGCAGTGACCTGCATTCCGAGAATCTCGTGCGCCCACTTCTTGAAGACGTCCGACTGAATCCAGTAGCATCTGTTGGCGGGCTGCATGGAGTTGTTGACTTCGGCGAGCTTCCAGCGGATGCCGTCGGTTATCTGGTTGGCGCGGTCCTGCTCGATGTTGGCGGCCTCCTTCGCCTGCTGCATGTTCTCAAGGACCTGCTGGTAGGTGACGGGGTCGCCGCACATCGGCTGCATGACCTCCTGCTCGAACTCCGGGTAGCGCGTCTTGGGCGGCGTGTCGTACGGATGATGCCGCTGAATGATGTCGATGATGTCCGAGAAGATCTGCCAGCGGTTCTTGTCGATGTAGTCCAGGATGTCCCGCTTCCAGTTGCCGTTGGCCTCTGGGCGGCGCAGCGAAATGAAGAAGGACCGCGAAACCAGGTCGTCGTCCACCTGCGCGGAGTTGGACGTGATGCAGTAGGTCAGGTTGTTCGGTCGCGTGTCCTCACCCGAGGAATACGGAGCGCGGCCCGTGATGCTGCTCTTGGTGATCAGCGACGCGAACTGCCCGCAGGAAAGGTCAACCGTCAGGTTGTCCAAGAGCACGATCCGCGTCTTGCGGCCGCCCTCGGAGACAAGGCGCTTGATGATTTCCTCGTAGTGCCTGAAGACCTGCTCGACGGAGATGTCCAGCGGCTCGCACATGTAGAGGTGACTCAGAATCTCGATGAGCGTGGTCTTGCCGACGCCCTTTCCCTCGGAGCTGTCAATGATCCAGGACGGCCGCCCGAACATCTGGCGATACCACAGCGGCGCGGCGAAGAGCGTGCGGATCATCGCGCGGTGCCAGTCCGCGGCTGGGGCGAAGAAGTCGCACAGCCTGCGGAAGCAGATGTATTTTTCGCTTGGCGGCGGCAACGGAGGATAGGTGTAATAGATGTTCGGCTGCTCCGGGTAGTTCGGAACGTATGAGACCATCTCGAACCGCTTGGCGGTCTGCTTGATGGCATTGAAAAACTCCTTTTTCGAGATGAATCCTCTCCGATTGTCACTCATCCACTGGTAATTCTGCCCGCTTTTTCTGGAAATCCACGCGAAAAGTGCATCATCGTTCGGGATTGTCTCGATTTCCCTGGTATCTTTGTCATGGTCGAACAGGGTATCCAGCCCCAGACGATAGGGAAATTGCAGGAAACGGCGGAAGAACTCCGCCAGCATCGTGTTCAGAGCCAGAGGCTCTATCGTCTCCTTTTCCCCTGGCTTCGTCGCCTCGATGATGCGGAAGTTCTTGAACGGCTTTTTGTTCAGCTCCTTCGCCTCTGCCTTCATCTCGGGCGTCACCACGCCAGGGCGCTCGGGCTTCCACAATGGCACGGCGGCCGCAATGCCCCGCAGATCGGCGACGGTGTGGATGCCGCCCTGGAGATAGTCGGTCACATCGCCCTTGCTCTCGCCCGACGGGCAGATCAGCTTGACGCTGGCGGCGACGGGGAAGACGCTGCGGCAGATCGCCATGACATGCGCGCGGCCCTTGTCGTCGTTGTCCATACATATAATAATGTCCTTGCCTCGCAGTTCGGAAGAGAAACTTTCCTCCCAGTGCTCTGCACCGCCTGAATTTGTTGTTGCGACGATATTCCTGTCCCGCAGCGTCTCCACGTCCTTTTCGCCCTCGACGATCCATACCTCGGAGGCCTTCACGACTTCGGGCAGATTGTAGAGGATTCGGCGGACGCCCTTGAGGCCCCAGCCGTCAGGCGTCTTCTGAAGAAACGTCTTCTCGCCGTCCTTTTCCAATCTCATGACAGTGTAGCACCATGTGCCGTCGGCCTCCGTATACGGATATTCGCGGACGACCTGCCAGCCGTCGGCGATGAGCTGGTCGTATTTTGTGGCGGCGGGCGGCGGCATCGGCGGCAGATCCTGGGGAATCTCCGCAGGCGGCGGAACGTCGCCCGGCTCAATCGGCGTCACGAGCGCGGGGGCGGTGATGACCATCGCGGGCCTTGCCTTCCTCGTGCGGCGCGTGGTGGTCTCCCTCGCCAACTGCGGACAGTAGCGGTCGCCAAGTTCCTCGGCCGCCTCCTGGATGGAGATGCCGCGGATCAGTGCCAGCAGCGCCATCGGCCCGCCGTGTTCGCCCGTCTTGTGGTCCTTGAAGGTGCCGTCATCGTTGAATTGGACAGACTCGGGGTTGTCGCCGTTCCGCCAAATGGCGGCGCATCGGTGGTTGACGATCCGGCACCCGCCGAATAGTTCGGCGACGCGTTCGGCCGAAATGGCGCGGCGGACATCGTCGAAGTCATATCTGCATTTGGTCGGCATGGCGTGGCTCCTTATCGTTGAATCAGCGCGAACTGCTGAAGGATGGTCTGGATGTTGGTCTGCTGCATGATGGCGTTGGCGAACGTGCGAAGCTCGCCGATGACGTGACATTCCTTCTTTGCCCGCGTAACGGCGGTGTAGATGAGCGGGCGGGACAGCAGCGCGTAGGCGTCCCGCTGCAATACGATGACAATGACCTTGCGATACTGACTTCCCTGCGATTTGTGGACCGTCAGCGCGTAGGCCAATTGGAAATTTCTGGAGAAATCGGCGGGAACATCGCAGTCATGCGTTTTTTCACCGTTTTTGCCGATGATTTCCGTGTCCGTGCGGATCTGCATCCTCCCCGACGCGTCACGCGCCATGACGGTGGCGGTCGTGCCGTTCCAGATGTCCAGCTCGGCGTTGTTCTTGGTGCAGATGACGCGGTCGCCCGGAATGATTTTCGGGTCTCCTGGCTGGCGCGGGTTGACGATTTCCGCGATCTTCGCGTTCAGCGGCGCGACGGCGGCGGCGCCCGTGGCCTCGTCGCCGTTCCTCGGGGCGAGGATGATGTCCTTTTCAAAATCCAGGTCGCCGCGCCGGACCATTGCCAGAATGGCGTTATCGACCTCGCGGTCTCCCGCCGCATAGCTCATCAGCCAGTGTTCCTGCTCGGTGGTTTCCTCCCGGACGGGCTGCTGGCCGTTGCGGATGAGCGTCGCCGCGCGGAAAATCGCCTCGGTCGCACGGTAGCAGGTCGTGAGATTTGCCACTAAATTCGGCCGAAGTCGAATCAAATCGTGGAACGGCTGGCCGCTTCCGACGGGCGGCAGCTGCGCTTCGTCGCCGACGAGGACCAGGCGGCGCGGCTTGCGCCTCATGATTTCGGCCATGAGCCGCGAATCGACCATGGAGGCCTCGTCGATGATGACGGTGATTCCGCTCAGGTCGGTCAGCGCGAATCGGTCGCCTTGCCAGCGCAGCAGGCGGTGGATGGTGGAGGCCTCGTAGCCCGTCGCCTCGCGGATCCGCGCGGCGGCCTTTCCCGCGAAGGCGGCGATGGCGACGTCCTCGCCGTATCCTTCCAGTTGGTCGGCGATGGCCTTGATGATGGTGGTCTTGCCGCATCCAGCGCCGCCCGTGATGAGCGTGAATTTGCTCTTGACGGCCTTGTCGATGGCGTTCAGCTGGGATTCGTCGAAGTTCATGCCCTTGCCTCCGCGAAGTTCCAGATGGTTTCCTCGGCGGCGTAGTCGGTCACAAGGGAGACCATCTGCGTGGACATGAAATAGCGGAGGGTGCCCGCCATGACGGACGCCTGGAGATTCTCCAGGATAAATCCCTCGGGGACCGCCCTACCTAGCTTCTCCTTCAGCTGTCCAAAAAGGAGATACCACGGGACAACCGTGTCGCCGCGTTCGGTCAGCTGCCTCATGCAGTAGACGATGGCGGCCATGACGCGGCGCGGGTCGCCGTCCTGGATGCCGAATGTCTGGCGGATGTCCGCGTCGATGTCGCGGAATCCGTAGTTCGGCAGGTCGCAAAGCGCATAGCAGTCGCCGCGGACGGTGGGGACGGTGTTCCGCCCCCACTTCTCGAAGGCGGCGTTCGCCATGTTGAGTGTCAGATGATGTTCCAGCAGGAAGGCGACGGCGGCGGTCTGCTCCGCCTTTGTCTCCAGTTCCTGGATGGTGTCCCGCAGCGCGTCAACCTTTGCCATCGTCAGGCCCTTGATTTTCCCTGGTTCGATATCGCGCCAGTCCTTGCCGTACATCTCCCAGATGGCCTCCTCGAACTTCGGCCCGATGCCGCTCGTAAGCTCGCACGCGTAGCGGAGCATGGAGCGCTCGTCGACGGGGATGTCGCTCGTCGCGTCCTGCCACTTGAACTGGCGCGTCCCGTTCCAGACGGTCCAGTCGCCCTTCAGCGTCAGACGCTCGTTCTCCCTGGGGCGGAAGGCCAGCTCGCCTTTCGCCTTGGTGTTCAGTCCCGTGTCGGTGGCGATGGCAAGAATATAGAAGAGCTTCCGCTCCCCCGCGTCCCGCTTCGAGCGGTCCTCCTCCTCGCACGGGTAGATGACTTTCTCAACCCTTATGTTCAATGTCTCCATTCTGAGCTCCTTGTTTCTGTTCATCAAAAGGTGGTATGCCTGGACGGCCGCGCCCTCGGCGTTGCCGCAGAAGAGCACGGAGACGCCCATCAGCGTCAGCTCCGCGATTCTGGCGGCGACCGCCTCGGGCGTGATGTTCGGGTGGTTGTGCGGCGGCGGGACAAGGCCGTTCGGCCCCATGCTGAACAGCGTGTGGGCATAATCCGCCTCCACCACAATCACCCGCGCGACGAATCCCGCCGCCGCCATCCTCGCCAGTTCGCGCTTGAACCGCTCCCACCCTGAAAAGACGGTCCCGATGAAGTCGTCCAGGCTTTTCCGCTCGATGGCGAAGCGCGTGTCGCCCTCCAGCGCGTAGTCTCCCGCGCCAAGCGTCGCCAGACGGACGGGAACGTACTCGGGGAATGTCCACGGGCGCTGCTCGCGGGTGTCAATCAGGATGGTCGGATGTTTCATTGGTTATTTGAATGGGTTGCTCTGCGGCGCGGCGGCCATGGGCTGCTGATACTGCGGCGCATAGGCGGTCTGCGGCGCGGGGGCGGCTGCCTGCGGATAGGTCGGAGCTGGCCCGAAGGCGTTCGCGGCCTGCTGCTGATAGTTCGGCGCGGGCGCTGGCTGATACTGCGGTGCGGCGGCTTGCGGAGCGGGCGCTGGCTGGTACTGCGGCGCGGCGGTCTGCGGCGCGGGCGGATACGCCTGGCCGAAATCGAATCCGGGAAGCCCCTCGGGTTCGGGGACCTTGCGGCCCTCGCCAAGCGCGGCGATCTTGAAGAATTTTCTCCCTGGATTTTTCTTGCTTTCGTTCTCGCTGACCCAGAACGGAATCTTCTTGTTCAGGAGCTGCGGGATGAGCCGTCCCCACATGTTGTTCTCTACGGTCGCGTTGACTTTCGCCAGCTGATTCAGTGTCGATTGGAGATAGGTCTTGTCGGCGTTGTTGCCCGTCATGTAGGCAGGATTCGTCGAGGACTTCCACCAGCCGCCCTTTCCGGTTTCGGTGTCGTAGATGTACATGACGAGGTACATCACGCCGGGTTCGTTGTCCCACTGGCTTTTCTCGGTGCCGATGTAAACGACGTGGCCCGTGTAGTCGCCGCTCTCCTGGAACGTCGGCAGGCCGTCGAGGGCCTTCTTGCAGCGGTTGTGGAGCTGGCCGTCGGAGTAGATGGCGCGCATGACGTCGTACGGCGAGGCGAAAATGGCGTTGACGAATTCCAAGCCAGTCTGGCATTGGTTGACGGGGAGGACTTGTGTCTGTGTCATTGTTTTATTCCTTATATTGGTTGTGGACACGCAGGCTCCGGCCTGCGAAAAATCGGTAAATTGCCGCCCACGGCAATTGGGGGTTGAACCGCAGAGGGGCGGCGGGTGCGGTCTAGGAGTTCAGCAGGCTACAAAAAACCGAATGGCTGGATCGGGCGGCGGGAACCCGCTGATGCGGCATTGCCAGCAACCGTGCAAATGCTACCCCGCCCTGTCGTTATTTGGAGTCGACCCTGACTTCCTTCTTGATGACAAGCCCGGGTTCGGCTACTGTCGCGGGATCGATGCCCGCCGTTTTCAGATATTGGCAGAACGCGCGGATCTTCCCCTCGTCGACGGAGAGGAACTTGCGGTCCAGCTTCGCCGCGTCTGTGACTTCAAAAGTATAGACCGTCACCTGCTTGACGGATGTCGACTGCGGCTTCGGCGGCACGATCGGCGTGACGGGCGCCGCGGGGAATGGCGGATTGTCGGCGACGCCGTCGAACGCGCCAAAAGCTTCTCTCGCCTTGGCCGCCATGTCGGCCGCCTGCTCCGCGGCTGCCGCCTCGGCCTCCCGCGCGGCGCGTTCTGCCGCCTCGCGTTCGGCCGCCTTTCGGGTGGCGTAGGCGTTGGCCAGCGAGCGGAGGCGCGTCTGCTCGGCGATGATGTCTCCGGACAGTTTCTTCTCCTGCGCCATGATGTCTTTCTTGATGGCGTCCAGCGGCGCGGTCAGCTTCTTGCGCTCGGCCTCAAGCTCCTTGCAGAGATGGGAACAGGCGTTGATGAGTTGCCCCGCCTGGTCGAACTCCGCGTCCGTGGTGATGGTTCCAAGCTTCGCCGCGACGGCGAGCGTCTGGTCCCGCGTCTGAAGCCATGCAGCGACCGCCAAGTCCTGCTTCCTGATGGTGATTGCTTCTTCCATGTTGCTTTTTTCCTTAATTATTGGTTGTTTATTTCGCCGCAAGAATCCTGCGGATTTCCTCGCGGTCCTGGTCGTAGAGGTTCGGCGCGGAGATGTTCAGCGCCATTTGGAGCATGTCGGGCGGCACCATCGCCCACTTGACGCCGCTGTACTGCCCAGGGCAACGGCAGGTGGTGTAGTCCAGACCGTCGGGGCCGCGCATGTTGAACGGCGCGGGAGCAGTCGGAGCGGATGGAACCACGGGCGGCGCGGGCGGAATGTCAACGGGCGTCATCGGCGGCGCGGGCGGAATGTCAATCGGCGCCACGGGTTGCGGAACGACGGGCGGCGGCGCCACGGGCGGCATCTCGGCGGGCGGCACAATCGGCGGCGGAACCACGGGAGCGGCGGTCGGTGCGGTCGGCTCCTGGAAGTCCAGCGCCATCGGCATGGGCGCGGCGGCGGGATTCTCGGCGGGATCGACGGCGGCGGCGGCGGCGGCTTCGGCGGCGCCATCGAAATCGATCGCCTCTTCCTCGGTGTACTGCCCATGCGTGACGGCGGGGTTGACGACGCGGATGC
>Ga0310696_10007269_pt1 | contig 13034 bp, 9 predicted proteins | sample AusTroGonzalo_MG_4_FD_203885 | JGI IMG/M metagenome (GOLD analysis project Ga0310696, IMG submission 203885) | Bovine rumen microbial communities from tropical cattle in Woodstock, Queensland, Australia - Gonzalo_02 (v2) (version 2) | ecosystem: Host-associated > Mammals > Digestive system >... | reverse complement strand
GCGGATGCCCTCAAGCACTTGAAAAAACAAGGCGGCGGACATCTTATCGTACCCGACGGAAAATGGCTAACCGGACCGATTAAACTGGTTAGTAACCTTGATCTGCATTTGGAAAACAATGCAGTCATTTTAGGTTCGACCAATAAGGAATTGTATGTGCAGAAATCCGATTCACTGCGCGACGGTAGCAAAAAATGCCACGCCTTGATATACGGTTCCAAACTGGAGAACGTCGCAATTACCGGATACGGCACCATCGACGGACAAGGATTTTATTGGCGTCCGATTAAGCAGAAGAAAGTGGATGAAGACATATGGAACGAAGCGCTTTCTATGGGCGGCGTACTCAAGCAGGACGGTAACAGTAAGAACTGGAAAATATGGTACCCGTTCAATCTGAAGAAAGAGTATAACGTACCTAATATCGCAGCTGACCCGATTGCGCAAGAGAAGATGCGTCCGCATTTGGTAAATATCACTGATTCGAAGAATTTGCTGATGGAGCATGTGCATCTGCTCAACTCGCCTAAGTTCCATTTCGTACCGACGCGTATCCAGAATCTTATTATTGATGGCGTTAATATCCGTTGTCCGCATTGGGCGCAGAATGGCGATGCGATGGATCCTGGAAATATACAGGTGGCGCTTATCGTCAATTGTAACATCTCCTGCGGCGATGACGGTATTTGTATGAAAGGCGGTGTGGGGCAGAAAGGTGTGGATGCCGGCCCGCAACGCGATTTCCTTATCTGCAACGATACTGTTTATCGGGCGCACGGCGGTTTCGTTATCGGTTCCGAGTTCAGTGGTGGAATGCAGCGTCTGGTGGTTAAGGACTGCCGCTTCGAGGGTACGGATATCGGTTGCCGTTTCAAATCAGCTCCGGGACGTGGCGGATGGTGCGAAGATATCTATTGTTACAACATTATCATGAAAGATATTCTGGAATCGGCCTTCCTCATTTCATCCGGTTATGCAGACAAAGGTGCAGGAGTCAGTGCTACTGATAGCGATAACAAGGACGCTTTCTTCCCTGATTGGTCGAATATCACATTCCGTAATATAACCTGTATCGGCTCCAAACAGGCGGTGGATATCCAGGGGCTCAAAGGCAAACCTGTACACAATATACTCTTTGACCAAGTGACCATCATTGGCAACAGGAACGGTATTAAGATGGAGTACGCGGAGGATATCAACTTCACCAACTGCCAGATTAACCCCAAACCGATGCCTATTACGGACTATAAGAAGATTAAAAATGTCCGTTATAATGGCAAAGACCCTGACGCTGCAGAATAAAATGCAAAAAATCTACATTTTTTGATAAAATGTACTTGCATATATCTAAAAAATGTAGTACCTTTGCAAGCGATTTAAAATAGGAAGACTAGGCTAGCTAGAACAACTATATTATTAACAATTTAAAACTCAACAAACATGAAGAAATTTTTCCTCTTCGCAGCTGCAGCTGTTGCAGCTCTCTCTGTAAACGCTAAGGTGGTTACTTTCAGCGGTATCGTTGACAAGACTTCTGCTGAAACTGCTAAATCGACATTCGAGGCAGCGTTTAATCTCGCAAACATTTCGGTTGAAGGTAAGGCTAACAGTGATGCTTCTGCTTTTTATGCAGAACTTACTCAGGTTAATGGTACCGAGGACTGGACGACAACTACGGCTAAACTGAAAGCGGATGCACAGGTCTATTTCGCATTCAAAGACAAGAATGCAAACAAGGTGGTTATGAAATACTGGGCTGATTATGCTCAACCTAATGGTAAAGCAGTTGCTCTGGTAATCACCGGTTTGAAACCTGGCGACAAAGTTAAAATTAATTTGAAAGAGGCTTTGAAGAAAGAGGTTGCTATTGAAGGTGCAGCTGAGGCTTCTAACAAATTTGAAGAGGCAACGGTTGAACTGACCGCTCTTGAGTCAGAGATTCGCGTTTTGTCCAAAAACGTAGCAGGCGATGCAGACGCTAAATGGAAATTACAGTCTGTAGAAGTACCTGAGTCTCAGGCTATCGAAAATGTAAACGCTGAAGTGAAGACGGTGAAGACCTTCGAGAACGGCCAACTCGTTATCATCAAAAACGGCGTTCGTTACAACGCTCTTGGCGCACAATTCTAATCCCCTATCCGCCAATAAAAGCTTCCGCCAAGTTTGGCGGATCAATAAAAATGCAGACCTTCGGGCCTGCATTTTTGTTTAATGTATCTTGCCTTTATTTATCCTTCATTTAGCATGTTTTTTTATTTTATCTTTAGTTCTTCTTTAGTTCTTATATAGTTCATATTTAGTTCTTATTTGGTTCTTCACGGTATAGTTATGGTCGGTTTTAGGACGTTTGACTGCCGTTTTTATTCTGCTTCGGCTATTTTCAGCGCAGCATTGATGCCGTCCAGCGCACTGCTGGTAATCCCTCCGGCGTAGCCTGCACCCTCGCCGCAGGGATACAGATTCGGTGTGCTCACCGATTGCAGTGTCTCCGGGTCACGCTCGATGCGCACGGCGCTGCTGCTCCGGCTCTCTACGCCTACAATCACCGCCTCGTTTGTCAAGAACCCCGGGTATTTCTTATCAAAATCTCGAAATCCCTGCTGTAACCGTTTGCCGATAGGTGTAGGTAACCACTGGTCCAGCCGACTCGGCACTATTCCCGGCAAATAACTACAGGCCGGTAGATCCTTACTCGCGCGCCCTTCCACAAAGTCCTTCATTCGCTGTGCAGGCGCAATATTAGGTGATTTTCCGTGCTCATATGCCATGCGTTCCAATTCTTCTTGGAATGCCAAGCCTCTTAACGGGTCATCTCCCGCTATATCTTCCGGATTGATTTGAACCACCATCCCAGAGTTGGCATAAGGACTATTACGATGACTCGCCGACATCCCGTTAACCACACAACTCCCTTCACTGCTGCCTGCCGGAACAATGTGTCCGCCCGGACACATACAGAACGAATAAACGCCTCGCCCGCCCACTTGTGTTACCAAACTATACGACGCATTGCCGACGAGATCGATAAGTTCCCTGTCACCTGTAACCCGTAACCCGTCACCCCTCAGATGATACATCAACTTGTTGATGAGGGCTTGCGGATGCTCGGCACGTACGCCCATAGCAAAACCCTTCGTCTCTAAGGCAACGCCTTCTTCCGCCAACATCCGATACGTGTCATGTGCCGAGTGCCCGATCGCGAGAATAATAGGAATACCTCTAAACTTTAAACTTTCAACCCTAAACTCATTGAGGCTGTCCACCCGACAGCCGAAATGTATCTCCCCTCCATGCTCCAGAATGCATTCTCTCATCCGTTTGATGATGCCCGGCAGTTTATCGCTGCCTATGTGCGCGTGGGCCTCATACAACACTGTATCCGGTGCACCGAAATAATGGAAAAGCTCCATTACCCGCTGCATGTTCCCGCGTTTCTTGGAGCGGGAGAACAGTTTGCCGTCACTAAAAGTGCCGGCACCGCCTTCGCCGAAGCAGTAGTTCGATTCGGGATTCAGTCCCTCGTTGCGGTTCAGCAGAGCTATATCGCGTTTCCGTTCGCTGACCTCTTTGCCCCGCTCGTAGATAATAGGCTTGATGCCGTGTTCCAGTAGTGTGAGAGCGGCAAAGAGACCTGCCGGGCCTGCACCGATGATGATAGCCGATCGTTCGGCATTATGTACATCCTGAAAAACAGGTGGCTCGTAGAGTGGGATAGGGGCATCCTTGGGAATGGGGTGTCCTTGCTCGTCGGTGAGTATAGTAAGATGCACGCGCAACTCGCGTTGCCGTGCATCTATACTCCGCTTGACGATTCGCCATTGCTGTTCAGCGGCGTACGCCTCGCGTGGATTTAAGATATATTGAATAGTATCCACGAATATCCGGGTGTCGATCCTATCGACTATTTTCCGATCTTATTGAGAACGGTTTCGAGTCCGAGTTCTTTCACCTTCTCGCTGATCTTGGCTTCCAACTCTTCGCATAAATCCGGATTGTCTGCCAGAACCGCTTTCACGTTGTCGCGTCCTTGACCGAGTTTGGTGTCGCCGTAAGAGAAAAACGAACCGCTTTTCTTAATCACTTCGGTAGCTACTGCAAAGTCAAGAATCTCACCGATGCGGGAGATGCCCTCGTTGAACATGAGGTCAAACTCGGCTTTCTTGAACGGAGGCGCTACTTTGTTTTTCACCACCTTCACGCGTACCTGGTTACCTTTAATCTGCTCGCCGTCTTTGATTTGACCGGTGCGACGGATGTCGAGGCGAACGGAAGCGTAGAACTTCAGCGCATTGCCGCCGGTCGTCGTCTCAGGGTTGCCGAACATAACGCCGATCTTCTCGCGCAACTGGTTGATGAAAATAACGGTAGTACCGGTTTTGTTCACAGAAGCCGTCATCTTACGCAGCGCTTGCGACATCAGACGTGCCTGCAGACCTACTTTATTGTCGCCCATCTCGCCGGCGATCTCGGCTTTCGGCGTCAGAGCAGCTACGGAGTCAATGACAATGAGATCCACTGCAGCGGAGCGGATAAGCTCGTCTGCGATGTCCAATGCCTGCTCGCCGCTGTCCGGCTGAGCAATAAGCAACTCGGAAATGTTCACTCCTAATTTTTCGGCATAGAAACGGTCAAAAGCGTGCTCGGCATCGATAATCGCTGCGATGCCGCCTGCTTTCTGTACCTCGGCCATCGCGTGGATAGCGAGCGTGGTCTTACCGGACGACTCCGGACCGTAGATCTCGATGATACGTCCGCGCGGATAACCACCTACGCCTAAAGCATAATTCAGCCCCAGACTGCCGGTAGGAATAACGGGCACATTCTCAATGATTTCGTCGCCTAATTTCATGATGGCGCCCTTACCGAAGTTCTTGTCAATTTTATCCATCGCTGCCTTCAAGGCTTTCAGTTTCTCTGCCGATGGTACCTGTTTCTCTGCCATAATATAGTGTTTTATGTGTTAACAATTTTGCGGTGCAAAATTACAAAAAAAAAAGCACATATGCAAATATGTGCTCACTTTTTATTAAAAAATCTGCAATATTCGCGCAATCCGCATTTTTCGCATTGTGGTTTGCGTGCCTGGCAGATGTACCGCCCGTGCAGCAGCAACCAATGATGGGCTTTGGGAATAACGGATTCGGGGATATATTTGACCAGTTGTTTTTCAGTCTGCAGCGGATTCTTGCTGTTCGTGGTTAATCCCAAACGTTCGCTGACGCGGAAAATATGCGTATCTACAGCCATGGTAGGTTGGTGCCAGATGACCGCACATACGACGTTAGCTGTTTTCCGGCCTACGCCTTGCAGCGTCTGCAGGTCCTCGATGTTGTCCGGCACCTTGCCTTCGTAAACCTCTACCAAGCGTTGCGCCATCTTCACCAGATGCTCCGCTTTGGAGCGGGGGTAGCTGACCGATTTGACGTATTCAAACACATCGTCACTTGTGGCCTGTGCCATGATCTCGGGCGTAGGGTAGGCGGCAAAGAGCGCAGGCGTCACCATGTTCACCCGCTTGTCCGTACATTGTGCGGAGAGCATCACCGCCACCAGACACTGGAAAGGATTGGCAAAAACCAATTCGCTCTCCGCAACCGGCATGTTGGCTTCAAACCATGCAAGAATATGCTCAAATCGCTGTTTGGCTGTCATGATAGGTCCTACTTAAGAATTGTAACAACTGAGTGACTTGTGTCTGCACGGATGTGGTCTCTGCGCTGATCTCTTTTTTCTGCAAGCGGAGCAGCATGATCTGATACAGGAGCAGCAGGCAGGCTTCGATATCGCTCATTGTCGGCCGGTCCGTTTTGGCTTTGAGCAGGTTGAGCTGCGGCGTAAGGCGCATGGCCGCTGCGCGATAAAGGGCATCTTCGTTGAAGATGGACTGATGCAACTCTTCCAACTCACGCAAAGCGTTTTTGGCCAACTGTAAATGTCCGGTCTCCATGACCCCTTCGCGGTGCATCATCTCGTTCAGTTCACGCAGCTCGGGCGTAGCGTCTGCCTGCTCCGGGAAAGCCCGCAGATAATCCTCCATCTGCCATAGATAGAGAATGTACTCGGCGATATTATCTTTCTTGGATTTCATCATTCCATCATTTCATCATTCCAATCATCGATCTCGTCGAGATAATTATCGCTCATGAATGTCTCTATCTCTCTTCGGTCTTTCTTGGTCGGACGACCCATTCCGCGGTCGCGCCCGCCGTTGCCGGCCATACGTGCCAATTCGAGCAATTCCAGTTGCTGCGGACTTGTCTCGTCCCGCATGTATTCGGGTACCAGCTTTGCCCCAAGGCGGTTCTCCGTCAGCTGCAGCACACGGTAGGTGTACGTGACCGGTCCTTTGCGCACATTAAACGTGTCACCCACCTTAAACGTGCGGCTGGGTTTGAGTTGCACGCCGCCCATGCTGATGCGCCCGTTCTTACAGGCATCTGCGGCAATGCTCCGCGTCTTGTATATCCGCATCGCCCATAAATATTTATCAACCCTTACTTCCATTATTTCCCATTAAACTGGTTCATCGTCCGGTCGATGCCCTGCAGGCAGAAAGAGGGGATGATCTCTTTCATGAGCTCTAATCGTTCCGGCAGCGCTTTTTTCTCTTCGTCTGTCCACTCGCCCAACACAAAATTGATCTGTGTGCCCCGCGTGTACTCGTTGCCGATACCGAACCTTACGCGCGCGTACGCGTCCGTTCCTAATATAGATTGTATGTTACCCAGCCCGTTATGGCCGCCGTTGGAACCCTGTTTGCGAATGCGGATCGTACCGAAAGGCAGGTTCAGGTCATCCACCAGCACCAGCATGTTCTCTACCGGTATCTTCTCTTGCGCGAGCCAGTACCGCACGGCGTTGCCGCTGAGGTTCATGAAGGTGGACGGTTTGAGCAGCACGAGTTCGGCATTCTTCACTCTGCATTTTGCCACAAACCCGTACCGCTTGTCTTCCCATTTCGCCCCTATACTATTAGCAAAAACATCGACCATTTGAAAGCCGATGTTGTGCCTCGTTCCCTCATAATCGGGACCGATGTTACCTAATCCAACGATTAGAAACTTTGCCATTAAGCTTGTTTGCTCTGACGAGTCGCCTTAACCTCTGCTACGCAAGCGTCAGCCGGGTTAACCATCTTCAGACCCTCGATCTTAACGTCCTCAACGGCGATTTTCTTACCCAGACCAAGCTCGGTAACGTCGATGTTGATACGATCAGGGAAAGCAGTGTAGATACCCTGTACTTTGAGTTTGCGCATCATCTGAACCAGTTTACCACCGGCTTTTACGCCCTCTGCGAGACCGTTCAGCTGAACAGGAATCTCAACAACTACCGGTTTCAGCTCGTCAACGGCGAGGAAATCGATATGCAGCGTTTTGCCGTCAATCGGGTGATGTTGGAGCTCTTTCACGATGGCTTTGGTCTTCGTGTCACCTACTGTCAGGTCAACAATCTGGGTGTCCGGAGTGTAAATCAACTTACGAACGTCAGCTGCTGCTACAGCGAAAGTCAGGTTCAGACCACAACCATAAATGTTGCAAGGAATGAGTTCTTCTGCGCGAAGTGCCTTTGCGGCTTTCTTTCCGTACTCGCTACGCGGAGTACCTACTAATGCGAATTCTTTCATTTGTTTTTTGTTTTTGTGTTACTTAATACCGTGTATCTCATCACACGTGCCTCTTTTCATTAAATTCCCTCCCTTGTGGGGAGGGGTAGGGAGAGGTTTACCCTTTTTGTTGTCCACCGAGGAGTCGAACCTCGCTTCTCGGAACCAAAATCCGGTGTAATACCGATATACGAGTGGACACCATTATCGCTTCATTTTTCAAAAGCGGGTGCAAAGGTACAACAAATTTTTGAATTGACCAAATTTTGTTGCACTTTTTTGCACTTTTTCTTTATTTTGCAATAACGAGATAGTAATTCTTTTTCCCTTTTTGGAAGAGCAGATACTTATTATTTAATAATTGCTCATTGGTAATTGGTGATTGCGGATCGGTCAGTTTCTCCTTGTTGAGACTGAAACCGTTCGCCTGAATCATCTTGCGTGCTTCGCCTTTGGAGGGGAAGATCTTCGTCTTCTCCGCCAGCAGATCCAACGGGCCGATACCGGCTTTCAACTCGTCCATCGGTATCTCATACTGCTCCACGCCGTTGAAGATGTCGAGGAACGTCTCTTCGTCTAACGCGCGCAACGCGTCCGCGGTCGCGTTTCCGAATAATATATTACTTGCCTCCACGGCTGCATTGTAATCGGCCTCGCTGTGTACCATGCAGGTCACCTCTTTGGCGAGACGTTTCTGCAGCACGCGCAGGTGCGGCGCCTGGTCATGCTCGGCGATCAGCGCCTCTATCTCTTCGCGCGTCAGGCTCGTGAAGATCTTGATGTAGCGCTTCGCGTCATCGTCGCTCACGTTCATCCAGAACTGGTAGAACTTGTACGGGCTGGTGTACTTGCGGCTCAGCCATACATTGCCGCTCTCGGTCTTGCCGAACTTACCGCCGTCGGCTTTGGTGATAAGAGGGCAGGTGAGGGCAAACGCATCATTGCCGGTTATTTTCTTGATGAGTTCGGTGCCGGTGGTAATATTGCCCCATTGGTCCGAACCGCCCATCTGCAGCTTGCAGTTCTTATGCTCGTTCAGATAAACGAAATCGTATCCCTGCAGCAACTGGTAGGTGAACTCGGTGAACGACATACCCTGGCTGAACTCGCCGTTGAAGCGCTTCTTCACGCTGTCTTTCGCCATCATATAATTGACGGTGATGAGTTTGCCTATGTTCCGCGCGAAATCGAGGAAGGTATAGTCCTTCATCCAGTCGTAGTTATTCACCAGCTCGGCCGCGTTAGGCTCCTCACTGTTGAAATCGAGAAAATGCTCCAGCTGCTCGCGGATGCACTGTACGTTGTGGCGCAGCGTCTCTTCGGTCAGCAGGTTACGCTCGGCGCTCTTGCCGCTCGGGTCTCCGATCATGCCCGTCGCACCTCCGAGGAGGGCGATGGGCTTATGACCGCAGGCCTGAAAATGGCGGAGCATCATGATGCCGCACAAGTGGCCGATATGGAGACTGTCCGCCGTCGGGTCGATGCCTACATAGGCGGTCGTCACCTCTTTCATCAATTGTTCTTCCGTTCCCGGCATGATGTCTTGGAGCATGCCTCTCCAACGAAGTTCCTCAACAAAATTCTTCATCTTTAAACTTTAAACCCTAAACTTTAAACCTTAAACCTTAAACCTTAAACGTTAAACTTTAAACCTTAAACTACTTCACCACCTGTCCTTGAACGGTGTAAATAGTACCGCCGCGGAGGATGTACAGCTCGCCGTTGATGAGCACCTTGGTACTTTGTACCTCGTCGTTCTGTACTTCCTCGATGCCTTCTTTATCTTCTTCTTTGAAGACGGCATAAACGGTCTTGCTGCTGGTTACGGTTACATCGTATTCTTTCTCGGTGATAGTAGCTGAGCCGTCCTCGAAGTGTAAGAAGACATAGCCGGTTGACGGTTTCGCCTTCAGCGTGATAGTGCTGCCTACATATACTTCTTTGCGGAGCGGTGACAGTTCTTCGTCGTCGATGAGTACCTTACCGGATTTGCCGTTCGGCAGGATCTCCACGTACAAGGTCGCTTTGCCTAATTCGGTAAAGAGCGCCTTGAGTTCGGTATCGGCGGTGATAGTGATCTCGCGTTTCGCTTTCGTATCGCCGTCGGACCACTTGTCGAACTGATAACCGCTGTTCGGTTTGGCTTCGATAGTGAACTTCGTGCCGCCCAGGTACTCGCTCTCCGTCAGTTTCGGATCTACCGTTACCGAACCGCCGGCACCGGCTGTGATGCTCACTTTGAACTTCAGGTTGGTCTTGAAGTAAGCGATAAGGGTGTAATCCTTGTTCATCGTGATCAGACGCGATGCTTTGGTGTTGTCGTCGGACCACTTGTCGAATTCCCAACCTTTGCTTGGCTTCGCTTCGATAGAAACGACTTCGCCTTCCTCGTAGGTCTTGTTGACTTCCTCATTGACGGTACCGCCGCCTGCGCTCGAGATCTTGAGCGTGTAGGTCTTCGTGGTTCCGCCGCCGCCTTGTCCGCTGTCGTTCTTCTTGAACATGGCAACCAATGTCACGTCTTTGTTCATCTTGATCCAGCGGCTGGACTCTTCGTTCTGGTCGGACCACTTCCACCAGCTGTAGCCGGTGCCCGCGGTAGCGATGATGTTCACCAGCGTACCTTCTTCGTAGATACCGTTTACTTCGGCCGAGTTGACGGTTCCGCCTTCGCCCGCTGAGATATCAAGCGTGTAAGTCGGGGTCTCTGCTTTGAAGGGCTTGCCGGTTACACCGTAGGAGCTATAGTAGTCATGGCCGGAGATGAGCGAATAAACAATCCATTCCAGCTCACGTTTGTCGCCCTCGTCGAAGGTGTAGCTGCATGCAAACAGGCCGTTCTCGCTGTCGAATACTCCGTCGGCAATGATTTGCTGGTTATAGATGATCTGAATCAATCCTTTGTCTGCCAGAGCCGGAGCCTCCCATGTGAACGTGGCTTCCTTGCCGGTGACACTGACGGTGAGGTTCGTCGGCTTCAGATCCGGTATCTTCGTGATAGTCACGGTGCTCGAAGGGTCACTTAGGATGTTGTCGTATGCATCATAAGCTCTGAGGTACCATATGCATTCTCCGACATAATAGACAGGAGTAGTGTACGAGTTGCCGATGATCGGGTCGGTCTTGAACAATAAGTAGTTGTTCTTGTCACAAATCTCGATGACGTAATATTGCGTATCGTTTCCCTTCGGGGTCCAGGAGAAGGTTACCTTTTCGTCGTTAGCTACGGCTTGCAGGTTTTCCGGAATATTCGTGTTCGCCTTGATGGTAAAGGTGCCTTCATATATTTTCGTTACATAATAACCGTAACCGCTCGGTGCTTCTATCCAGCCGTAGAACTGATATTCGTAGGTCGCATCTTGTGTGATGTTAAAGGCCATTGCGAGAGACGAGTATCCATGATTGTCCCAGGACGCGTATTGATAATTGTCTTGCGAACCGGCAATGCGGTAAGCGAGATCATAATGCGGAGCCAGCTGGTTGGCATACAGATCAATGAACAGGCGTCCTGTGTTTGAATCATCAAAGCTCGGATTGAGGCGGTAGTCGTGGTTCTCGGCCTCGCAATCCTGAGCGAAGAGTGTCCATTTCGAAGCGCCTTCGCTAGTGTTGTACTCCATCTCGAAGCAGGAGTTGTTCGCTTTTATATCCAGGACATCCTCGGTCTGCTGAGCGTTGTCCCACTTGCCGTTGCTTACGTCCTTGTTAACAACGAGGAAACTGAAGAACGGATCTGCTACATCGAACTTAGCCTCGTACCATCGGCTGCCTACACTCTGCGCTGCTACGCATTGGCCGCCTTGATTATCGGACCACCACCATACATATACACCATTGCTGATGTCCATGTTGTTGTCCGTCGGAACAAGGATACGTACGGTCGCCTGACCGACTGCCGGCTCGTAGTTCTGCAGCTGTAATGTGTATTCTACATTGTTGAGGCAAAGAATCGTACCGGTCAGCGTTATCTTGTTGTCCTCTTGGGTTATCTTAACACTTCCGCTGATGGCGGTATAGACATCGTTGCCTATGGTGACGGTACCCATAAGCACCTCATCTACATTTATGCCATATGTACCTGCGCAGCCTTCTGATTCTTTCTTTTGAAGGGTAAATGATACCTTGTGGTTCTTGTCAGATGCCTGGATAGTACATTTGTCATTTTCCCATTTAGTACTGAGGTTCGTGGCGTAAATGGTTTCTTTTTGTTTTGCCGTCGGCCATTCTCTACCCATGGATACCTTGTAGTAATTGCCGTCCAAACCGACCATCGTGGCCGTCACGGTGATGACATCATCGCTTATCTTCACGATAGCTTCTGCCTTCTCAATACTTATCTCAGTGCTGGTCTTTTTGTCTGTTATCTTCGTGAAGTTCATTAAGAACTGGTCGAGGCCGGAGTTAAAGGAACCGACCGGCGATTTCGGGTCCTTGTTGATTACATCTAATTGAACCTCATAATCGTCGTTGGCGCCGTGGATCCACCAGTCTCCTTCAGTATCTGTGTAATATTGCCAGATGAAGTCACTGATAGATATATTGATTGTCTTCGGCGTCTTGGTCCATTTGTATTGGGTCGGCTGATTGATGGTGAGCAGGATGCCTTTGTCAACGAGGCTGGTGTACGGCGCCAGTTTCGCATACAGTTGGCCTATCGTTGCCGCATCAATCCACATGTTTCCGAAGGTCCACTCTTTGTCTTGGATGGTGCGCCAATGGTCGCCGTTATTGTTATAGCTCTCGTCATAATAGAGAATCTCGTTGGTCCATTTGCTGTCGTTGAGCTGACGGATCTTGAAGTAGTCGGTTGCCACGGCTGCATCCACTACCGCGTAGTACATGCCGCTTACGTCGGGTACCGGCGTGAAGACAATGGCTTTCTCGCTGCCCTGACGCCAGTTGTTGAACGTACCGACCACTTCCGCACCGAGGGCAGGAACGCCGTCCGGCAGGAAGGCACCGATCACCACTTTGTTGCTCGTCTGAGAGTTGATACATTTGCCGAAGCGGTACGAGAGGCAGTCTCCCCATTCCAGAGTGATGTCGGTCTGGATGCCTACTTCGTAGTCGCTCGGGATGTTCCAGTTCAGACCGCTGAATTCATAGATCTGATTGTCCCAGCCGGTCTTGTCGTCCCATGCACCTTCCGGCATAGCGACAATCTTAAAGCCCTGGCCTTCCTCCATGTGGATGGTAGCCGTGTATTTCATTCTCATGCGCAGCAGGTCAAACGACGGAGTCATCGCTATCGGCTCTGACCATGAGTTGAAGTCCCCGATGATACCCGGTACTTCGTCGCATACGTTCGGCGCGTAGAGCGTGATGTTGTAGTCATGCGACGGTACGGCGGGCTTCTCTTCGCACTTGGACCATTTGTACCGGTTGGCGTCGGTGTAGTCAGCATTCCGGACATACGAATAGTCATGAC
>Ga0310696_10007268_pt1 | contig 13035 bp, 16 predicted proteins | sample AusTroGonzalo_MG_4_FD_203885 | JGI IMG/M metagenome (GOLD analysis project Ga0310696, IMG submission 203885) | Bovine rumen microbial communities from tropical cattle in Woodstock, Queensland, Australia - Gonzalo_02 (v2) (version 2) | ecosystem: Host-associated > Mammals > Digestive system >... | reverse complement strand
GTGGTTTGAAGAAGCAGGTAAGGCCGTAAAGGATTATATCGAAGAACTCGGAGAACATGCGGTATTTGACAATCCGTTTGCCGAAATGCACGAAGACACCGGAACAGATATGGGCGAGATTGCCATACGTGGTATTTTGGGAGGCGCGGCTTCTATTCCTGTTGAGATAGAACAGTGGAAAGTTGACGTTATTCCCATCATTGAAGAAACGGGAAAAATGTTTAGCAATGCAGGGAAGGCAGCGCAGGCAGCCGAAACCGCGATTACTACTTTCTTTAATAAGACCACGGGTTATAAATCGGATTATCCGGCACTTGGTAAATTGGAGAAAGTGCTTGAAGATATCAATTACTATTCGAGAAACACAAGCACACTCGATCTCGTACTTAAACCGGTGAAGACGATTCAGGAAACTATCGGTAATCCGGTAGAACTGGATATTATTATCAATAAACTGACAAAGCCATTCAAGGAATTACTCGGTATTGAGGATCCTATGACAGAGAGTGTAACTTTGCAGAAGGATCCAAAGAGCAAGACGGTGGCTGAAATCTTCGGTACGGCATTCGATGTGTTTGCTAAGCTGAAAGACAAGTCAAACGACAGTAAGACCGTGCAGGGAGTTTTCGGAACGGTTACAGATGTTGTGGCAAATCTTACCGGAAAGAATGCACAGAGCAAATCCTTTGAATCTATCTTCGGACGCACATTTGATGTTGTGGCAAAGCTCGCAGGAAAGAATGCGAGCAGTAAGACATACACAGGCATTTTTGGTTCAACCTTTGATGTAGTTGCTAAGCTGACAGGTAAGAACGCAAGCAGCAAAACGTATACGAGTATCTTTGGATCGACGTTCGACGTAGTAGCTAAACTTACCGGAAAGAATGCAAGCAGCAAGACGCTCACCGGAATCTTTGGAAACACGATCAATGTACTTGCAAATCTCGGAAAGGGTAAGGTTTCCGGTACAAGCACAACGGCGAGTCTGCCAGGTGTATTCGGAAATTCATTTGTTGCTTCTGCAAACATTAAAGCCGGTGTTGTACAGGGTACCAGCAAGACAGCATCCCTGAATAACCTCTTCGGATCAACCTTTACGGTTGTGGCTAATGTTGCGAAGCAGGCAAGCGGTCATGCAGCTGGCGGTGCTGTATCGGATACAGGAAAGATCACACGGTTTGCTTCTGGCGGAGCGATCTCAAACATGAGCCGAGAGATGTGGAATGCTACACCAAAGTATGCCGGTGGCGGAAGACATGGATCACTCTTTGTAGCAGGAGAAGCCGGACCGGAGATTGTAGGACACGTCAACGGAAGATCCGAGATCCTGAATAAGTCGCAGATGGCGCAGACCATGTATGCAGCTACCGTATCCGGTATAGCAACCGTGGTTCCGTATCTGGCTTCGATCAACGGAAAGATGCGCATGGAACCGCAGATTTCTCCTGAGCAGATCGAAGCGATGATTGAGACAGTCGGCCAGCGTGCAAACAGTATGTTCTATGGCGAAGAGTCCACGGATAAGATCGCAGACGGTGTACGCGAAGGTATCTATGACAGTATCGACAGACAGAATGAGCTGCTGCGTAGACAGAATGAACTATTACAGCAGATCGCAAACAAAGATATGACAGTCGAAGTAACGGCAAATTCCATTGTCAGAGCGTTATCTCAGAAGAACTGGCGTGACGGCAAGAGTGTAGTTACGCTGAACACATAGGAGGTGTGAGATGTTATACAACGATTACAATCCTATCGCTTCCATAGACGGGGTAGCCATCAAGGCTCCCTCCGTCTATAAGTGGAGTTTGCAGGACATATCGGCAGCGGACGCAGGACGTACGGAAGATACAAAGATGCATAAGCTCCGGATCGGGCAGTGTGTGAAGCTGGAACTGGAATGGTGGAACGTCTCGATCGAAGAAGCCGCGGATATATTAAAACGGTTTAATCCGGAATACTTTACCGTATGTTATCTCGATGCAATGACAGGGAAGTGGGAGACTTCTGAATTCTACGCAGGAGACAGACAGACACCGCTGTATAACTGCAAGAAAGGTATCTGGAAGAGTATCGGATTGAACATCATAGAAAGGTCAGGTGTGTAAATGTACGCAATAAACGATGAAATATTAGACCTTTTCAGAAAAGAATACAGACAAGTTGCGAGGATTACATATAAGTATTACTCGACTACTTATACGCTGACAGAAGCGGATATTTTACAGGGAGGTCTTACGATTGATCGTGCAGCCTTTTCCGGATCGGCTTTGGAGATTGGTGCAACGGTGGCAAGCCAGCTCAATCTCAAACTCTCGAAGCTTAACAGCACGATCTACACATCTCGCCTGGAACAGGCGTGGATCTTTGTAGAAGTCGGAATAAAGAAGTGGGATGCATATAACTGGGAAAATGCAACGGTAAACTGGATCCCGATGGGATATTTCAAAATTACCGATCTTCATGAGGATGAGAGAAGTATAACAATCACAGCCTTGGATCGGATGATTCTCTTTGATGATACGGTAAATACATCTCTCATATCACTTCCCATGAAAGCGAAGCCGCTTATCGCAAGAGTATGCGAAATCTGTGGTGTGGAGATGGAGCCGTTCAATCGTAACTGGTACACAAACGAACTGATCGACATTGAGGCTATCCCGGAGGGACTTACATACAGACAGGTATTGCAGGATCTCACGTTCCTGATCGGTGCTTATAACGCATATATCACACATGATGGAAAGTTGGCTTTCAAATCCTATGTGGATGAACAGGAATTATATATCGACAAAGATGAAGAATATAAGTTTGAGATCATCGATAAATATACGATCATAGGCATCACGTATGAACATCCAGGCAAAGACAGTATCACGGCCGTAACGGTATCCCCGGGAAATAAAAAGCACATCATAACGTACAAAGGAAATGGTGTGCTTCCGTACGATACATATTACGGGCCGGATGCGGCGCAGGTATACGATCAGTCCGGCAATTTGGTTTCCGGATTCGTATGGCCTCTGGCACAGAAATTCGGCGGAGAGGATTACTTCCCGTTCTCTGCCATAACGGTTCCTATGCCGCAGCTTGATGGTATGGATGTCATCCGCATGAAATATCTGAACGAAAGATATTACAGAGCCGTATATGCAGGACATTGCACGTTTACTCTGAACGGTAATACGAATATTGATTGCCTTGTAGATAAGCCCGAAAACAAATCATATCAGTACAATGCTCCTCCGAGTATCGTGCTGTAAACAAGAGAAAGGAGGTAAACTTCCATGGCTACTATTTTACGTGAGATTAACGTGGACGTGGCGCAGCTTAACCGCTTCCAGGCAATCGTAGCGAAGCAGTATGATAAGCAGTCCCGTTATCTCAAAGTACAGCTCCAGAATCTCGGTGAGAACATTTCCGCGGATCTGAATGCGACGGTAACGATCAATGCGAAACGGTCAGACGGACAGGCGCAGTCTTATGCAGGCGTGGTAAATCCGGACGGAACTGTAACTGTACCACTTACCTATTGGATGTTAGCGATAGACGGACCGGTGGTATGCGACATTTCAATTATTATCGGATCAGAGGTGATGCTTACCACAACGTCCTTTGAGTTACAGGTGCAGGTTGCGGCCGTGAGTAACATCGACATCCAGACGGACGAAGATTATCCGATCCTGCTCGAACTGATCGGAGAGGTACAGGAATGCAAGCAGGATGTACAGGAGATCACGGCTGAGTATGAGCAGTCGGCTGATAATATCAAAGATCTCTATGAAGCATCCATGGCTGCGTCCGTTGCTGAATTACAGGCTGTAATTGCAGACGCACAGCAGGTAATCGGTCCGTTCTACATTGTAGATACGGATAACAGTAAGAACTATTCGGCGGCTATTCAGATCGCGAACGGAAAACCGCGTCTGGTGTACGCCGAAGTTATTTCAACATAAGGAGGTAAAAAGTAGTGAGTAACGTATTCAATTTGATCTCGGAAGAGACCTACGTTGAAAAGATGGATACACTCAATGAGATTCTTGAAGGTATCCTCGTGGCACAGGGAGGAAGCGTAAGACCGACATCATGGAATGATGTGCAGCAGCTCGTCCGGACAGGTCTGCATAAACGGGTGTTCTCTATCGGTGATCAGCTGACCTGCCAGAAGGACGGTGCAACGCTGACCTTTGATGTAATCGGTATCGATCACGATACCCCTGCGGATCCGCAGTTTTCACACAGCATGACGCTCTGTCTGCATAACATCTTCCAGGGTGTACAGTTTGATCAGAAAGAGGCTTTCTACGCTGCGGCAACAGAGCTTCCGGCCGGCACGTATCATATCACGATCGGTGAGCATCCGTGGGTAGCTGCGGCAGTCGGTAAGACGTATCAGTTTACCCTGGCACACGCTCTCCCTGAGAATGGTCAGATCGTATTTAACAATACATACAACGCAGCCTTCTCTACGGTGAGCACTTATGCAACCGGAGTTGATACGACTGCGATCGAGACTGTATCCGTAACGGAAGGAAGCGGCGGTACCGGACTCGGTACGATCAATAATGCCGGAACTCCTGCGGATGGCATCAATTCCATCCAGAGAGCACTGCTCGGCAGCAACAATTACAAGGAGTCTGCTATCCGTCAGTGGCTTAATAGTAATAAGGCGGCAGGCAGTGTGTGGACGCAGATGACGAAGTTTGATCGCAGACCTGATTGGGCCGCAACCCTGAAAGGCTGGATGGCCGATATGGATTCGGATTTCCTGAATGTTATCGGAAAGACCACGATCAATGTATCGCGTAATACCGTAACCGATGGTGGCGGATATGATACGTTGAAGGACAAGTTCTTCCTGCTGTCTCGTGAAAATGTGTTTGCGGGACGTGAGATCAGTGGAGTAGACGAAGGCGGAGCTTATCCGTACTTCTCAAACTACTCTGATCATGGCTCTGCATCTACGGGAGCAGATACGAACCGTATCAAGTATAGCGGTTCTTCCGCAAGTTGGTGGTGGCTCCGCTCGCCTGACGCTGGCTACGCTAACATTCCTCGTGGCGTCGGCATTGGCGGTTACGTGTACAACTCCAGCGCGGTCTACGCTGGTGGCGCGGTCCCCGCCTGCAATGTTATCTAAAATCTATAATCCGCCCCGTCAGGGGCGGTATCCAAAAGGAGCAAGAGTATGTCAGTAGTTCTCACCAAAAGAGGAGAAGGAGAGTTAAAGGTAATCACGGAAACACGCAGACTTGCGACGCACACTATCCATATCTGCCAGAACGAGAAAGTATTTCCGAAACGGTACAGATGGTGTGTAACCGCAAAGATCATCGATAATGTTGTAGACATTGCGAAGTATGTAAATATCGCAAACAGTCTCAGAATCGACGATCCGGAGTCAGCAGTCCTTCGGAAGAATTATCAGAATACTGCACTCGCAATGACATACTCTCTGCTCACTTTGATGAACATAGCTTACGAGCTATTCCATATCCCCGGAGACAAAATGAATTATTGGACGGGACTTGTAATTAAAGTCCAGGATCTTATCCGCGGATGGAAGAAATCAGATAAAGACAGAATCAAGGGTTGACAGTTGTAATCCTTAGCCGCTCGCCTAACGCTGGCAACGCTAACAATCCTCGTAACGTCAACAATGACGGTAACGTGAACAACAACAACGCGATCAACGCTAATGGCGCGGTCCCCGACTGCAAGTACAGTCAGTTTGCAGTAAGCTCGACAGAGCCGAACCCCGTACGACTTTGCAGGGAACTGTCATCCCATCCTGAACAGGAGAAAACAGAACGTTGATGTGGCTGCCGTGCGCGGTAGTGCCACTATACACAACGACCTTTAATTATGGATTTAGAAGTAAAGAACAAGGTATGCGATTTTGATGCATTCTACAAATCAATGTGCCACTGCCGAAAGAATGTCATGTGGAAGGACAGTGTTGCGGGATATGTTAAGAACGGATTTCTGAACATTTATCGTACGCTGGAAGCTTTGGAAAACGATAGCTATCAGATTCAGCCGTATACGCTTTTCAAAGTCTATGAACCGAAAGAACGAGACATTGTATCTACCAGATTTCGCGACAGAGTATTTCAGCACGCTTTCTGCGAAGCATATTTTTACGAACAGATGACAAAAGGATTTATCTACGACAACGCGGCCTGCCTGAAAGGTAAAGGAAATGAGTTTTCACGAAAGCGGCTCATATGCCACATGCAGAAATATTGCAGGAAACATGGAACAGAAGGTTATGTGTTAAAGCTCGACTTAAAGAATTTCTTTGGAAGTACACCGCATAGCCTGGCATATGAAGCCGTAGCCGACAGAGTACCGGATGAATGGTCTCGAATGGTAGCAAAGCAGGTGATCGATTCTTTCAATCAGGGTCCGGATCCGGAAGTAGGAATGGGACTCGGATCGGAAATGACACAAATCATACAGCTTGCAGTCCTGGATAAACTGGATCATCTGATCAAAGAGAAGCTCCGTGTAAAGCACTACATTCGCTACAACGATGACATGATCCTGATACATGAGGATAAATCCACGTTGCAGCTCTATCTGGCAATTATAAAGGCGTGGCTTACAAATCGAGGCTTGAAAATCAACCAGAAGAAAACGCAGATCTTCCCACTAAGACAGGGCATCCGTTTTCTCGGTTATCGTTTCAAGCTGACAGATACCGGCAGAGTCATCATGACTGTGATGCCGGAGAAAATCTCTCACGAACGAAGAAAGTTAAGGAAACTTGTAAACAGAGCAAAGTCAGGAATCATGACAAAAGAACAAGTGAATCGGTGCTATGAGTCGTGGAGATCCGGAGCAGGTAATAAACACAGACCCGGAACACATGGAAAGAAAGCACATCGTAACACTCACGGTCTGATCCTTACTATGGATCAGTATTACAAAAACCTATGGAAGGAGTAAGAGTATGTTTGGATTCAAATCTACAAGAGATCTGCTGCTTGAAGAGCAGAGGAAGACACAGGCACTCAATGCGGAGCTGGCTCGCGCTACGGCCGACCTGCTCTATGTATCCATGATGACCGGGGTAGACCTGGATGATTATGGCACACCGGAAGAGGAGGTAGGAGAGAATGCATAGCAGATATTTCTATACCGTTAAGAAGATGTATGACTCGGGACTCTGGAAGATTAACCGGGTTAGGGATGCGGTAGAACAGGGATGGATCACCGCAGCGGAGTTTGAAGAGATTACAGGAATCCCTTACGAGGAGGTGTAACATGACGATTGACGTTTCCATTCTCATTTCCGGCGTATCGCTGCTGGTGGCAGGTATCGTGGCCATTGTATCCATACGTCGGGGAAATTCGAGTGTCGATAAGCAGGAAGCGTCGCAGATTACCACTCTGATCGTGAAGTTGGAAAATATCGCAGAAGGCGTGAATGAGATCAAGGCAGACATGCGTTCCATGAGGAATGACGTGCAGGAGTTGAGAGACAGAATGGTGATCGTGGAGCAGTCCACCAAATCGGCACATCACAGACTGGATACGATAGTAAACAAAGAAAGGAGTGATACCAATGATTAACTGGAAGGTAAGGATCAGAAATAAGAATTTCTGGCTGGCGTTCATCCCGGCTATTCTGATCATTGTTAAGCAGGCACTTGCCATCTTCGGTATTGAAATCGATCTCTCCGGTGTATCCGGTGCGGTCGTGAACATCATCGAGGAAGTCTTCCTCATCCTGGGCCTGATCGGGATCATTAACGATCCCACTACGGAAGGCCTCGGAGACAGCTACCGTGCTATGGGCTACGATAAGCCCTACGAAAAGGTATGATGCCGGACATAGAACGGACGGAAGAATCGGCGGTATCTTCGGATCCGCCGAGCTCCGTTCCGGAAGGTATTAAAGAAACCGCATTAGAATCGAAAAGCCAAAAGGTTAAGATTCAGAAAGGAGAAGTTATGACGGAACTGGAAAAAGTGATCAAAATGCATGAGCAGGAACAGGCCACCGGCTATACCTGCAAGAATAAAGATAACAAGTATGCACGCGATTTTGACGCGCATTATGACGATTGGAAGTGGTATAACACACGGAAGAATCCGGGAGATTACTGCACAATTTACTTTGACTGGATCTTCGTTCAGGCACTCGGCCTGGAAAGGGCTCGGAAGGTACTCAACCGCCCGCTGTATTCCTGCGGCGCAGGTGTACGGTGGTCGAGATCGTATTTGAAAGATCTGGGGCGTGTAGGTAACGAGCCCAAAGTCGGTTGTGCTGTGTATTTCGGCGAGCTTCCGTATCCGCATCATATCGGCTTTGTGTACAAGGTTACGGATAAGATGATCTACACGTATGAGGGCAACTGCTATGTATCTAATGGTGTTACGGGCATTAAGGCAAAGCAGTACTCACGTGATTATAAAGACATCCTCGACTATGGCTATCCGGTATACGATGAGGCTCCGGATCCCGGACCGAAGGAACTGGACGGATACAAAGTCGGAAATACTTACGAAGTGATGTATGATAACTTACAGATCCGCAAAGGACCGAGTACCAGCTATGACAGCGTAGGATCCTTCCAGACGGGAGATACTCTGATCTGTGCTGCACTCGCATCTGACGGATCAGGTAATACGTGGATCCAGCATAAGACAGGTTGGAGCTGCGCACATCAGGGCGATAAGAGATACATTGATGAGCCGAAGAAGATCGGATGGATCAAGGAAAACGGCAAATGGTATTTCTATGACAACGATGGAAACATGATGAAGTCCGCCTGGGAGAAGTATAAAGGTGAATGGTATTATCTTGGAGGTGACGGCGCAATGGTTACCGGATGGCAGACGATCGGCGGAGAGAAGTATTACTTCTATCCGGACGGTCATATGGCTGTCAGCGAATGGGTTGACGGACTCTATCTGGATCATGACGGCTGCCAGAGATACAAGAACAAAGGCAAGTGGAAGAAGAATAATAAGGGATGGTGGTTTGAGGACGAATCAGGCTGCTATCCGAAGGGAAGATCCGTGATGATCAACCGGATCGAGTATGAGTTTGATAAGGACGGATACCTTATCGAGAAATAGGTGATAAGCCCTTCGGGCTTTTCATAAACTGCTTCCTACGGGGACGGCCTCGTTTATCTTACGATAGGCGGGGCCGTTCTTTTAATGATTTTCTAACGCGTTCAAGGCGTTGGATGCGTTAAAAACAAAAGCACCGGGAGCAAGCTATTGGATTCCCGGTGCTCTATGTAATTAAGGGGCGAATCATTCGCATGAATGAATCGCACATATAGTATAGCACATTTCGAGATGATTTCAAATCCCTTCTTCGTGGCAAATTCGTGGCAAACTTTTCATAAAACGAGGTCGTTTCGATCTTTTCGACAAGCACTCATTTGCTCGTTTTTGCCATATTTTACAAGGGATTGTCATACTTTGCCACAGTTTGCTATTTTTCGACAATACTCTATCATGAGTATTGTAAACCGCGTAGATAAGCGGTCGGTTGGCTTATTCGTGGCAAATTCGTGGCAAATGTTATCCGAGGATGCGGATTCCTTTCAGGAATTCGTCATCCTTTTTCTGTTGTTTCTCTGTAACGTGATAGTAAACCGCTCGTGTTATATTACTGCCGGCGTGGCCGAGTCTCCGGGAGATCGCATCGAGACTGTATCCTGCTTCTGCAAGCATGGCCACATGCGTATGACGGAAGAGATGCGGGTGGAGCTTTGGATCGATCCGGTGCAGTACCTGGTAAAGCGTATTTTCTTTGAATGGGGATCCGTCCCTGGAAAAGAACAGGAGATTCGTGCGGACTCCCTGTGCCATCGTGTATAGGAGCCGCCACTCTTTATATTCTTTGATCAGCTCTGCAAGCTCTGGCTGTATGAAGATGGCCCGGTCGGATTCGACTGTCTTCGGCTTTGTGGTTACTCCTGCACAATAGCAGTAATTCTTATTGATCGTGATACGATCTTCTCCTATGTCTTCCATGGTGAGCGCAGACATCTCACCGACGCGCATCCCTGTTAGTACAAGGAACTTGGATGAGTAATAATAGATACCGGTTAAGTTATCAAAGAGTTGTTTGAGTTCATCATGTTCCAGGTAGAGACTCTTCGGGTCCTTCTTCTCTTTCGGGAGAGCATCATCGATCTGCTTTGTGAAGTCCTGCTCAATGTATCCGTACTTTACACACCAGCGCAGCATAGACTTTAAGTACCGGAGCTTCCGTACCATCACCGGCCTGCCATCCTCCATCACTTTTCTGTTGATCATCTGGGCGGAGAGTGAGCGCAGCTTCACATCTCCGATCAGCTCCGCAAGGATGCGAAGGGCGCTTCCGGCATGGATAGCCGTTGCCGGCCGGATTCCTGGGCGCTTCAAGTAAAGCTCTACGGCCTCATTTAGGCGCATTTCGCACTGCGGTCGGTCAATCTGTCCTATCTTCTCCTGCAAGGCAGCCATGGCCTTCTTACGGGCCGCAGGCGTGTCCCTATTAATCGGTACGGAGATACGCTTTGTCTTTCCATCTACTTCTACACGTTCTACAAGACGAAGGTATCCATTATTCTTTTCTACCCATGCCATAGAATCCCTCCTTTATTTGAATTTTCTTCGCAGCTCAACGACTACGCCAACGATCCTGAAGTCAGTGCGGCCGGTTACGTCTATATCGTCAAAAGCTGGATTGTTAGAGCGAAGCAAGGTTACGTTGCCATATACCAGGAGCCGCTTACATACCGCATCGTCTCCGTTTATGGTGGCTATGATCGTATCTCCGTTTTCTGCATCCGGCTGCTTATGTACGATCACAACATCACCGTCGCAGATGTTCGGGACCATGCTGTCTCCTTTGATTTTCAGGCCGAACAGATCACCGATAGAGGACAGGCGTTCGTCTACCTCCTCATAATCTATGATCTCTTCGATCGCGTCGATCGGGATCCCTGCTGCGACTCTTCCGAGAACAGGGATACAAACAACGCTATCTCTATTTCTGGTCGGTTCCATCGAAACGTCATCTGCACCCATAAGCCACGCTTCATTAACATGAAGAGCCTGTGCCAAAATAAATATTGTATTTTGCTTTGGTATGTATTTTCCGGATAAATAGCAGCTCATTGAACCCTTGTTTATTCCAGTTTTACGAATCAGATCTGCCTGCTTTAAGCCTCGGATAGATAAAGCCTTATGAAGTCTGTTTGCAATAGTATCCATCATGCCACCCCCTATTCGTATATGTGTATTCATACAATATCATAAAAGTTCAGAAAATACAACATTTTGTAAAAGTTAGTGAAAAAAAGTTTAAGAAAACTAAACTTTTCTCTTGACATGGATTTTTCGTGGTGTTAAGATTACATCGTAGTTTAGAAATGCTAAACGAAAGGAGGCGGCAGAAATGGTCTGGGATTATTCAAAATTAAGCGGACGTATTCGTGAAATATGTGGAACGCAGGACGCGTTTGCAGCGAAGCTCGGTATCAGCCGAGTCTCATTAAGCTTGAAAATGAACAGTAAATCAGAGTTTACGCAGGACGAGATGTTCAAATCGTGCGACATTCTCTCCATTCCATATGCGGAATTATCTGATTATTTTTTTTCGGCAAAAGGTTTAGATATGCTAAACGGAACGGGGTGATCGGATGTATGTATCGGCTCAAATGCTGGCAGAAGAAGTCGGCATAAGTAAGTACACGGTCGAACGACACGTGAGGAAGATTGAGGCGCAGGGATTGCAGATCCGGAAGGCTGCCGGACGGCCGCGGCAGATCAACCGGGAAATGTTCCTTAAATATCTGTATGGTGAATGGGGGTATCGGCATGAAGAAGGTCTATAAGATCACAATGGCAGTAAGTCTGATCCTGCTTCTCGGGATCTGCGGAGGGGTAGATCAGAACCTGATCGGGTTTAAGGCCGGATGCTGGCTCGCCGGTATCTGCTCGCTGACCCTGATAGGAAGCATGAAGCTGATTGAAGCAGCTGAAAGGAGAGAAGGAGAAGAAGTATGAACAGACAGCTGATCGTTTATGAGAACAAGGTAAAGTGCCGGAAGCTGGCACAATGTAACGCGAGCGACATGGTAAGCGTCGGAGATCGTATCAAGGTAGAGAAGGACGAAGGCGAAGTGCTTTCTGTCCTTACCATTTACGATTCAGATGCAGAATACGTCGAATTGATCCGAAGTATCACAAAAACAGATAAGATCCCGTGGGTGAGTGAGCTCTGGAAGAGATGCAGCCTCGGTATGGGTGAAATTAACGAGCTTAAAGCCGGAGACACAGGAAAGTGGAAAGGCTTTGATTGGATCGTTCTGGATCCGGATTATCACGGCGGCGTGCTTTTACTGATGAAGGAACCGTGGAAGGTTACACCGTTTAATGACACTTGGAATGCGGACTGGAAAACCTCTACACTCCGCAAGGATATGATAGAAAACCTGCTTCCGATCCTGGGAGATGAGAATCTTATCGTACACCAAACAGACCTCTCTTGCGACAACGGAGACAAGACACTCGGTACCTGCGAAGACAAGGTTTTCATCCTGTCCTGTGATGAGTACAGGAAGTATCGGGAATATATACCGCTCTTTGATGACGGTATGTGGACGTGCACTGCATCCTGGGTCGAGGATGATCCTGACTCGCCTTACGCTGGCAACGCTTTCATTCCTCGTATCGTCCACGGTGACGGTGGCGTGAACGGCCACTACGCGATCTACGCTGGTGGCGCGGTCCCCGCCTGCATTTGTTATCCTTCCATCCTGAATCTGCCGCGTCAGCGGCAGGAGGAGAATGCCGATGAGTAGTAACAGAGAAGATGGAATCCGCTTTGAAGGTGAACTCTGTCAGATCCTTTTTGAGCATGACTTCTGGGCACATAACCTTGCTCAGAATCGGGCAGGACAGCCGGCAGACGTGATCGCAGTAAGAGGAGATAAGGCATATCTGATCGACTGCAAGAGCTGCTTCCATGATCGCTTCCATCTGTCCCGGATCGAGTTTAACCAGGAATCCAGCATG
>Ga0310696_10007266_pt1 | contig 13036 bp, 8 predicted proteins | sample AusTroGonzalo_MG_4_FD_203885 | JGI IMG/M metagenome (GOLD analysis project Ga0310696, IMG submission 203885) | Bovine rumen microbial communities from tropical cattle in Woodstock, Queensland, Australia - Gonzalo_02 (v2) (version 2) | ecosystem: Host-associated > Mammals > Digestive system >... | reverse complement strand
GACGCCCCCTGGCGCGACGCGGCGGTGGACATCATCGAGCATACGCCCGAATGGGTGACCGAGGGCGGTCGGGTCGTGGACTCCCGCAAGAACCGCCTGCGTCGTCTGGAAGGCGGCAAGGTCTGGCGCTGGCTGGACGACAACGTCTTCCCGGAGCTGCGCGCCGTGGGCATGTCGGTGGAGTGTATCATCTCCCATCCGCTGCCCGCGCGCACGGATACCGTCTATGTCACCAAGACCGTCCGCGATACCGTCTATATCGACATCACGCCGACGGTGCCGCAGGAGTGGAAACCCTCCGGTCCGGACTATTCCGACCGCAGGATGCTGTTCGCCCTGCGCACCAACGTCCTGGCGATCCCGTTCGCGAACGCGGGCATCGAGGTCCCGCTCGGGCGGCGCTGGAGCATCGGCGCCGACATCTACTATCCCTGGATCTGGCGTCCCGGCCACGCCGACGGCGTGGACAAGAACGGCACCTGCAACGAGCTGATGGCGGCGGACGTCGAACTCCGCTACTGGTTCCCGCGCAAGGACATGCAGGCCGGACAGCGCCTGCTGGGCCATTCCATCGGCGTCTATGGCGCTGCGGGACAATATGATTTCGAACGCAACTGGTCCGGTCTGCAGGGCGAGTTCTACAACGTCGGCCTGGACTACCTCTACGCCGCCCCGATCTTCCGGGGCCGGATGCACCTGGAGTTCGAACTCGGCTTCGGCTATATCTGGTCGACGGCACGTCCGTATGACTGCCTGGAGCCCGGCGGGGTGATCTACCACCGCAAGGGCGTGACGCAGAATTTCAGCTGGATCGGGCCCACGCGTGCCCAGTTCTCGCTGGTCGTTCCCATCTACACGCGTAAGAAAGGAGGTGTGCGATGAGAAGATTCAGATTCCTCCTCCCGTTGTGCGTCCTGCTCCTCGCGCTGGCCGCGGGCTGCAAGCGCATCCCGATGTACGAACGCGAAGCGGGCATCTATCTCCGGGTCGCGGTCGACCAGTCGCTGGATCCCGCCCAGGAGTCGCATCTGGATTTCGAGGCCCGTCCGCAGTTGCGTGACAAGGTCGTCGGCAAGATGCCGGAACTCGTGCGCGCCTGCTTCTACGACGCCGTGAGCCACGAACTGGTGGCGGAAGACTTCCTGCCGGTTACCGGTGGCTTTATCGATGTCCCCGCCGGTGCGTATGACGTGATCGTGTACAGCCTCGGCACGGAATCGACGCAGGTGTCCGGCACGGAGTCGCGTGCGGGCAGTTTCGCCACCACGAGCCCTACGGGCGCCCTGCTGAAGATACAGGCCGCGTCGACCAAGGACGGTGCGGGCGAAGGCGACGAACCGGCTTCCAGCGAGCAGCCGGTCCTCTTCGAGCCGGACCACCTGTTCGTGGGCAAGATCGCCGGGGCGATGGTCCCGGTGCGCCCGGAAGAGGCCGAGCGCGCGGTCCTGGACGTCACGCTTTCCCGTCTGTCGGAGAGCTGGACCGTGGAGGTCATCGACGTCGAGGGCGCTGAGCGCATCCAGAAAGCAGATATCTATATCACCGGACAGGCTGCGGGCCGCTACCTCTGGGACGCCCGCACGGCCGGCCGTCCCTGCGCGCTCGGTTTCGGGTGCGACGTGGACGCGACGAAGGGACAGCTCTTCTCGGAGTTCAACACCTTCGGCCGCCATTCCGAGCCTGAGACGGAAGTGATCGTGAACGTACTCGTGACCACGAACGGCGGCTCCCGCTTCCGTTATGTCTATGACGTGACGGACCAGTGGCTCAACCCCGACAACTCCGCGCACCGGCTCGTCGTCGACGAGCGGCTGGAGATCCCTGGCGACGACTACCAGGGCGGCGGCTTCGACCCGGTCGTGAACGACTGGGACGGCGAGACGATCGACATCATCATCGGATAAAAAGAACCAATTAATATTCACTTACTTAAAAACAACCAACATGAAAAGTATCCACCTTTCTCTTCTCGCCGGTGCAGCCGTGATGCTGGCCGCTGTGTCTTGCGCCAAGACCGAGACCATCCACGATGAGACGCCCGCTGAGATTGGTTTCAAGGCCGTTGCCACCAAAGCTGATCCGGAACTGGCCGGCGCTTCCCTCGGTACGGACAACGACTATGTCATCTACGCGGCCGCTTCGGCCGATGGTTCTCCCAAGTATTTCGATCCCGATGCCACCAGCTACGGCGGCCAGCTGTTCGCCTATTTCACGGACGGCGCCAAGTGGTTCCCGGCAACCGGCACCGGCCCTTATACCAAGCAGCATATCTACTGGCCTTTCGGCGGCGTGAAGGTGGACTTCCTGGCCTATGCGCTGACGCCGGACGCCAAGGACGCCCTTGCTCCGACTTTCCATTCCGACACCCACGCGCGTGAGTTCACGATCGCCGACTGGGACACCTTCGCCAACCAGTTCGACGTGCTGTACGCCGTTGCCAACGGCTGCGTGCCGGGCTCCGACGGCAACATCGCCCTCGGTTTCAAGCACGCCCAGGCGCTCCTCGCCTTCACGGCCAAGAAGAGCGCCACCACGACGGTGGACCTGACGATCAACAAGATTACGATCAAGGACCTGGAGTATGCTGGCACGCTGAAGGTGGACAACTACCGCGCCAACCTCGAGGCTGACTGGACCATCTCCGCCCATGGCGACAAGGACCTCAGCGCTGCTGAAGGCATCGCCGTTTTCCCTTACACGCTGAACAGCACCGCCACCCAGCTCACCACGAACCTGCTGATCCCGGAGCAGTCCGCCAAGCAGATCGTGATCAACTACTCGATGGGCGGCAAGACCTTCGACTACGAGCTCAACATCCCGCGTACCCCTTGGGAGATGGGCAAGAAGTATACCTTCAACCTCGAGTTCTCCGCTGCCGAGATCACCTTCACCACTTCCGTGGACGACTGGGCTGAGATCGTCGACAACGAGCAGATCGGCTAGTATCCGCCATGTCCAACGCTCCGTTACGGATGATCGTGTTGACGGGGTGTCTGGCGCTGGCCTGTGCCTGTGCCCGGACGCTTACCGTCACGGACGTGCCCGAGTTGTCGCTGCGCTCCGCGGCGTCCGCCTCCGTCAAGGCGGACCCGGAGCTCGGCGGCGTCTCGCTCGGCACGGACAATACGTACGTAATCCTCGCCTCCGCATCCGCTGCGGAGGAGCCGGAGTTCTTGCGCGAACAGCTGTTCACCTACTACACCGACGCCGCGAAGTGGCAGGCTTCCTCCGCTTCGGGACCGGGTATCGGCGGCACCTATACGCACGATCCCAAGTTCTGGCCTTTCGGTGACGTGAAGGTGGACTTCCTGGCCCTTGCGCTCAAGCCCGCGGCCTATGACGCCCTGAACGTCAACCCGGGGAACCTCAGCTTCTACCGTCCGTCCGACGGTGGTGCTGCGGCCGGCCTTTCGATCGCGGACTGGAATACGTATAACGACCAATATGATGTGATGTACGCGGTCAACAACGGGCAGACCAGCAGCAGCAATCCCGGCGGGACGGTGCCGTTGCAATTCCAGCACACGATGGCTGTGGTGGGATTCACGGCCAAGAGTTCCTCCGAAGCCGGCATCTTCACGCTGAAGGAGATCAAGCTCAAGGAGCTGCAGTACAGGGGCGCGCTGGTGATCGATAATACGACCACCCAGCTCGACGCCACCTGGATCGTGCCGCCCGGCGACGCGTGCCAGTGCGACAAGGAGATGCCCCTGACGATGGCTGAATTCTCCGTGCCGGGTTCCGGCGCGTCGGGACTCGCCATCAAGTGCACCGACCACCTGCTGGTGATCCCGCAGCCGGCCCGCACTGTCGAACTGACCTATCACGTCAAGAACTCTATACCCGACCTGACCTGTACGCTGCCTTTGCCGCGTACGGTCTGGAAGGCAGGCCACCGCTACATCTACGACCTGGTCTTCACGCCCACCGAGATCCGTGTCTCGGACGTGACCGTGACGGACTGGGACGGTACGCCGGTGGATGATACTGCGACTGTTTCGAACTAGGTTTTAATCCTTTTACCGTTGAGGACGATCCACACTCTCCTCATTGCCGCTTCGCTGCTCCTGGCCGGCGCCTGCTCCAAGGTGCCGGCAGGGGAGCCGCGCGTGCCTGCGGCTTCCGGCGACCCGATCGGCTTCGCCCTCGGCGGGCAGACCAAGGGTAAGGCGCCGCTCACGACGCTCCCGGCCCTGGCGGGCCAGGATTTCAGCGTCAGCGCCTGGTATTCGCCGCGCGACGGGAGTTTCGTCGACCCGTACTTCGCGCCGGTCAAGTATTTCGAGAACCACCGCTTCGGCTACATCAAGGAGGCGTCCGAGGACGATTCCTACGCGAACCACGCCTGGCAGGGCGTGTCCCGTTCGTCGACCAACGCCCTGTCGCCCAACCTGGTCTACTGGCCCCTCGACGGCACGCTGAGCTTCTTCTGCTATGCCCCGTACCGGGAAGGAGACGTCGACATCGTGCTGGAGGATCCCGTCACCGACGACGGCGTCATCGCGCGCCTGCCGGACTACCTGCCCGGCTCCCCGCTGATCCGCGTCACGCCGGCGGCCGCCGCGTCCGATCAGGCCGACTTCCTCTGCGCCCCGCCGCTGCTCGACCGCAGCCGCACCGACGAGGCCGGGCAGTTCTCCCTGGACTTCAGCAAGCACCGGATGACGCAGGTGGAGTTCGGATTCAACTACGAAGGCACGCTGGATTCGAGTCCCGGCGTCGAGGAATCCGTCCGTGTGCTGAGCATCGCCGTCAAGAATATCATCGGCTCCAGATACATGTACTATACGCAGACGGCGCCCGCCATGACCGGCAGCTCCTGGAGCATGTCGGTGTCGCCGGCCGATCCGGCCGACGGCGCGGCGTTCCCGACGGCGGACTACACGCTTCAGGCCGCCCAGGGAGAGTTGAAGACCTATCCTGCAGGTGGACTTCCGGCAGTCACGGAGCCGCGGAGCGACAACTATGAAATCGTCTCCACGGACAAGGGCCGTCTCTTCCTGCTCCCGCAGACCCTGCCGGCGGACGCCAGGCTGGAGATCAGCTATGGCATCATCGAAGTCCACGGCGTCACCAAGGTACTGGAGACCATAACCTGGAACCTGGCCGACGGGACGCTTTCCAGCTGGCCGGAAGGGAAGCGGGTCCGCTATCTGTTTACCATCGACATTCCCGAGCGGGGCGTCGTCGCCGCTTCCGCCGAGATCCTGGACTGGAAGGCCTCCGGGAACGAAGGCCCCTCCGACCAGGAACTGATTTATTGACGTTTATGAATCGAGGCAGTTTATATATTCCTTTCTTCCTGTGCCTGGGTGCGCTGCTCGCGGCTTGCACCAAGACCGGTCCGGCCGGCTTCGAGCCTGCCGAAGCGGTCGTGCACATCAGCGCTTCGATCGACGACGCGGTCGTGCTGACCAAGGCCTCCACCCCCTTCGAGGATGGCACCAATTATGGCATCTTCGCCTGTGTCAGCGGCAGCGATGAATACGAAATGTTCAAGCCCAGCCTCTTCAACGTCCGGGCGAACAAGCGGGCGGTCAACGGGACCGGCGGTTACAATTATCCGAACGGCTGGAGCTACAACTACATCTATACCGGCACCGCCCAGACCCCCGGCACGCCGGAGACCGACGAGCGCCACGGCGCCAACACGTTCGTGCTTTCGCAGCGCAAGGACGACAAGACCGCCGACCTGTATGCGTACGCCCCCTGGGTCCAGGAGGCTTATCTGAGCGGCCCCCGCGCAATCCCGTTCGAGCTGAGCCGGCAACGGGACCTGATGTATGCCCGTCAGAACACGACGAACGACAACGCCGGCCTGGATCCGCAGAGCGGCCCGCTCGCCGCTTCGTTCACCTTCGAACACGCGTTCGCGAAAGTGATCATCCGCTTCCGGCTGCGCAACCCGGACAGCCGGTATTATGTCTCCCTGGCGTCCATTACCCGGTCGGACGACGCCGCGCCGACCGTCGAACTGTGGACGGCCGGAGATTTCGACGCCGTCACGGGTACTTTCGTGGACAACGCCAACAAGCGGACGACCAGTTCGCTTCCGGTCGGCGGCACCGCGACCGTCTTCTCCACCGGCTTCAACGTCCACGGGACCCTATCCTACTTCCTGGTGCCGACGGAGATCACCAAGGACGGCGAACTGACTTTCAACTTCACTTCGGGCGGCGTGGCGCTCCAGCCTTTCGTCCTGAAGAAAGAATATGTGATGCACGACGACGGAGTCACCTGCGGCTTCCAGTCGGGCTATACCTATACGTTTGACTTCATGCTGGACAACTATCTGTTCTTCAACGGCTTCAACGTCAGTACGACGTGGGAGGACGACGTCCGGCTCGGCGACGGCGAAAACATCTGATGGCCATGCGATTCCGTTCCCATATACTTCTGACCGCCACCCTGTCGCTCCTGTTGATGGGGGGAACTTCCTGCACGCGGGAACCCCGGAAGGGGACGGACGGGCTGGTCCTGCTGAGCCTGGACACCCGTGCGGGTGATCCCGGCTATGCGGGGACCTTCCGCGTGGCGCTGTTCAATACGGACTACGAATTCTCGGGACGCAGCGGCTCCTATTGCACGGAGACGCAGACCCACGTCGACGCCAACACCGGCACGCCCCGCACCTGGCTGCTGCCCTGCCGGGTGGACGATGCCGGCGCGCCGCTGAAGGAGGACGGGAGCGCCCTCACGGGCAGCGAGACCCTCGCCGACGCCGACCACAGGAGCGCGTACGGCCTCCGCTGGGACCCCGAACTGACGGCTGGCACCACCTTGGGCGCTTCGCTGGTGGTAGTCTCCCCGGCCGTCCGCATCAGGCCGGACGAGAACCAGGCGGTCTATGCCTATGTGGACTGGACCCCGGACAAGGCGCTCTATATCAGTGACCCTCCGGCCAGCAATTCGCCGTTCTCCGGCTCCTGGCTGGACGGACAGTATGTCTATACATCCGGCGGCGAAGGCGCCCGTGTGCCCGACCTGCTGGACCGCCGGGCCACCATCGCGATCGAGATCAAATGCGGCGAGCTTGCGACCGGCTCCGTCCAGTCCGTCACCGCTTCCAACCTGGTGGTCTCGGACCGCTATTATCTGCGGAAGGCCGCGGCCTCCGAGGATGTCCAGGTCGGTTTCACGCTCAACAACGCGGCGGATTACAGGCACGCGGACCTCTCCGGCACGCAGACGCTCTTCGACTGCGGCGGCACGCCGATGACGCTGGTCAAGGCGAACGACGATGTCTGGCTCTCCACGGACGCAGGTCCGGAGAACCGGCTGTATCTCCCGTCATACAATTATGCCGACGAGACGATGGACGACGCCTTGCGTCCGGTCATCACGGTGAAGCTGGGCGCGGACCCGGCCGACCCGGTCGTCGCGAAAGTGGTCCTGAACCAGAAGCTGGACCCGATGAAACACTATATCTACACGCTGTACCTGTCCAAGGCACACGTCGACATCACGCTCACCCCGCTCGACTGGGACGACCTGGGCTCGCTGGACGCGAGCACCGTCACCCCCACCTATCTCGGCTCGGTCGCCTATGACACCGACTGGGAGCAGGGCGGCGGCGGAACAGGCAGCGGCTGGCACACCGATTAATCCGAGACACGATGACAAGAGTAATCTATAAGACGTTGGTCCGTTTGCTTGCGGCGCTTTTGCCTGCCGCCCTGCTTTTCCTGCCGGGCGCCTGTACGCCGCTGTCGACCGGTGATCCGTCCGACCGCCCGATGGTCCCCGTGTCCCTTTCGCTGGACGTCGCCCCGACCGAATCCGGCATGCCGGGCACCAAGGCCGACAACGAAAGCGTCGCCGCGGACAATGTCAAGACCGTCGCCCTGCTGCAGTTCGAATGGGTGGACGAGACCGAGGGCAATGCAAGGCTGATCAACCAGCAGTTCCTGCAGGTCAACGCTTCCGAGGATATCACGAAGGCCATCCTGATGGCTTCGAACGTCAAGAATACCGTCGTGGTGATCGCCAACGTGCCGGGCAGGCTCCCGCTGCTCGACGGCGTGACCTTCAGCGCTTTCGTGGATCATTACAATTTCAGTGTCATTTCCTCCCTGAACGACCGCACGGAGGGCGTCTGGTACTGCCCGCCGGGGAGCGAAGACCGCTTCCTGCGGATGAACGGTTTCTCCGTCGTGGAACAGGTGCCGCTGGACGGGCCGATCTCCGTGACCCTCAAGCGCAGCTGCGCCAAGGTCGTGATCAAGGTGTCCAATACGGAGGCTACCTCCGGCGTCCGGATCGAGAAGGTCCAGCTGCGTGACATCAACCGGAAATATCCCTACTTGACGAACGGCGTCTCCCTCAAGGATCCCTTCGACAACGAGTTCCCCATGCGCTTCGACAATCCCGAGGAGCCGGAGACGGACTTCCCGGAGGAAGGGAACGCCGGCACCGTACAGGAATTCACCTACTATGTCCCCGCCAACCTGCGGGGGACGAAGGAAGGCATCGGCGATTCCGACGCGGACCAGTACAAGAAGAACTGGCATGCGCCCGCCGGCGCCACCCGTTTCTGCATCTATGCGAAGGATGCGGCGGACGGTTCCGCCGTCGTCTACACGTTCTATCTGGGCAAGAACCTCTACAACAACTTCGACCTCGAGCCCAACAAGGTGTACGACTATACCTTCCCGATCACCAGCAAGGGGAGCATGGCCGGCGATTCCCGCGTCGAGGATTTCAAGCCGGTCCGGCAGGAGGTCGACGCCAACTGTTATCTGCTGCAGTCCCCGACCCGCGAGGCGCGCACCTACAGCTTCCCGGTCCGCCGGGCGGCCATCTTCTGGAACCAGGCGCCCTACAACATGGGCCTCTACAACGCCGCCACGGACGTGACCGGTACGGCGCAGGCGAAATACAAGCTGTCCGAGACGGACGAATGGACGATGGAGGTCATCTGGCAGGATATGGAGAATTATCCCGGCGACGACGCCTTCCTGCTGACGACTGCCGGCAAGGGTTTCAACCCCGCCAATCCGGAGCAGGTCGAGGGGCACCAGGCCTGGTTCACCATCCAGCTGCAGCCCGGAATGCGCGGGAACGCGCTGGTCGGAATCCGGAAAAAGACCGAACCGACCGAGGGCGACATCCTCTGGAGCTGGCATATCTGGGTGTCGGACTACGACCCGGACGTGGCGATGACGCCCGAGGCGGAGACCTATTCCTATCCGGTCCCTGGCGGCTCGCTCCACCGCTACAACGTGCCGTCCTGGAACAACGACAACGGCACCTTCAAGCACGCCTTTGCGATGGACCGCAATCTCGGCGCCAAGGCGGCGACCGGCCGGGAAGACGGCATCGGCGTCAATGATGCCTACGGGCTCCTCTACCTCTGGGGGCGGAAAGACCCCTTCCGCTGGACCAACCGGACCAAGACCAATGCGGACCTGGGTGCGCCCTACTGGGCCATCCGCTACAGTGTCCACGAACCGATGGTGATCGTCGTGACCTCTTCCGCTACGGGGAACCGCTGGACGGCGGCCGACGACAATGTGGGGAATCCCGACAAGAACTGGAACGATCCGCTGGTGGACCAGCATTCGCTGGACGCCGACTGGTGTGAGGCCGGCAAATCCATCTACGATCCCTGTCCGCCGGGCTGGAAGGTTTTTCCGTCCAATCCCTTCAAGAATTTCACCACCTCGGGTGACAACCGCGAATGGGAACGGGTCGATTTCCGCTATGGCTGGTGCTACTATCCTGCGGGCTATGGCAACGTGGCGACGACCGGCTATGCGTATTTCCCGTATCAGATGTTTTCCTATGGCTCGATGGTCCGCAACGACCGGCAAGAATACACCGGAAGGTATCGGGCGAGTTATCTGTATGCCTTTGGTATTATGAGACTCTATGATACCGGAGCATTCGCCATCTGGAAATACGGGAATTCTTCCGAAGGCAACCTCGGATCGGTGCGTTGCGTAAAAATGGGATAAAGATGAAAGTGAGATTCAGCATATCGGCATTCCTGCTCGCCTTGATGATGGCGTGCAACCCGCAGACGCTGACGCCGGACACCCTGCCGTCCGGCGCGGAGCGCGAACGCGTCCCCGTCAGCCTCTCGCTTTCCGTCGCGCCCATCGATGACCTGGCCACCAAGGCCGGCGAGACCTATCACGAGCCGGAACAGACGGCGGAAGCCGATGAAAACCAGATCCGGACCGTCACGCTCCTGCAGTTCGAATGGCCGGAAGGCGACAATCCGGATCCCCGGGGCGCCGTCCTGGTCGGCTGGCAATACTTCGACCACTGGCCGCTGGACGACGCGACGAACGAGCATTTCGCGCTGGTCGCGTCCGGCCGCAAGAATACTATCGTGGTGGTCGCGAACACGGACGGCCGCGTCCCCTTCGTCCCGGACGACCCCAACGACCCGCAGGGCGTCACCACCTTCGGCAACTTCGTGGACCGGCAGAACAACCGCCTGCTGGACGAGGACCTCTGGGCGGCCGACGTCTGGTACCGCCGGGGAGATGACTGCTATCTGCGGATGAGCGGCTCCACGGTCCTGCCGGGCGTGGATATGAACGACCACTTCTCCGTCGGCCTGAAGCGCAACTGCGCCAAGGTCGTGATCCGGCTCCGGAACACCACGCCGGGCGACCCGGGTGATGATACCAAGGTGATCATCGAGGACGTCCAGCTGCAGGACATCAACCGGAAGTATTACTATCTGGCCCATTTCTCCGACGACCTTTCTCCGGAAGGGTTCGCACCCCTGACCTTCTCGGACCCGTACGAGCCGTACAATCCGCTGCGCGTGGACGGTCCGCTGGAGGCTTTCCCCGCCGCCGCGAACGCGGACGGGTCGGAGCAGGAATATGTCTTCTACCTGCCGGCCAACGAGCGGGGCGCGAACAATAGCAACGGCCAGTATTCCAAGAACCTGAATGCTCCGTCCGGAGCCACCCGTTTCCGCGTCTACGCATCCTATGGTGACGGCAAGCCCGTCACGTATACCTACTACCTGGGTGAGGACCTGGTGAACGATTTCAACCTCCGCCCGAACCGCAAGTATACCTACAACATCCTCATCAGCGAAAAGGGGGAGGCCAGTTCCGATTCCCGCGTGCAGGACCAGGCGGAGATCCGCTTCGAAACTGACGCCAACAGCTATATGCTCCAGCCGCCGGTCCGGGACGGGAAATCCTTCACCTACGTGATTCCCGTACGCCGCGCGGCGGTGTTCTGGAATAGCCTCGGCACGAACATGGGCCTCTATGGCGCGTGCGTCGACGACGATACCGTCGACCCGCTGCTGGAGACCACGGAGTGGACGGCCGACGTCCTGTGGAAGGAGATCGACAACTACGTTTCCGACGCCGACTTCCTGGCCGGTTCCACGGAAGTGGGCGGCAAGTATGTGATCTCCGGCAAGGGATTCAACCCGGACAATGTTTCCGGCGTATCCGGACACCAGCCGTTCATCCGGATCAAGGTGACGGCCGGGATGCGGGGAAATGCCGTCGTGGCGCTCCGCAACGCCGACGGCGTCATCCTGTGGAGCTGGCACCTCTGGGTGACGGATTACATGCCTGACACACCGATGAGCAAGCAGGACGGCACGTTCATCTACGCCGTCGAAGGCGGTGCGCTCCATCGCTATAACGGGACGAGCTGGACGGCTGCGAACGGCCGCTACAAGGATGCGTTCATCATGGACCGCAATCTCGGGGCGCGTGTCGCCTATGGTACATACAACGAAACGCGCGGCCTGTATTATATGTACGGCCGCAAGGATCCGTTCCGGAAATATGGTACGTTTACCGCTTCTGCTGCCACCACGGTCTCCATCAAGGCCGGTGTCCATTCCCCGACGGTCTTCTACTACAAGGGCTCTCCCTGGTTCGCCGCGACGGACCGCCAGACGCTCGGCAGCTCCGTGCGGGGGACGTTCTTCGATCCGCAGATCGACCGGCACGGCGGAGACAACTGCGAAGCCGGGAAATCCGTCTACGATCCCTGCCCGCCGGGCTGGCAGGTCCCTCCGGGCCGCGATTACCTGAATGGATTCACCTTCGTGGGCGACGACAGCCGGACGCTCGCGTTCAGCAACGCGGAGCCGAATCTCGGTCTTTCCTACTATCCGGCCGGCTATTCCAACCGGGACGCCACCGGATTCGTCTTCTATCCGGCCGCCGGAACGGTCTGGGCGGATGGCGGCCGTCTCTACTGGAGCCCCGACGGGATTTATCAGCAGAATACGCCCCACGTGATGCTGCATGCCGTCAACGGCATGACCGACATTTATGCAAGTACCGTCAACACCGGGTATACAGCCTGGCAGGCCGTCGGTCTGTCCGTCCGTTGCATCCGCCTTCACTGAATTTTTGAATGAAAGATGATAACAATGCCAAATAAACTGAGAAATTTCCGGACGCTGGGCGTCCTGCTGCTCGCGGCCGTTGCCTGCACCAAGGTGCCGGAGACGGGAGGGCGCATGCCCGTGGCGTCGGACGTGCCGGTCGCGTTCGCCGTAGGCGGACAGCCGACCAAGGGGCAGGCGCCGATCACGTCGCTCGCCGCGCTCGCGGAGCAGGATTTCAGCGTCAGCGCCTGGTATTCGCCGGAAGGCGAGATCTTCGACGGCGTGCACAGCGTCAAGTATATCGAGAACCACCGCTTCGGCTACGTCACGTCCGACCTGGCGGGGGAGACGACCTTCCCCAATCCCTGGCAGGGCGTCGCTCCGCACGCCTCGGCCGGTATCGTGAACGCGAACTCTGTCTACTGGCCGGTGGACGGTACGCTGAGCTTCTTCTGCTACGCGCCGTACCGGACGGGCGACGCGGACATTGTCCTGGAGGAGCCCGTCGCGGACGACGGCATCGCCGCGCGCCTGCCGGACTACCTGGCCGGCTCGCCGCTGATCCGCGTCACGCCGGCGGAGACCGCGGCCAACCAGGCCGACTTCCTGGCCTCGCCGGCGCTGCTCGACTGCAGCCGCTACGACGCCGGCGGCACGTTCCCGGTGGACTTCAGCAAGCACCGGATGACGCAGGTGGAGTTCTGGTTC
>Ga0310696_10007264_pt1 | contig 13040 bp, 16 predicted proteins | sample AusTroGonzalo_MG_4_FD_203885 | JGI IMG/M metagenome (GOLD analysis project Ga0310696, IMG submission 203885) | Bovine rumen microbial communities from tropical cattle in Woodstock, Queensland, Australia - Gonzalo_02 (v2) (version 2) | ecosystem: Host-associated > Mammals > Digestive system >... | reverse complement strand
CATTAAGCCTAAAACGACTGAGTTCAGGCAAATTAAAGCCATGATAAACATATCAAACTTTTTTGTTTCCACAAACTGCTTAATTTTTTCTTTGTCTTCTTTAAACATTTCAAACATTGTTCCTCTTCCTTTAATCGCGTTGCGACATATTTTCTTAAACGGAGTATATTCTAAATTATAAAAAATGCAAGGATTAATGTTGAGATTACAATTGCAGGTCCGAAAGCGCCGGTTCGTTGATGCTTTGCAATACAAAAAACAGCAAACACCCCGCAAGAAGCTAAAAGCAGAAACGGGACATTTTGAAAACCGATCCATGCGCCGACTGCAGATAAAAGCTTAATATCTCCGCCACCAAATGCGTCAGGATGTTTTTTGACCATCATTAAAGAAGCTAAAACGGGTAATGCATATCCGACAGCTGCCCCGATGGCACTTGAAAGAGCGGGAGAACAACACCCGAAAACTTCCACGGGAACGGTTGCCGCATGTATAAATCCGATAATCAAAAGCGGTACCGTTAAAATATCGGGTAATAAAAACATCCGCTCATCTATTTCATACAAGAGAAGTAAAATCCATATCAAAGCAATAAAAAAGGCCGAAGGCAGACAGACGTGTGCGGCAAAGGTTAAGGCCGCGGACAAAATACCCCAGCCGATTGAACGCATCAAATATTTATGTGCCAGTTTTACATATTTTCCATTTTGTTGGCGTTTTTGACGTGATACTTTTTTATTGGGCACAATCAATCTGTATATCGCATTGGCCATCGTTGCCGGCATAAACTTTGCAAATCGCCGAGCCATATAAGGTATGAGCGCACCGAACAGAAAACCCGAAAGAGCATAAAGCATGGTATATCTCCTATTTTTTTTGCATATTCTATCATCCAAAGGTTAAAAAGTACTTGCAATTTTGAAAATAAGGTTGTATGAAATCATCACTTCGGTTTGACACCCCTGGAGGTTAAATCGGAGTTGTTTAATAACTATAAAGGATAAACAATATGACAGATATTACATTTAAAGCATTAAAGCGTGAGAAAGCAGGTAAGGGGGCAGCTCGTGCGTGTCGTCGTGAGGGCCGCGTTCCTGCCGTTATTTATGGCGGAAAGAAAGATCCGGTCATGATCAGCCTTGATCCGATTGAACTGACCAAAGCTTTGGATAAAGAAGATTTCTTTGAAGCTCAAATCATTCTTGATATAGAGGGCAAAACAGAGAAAGTTAAATGCCAAGACGTGCAGTTCCATCCTGTGACGGATATGCCTCTTCACGTTGATTTTCTGCGTTAAAAGGAACAACAATGTTTTTGGTGGTGGGGCTCGGAAATCCCGGTGATGAGTATGCGGGTACCCGCCACAATGTTGGTTTTATGGCGGCGGATGCTATATCCGACCGCTATTCTTTTTTGCCGTTTAGAGCAAAGTTTGACGGACTGATTGCCGAAGGGCAAATCGGAGATGAAAAAGTATATCTTCTCAAACCGCAGACGTTTATGAATTTATCCGGAAATTCGGTTGTAAAAGCCGCCTTATTTTACAAGATATTACCCGAAAATATTATCGTTATTCATGATGATATAGATTTGATGTTCGGGCAAATTAAAGCTAAAACGGGTGGCGGATCGGGCGGACATAACGGATTGAAAAGTATTGACGCACATATCACACCGCAATATCACAGGATTCGTATCGGTGTCGGCAGGCCTCTTCAAAAAGGACCGGAAGTTGTTGACTTTGTTTTAGGGCATTTTTCAAAATCGGATGCTAAAGTTCTTGAAAACGTTTTTGACACGGTTTCTGAAGCTGTTGAGGTTTTGATTGCAAACGGTATGGATTCGTGCTCTAATTTTTTAGGCATGAAACAGGCAACAAAAAAGAAGCAAGCAAATCTTTAATACTCTTACTTTCCGACAAATCAGACATTTAACAATATGAGCCGAGGAAACTAGGCTAAATCGGATAAATCCGGTTTTTGATAATTAGGCCCTTTTAAGACTTTACCGTCTTCACGTTTTAAAGGTTTTCCGTTGACAAGTTTTGAAAGATTACTCTGTTGAACACGTGCAAAAACCTGTTGCATCGGAATGCCGAAGGTAACAACCATGCCGCTTAATACATATTGTAAATCGGCCAATTCCTTAAACATTTTCAGTTTTGTTTCTTTTGTAATATGGCCGATATTTTGACATTCCGAAATGAGTGTGTTGATTTCGGCATTTAATTCGGAAACTTCTTCATTGATAAGGCGTTGTCTCAGTTTAAGCAATTCGGCATCGTAGGGGGCATCTATATCCATTTCCATCAGTTGATGAAAGAGTTTAACCTGTTGTTCGTATTCATTCATAGCGGTCATTTCCTTATATTATATTTAGGTATATCATAAGGTGACTGAATAAAAGTGCAAGCTTAAAAAGAATCATCGGTTGAAAAAGGCTGTGTTTGTTGTATTTTTTCAATCTGTTGCGTCAGAGCCCGCAATTGTGCTTGATGTTTTTGATATAACGGTGAGAGAAAATAGCTGTCGTTTCCTGTTTGTGCAATGTATATGCGTTGCGTCAATAATTTTTTTTGTTGCAATAAATTTTCTAAGGTTGAGTCCATAAATACCTCTTTTATAATATTTTTATTATAAATATAATATAGATATTATATTTTTATTTTAAAGAGGCAGAGCAAAAAAATTATTTGCTTAACTGAGTAACTGAAAATGCGACGGCTTTTAAAGTATTCAAAAATTCTTCATCGGAGATATTGATGGTATCCGGAAAAGGTGTATTAAGAAGATTTTCTATACTGTCATAAGGGATGCGGGTACCTAAATAATGTCTGATAAATGCCCATTTTGCCGCAATAAGATTGCCGGTATCATAGCCGATCATGCCCAGTAACCGCGTTTGATCTTGAACAGTGATTTTAGAAGCATTATTGAGCTTATACCACATGCCTAAACCATGGCGAGCCAAATAAGACCAAGGAAAAGCTTTTCCGGGATCCGGTTTGCGTGTCGGGGCAATATCCGAATGCCCCAAGATGCGATCCTTTTTGATGTGATATTTGCGTTTTAAGTGCCGACATAAACGAATAAGGGCGGATATTTGGGCAAAAGGATATTCTTGTTGTCCGAGAGATTGAGAACACAATTCTATGCCGATAGAACAACCATTCAGATTTTCTTTATCTTTCCAACAGCTTTTTCCGGCGTGCCATGCGCGTTTTTTATCATCTACAAGATAATAAATTTTGCCGTTTTCATCAATCAGATAATGGGCACTCACCCGATCGCGATGAAAACTTTTAATTGCATCTTGAACATTATACGCCAAGCAATGAATGATGATGCTGTCAATTGCCTCATTTCGCTCATCAAAATACGGCAAATTAATTCGGCGCATTTTACCTCTCAAGCTTTTTATATTTTAAGCGGTGCGGTTTTAAGGCATCGTCACCCAAACGACGACGTTTATCCTTTTCATATTCTTCAAAATTGCCTTCAAACCATTCAACATGTCCTTCATCTTCGTAGGCCAATATATGTGTGGCTAAACGGTCTAAAAACCATCTGTCATGCGATGTAACCAAAACACAACCCGGATAAGCCATAATACCTTCTTCCAAAGAACGCAGGGTATCTACATCCAAATCGTTTGTCGGTTCATCAAGCAAAATGACGTTTGCACCCTTTTTAAGCATTTTTGCCAAATGAACACGGTTACGTTCACCACCGGAAAGTTGTCCGACTTTCTTTTGTTGGTCAGAACCTTTAAAATTAAACTGACCGACGTAAGCACGCGAAGGCATTTGTTTTTTGCCGAGCATCATCATATCTAAACCGTCGGAAATTTCTTCCCAAACGGTTTTGTCGGCATTTAATTCGTCACGCGTTTGATCTACATAGCCCAAATCTACGGTATCACCTAATCGTATTTCGCCCGAATCGGGTTTTTCCTGTCCGGTTATCATCTTGAAAAGTGTTGTTTTTCCTGCACCGTTCGGTCCGATGATACCGACAATGGCACCCTTGGGTATTTTAAATGAAAGATTATCTATCAAAACCCGATTTCCATAGGCTTTGGAAATATTTTTTGCCTCAATAACCAAATCTCCTAAGCGCTCGGTCATCGGAATATTAATATAAGCATGAGTTATTTTATCTTTTGTTGCCTGTTGCAGAAGCTCATCATACGCATTAATACGTGCTTTAGATTTAGCTTGGCGCGCTTTCGGATTTTTTTGAATCCATTCAAGTTCGTTGGCAAGCGTTTTTTGGCGAGCGGTTTCTTCGCGCTCTTCCTGAGCCAGGCGTTTTTGCTTTTGTTCAAGCCAGGAAGAATAGTTGCCTTCATAAGGAATACCTTGTCCGCGGTCAAGTTCCAAAATCCACCCTGTTACATTATCCAAAAAGTAGCGGTCATGTGTGACCATAACAACGGTGCCTTTATAGTCTTTTAAATGCTGTTCAAGCCATGCAACCGATTCGGCATCCAAATGATTCGTCGGTTCATCCAAAAGAAGCAAATCCGGTTTTGAAAGCAAAAGTCTGCACAACGCAACGCGTCTTTTTTCACCGCCCGAAAGTTTGCTGACATCAGCATTTTTATCGGGGCAACGCAAAGCATCCATGGCAATTTCAACATTGCGTTCCAAATCCCAACCGTTGCAGGCATCTATTTTTTCGGAGAGTTCAGCCTGCTTTTCTATCAATGCATTCATCTCGTCATCTGACATCGGTTCTGAAAATTTTAAGGATATATCCTCAAATTCTTTAAGTAAATCCCGTGTTTCGGATACACCGTCCATAACATTTTCCATGACATTTTTATCGGGATTTAATTTCGGTTCCTGTTCCAAATATCCGACTTTGACACCATCGGCCGCCCATGCTTCGCCGTTAAATTCCTTATCAACACCGGCCATGATTTTCAGAAGTGTTGATTTTCCGGCACCGTTAACACCTAAAACGCCTATTTTTGCACCGGGTAAAAATGAGAGTGTAATGCCTTTAAACAATTCTTTACCGCCCGGAAAGACTTTGCTTAAATTTTGCATGACAAAAACATACTGATAGGAAGCCATATTGTATTTTCCTTAAAAACCGATATTAAAAACCGTCTCGCGCTTGACGTTCACGCAAGGCTTTTTGATATTTCGGATCGTTGATGATTTTATTGTGTGTGTCATGATACATTTTCATCATGTTATCACGCAGTTCGGGATCCTTTTGATAAACAAGTGTGACATCATACGCATGACGCGGTTTAATGATTTTGCCGTCAGGCATCTTTAATGTGCCGTCGCCGTATATGACAGTTTTGAATATCAGTTGCTTATCAAAGTTTTCGGCAATGGAACGACAATTATTAAGGCCATCACGCATTTTAGAAACAAAAGCACTGGCTTTAGCTTCGTTATAAGCATCCATGCCTTTTGCTTGCTCATCATCCGAATGTGCTTTGGAAATAAGAAAAGCACGCGCAATGAGTTCATATGTATCATATTTTTGAGCATCGCAAGCCAAGCCTTCGCCGGCAAGGTATCCGAGAGCCTGAACCTCTTCTATATAACTCGGCTGAGGTGCGGCATTAACATATTTTGCAAAAACAATACAAAACATGAAAATCAAAAGTTTTTTCATTGGTATTTATCCTTAAATGAATACAGATGCCGACATTTTATATGTAATAGGTAAAAAAGCGATTAACGGAAAAAAATAAGAAAACAAAAAAAAATCAGTTGACAAGTGATAAGTTTTAGAATATCTTGCGCGCAAATATCGTAAGAAGGAATAAAAAAATGAAGTGCTATAGTTCTTTAAAATCTAAGAAAGTGCGCGATAAGGATTGCAAAGTTGTGCGTCGTAAAGGTCGCGTATATGTTATTAACAAAAAGAATCCGAAGATGAAAGCTCGTCAAGGATAAGAGGCTTTTTGTAAAAATAAGTTTTAAACCCGCTTTTTTTAGCGGGTTTTTATATTGCGATAAAAAAAATCCTCCGATGATGTCGGAGGATTTTTTTGATTTAGAATTTTGAAACGGTTATTATTCCATTTCTTCGCCGGTATCTTGGTTAACACGTTTGGCAGAGAGTTTCCACTTACCGCGGTTATCCATGCCGATGCATTTAACCCAGATTTTATCACCTTCTTTGTAGAAATCAGATACGGAAGCGATTCTCTCATCCTTAATTTCGGAAATGTGAACCAAACCTTCCGTTGAACCTACAAAACGAACAAATGCGCCAAAATCCATAATCTTAACGATTGTTCCATGATATATCATGCCTTCTTCAGGTTCGGCAACGATGTCCATAATGATGTCAAGAGCTGCCTGACCGTCTTTGGTATTGACCGAGGCAATTTTAACAACACCGTCATCGGTAATATCAATCTTTGTGTTGGTGCGTTCAACGATATCACGAATGACTTTGCCGCCCGTGCCGATAACCTCACGGATTTTATCAACCGGGATTTTTAAGGTGATAATACGCGGAGCAAGTTCGGAAACTTTTTCACGCGGGGCTGCAATGGCTTTGGCCATTTCACCCAAGATATGAATGCGACCTTCATGTGCCTGTGCCAACGCATTTTTCATGATGTCTTTTGTAATGGACGTGATTTTAATATCCATTTGTAATGCGGTAACACCGTCTTTTGTGCCGGCCACTTTGAAATCCATATCGCCTAAGTGGTCTTCATCACCCAAAATATCGGTTAAGATTGCAATACGACCGTCATCTTCCTTGATTAAGCCCATGGCAATACCCGCAACAGGCTTTTTCATCGGCACACCTGCCGCTTCAAGAGATAATGTTGTGCCGCAAACCGTTGCCATAGAGGAAGAACCGTTGGATTCCATAATATCCGAAACGACGCGAATGGAATAAGGGAAAGCTTCCTTATCAGTCGGCAACATGGGGTGAATGGCACGCCATGCTAATTTTCCGTGACCGATTTCGCGACGGCCCGGTGTGCCCAATCTGCCGCATTCACCGACAGAAAAAGGCGGGAAATTATAGTAAAGCATGAAGTCTTGCTTGCATTCCGGCATTAAACCGTCAATGATTTGCGCATCATCATCCGTGCCAAGCGTGGTTACAACCAAAGCTTGCGTTTCGCCACGTGTGAACAAAGCGGAACCGTGCGCTGTGGGCAAAACATCCACTTCGCACTGTATCGGACGAACGGTCTTTGTGTCGCGCCCGTCAATACGATGACCGGTGGTTAATACCTTTTCGCGCATTGTGGTATACATAATGTGTTCAATGGCTGCCGGTGCATATTTAACTTCAACCTCATTTTCGGGATCAATCGTTGCCGTGAATTTTTCGGCCAAAGCGCCTAAAGCATCTGCGCGCTCCTGTTTGTTGACAATTGAAAATGCCTTTTCATATTCTGCACCGTATTCTGCCTTGACGCGTTCGCATAATGCATCATACTCAGGCGGAAATACAGGACTTTCCCAAGCCGGTTTGCCGGCCTCTTCTTTTAACTCGTTAATTAATTTAATGACAGGTTGAAAACTTTCAAAACCAAACATGACAGCACCGAGCATAACTTCTTCTGAAAGCTCGTTTGCTTCGGATTCTACCATTAAAACACCTTCGGAAGTTCCGGCAACAGCAAGTTCTAAATCGGACTTTTTGTTTTCGGCAATTGTCGGGTTTAGAATGTATTCACCATCTTTATATCCGATTTTTGCAGCGCCGATAGGGCCTAAAAACGGAATGCCGGAAACGGCAAGAGCCGCAGAAGCCGCAATCATGGACACAACATCGGCGTCGTTCTTTTGGTCATGAGCAACCGTGGTGCAAACAATTTGCACTTCATTTTTAAATGCATCAGGAAACAAAGGACGTATCGGTCTGTCAATTAAGCGGGAAATAAGAATTTCACGCTCGGAGGGTTTGCCCTCACGTTTCATAAATCCGCCCGGAATTTTGCCTGTGGCATAATATTTTTCCTGATAATTAACGGTTAAAGGGAAAAAATCCTGATCGGGTTTGGCTTCTTTGGCTGCACATACCGTTGCCACAACAACTGTTTTTCCGTATGTGGCCACAACGGCACCCGTTGCCTGCCTTGCTATTTTGCCTGTTTCTAAAACAAGTGTTCTGCCGCCCCATTCTATTTCTTTGCGACAAACTTTAAAATCGATCATATATTTTTACCTTTCCTATTTCAATAAACCTCACCTGGCCCCATGCCAGGATTTTTATGAAAACTGCGGAGCCCTTGCCCCGCAGTTTTGACTCATATTGTCAGATTACTTACGTAAATCTAACTTTTTAATGATAGCTTGATAACGTTCAGCACTCTTAGACTTTAAGTGATCAAGCAAGTGACGACGGCGAGAAACCATCTTCATTAAACCTAATCTGGAGTGCAAATCTTTTTTATGAACATTGAAATGTTCAATTAAAGCGTTGATACGATATGTCCAAATTGCGATTTGAACTTCGGGAGAACCCGTATCGCCGGGCTTCAAGCCATATTTTGCAACAATTTCTTGTTTTTGTTCGTTTGTTATCGACATCTTAAATTTTCCTTTATTCAAAGTTAAAAACACGAATTGGTGAAATTTTATTTTCATCAATCCGAACAAGAGCCGTTAAACAATCTCCGAGGTAGGCCGCCATTGTTTGCCCGACATTTTGTTGGAGAGCATATTTTTTGACGGACAAGCCTTGTCCGAGTCTTAATTTAACAGCATCTTCCACCGATAAAGCCAACGCCGCGATGTCGCGCAGCGGGGTTTGAACCGGCAAAAGAGAATCTTGCCTGCACCCTTCATACACTATATTTTTTAAATTTTCCAGTAAAATCGTATCATCAATTGAAAAAAATCCGCATTTTGTGCGTCTGAGAGCCGTTAAATGACCGAAAGTATTGAGTTTGAGGGCGATATCACGTCCGAGCGCACGTATATATGTGCCTTTGGAACAAGCAACCTTAAAACAAAATAAATCATCGGAAATTTGTTTGATGAACTCAAGCGATTGAATGAAGACGTTTCTTGAAGGGACTTCAAATGATGTTCCTTCACGCGCCAGTTTATAGGCACGTTCACCGTTTATTTTGACGGCGCAATAAGCAGGCGGAATTTGAACAATGTTACCGAGAAAAAAAGGCAATACGCTTAAGATATCTTCTTTGGAAGGAATATGTCCGCCCGTTTGAATAACGGCACCTTCCAAATCATCAGTGTTGGTTGAAGTACCGAATTTCAGAGTAAATTCGTAAATCTTATCTCCATCGGTAACAAACGGGATAATTTTTGTTGCTTCGCCGAAGGCAATGGGTAAAACGCCTGTGGCAAAAGGGTCTAAAGTGCCGGCATGACCGTTTTTGGATGCATTAAACATGCGACGTGTTAAATTGACGGCATCCGTTGAACCCATACCTTGCGGTTTATCTAAAATAAGCCAACCGTTGATTTTTTGTTTTGAATCTTTCATAAACCGATATTTATCAAAGAATAAATAAGAATGCAATAAACAAATGCAAAGAAATGATTTATTGTTTTGTTAAAGATTTAATATATGCCAAAACACGTTTATCCGCCCATTTGGCAGTGCCGCGAATGCGTCCGATTTCCTGCCCGTCTTCATTAATCAAAACTGTATGAGGTGTTGTGAAAATACCGAAATCGGCGGCTAACTCTCCTTTATTGTCGGTATAAAATTCAAGATCGGATCCGCCGTATTTTTTTAAAAACAGACGTTGTTCAATGGCAGAATGCCATTCGGATTTCGGGGAAATTAAAATCAAACGAATATTTTCGGCCAAGGCCTTCTTATAAAAAACATTTAAATCTTTCATTTCTTTAAGGCACGGACCGCAATTTTTTGACCAGAAAACAGCAACAATAAACTGCCCTTTAAAATCACTCAGTGAGTATAAAGTGCCGTTTTGATGCTTGATTTTGCGTTGGGGTGCAGGGCGTGAAGCCGCAAAAATATTTACGGCGCTGTCTTTTGCCGACACATCATAGGACATGAACACGGCAAAGGCAAAAACAAAATAAGCAAGTTTTAAAATGTTTTTCATCGTGTGTGAAATCCTTAAAATTCTGCTTTACTTTTTAATCTTCTTTTGAATATAATCACTGTAAATTGACTTACAATAAAAAGGTTAAAAATTATGAAATATCTTCTAAAAATATTACTTGTGGCGGAAATTGCTTTCGGTCTTGCCGCATGTGGAAAGATGTCGGATCCGAAACCTTACGAACACAGCGGTTATCCGCATGTTTATCCCAGAAATTGAGGAGTAAATTATGGCTGATACACAAAATATTTCCAGTGAAATGATACCGTATGTGGAATTTGCGGATAATGCCAACGAACGTACACCTTGCGTTTTGGTTTTGGATTGTTCGGGCTCTATGCGGGGTGAACCGATTAAACAACTCAATGTGGGTTTGAAAGCTTTGGAAAAAGAACTGAAGGAAGATATAGATGCCGCATCACGCGTGCAAATTCTGATTATTAAAGCATGCGGTAAGGAAGATGAAGCCGTTGTGGCATCCGATTGGGTTGATGCAATGGATTTTACGGCACCTTCAATGGAGGCGGGCGGTTTAACACCTCTCGGAAAAGCAGTGCAGTTGGCATTGAAGAAAATTGAGGACCAAAAAGAATTGTATGATTCTTGCGGTGTGAGTTCAAAGCGTCCGTGGATTTTTTTGGTGAGTGACGGAGAGCCGACGGATTACGGTTGGGAACAGGCAGCACAAGAATGTTTGGATGCTCAAAAAAATAAAAAAGTGATTGTGCATGCTATCGGTACGCAAGGTGCCAATATGGAAAAATTGGCAAAGTTTTCTTTGATGCCGCCGAAGCGTTTGGTCGGTTTGAAATTTACCGAATTTTTCCTGTGGCTCAGCAGAAGTGTTTCTTGCGTTTCAAAAGCGGCACCGCATGCGGACGATTTGTTGAAAGATATAGACGCGTGGAATGAAGAATAAACAGAGTTTTCAAATTGTAGCGGTATCAACTGTCGGAGCATACCACAAAGCAAAGGGGGTGCAGGGACAGGATTGTTTTGCAAGCAAACAAAACAATCATCGTGTTGTGGCAGTCGTGTCAGACGGTGCGGGTTCGGCCAAATACGGCAAAATAGGTGCCAAATATGTGTGTGAAAAAGTTTGCGAACTTCTTGTGAGAGCGGATTTTAATCATATACGTCAGCATATTATTAATGCGATAGAAGCCACAAGAGATGAACTGATGATGCATCGTTTGAATAAAACAAAAAATGAAAACGGCTTGGTTGATTTTTCGGCGACGCTTATCGGTGCCGTGTATCAAAACGGGAAAGGTGTTTTTTTTCATATCGGAGACGGTGCGGGTGTGGCGTTGTTGAATGAGACAAAGCATGATGTTGTGATTTCGGAACCGGAAAACGGGATTTTTGCGAGCGAAACCTTTTTTTATACAATGGACGATTGGAAAGACAGCTTACGTTTTACACCTTTTGAAAAAGCAGACAGTATGTTTTTGATGACGGACGGTGTGACATGTTTTGCCTTAAAGAAAAATGAAAAAAGTTTGGAAAAGGATTTTATTTGGCCGATCAATCAATTTTTGAGCCGAGAGAAAAATACGAAAAAAGCTTCAAGAGCCTTAAAAAATACATTGGAAACGGCACAAGCCAGACGCTTAAGTGCCGATGACAAAACATTGATGTGGGTGTCTTTGAAATGAGTGAATTTTTAGTATATAATGCGATTTTCGGAGACGGACATTTTGAACGTGTGGTTTTGGGCAAAATGCTCAATAAAGGCGGTGCTGCGGGAAAAATATATGAATGTCCGATGTATCCGGAAATGGTTGCTAAAATTTTTCACGATAAAAGCAAAAGTAAAACAAATCGCCAAAAATTGGAAGCGATGATTCAAAATAAGCCAAACATTCCGATTGTTTCCATAAACGGTAAAAAATATGTGCAAATAGCATGGCCGGAAGCCGCTTTGGAAGATGATGAAGGATTTTGTGCCGGTTATTTAATGCCGCTGATCAATACGGACGAAGCCGTATCTTTGGACCATTTGATGCAAAAGGCTGTGCGTGAAAAACAAGGTTTGAGTGAAAAATATACGGATCGCTTGCTTGCGGCAATCAATGTGACGGCAATGGTTGCCGAGCTTCATAAGTGCGGACATTACATTGTTGACTTAAAGCCTGCCAATGTTTCGGTTTATAAAGATAATATGAGGGTTGCCGTGTATGATTGCGACGGTTTTTCCATTAACGGTCAATCGGTGCGATATCCTGCGGAATTTGTGAGTGAAGAATATATTTATCCGGAAGGTATGCATGAAAATCCCGAAGATATGGGTGAAGAACAGGATAAATTTGCACTTGCCGTGATTATTTTTAAGCTCTTAAATAACGGCATACATCCGTTTGTCGGAACGCTTCGTAATAAAGAAGACGAAAAATTGGATATTCAAACCCGCATAGAACAATACCATTATGCTTACGGGGTGTGGCCGGATACATATCAGGCACCTCATCCTTACAGTATACATGAATTTTTTGAAAAATCTACGCTGGATATGTTTGAACGTGCTTTTGCAAAAAACGGAAAAAGACCGACGGCCAAAGAGTGGTTTAATCACTTAAATTATTTGTACAGCAACATAAAAACATGCAAAAAAAATCCAAATCACGTTTATTTTACAAACAAGGGTTGCGGATTGTGCGCGGTTGAACAAAAGTTTCATCTCAAATTATCGGATGTTCAAAAAGAAAAGCAGGAACAGCAAAAAGTAAGGGGTTTTGAAGTCGGTAATTTAACAACGGCAAAAGCACAGACTTTTAAACAAATGAAACAGCGTGCTTTCAACAGATTGAATAAACTGGCATTCTTATTATGTGTGCTGCATTTTGTTTTATGGGCGATATTGCCGATTTATGTTGCCAAATGGAAAACGGTTTTAGCATCAAGAGGATACTTTTTGCAAATTTTAGCGTGGGTTCTGATTTTAAAAATCGTCTTTATGCTGTTAAATAAAATACAAAAGTTTTTACCGT
>Ga0310696_10007262_pt1 | contig 13043 bp, 9 predicted proteins | sample AusTroGonzalo_MG_4_FD_203885 | JGI IMG/M metagenome (GOLD analysis project Ga0310696, IMG submission 203885) | Bovine rumen microbial communities from tropical cattle in Woodstock, Queensland, Australia - Gonzalo_02 (v2) (version 2) | ecosystem: Host-associated > Mammals > Digestive system >... | reverse complement strand
ACTCCCGTATTCAAATGCGGCGTAGCAGTAGCCCCCGTTACCGATTGGCGCTACTACGACGCTCCCTACACCGAGCGCTTCATGCAGCAGCCCAAGGAGAACGCCGACGGCTACCACGACGCCTCAGCAATAGACCGCATAAACAAGCTTCACGGCCGCCTGCTCATAGTTCACGGCCTTGACGACGACAACGTCTTCTTCAGCAACACAGCCTCCTACATCGAGGCTCTGATCAACGCAGGAGTCGATTTCGACATGCAGGTCTACCCCGGCAAAGAGCACAGCATCACCGGCTTCTCCCACCGCAAACACTTGTTTACAAGAATACTTCGTTTCTTTGACGAGAATCTATAATTGAGGGAGAACTTTTGGGGGTATCAGTATCTGAAACTACGCGCTTCGCGCTATCCCTCCCATCCCTAATAAAACGCTCTGAAAGGCATGAGTAAACTCCTACCTTCCAGAGCATTTTCTTAGGCACGGGCCCCTCCCGTTCACAAGCCCACGGGCGGCCATGGTTTCCTATACCCTTACCCCAAAAAATCTACCGTGCGCTTGGTAGTTTAGCGTTATGTGGAAAAGGGGACAGTCCCCAATTTCACACGTCTGTCATTTCATCGCGGCTTCGATGAAACTGCGGAACAGAGGATGCGGATTCTCCGGCGTACTCTTGTATTCGGGATGGAACTGGGAGCCTATAAAGAAGGGGTGCACGGACTGCGGGAGCTCCACGATTTCGGTCAGGCCGGTCTGGGGATTGTGACCCGACGCTACTAAGCCGGCCTTCTTGAAGTCCTCGGCATACTTGGCATTGAACTCGTAACGGTGGCGGTGACGCTCCGATATGAGTTTGCTGCCGTATATCCTGTATGCAAGGGTATCCTTGGTTATCTGGCACTCATATGCGCCAAGACGCATGGTACCACCCTTCATTGTGGTTTTCTTCTGGTCCTCCATCATATCTATCACCGGGTGTTTGGTATCGGGATTAACCTCGGTTGAATCGGCATCCTTGAATCCCAGTACGTTACGGGCAAACTCCACTACGCACATCTGCATTCCCAGGCAGATGCCAAAGAACGGGATCTTGTTCTCACGGGCGTAACGGACGGCCTCGATCTTGCCCTCCAGACCGCGTGAGCCGAATCCGGGAGCTACCAGTATTCCCTTCATGCCACCCAGCTTATCGGCCACATTCTGCGCCGTTATCTCCTCGCTGTTAACCGAATGGATATGTACCTTGCATGAGTTGGCGGCACCGGCATGGACAAGAGCCTCAAGTATTGACTTATAGGCATCCTGGAGTGATACGTACTTGCCCACCAGAGCCACATCGACCTCAGTCTTGGGGTGCTTAAGGCGGTCCAGGAAGCCTTCAAGCAGCGTAAGGTCAGGCTGGTTGAAATTCTCTATGCGCAGCTTGCGTACAACCAGCTCATCCAGATGCTCGGCATGCATGTTTAGAGGTACCTGGTAGATGCTCCATGCGTCAAGGCTCTGTATCACATGGCCCGGCTTGACATTGCAGAACAGGGCCACCTTGCGGCGCAGCTCATCTGACAGCGGATGCTCCGTACGGCAGATAATGACATCGGGCTGCACACCGGCCTGCTGCAGCATCTGTACCGAGTGCTGTGTAGGCTTGGTCTTGAGCTCCTTGGCTGCACTCAGGTAGGGCACAAGAGTAAGGTGGATTGACATGCATGAGCCGTCGGGCAGCTCCCACTGCAACTGACGTACAGCCTCTATGAAAGGCAGTGACTCCATATCACCCACAGTACCTCCTATCTCGGTAAGCACCACATCATACTCTCCTGTCTGACCCAGAAGCAGCATGCGGCGCTTGATTTCATCGGTGATGTGAGGTACAATCTGGACCGTCTTGCCCAGATATGCTCCCTCACGCTCCTTGGTTATCACGGTATTGTATATCTTTCCTGTAGTAACGTTATTGGCTTTTGACGTATACACACCCATGAAACGCTCATAGTGTCCCAGATCCAGGTCAGTCTCAGCACCATCCTCAGTAACATAGCACTCTCCGTGTTCATAGGGATTAAGAGTTCCAGGGTCAATATTGATATAGGGATCGAACTTCTGGATTGTAACTCTCAGGCCCCTGGCCTTGAGCAGCTTGGCAAGTGATGCTGCGATGATACCCTTTCCGAGTGATGAGACCACTCCTCCGGTAACGAAAATGAACTTTGTCTCCATTTGATATGTATACTTAAACAAATAAAGGCCGGTTTAAAAAACCAGCCTTATTTTAATCAATTCAAATAACTTTAAACTAACATATTGTCCGGCTGGATGAACAAAACGGATTATTCAGGACCTGATTATTATTCAGATTCTGATTATTATCCGCCTGATTATGGAAACTGCTATATGTAAGCACTCTATCCATTGCCTTAAACAATTACGCCGCAAAGATATGAACTAAATTTCAAATTGCAAGCTAATCAATCAAAAATATTACAAAATGTTAGTTTGAGTTTGTATTGATCTCTGACCTGTAGCTCCTGCGGGGTGTCTCATCTACCGGAGTGTCATCATTAGCCTTGAACTCATCCCAATAACGGATCTTGGCCAGATAGAACTCCTTTACATCCTCCCAGCGGTAGAACGGGCGCAGCTCCTTACCCTTCTCATCCTTATAGAAAGGAACGGACGCAGGCAATGTAGCCTCCTCCTCATTCAGAAGGAACCTTACTATCACGTTTCCCTTCCTGTCACGGTAGAACACCCACTGTACATTGCCGCCCATATAGGCGTAATTGTAGGCAGCCCAATGATCGGCCACGCTCTCCAGGTCATCGGTGCTGTAGCCAGAATCATTCAGGTCAAGCAGTGAGAAGAATGACATAAGTGTAACCTCATGACCGTAGCGCAGCATCACGCTCACGCCGTTGCCGGCCAGTGCCTCATCGGCAAAGTCAATGAAATTCTGAAGGGTCACGCAGTGGCCGTACGGTATGACATTGTCCGTGAGCGGAGAGAAACCGGCCTGAGAGTACCAGCGCATGTTATTCATCAGGAACAGGTCATACCACTCATCATATGTGAACAGGTCATTCAGGTCAACACCCGGGTCAGAACCCTGTACATATGATGCCATATCATACAGTGATGAGTAGAGAGTGCCGCTCTGGTCACGTCCCTGGTAGTTCCTAATATAGGCGGTATCGGTAAAGAGAACCGTCATAAGACGCTCCGGATGGGTATGACGCTTGTTGAACTCCTGAACGGCGGCGTTTATCTTACGCTTATGGGCCGATACAGCCTTATCCTCGGTGTACATCCAGGGTTCATCGTGGTTGCTGGAGTCATAGTCAAACCTGATTTTGGGACGCATGCGCAGTATCTGCATCAGGGCCGAGTACTCACTCACCAGCACACGGTGTGACGTAGTGGAACGGGCCATGATGATCTTGTCATTGGTAAACAGCTCCGGGTAGTTCTCAACCATACGGCGGGCTATGTCACGATGCTGCTGCATACCTTTGGGGGTAAGGTCACCGGCACGCTGATCGGCCTCGGCGCGGATTATCTCAACACGACGCAGCACATCCTTGCCGAAATCGGTAAGCATCCCGGCATCGGCGGCATCCTTGAGTATGTTGTACGGACGGTCATAGTTGGAGGCATTGTCCAGGAAACGTGAACCGTGACGTCCAAAATGTGTCAGGTATACCGGTTTGAACCCCTTGGGTGCCGGTGTTAGCGGCTCCGTAGGTGCTTCATAGGCATACACAGAGCCGGCCATCTTGGCTACATTTGACTCATTGACCTCACCTCTTTTAATGATTCCGGCCGATGCACTTACGCAGCAGAACGCAAGCACCGCCATCAACGCCTCTCTGACCTTAAGATTCATATATTCAGCAAATTAAATATCAGTTCTTAAATCATCAATTGTCAATTCTGACAACAATGATCCTACCCTGCTCCCTGCCAGGAATGACCCGCATCTCCAGGTATCCGGTATTGACAGTGCCCTCACCCAGCGGTGTAAGCTTGGCTGTCAGGGTTGGTTTAGGGTTGGGCTCATTGGATATCAGCTCCTTCTCAGTAAGCTGACCGGACCAGAGCACCGGACCGTATGAATGGCTCAGGGTCCATGTTCCGGGAGTTACCTCACCGAAAGAGTACTCCGTGACACCCTCCTTGAGCATGATATATCTTGTGCCTGCACCCTGTGCATAACCGGCATTGCCGCCTCCCGCACGCTGTGCCAGCTGTATCTCCGCACCCAGTCCAATGGTCTCAAGCGGGTTCTCACGATACTGCGGCAGACCGCTGCCAAACGCCTCAACCTCAAAGTAGTAGTTCTCAGGAGCGGTATTCAGGCTGTGCATGTAGAGTTGGTTCTTGCCATAGACTATGTAGCTGTTGTAGAGTTTCTTCTTCTCTATTCCGTAGCGCACAATGTAACCGTCGGCACCGGCTACCGGCTCCCAGATCACATTGGCCTCGCGGCGGTCATCGGGATTGCGTACAGCCAGGAACTTCTTAAGTTTCTGAGTCTTCATCTGCGGTGTGGTACCAAATATACGCAGGTCCTTGATAGAGAACTTGGCACCGTCATAGGTAGCCACATTCACCACCTTCACGTATCGGGCCTGAACCGGGTTCTCAAGCTCGTTGTAGTCATGCTTGAGCTCAAGCTTGTTCTGCGGCTTGCTGATAATCTTTGTCCAGCTGGAGTTATCGTCCGATACAAACACCTCATAGCACTGGTACAGCTGCTCTGTCTGAGTACGTGGTGCGCCGCCTCCAAAGCCACCCATGCCTCCACGGCCGCCGGCTGCACGCGCCGCGCCTATGTGGTCCCAGTTAAGCTGTATGGCGTTGATGGTTGCCTTGGCGCCCAGGTCAACGGTAAAGAACTCACCTGCATCACCTGTCGCGGCCACCCAGCAGGTCTTGAAATCCTCATCCAAGGCCTGTGAAGGGGCATAGTTCTCAAAGGTTGAAGATACTATGGCCTTCTTGCCTACTGAGAGCAGTTTCCAGTCTACGTAGTTGTCTACGCCGCCCACCTTGCGCTCATCGGGATAGAACTGCGGATAGTCACCCAGAGCGGTGTTGGAGTACATCACTCCCTGCTTGTCAACAGCTGTGGGATAGATGGCCAGCTCTGATCCGCGGCCGCCCTCACCGTACTGTGCAGGAATCATGCATATGGTCCAGAGGTTACCCTTCTTGTCATGGAATGTGCTGCCGTGTCCGGCACCCACCTGGAAGCCGCTGGTCTTGAATGTGAGCGGGTTATGTTCACTGTAAGTAAACGGGCCTAACGGACTGTCCGATACATAGATACCATGTGAGTATGAGATAAACTCAAGACCTATTGCCGCATACTGCAGATAGTACTTGCTGTTATGCTTTATCATATAGGGACCCTCTATCCAGGGCAGCTCCTCGGGACCGTAGTCACGGCGTCCGTTAAAGATGGAATAGATAACATCCTCGGGCTTGCGAACCTCAAATCCGTGATTCTTTATATCGCTCCAGAACAGCTTTACAGGCTCACCCTTCTCCTTGAATGTCTCCTTGTCAAGCTCCACCACCTGGAACGGCATTATCTGCGACCAGCCAAAATACATATAGAGGCGGCCGTCATCATCCACAAACATGTTGGCGTCACCGTAACGGTCACTTGACAGCTCACCTATTTTCTCCCACTCACCCTTGCGCGGGTCTATGGCACGGTATACGTTACGGTTGTTCATGGAGCAGCCTATCAGCTTGCCGTCCATCTCTACCACCGATACCACGCCGGCCGGATAACCCGGAGCATCAACATAGGTCCAGTTACGGAAATCGGGCGAGTACCAGTATCCGCGCCTGTGCGACACAAAGAGGAAATAGTCATCCTCATAGATTATCACTACGGGCTCACCGCCGCGTACGGCGCGTTCATTACCTACCACCACGTCAAGAGGGTTACAGAAAGTGTGCCTGGGCTGTGCCTGGACAGCGGTTCCTGCCGCCATTACGGCTGCACACAACAAAGCATTGCGGAATAGTCTCATATAGTCAGTAATTAGTTAGTAGAATAGTCCTGTTTCTACAAAAATAATCAGATTCTCTTTATCTTTACATCCGTAATGGCAAAATTTGTTACCAAGGCATTATAGCATTATCTTTGCAATGATATGGAAAACTGTCAAAAACAAGAAACAATGAAGTGTTCAGGCAATTTCTGGGGTCTGCTGGCACTCGGTGTCTGCATCATCCTGTCGGTCGGTAAGTTTACCGGCACAAAACGTGTAGTGAACGTGAAAGGTTTGGCTACCCAGGAGGTTATGGCCGACCATGTTATCTGGCCCGTTGTCATTCAGGACGTTGACAATGACCTTATCAAGCTCTACTCATCAATGGAGAGCAAGAGCAAGGAGATCGTTAAGTTCCTTAAGGACGGCGGCATCAGCGAGAGTGAGATAAGCACCACTGCTCCAACCGTTTATGACCGCACCGCAAACCGTTACTCAAATGAGTATATTGCCAACCGCTACCAGATGCAGCAGGTGGTAACAGTAAGCTCTGACAACGTTGAGAAGGTACGTGAACTCATACTCAAGCAGGGAGAGCTCTTAAAGAAAGGCATAGCCATAAGCGGCAATGACTACGAGTATCAGGTACAGTATGACTTTAACGGCCTCAATGAGCTTAAGCCCCAGATGGTTGAGGTTGCCACACGCAACGCACGTGAGGTAGCCCAGAAGTTTGCCGATGACTCAGGCTCAAAGCTGGGAAAGATACAGACCGCATCACAGGGCCAGTTCTCAATTTATGACCGTGACAGCAACACCCCGTGGATCAAGAATGTCCGCGTAGTGACATCTGTCACCTACTATCTCAAGTAAATGGAATCAATAAAGAGATACTTTCCGGAGCTCACAGACATCCAGCTGACTCAGTTTGAGCAGCTGGGTGCCTTGTATACAGATTGGAACAGCAAGATCAACGTGATATCGCGCAAGGACATAGAGAACCTCTATGAGCACCATGTGCTTCACTCCCTTGCCATTGCCAAGACCATCAAGTTCGTACCCGGCACACGTATTGCCGATGTCGGAACAGGAGGCGGACTGCCCGGCATACCGCTTGCCATCATGTTCCCCGAGTGCAGTTTCACACTCATAGACAGCATAGGCAAGAAGGTACGTGTAGCACAGGATATAGCCGCACAGATAGGTCTTAAGAACGTTATCTGCCGCCATGAGCGTGCCGAGGAGGAGAAAGAGCATTTTGAGTTCGTGGTGTCACGCGGCGTAATGCCACTGCCAGACCTTTGTGCCGTTGCTAACCGCCTCATTGACCATAAGGTACAGCGTAACGCCTACCCTAACGGAGTGATCTGCCTCAAGGGCGGTGACCTGGGTGCCGAGACCGCCAAGTTCCGCAAGGTGACAGAGATAAATGAGATAGGCAAGTTCTTCAGGGAGGAGTTCTTCAAGGACAAGAAGGTGGTTTACGTACAGATATGATGAACATCAAGTGCTTTGAGTTCAACTTCTTACCCGTGAACACATATGTCATCTGGGATGAGACTCTGGACGCTGCCATCATCGATCCCGGTTGTTTCTATCCCGGTGAGAATGAACAGCTGTCCGCATTCATCAGTGACAACCGTCTTAACGTAAAGCTGCTGCTCAACACCCATCTGCATTTTGACCATGTGTTTGGCAACAACTATGTTGAGCAGACCTACAACGTCAAGGCAAAGGCCAATGACCTGGACATGCCCTGGATTGAGACCATCGGCTCCAAACTGGCGGCATTCGGTCTAAGGTATGAAGGCCATGTAAACCCCATTGAACCTGAGAACGTACTGCATGAGGGTGATACCGTAACGTTTGGCAACACCACCCTGCACGTGCTCCAGATACCTGGCCATTCACCCGGCAGCATAGTATTCTGGAACAGCGAGCAAGGATGCGTCTTTACCGGCGACGTCATGTTCCAGGGCAGTTACGGACGGACCGATTTTGCCGACGGTGACTACCAGGCGCTCATGACCGGCATACGTACCAAGCTGCTGACAATGCCCCAGGAGACCATAGTCTACCCCGGTCACGGACCAGCTACAGACATAAAACACGAAAGACTATATTACTGACACAGAAATGAAAACCAGAACCTTACTTACCCTGATTCTGACACTTGCAATGAGCGTAGCCAAAGCGCAGGACGAGCCTGCACAGGCTATGGTGTTTGAGACATATGAATGGGATTTTGGAGAGATCAATGAGGCCGACGGCACCGTATACCACACCTTCCGCTTCATGAACATATCCAACAACCCCATACAGATTGACAATGTAGCCACCAGTTGCGGCTGCACCACAGTACTCTACTCCACCCAACCCGTTGCCGGCGGTGAGTACGGTGAGATAACCGTAGCGTTTGACCCATCCCGTTTTGAGGGTCATATACTGCGTGAGGTTGAGGTGCTCACCAAAGACCGCCGCAACTATGCCAGCATCATGATAACCGCCGATGTCATACCCATACCCATGGGACTGGAACAGATATACCCATACCTGCTGGCCGGTACCATCAAGACCAACGCCAAGAGCTGCCCCTTTGGATACGTAACCCAGGGTGACGCCGTAACAAAGGTTGTACGCATAGCCAATGTGGGTGACAAGAGCGTGAAACTCTCTGTACAGACCACCGGCGACCGCTACGGAATGAGCGTACAGTGCCCACAGGAGATTGCCCCACAGGAGGTTGTAAGCATAAAGGTCACCTATGACATACCCACAGGCAAAAACAGTTTCGGAGAGGCCCGTGATACGATCTGGGTGGTTGCAGACGGTGCGAAGAGCGAAACACCGATTGTCGCCAGAGCTCTTCGCGTAGAAAAGTTCTCAAATGACGAGAACGCCCCCAAACCGTTTATGAGGATAGAACCCAGCTACGTGGATTTTGGAGAGCAGGCTCCCGGCAAGATATACAAGAAAACTATAGTCATTGAGAACACCGGAAATGCAGACCTTATTTTCCGCAATGTCGAGACAACAGACGGCGTTGCTGCAAGCATCAAGACCGGCGATGTAATCAAACCGGGCAAGATACACAAGAAGACGGTAACCGTAGCCATTGCCAACTCACGTGAGCCGCACACCGTGACCATGGGTTCAATCAATCTGACCACCAATGACCCTACCCGTCCGTTCCGCGAACTCCGTTTGGAGGTTGACACCAAATAAAGAATTGTCTTATCTTTGCAGATAGACAACCTGATTATTACCGATTATGCTTACTGAGAATATTGCAATCACAAGGATCCTTGTCAGCGCACTGCTGGGATGTGCCATAGGTGTGGAGCGTTATATCCACAAACATCCGGCAGGAGTACGTACCTTCATGCTTATCTGCATGGCATCCACACTTGCCACGCTTGCATCAATCTGGATCTGCCAGACCAACATGAATCTCATTAACGGTGACCCGGGCCGAATAGCAGCCCAGGTAGTTACCGGCATAGGTTTCATAGGCGCCGGACTCATAATCAAGAACAAATATGACGTATCGGGCCTTACCACCGCTGCCAGTATATTCTGCACCAGCATCATAGGTATAGCCGTAGGTGTTGGCCTGATCAAGGTTTCCGTACTGGTTACCTTCATCGTAATCCTGGTACTGGCATCGTCATTCCTTTTCCATGACAACAACTCCCGCCAGCTGGCCATGGAGCAGGAACAGAAAGACAAGTCCGATAAAGAGGAATCAGAAACCAAACAATAAATCACTAAACCTAAATGAAGTACAGATTACTGTCTATCGTTGCGGCAGTGCTTATGGCGCTCCCGCTCAAGGCCCAACAGCCTGACCCCAACTTTTTTATCTACCTATGCTTTGGCCAGTCCAACATGGAGGCCGGTGCCACACCTGCCGATCAGGACAAGGATTGGAATGACCCCAGGTTCCAGTTTGTATCGGCCGTGGATATGCCGCGCCTGAACCGCAAGATGGGTGAATGGTACACCGCCATACCCCCTATCTGCCGTCAGAGCAACAACATGGGCCCCGTAGACTTCTTTGGCCGCAAGATGATTGAGGAACTGCCCGAGCAGTACCGAGTAGGCGTCATCAACGTATCAGTAGCCGGCGCCAAGCTGGAGCTCTGGGACAAGGATGCCTGTGAAGAGTATCTGGCTATGGAGGCTGCCGACCAGAGCCGTGCATGGCTGGTAAATATGGCTAAGGAGTATGACATGAACTGCTACCAGCGTATTGTAAATATGGCCAAGATTGCCCAGAAGAGCGGTGTCATCAAGGGTATGCTTGTACACCAGGGTGAATCCAACCCCGATGATGACCAGTGGTGCGCACGCCTTAAGAAGATACATGATGACCTCTGCGCAGATCTGGGTCTGAACCCCGATGAGATACCTCTGCTGGCCGGTGAGCTCAAGCAGGCCGAAAATGACGGTGTCTGCTCAGCATTCAACCAGGTAGTTCTGGCCAACCTGCCCAAGGTCATGAAAAACGGATACGTAATCTCATCACTGGGTTGCGAGAGCACCGGTGACCAGTTCCATTTCAGCACTGAGGGTATGCGTCTTATGGGTTACCGTATGGCCGAGAAGATGCTGCAGCTGCAGGGATTCAAGCCCGTCCAGGAGCGTTCCGTAACACTGGACCTCACCAAGAAAGGTCTGGGCATAGAGGTAAGCCCCACCCTGGCAGGTATCTTCTTTGAGGATATCAACCAGTCACTTGACGGAGGTATCTGCGCCCAGCTCATCCAGAACCACTCATTCCAGGCATACAAGGTACCTGACGGCCCCGAGAAGGAGTTCTCACAGTCCGATACCGTATTCTTTGGCTGGACAGTACTCAAGGGTGAAGGCGCTGCAGGCGAGGCTCACGCCGTATCTGACAAACCGCTTGTAAAGAACATGCCCCGTTACTATGACTATGATCCTAATGACAAGTATGACGATGAACTGCGTTACCTGCAGTACAGCGTACGCTTTGACATTGAGGATGCCGGTCAGGGATTCGGTATCGCAGCCAACGGTTACGGCACCGCACCTTACGGCAACGAGCGTCAGGGAAACTACTACTCAAACAACACACAGAAGGCCTCTATCCCCGCCGTTCAGGGTGTAAGCTATGACCTGACACTCTATCTGGCAGGCCAGTCTTATCCCGGTACCATCACCGTTCAGCTGGAGGATGCAAACGGACAGGCCAACTCAAACGCCATAACCATAAGCAACCTCAAGAACGATTGGCAGAAATACACCGGCCAGCTCAAGGCCGAGCGCTCCGTTGACAGCCGTCTGGCTATCAGAGCCAACGCCGCCGGTACATTCTGGCTTGATTACGTAACCCTGCTGCCTGAGGCTTCACAGCTCTGGATGGAGGGCAAGTACGGCCCCTTCCGCAAGGATATGATGCAGGCTCTGGCCGATCTGCACCCCACATTCATGCGATTCCCCGGCGGATGCGCCAGTGAGGGTCCCAACTACTTTGGACAGCCCTTCTGGAAGAACTCCATCGGCCCCGAGGAGGAGAGAATAGGATTCCGCAACCATTGGGGTTATTGGACTTCGCAGTACGTAGGCTTCTATGAGTATCTGCTCATGGCCGAGTCACTGGGCGCCACTCCCCTGCCCGTACTTAACAACGGCGTGACCTGCCAGTTTGCAAGACATGCATACGTAGCACCTCTGGAGACCGAGGCTGACCGCAAGCGTTTCCATGACATCTTTGTATGTGACGCCCTTGATTTCATTGAGTTCTGCAACGGCGGCACTGATACCAAATGGGGTAAGATGCGTGCCGATATGGGACACCCCGAGCCATTCAACCTCAAGTACCTGGGCATAGGTAATGAGAACCAGGGAGCCGAGTTCTGGGAGCGTTTTGACATCATATATAAAGAGGTGCAGGCCAAATACCCTGACATCATCATAGTATCAACCGCCGGTTCTGCTGCCGATGGCCGTGAGTTCAACGCCAACATGCATGAGATTGATGAGAAGTATCAGAACACCGTGGTTGATGAGCACTACTACCGCAACAACCAGTGGTTCTACACCAACGGTGACCGCTACAATGCCGATAAGGTTCGCGGTGCCGACGGTCTAACATATGACCGTCAGCGCCCCACCCGCGTCTTTGTAGGTGAGTTTGCCAACAACAACAGCAACAATGATTATGCATCGGCCATGGCCGAGGCCGCTTACTGGACCAGCCTGGAGCGCAACAGTGATATGGTTGTAATGGCAGCCTACGCACCGTTGTTCTGCAAGAAGGGATTCAACAAGTGGAACTCCAACCTGATCTGGTTTGATAACCGTGGTCTGTGGCGCACCACCAACTACTACTATCAGAAGCTATTCTCTGAGGCAGGTAACCGCGCCTTCCAGATGACCGATGTAATGAACGGTGCAGAGGCCGATAAGACCGTCTACACATCACCTACCGTTGATACCAAGACCGGTGAGGTTTACATCAAGTTTGTGAACTCTGAGGCTGTAGACAAGGAGCTGACCGTCAATATGGGCAAGGGCCAGAACAAGAAAGCCTACACCGCAACCGTAGAGTTCATCTCATCACACAACACCGCCATCAAGAACCAGGGTGACCAGAACACCTACGCCGGTGCTCAGCCCCAGGCTCAGCAGCTGCAGGGCGGCCGTCCAGGCCCCTTCGGAGGATTCGGAGGCAACCGTAACCGCGTAAGCTACACTGAAGCCGTTGTTCCTCACACCAAGGATCTGGGCACTGTTAAGAAGCAGTTCACTCTCACCCTCCCCGAAAACTCCATCGGAATCATCAAGCTGGTTCCTGCCAAATAAATCAAGGCTCGGGTAATCTTGAGAAGCGCTCCATTGTGAGCGCTTCTTTTTTTCGGGATGAAAACTGATGGTACTTTTTAGGGGTTAAAGAAACACCGCAGAACTATCAGTTTGGGGAGACAACGCTCCAAGGCTACTGCGTGCCCCTCCGGACCCTAAACGTCGAACGCCTCCTTTTTAGTCCCCTTCGGGGCCTAACAGTCGTTAAACGAA
>Ga0310696_10007261_pt1 | contig 13045 bp, 8 predicted proteins | sample AusTroGonzalo_MG_4_FD_203885 | JGI IMG/M metagenome (GOLD analysis project Ga0310696, IMG submission 203885) | Bovine rumen microbial communities from tropical cattle in Woodstock, Queensland, Australia - Gonzalo_02 (v2) (version 2) | ecosystem: Host-associated > Mammals > Digestive system >... | reverse complement strand
AGACCCACGAATGCGGTGCCGTAGTAATCAGCACGATCAGCCGGGATCTCCAGATAATCCTTCATGTAGTAGATCTGATCTGCCACTCTGAAGTTGCTGAAGTCTGTTTTCACAGAGGCCAGGCTGACCGGATTCGGGCTGTCATAGATCCATACCTGGACCAGACCCGGATTGCTGCTCGGTGTAACACTCACATTGCAATCGCTGGAGAAGCAGATGCTCGGACTGACGGTCGAATCCTGCATGCCAAACAGGCGATAAACACCCTCGAGTTTCTTGCTGGCATAGAGTGTCTCGATATCTTCGTCAGAGATGCTCTGCTCGTTTTTCTCCCATGTGAACTCAGCATCCGTACCGAAAGCGATCACACCGAAAGCGGAAGGTCCAAAGATGGAACCTTCTTCCACGGAGAGCTCTGCAGGCGGCTGCTTCACGATAGCCATCGGAACATAACCATCCACCAGAGTCACTCCACTGAATTCAGCGGTCGCGTCATTGCTGTCGCCATTGTGAGAGGTCACCCACATACCGATGTACAGAGGCATTTCAGCACCCAGTCTGCCATTGGCCCAGGTATTCGTGTCAATGACAGCCAGAACGTCCCAGGTCTCACCCTGGTCTTCACTGATCATACCATAGATCACACCGTCCACATAAGCGATACGCTGCAGATGCGGATAGACGAACGGTCCGCGATGGACACATTGTCCGTCACCGACATCAGCACCCACTGCATCACGATAAGAGGCCCAGTAATCACTGCTGGAACCACTCTTGCCGGATTCGGTCTGGACTTGCAGAGCGAAGCGGCGGGCATTGCCGATCTGGTTGTCGTCCGCGTCAGCTTCACGAACCATGATACCGGCCTTAGCCCAGGCATTGGATGTGCCGTCGAAGTTTTCAACACAGACCGTGTAGTCGAAGTCGCCTTTGACCTTCTTGGCCGCGTAGAAGAACTCGTCATTGCTGCCCCAAACATCGGAGCCGCTGCCCTTCACGGTGAAGGAATTGGGTTCCTCACCGGCAGAGATGGTACCATTGGCAGAACCGCTGTAGTTCACGTCGCCTTTGAAGTCGAAATCAGACGGAGGAGTCGGCGGTTCGGGTTCGCTCAGATCGAAGAAGTAGAATTCACCGATCTGCATTTCAGGACCACTTCTCAATGTCGGGAATACGACTTTGTAGGAGTTGTAGGCATCCGTGTTGGTGAAGTAAATGATGTTACTGTTTCTGAAACGGAAATCGGAGGTCTCAAAGGTACCAATGGCCACCAGTATCCAGTTTTCTTTATCACCTGCGCTGTTGTCCTGATCAACGATCGGATCGTCCGTGCCGTAGATCTCAACGTCCACAGGATCACGACCCTCAGAGTCATTGGCTCTGGTGTACATGACCGCTGTCGGAGTGATCTTCTCGGCCGGGGTCACGATGAAGCCGGTCTTGGCTCCGCCGCGATTCAGGTATTTGACCTTGATGTCACCATCCGCGGAAGCGTAAGGAGGTTCCTGAGCAGGATAGTTGCTGCCGGTCATGTAATCACCCACGGCGATCGCGAAGTCAGCCGGGTCGGTGATCTGACCATATTGAGAATCATATATGAACATGTCAGCGACCTGGATACCATTTCCTTCACCACCCTTGCGGGTCGGGAAGATGATCTTATAAGAATTGTAGGTCACCGGGCTGTCCAGTACGATCAGCTCGGTCTGAGTATAACGCTCATCAGGGAAGTTCAGTGTGCCTTCTTTGATCAGCGTCCAGTTTTCTTCATTGCCGCTGCTGTTGTCTGTACTGGTGATCTCGTCATTTGTACCGTAGAGGACAAAGCTGGCCGGATCGCGTTCAGGATAATCGTTAGCAGTGAAGAATTCAAAGAACTGGAGTTCCTTGCTCACGGAAGGAGTCACGATCACACCCAGGTTGTTGGTAGAATTGCCCACATTGAGATACTTGGTCTCCGTGTTATTGTCAAACATCATCGCCGCGGACTCATAATCATAATGAGAGGACGAAGGTCTCACGTCTGTGCTGATCGCGATGAATTTATCACCAGGATATTTGATCAGGTTCGCCGGAGCGGCTTCCAGGACATCGCCGTAGAACTGGATCTCAGAGAACTGGATCAGTGTCTGGGCGGTATCTTTCGCGGTCGGGAAGATAATCTTGTAAGCGTAGAAAATCTTCATGTTATCGAACTCGATCGGTTCTTCGATGATGGTCTTACGGCCGGAAGGCAGATTGATCTCGCCTTCAGCGATCTTGACCCATAATTCAGAATCACCGGTGCTGAAGTCAGCGCTGGTTACCGGGTCAGTCGTTCCATAGAGAACATAGCTGGCCGGATCACGTCCTTCGGCATCATTAGCAGTGGTGAGGGTCATGGCGCTCACAATAGAGGTGCTGGCAGACGGGACAAAGATGATGCCCGTGCCTTGACCCGGATTCACACAATACTTGGTTCCCGTGTTGCCGTCAATGGCGTGCTGAGTAGATTCCGTGTATTTCATTCTGTAACTCGTGTTGTAACCGGAAGAAACAGCGATAGCAGTGTCACCTTCCTGGAAGATCGGACTGGTTCCTTCACTGTCTTTGTAGAACAGAGTGTCAGCGATTTGGAACAACGCAGTACCCTTCAGTGAGGTGAAGATCAGTTTGTAAGAAGCGTAAGCTGTGTCGTTATCAAACGTCAACAGCGGGCCTTCGGTCTGACGAGTATCAGGCAGAGCCACATCACCACTGGCGATCAGCGTCCAGTTTTCATCTGTACCATAGCTCTTGTCCGTACTCTTGATTTCTTCATTGGTGCCGTACAGCGCCCAGCTCTTCGGATCACGATCCACAGCGTCATTGGCTGTCCAGAACTTCATGCTCTTCACTGTGGTCTTGCCGGCCAGAGGAGTCACGATGAAACCCGGATTATTCACATCATAGTTCAAATACTTGGTACCCACATTACCATCCAGTGCCAGTGAGGGATATTCCGCGCCGGGATAATCACACTTGGGACTATAGGTAAACCAATCACCGCCTTCGGGGTCGATAGGTTTGGCCACATCGCCCGGACGCAGGATGGGATCACCCAGATCTTTGGCCTGTTTGGTGCCGAAGAACTGCATTTCAGCCACATGGACAACGGTCGCTTCAGGATCGGATTCATCGCGGATGTCCGTGAAGATCAGTTTGTAGCCGCGATAGAATTCAGTAGCGTTGACATCCACCTTGTCGCCCCAGGTCTGACGATCCAGAGGCAGATTCAGTGCGCCTTCGCCCAGAAGAACCCAGTTTTCCTTATCACCCAGGCTGTTGTCAACACTGAGCTGGAAATCTTCGGTTCCATAGATTCTGTAACCGGTCGGATCGCAGCAGGCCAGATTGGTGAAGGTACAAAGCTGGAAGCTTTCCAGTTTGGTCATACCCACCGCGGGCCAGATCGCCACACCGACATCCTTGATCGCAAAGTTCGCGTAGCGGTCGGTCAGGTTACCATTGGAGATCTTGGTCGGTTTGCTGGTATCCCAGTCGTCTGTCGCATAGCTGGAATTGGTCGCTACCGCGTCAGCCACCGCAACGGTGTAATCCATATCGGAAGCCCAGAGGAAACCAATATCCACATCCGGATCGGGGTTTTCCACTTCATAGAACTGGACGTCCGCCACCTGCATGTGTCCTTCAGACGAGTCTTTCACCGTCGGGAAAATCACCTTGTAGGCGGTGTAGGATGTGTCGTTAGCAACCGGGATGATATCTCCCAGTGCCTTCCGTTCAGCCGGCAGAGTGAGTTCTCCCTCAGCGATCAGTGTCCAGTTGTTCTGGTTACCGGCACTGTTGTCCATAGCCTGGAGATCTTCATAAGTGATCTCGTCATTGGTGCCAAAAATCTGATAGGAAGCCGGGTCACGAGCTTCACTGTCATTGGCTGTGGATATTTGGAAGGATTTCAGAATAGTCGCTCCGTATTGGGGAACAACAACGAAGCCTGAACTTTGCGGTTGATAATTCAGATACTTGGTGTTGACATCCTGATCTACCACGGATCCCGGATATTCATTAGCCGGATAACGGCTATTGTTGACGAGCTTACCGCCCACAGCAATGACGTTTTCTCCGGTCGTCAATAATTCGGTAGCGGCAAAGCTGGTGACAGTCAGTCCCATGCTCAGCGCTAACGCTGCATATATATACTTCTTAGTCATATAAGTAGTTTAATTCGTGCAATTTACGTCACTTGCATCTCATCAGGCACCCGCCTCGTCTTTCCGGCAACAAACGACAGAAAGGAAATGCCGCGCGACGAACACGGAACTATTATCATTTATCCCCGGCGAAAGTCAATTTTTTTCGCAAAAAGAAAAATCCACTCTCCGGAACCATACCTGCCGCGCGGCATATTCTGTTTTTTTACGTCAACAGTCTGGTACTGAGGAACTTTTTCAGTTCACTCAGCGGAATGCGCACCTGACGGTAGCGGGCTCCGGCGGCCGCCACGTCGAAAGCTCGCAGTTGGCCTGTGTCTATCAGATTGGAGATGTGCATCTTACTGACTCCCAGAAGCCGGGCCGCGGTCTTGCGGTCCAGCAGAGCGCCCTGGGCTTCTGCGGTCGACCGGCTATCGGTCTCCATGCCATACCTCCTTCCGCAAACGGGACAGTGAAACCAGTCTCTGCCGGGGCGGTATCCATTCCAGTCCCAGAGCGCGATAGATGTCAGCCTCCTCAGCACAGGCCCACCGGTGAGCGGCGGTGTAAAGTCCACCGGGCATCAGCGGCGAGTGACCCAGACAGCGTGCCAGCAGAGAAAGTTCGCCCAGATGCGCACGCGGCCCCGTGGTCAGCAGCCAGACCGCTCCAAACGACTGCCTCGGTGCCAGCCAGAGCCTCAGACGGCAGGAAACCGTGAGAAAACTGTAGCAGTACAGCCCCAGATCGGGAACAAACCGACGGCGCAGCGGAGAACCGCCGTCACAGCAAATCAGTTGATAACAGCGCAGAAAACCCAGAAAAGGAGTATTTTGCAGAGAAGAGTCGGTGCCGTCATAACCGTGCGGCGTAACGACATAATCCACCAGCGGCAGTCGAAAGGAATCCGACCGGAAAAACCTCCCCACCCTAAGATCGCCGCTGAGTTCCACCCGTTCGCAAAGTGGTTCTAAATAATGAGTTGTCAGGTTCTTACGAAAAGTATTCAGGTTCGGCGAAAGCAGTTCCGATGTCTCCTGAAACCCGGTCGCCGCCTCGGGAAGCTGTTCCGCCGGAGCGCTGAGGATGTAATCCAGCAAACCTGCCAGATCAGCACGGTCGGCTAAGGAATTGTAAGCAGTTGGAGTTGTTTGGATAGTGTATTTCATTTCAGTTTTGTTTCGTTGTGTATTTCGATATTGTTTTGGATGATATGGAATGTTTCGATTCATTATAAGTTCCTTGTAATAAAATAATTTATGATAAACAGATATGAGATCTCGCGTCTCCTTTTTCACAAAATCCATTGTGATCCTGTGAACGTCGAGAACGAGAGAAAAGATACCACATTTTTCTTATCTCGCAAGAAATTTTTCAAAATTTTTTTCATCTTTCTATTTTGAGAAAGATTTTCCGTTGACAAGACACTGCCGGAAAAGGTAGAGTGAGTGCGGATTTTTGTTGAGTATGGCAGAAAATTTGAATACCAATCCGACTCCGGCCACTCCGTCTGTGCCGACTACGCCTTCAGCCGCTCCCGCGGCAGGCGCGACCCCTTCTGTACCCAAACCGCAGGCTAAGAAAGAAACGATCCGTATCAGTCTTCCGCCGAAACCGGCAGCGAAGCCGGCGGCAGCTCCCGCGGCTGCAGCGGCTCCGGCCGCCAACGCCACTCCCGGCACTCCGGCAGCGGCTCCTGCTCAGGCTGGTGGTCTGAAGATGTCAGCGGCTCCCGCTCCCAGCAAGACGGTGACAGCAGCCAAGCAGCCCGCGAAAACAAGCAGCGGCGGCAGCAAAGTCCAGCTGATCGATCAGATCCTGGCTATTGCGGTGGCATTGACAGCGATCGCCTGTGTGGTGACTTCTTTCATGCTCCAAAATCTGGGCAATAACCCCGGTTATTAGAATTTCATTGTATTGACATAATCATATTTATCATAACTTAATATAACCATTGGAGGCACCCATCTGAAAAGATGGGTGTTTCTTTTAGGCTCAAACCAAGAGAAAATGAAATACTTGAGATATACTTTACCGTTACTGGCCGCCGCGCTGCTCTTTGCCGTCTCAACGGAAACGAACGCCACTCAGTTCCGTCTGTCTCCCAAATCGGACCCGGCCAAACTTCAAAAAACAGACGAGTGGATCCCCCTTTATGACGGAATAGACTTCATGCGCTGCGAATCCACCGCTCCCATTCAGAAGGTGTGCATCCTGCGCATCGACACGGAAAACAAGGATCTGGAATTCTACACGACAGGCCGCCACCCCGATTACAAAGACGAGGAGAGCGAAACGATGCGCGAAACGACGGTGGACTTTCTGAATGAAAACGACATGCTGGCGGCGGTCAACGCCAATTTCTACAGTCCCTTCAACGCAACGACCCGCACGACCCGGGGCCCGTCCAATGTTATCGGGCTGGCGATCTCTGACGGCATGCTGGTTTCAAGCTCTGAGGATAACTGTCCCTGTTTTACGGTCAACTCCAACGGGGTCAAGACTATCCGCGCGATCAACCCGGATGAGTCACTGGAAGGGATCCGCACCGCGGTTGCCGGCAAACCGATCATCCTCAAGGACGGTGAGATCGTGAAGCAAGGGGATGATGCTGTTCATCCACGCACAGCGGTCGGCATCTCAAAAGATAATCGCTATGTGTACTTTATGACGATAGATGGCCGTCAGGTGCAAAGTATCGGCGCGACTCTGGAAAACGAAGCCAAGTGGCTGAAAAAGGCGGGTGCCTGGGACGGGCTGAACCTGGACGGCGGCGGCTCCACCACAATGGTCATCCGCACACCGGAAGGCGAAGCCAAGGTCCTGAACAGCCCCATCGGCAACGCGAACATTAAAGGCTATCTGCGCAATAACGCCAACCACATCGGCGTGCGCAAGGTGAAAAAATAACCTCTCCCCGATTTCAAAAAAAAGTAAGGCGCCTCACCCGAGGCGCCTTTTTTTTGTTCAACAGAATAATATAGTATGATTAAAAAATCAATTTTCTTTCAGCCTTATTTCTTCTCTTCCTTCTTCTCATCGCAGGAAGCGTCACCAGGCTCGCAGACCAGACGGATGCCGGTCCAGTTGGCGGAAGACAACCACCAGATGCTCTTGGGCTGATTGGGATCCATTTCGTTCCATTCCGGTCCCTCTTCGTCGCGGGAGTAGCTGTGGATGGCCGTTACTTCGGATTCCCAGTGACCGCCGCGGAGGATGGCCCATTCCTGATCTTTGGTCTTGGGCTGCACCCATTCGCCTACACCGCCCAGCATGTCATAAAGACCGAACTTATTGGGCTTCTTCTGAGCCACTTGGTGTGTATCGGCTTCGGAATTGTCCGCGTACCAGGCATACTCACCGGCTTCTTCAGCGTCATTGCCCCAATAGTAGGAATCCGTGCTGCCCGCGCGGGCGGCGTATTCCCATTCGGCTTCCGTAGGCAGACGGAATTTCTTGCCGGTCTTCTTGCTCAGCCATTCGCAGTATTTCTCCGCGCTGAAGCGGGTCATACCGAAAGCGGGATGTTTTCTGCTGTCGCCCAGACCGCGGGAAATGGTTCCATAAGGAGAGCTGGGACGGCAGAGACCATCCACGTTTTCCTTTTTCTTCACTTCCTTGGTCAGTTTGACGGGCATATCACCGTCCCACACCCAGGGTTCAAACTGGCCCCAGGTGACCTCGGTCTTGCTCATATAGAAGGGCTTGACCTCGACTTCTTCCTGATCCAGATCATATTCGCCGCGATCTTCATCATCAGCGGAGGCACCGATCTTGCATTTGCCGCCGGGGATGGCGATCATTTCGATCTTGAAGCTCTTGGAATCGCTCACCTTCACCGTTTCGGTGTAGTTCTGCAATTCAGCGGCTTGAACGTTCGTCGTATTGAGCGCGGCCACTGCGGCCAGCACTGCGGTTGTAAAGAATAGTTTTTTCATTCCGAAAACCTTTCGTTTCCTGTTTCATTAGACGGTGACTTTCTGCACCGTATTCAATCAAAACGCGCGCACAGTCTGAAGAAAGCGCCGCGAAATGTCAAGCGAGTTATCACTTCGCCGCGGGTTCGGCCTCCTTCTTTTCCTCGTACACGCGCACGTAGTCTATCACCATCTGCTGTGGTAAGGCGCTGGGATCCACACCCTTGACACCACCCCAGGCACCGCCGTAGGCAATGTTCATGATCAGATAGAACTTGCCGTCGAACGGCCAGGACTCGATCGTGTTCTCCTTCTTGGGATAGGAAAGCACCTTCACATCGTCCACATAAAAGTCCATCCGGTCCGGATAGCGTTCCACGGCATACAGATGGAAGCCGTTCTGGGGCGTATCCAGACTGATATGATTGCTCTGGCCCTCTTTCTTATTATTCACATATGTATCATAAGTATGCACCGTGCAATAGATATTATTGGGTTCATACCCCACCAGCTCCATGATGTCGATCTCGCCGCCTTTGGGCCAGCCGCCCTTGGTGTTCAGCATCCACAGCGCCGGCCAGATGCCCCGGCCGCCCGGCAGCTTGGCCAGGATCTCCACACGGCCGTAGCCCCACTCGCCTTTGCCCTTGCTGATGACACTGGCCGAGGTATAGTCCATCCCTTCGTAAGACTCCTTATGAGTCTCGATCACCAGACAACCCGACTCCACACGGGCATTCTTCAGACGGGATTTGGTATAATACTGAAGCTCCTTGTTGCGGACATAGCCTACCTCGTAAGTCCACTTATTCGTATCCGGCAGCCCGGTGTAGTCAAATTCATCATTCCAAACCAGTTTCCACTTGGGATCGAGCTTGACCTCTTTGGCCGGCTTGACCGGCTCAGCCGCCTGGCACCAGGCCGCCATCATCCCCAGAGAAAGGATCGCGCATAGCATCTTTTTCATACAGAGGCAAATTATAGTCGAAAAATATTTAAATCACCATTCCAAAAAAAATATTTTTAAAAAAACACACCCGTCTGTTTGACATTTTGGGATTTTATTGTACACTGCTTGCAGGCAGTCATAGTGGCTGCAAACACTATTTATATGAAAAAATTAAATTTCATAACAGCTTTAAGTATCACAGCGGGACTTGCTTTTGCATGGAATGCAACGGCGGATGGTATTTATTATAATACTGTTGGCTCTCACTCAGAGGCAGCTTGGCTCCATACAAATAACGGCATCCAGAATGCAACATTCTTCCAAGCGGTTGCTACTGAATCTAGTGACTCTATTCTTTCCTTTGAGATTGAAAGAAATAATACTGACAATGGTTTCATATTCGGTACATATACTACAACTACAGAAATTGATGAAAACGGTAATGAAAAAACTGTCATTCACAAAGATACAGTAGGTACTGTAACTGATAAGACTGGAACACTTGGAGCCGATGGTGTGAGGAGATTCGAAATCGAAATAAGCAAAACAAATGATGATGGAATGGTTGAATCTGTCAAAGACTCTGCCGCCAATTCTGATCCTTTCAAAGCCAATGAAATTGTTGGTGTTTGGATGCAGGAAATCAACAGCATAGATCCCGTCACTAAAGAGCCAACCTACAAAGACACGATTTACTACAGTGATAATAAGTTGACATTAGAGAAAAATGGCTTCCCTGATAGTGATATATATACTGTAGGTGTTCTTGGCAATGGTCAAGGTAGTCCTTATGGTGTAGGTCCTGATGCATATCTCTGGTTTGATGATGATACTATTGATGTTGATAATCCTGGTTCAGGATATTCAGGACAAGATACTACAGCCCTTGTAAAAATCCATCTCCAAGGTATAACTTATGTAAGTGGTGGAAATGCTTCCGGTGGACCCCTGCCCGGTGTGTGGGCGACAATCGCTCTGGCCGGTGCCGCGGGTACATACCTGAGACGCCGCAAAAACAAATAAGCGATTTCGCAATAACTTATTCAAAAAATGCCCGGTTCCTTCCGGGCGTTTTTTTTGATATGTGATGTCAAACCATGTTGACGGGGTCCACGTCCACGGTGAAGTTGACATCTTCGGGACAGCGGAATTCCTGGCAGATGTCAAAGAGGTGGCGGCTCAGGATGGGCATTTTCCGGGTTTGGATCTGGATGTGATAGCGGTAGTAGCCTTCCGCGCGTTCCAGCAAGGCCGGGACCGGGCCTTTCAGACTTTGGAGCGCCTCCGCCGGAACACGGGTCTCGATCTGGCGGCGCAGTTCTTCTGCCGTGCGCTGGAGAAGTTCTTCATTTTGGCTCAGGATGGTGATCAGCACCAGTCGGCCAAAGGGCGGATAGGAAAGCTCGGCACGGTGCTGGATCTCTTCTTCGTAAAAGCTGACATAGTCATGATCTTTGGCATAGGAAATGGCCGGTGCCCAGGGAGTAAAAGTCTGGACGATGACCTCGCCCTCTTCGTTGCCGCGGCCGGCCCGGCCCGCCACCTGGGTGATGAGCTGGAAAGTGCGCTCACTGGCCCGGAAATCCGGTCGGTGCAGGGATATATCCGCATTGATGATCCCCACCAGCGTCACCCGTGGAAAGTGCAGTCCCTTGGTGATCATCTGCGTGCCCAGCAGAATGTCTATTTCTCCTAACCCAAAGTCACGGAGTATCTTCTGATAATCGTCTTTTTTCTTCAGCGTGTCCGTATCCATCCGGCGGATACGGGCCGAGGGAAACAGTTTGGCCAAAGTCTCCTCCACACGCTCAGTACCGGTCCCCTTGTAGCGGATGCCCGGCTCATGGCATTCGGGACAGTTGTAAGGCGCTTTGACCTGGTAGCCGCAGATGTGGCACTTGAGCAGACAGTCCCGGCGGTGATAGGTCAAAGCCACGCTGCAGTAAGGACAGTAAGCCACATAACCGCAGGCCGGACACTGGAGCTGGGTGGCATAGCCGCGGCGGTTGAGGAACAGGATCACCTGCTGGTGCTCGTCCAAGCGCAGCCGGATCGCTTCCTTGAGCATGGTGGAAAACTGCGGTACGCCTTCCATCCGCATTTCCGAACTCATATTCACGATGCGGACACCCGGCATTTTGATGTCATCGACCCGGTGCGGCAGGGTCAAAAGCGTATATTTCCCCTTCTGGGCATTGTAATAGCTTTCCATGCTGGGAGTAGCACTGCCCAGGACTACGATCGTATCCTCTTTTTGGGCGCGCACCACAGCCACATCACGGGCATTATAACGAGGCTCGGATTCCTGTTTATAGGAGTATTCATGCTCCTCATCCACGATGATGACCCCCAGCGGATCCACCGGCGCGAAAACCGCCGAACGGGCTCCGATCACAATGCGGGCATTGCCCTTGCGGATCTTGTGCCATTCATCGTGGCGCTCTCCGTCGGAAAGATGGCTGTGCAGAACGGCTACCTGAGTGCGGAGCGGTCCTTCCGCGAAACGCGCCTTGAAGCGTTCCACCGTCTGCGGAGTCAGAGATATCTCCGGAACCAAAACGATCGCGCCCTGCCCCTTTTCCAGCGCATGAGCGATGGCCTGCAGATAGACTTCCGTTTTACCGCTGCCGGTCACGCCGAACAGCAAAAACGGCTTCACCTGACTGCGGTCCTTCGCGTCCATGGCGGAGACGATCTGCCGCAGGGCAATCTCCTGTGCAGGATTCAGCTTGCGCGGCTGAGTGGGGATCAGCTCCATATTGGCATAAGGATCACGCAGCACTTTAAGCGGAGCCAGCGTGACCTTGCCCGTTCTTTCCAGTCGGCGCACGATGTCAGCCGTGCAGCCCATCTCCTCTACCAGCTTCGTCAGCGGCAATTCCCGCTTCTGCTGGATAAAATCTAAAACTTCCTTCTGTCTCTTGGTCAGCTTGGCCGGTTCGGGAACGCCTTGATTGTAGTGGACATAAAGCTGTTTTTTCCAGCCTTCCTGCTCGCGGCAGACCATCTTGGGCAGCAGACTCCTCAGCGCCACTTCCACCGAACAGCAGTAGTAACCGGCCATCCAGACTGCCAGTGCCATCACCTTGGGAGTGATCAGGTTCTGCTCGCCAATGACTTTGATGATGCGCTTGAGTTTGAGCGGAACTTCCGTGCCGGGCAGCATACCTTCTCCCGAAGGCGCGGACAGAGAAGGTTTTTCGATCACTTCTGTGACATAGCCCAGTATCTCCCGATAACCAAAAGGGACCTTGACCCGGCTGCCGACACTGACCAGACGCTCCATCTGCGGCGGCACTTCGTAATCGAAGAACTTATTCAGTGCGATTTCTGTTGCGACCCGAACGATCATCTATCTTGTTGGGATTCAGTGCTGTCCAAACCAGTTGAGCGCGTAGTGATGACCGATCCGAACCGAGTCGGCTATCACACGGTTGACATATTCCTTGGCCTGTCCTACGGATTCTTCCAGCGAAAGACCACGGCTGAGAAAAGCCGTGATGGCCGAGGAAAAAGTACAGCCTGTGCCGTGAGTGGAGACACCGTTGATAAACGGTTTGCTGAATACGGATTCCCGGCTGCCGTCCCACAAAATATCGACCGCCTGATCGGAATCTCTCAGATGGCCTCCTTTGGCCAGAACAGGACATCCAAACCGCTGATACAGCTCACGGGCAGCATCCGATAATTCAGAACGGTTCCGGATCGGATGATCCAGCAAATAAACGGCTTCATCCAGATTCGGCGTCAACAGTGAAGCCAGCGGGAACAACTCCCGGCACAGAACCTGGACCGCGTCGCTTTGCAGCAATTTGGCTCCGCTGGTGCTGATCATTACCGGATCCACAACCAGTTTCAGGGACTTATCCTTCAAAAATTCCGCTGCAGTATGGATCAGATCCGCGCTGTAGAGCATCCCCGTTTTGACCGCGGACGGAGGCAGTTCTCTGAAAACAGCCTGAAGCTGATGATGCAGAAAATCAACAGAAGACGGCATGACCGCC
>Ga0310696_10007260_pt1 | contig 13047 bp, 7 predicted proteins | sample AusTroGonzalo_MG_4_FD_203885 | JGI IMG/M metagenome (GOLD analysis project Ga0310696, IMG submission 203885) | Bovine rumen microbial communities from tropical cattle in Woodstock, Queensland, Australia - Gonzalo_02 (v2) (version 2) | ecosystem: Host-associated > Mammals > Digestive system >... | reverse complement strand
TCGTAGTCCTTTTGGTCGGGAAGGCACCATTGCACCTCGCTCAGTGCGTCGAGCCGCGGCAACAGCATGTAGAATACATGCATCGGGTAGGCCACATACTCCGTCCAGAGGTTTCCCTGTACGCCGAGGATGTACTTCTTTTCGTTGTCACCCAGTCGCTCGTCGTCGAAGGGCTCGAACGAGTACGTCTTCGAGACGGGCAGGTAGTAGCCTATAGAGACAGGCTGGCGGTCGTGGTCGCGCAGCTGCCAGTAGTCGAAATAGCAGTAGTCCGTAGGGGTCATGATAACGCGGTGGCCTTGCTGTGCAGCCTCGATGCCGCCGTCAATACCGCGCCACGACATAACGATGCCGCCCTCGGTCAGTCCGCCCTCGAGGACCTCGTCCCAACCGATGATGTCGCGGCCGCGCTCGTGGAGGAAGGTCTCAATCTCATGGTTCATCCAGCTTTGTAGTTGATTCTCAACGCTGTGATGACCATCGTCGGTCAGGCCTAACTCGCGGATTTTCGCCTGACACTTCGGGCAGCTACGCCAACGGCTCTTCGGACATTCATCACCGCCGATGTGAATCATCTTCGAAGGGAAGACGTCGCAGAGCTCACCGAAGACGGTGCGGAGAAACTCCATCGTCTTGGGGTTGCCGGCGCAGAGCACCTCGCTGCTGCCGCCCAGATGCTCGACAACGCGGTAAGGACCGCCCGTGCAGCCGAGTTCAGGATAGACGCTGAGAGCGCTTTCGATGTGGGCGGGCATGTCAATCTCGGGGATGATGTTGATGTGTCGTTCAGCGGCATAGCGGACGAGTTCGCGACAGTCATCCTGCGTGTAGTAGCCGCCGTAAGGCGTGCCGTCGTAGAGGCCTGCGCGGCCGATGTGGCTCTGGGCACGGATGCTACCCTTGGCGGCCAGCTCAGGCAAGGCTTTTACCTCAAAGCGCCAGCCCTGGTTGTCGGTCAGGTGCCAGTGGAACTGGTTGCAGCCGTGGAGGGCGAGTACGTCGAGGTACTTCTTGAGGAAATCGATGGTGAAGAAATGACGACTCGTGTCGAGATGGGCGCCGCGGTAGTCGAAGCGTGGCTCATCGTCGATGCAGACGTAGGGAAGGGTGACGGTCGTCCCGTCGCTCTGTCCGTTGACAACGGGTAGGGCCTTCCGTAGCGTCTGGGCCCCGCGGAATAGTCCGACCGATTTCTCAGCCACGAGCACGATGCCCTTTGCATCGACCGTCAGGGTGTAAGCTTCTGTCTCTCCCGTCCCCTGTTGAAGGAGGGGTGACTTGGAGTCCTTCCCTTTAGGGGAGGATTTAGGTGAGGCTTTCCTTTTGGGGGAGGGGCGTGGAGAGGTCAGACGGATAGCGGCCCGTTTGTCGTCGGGCGTCAAGGTAAGCCGCACGCCAGTCACCTCCTCCACCCAGTCGCGGAGAAACGAGGCGATGCGGGCGACCTCAGCATCGGAGGCATCGTAGGCGATTCCCATGCCAGTGGTTAGGGTGAACACGTGCGTCGTATCGGTTACAACGCTCTTGGGGAGAGGAATGATGCGGTAGTCAGCTGTCTGCGCACGGGCAACCAACAATGCACTCACGGCAAGAGTCACAGTGAGGATAATCTTTTTCATCAGTATGTCTTACGTTTGGGGATTGTCTTAGTCGGTGGTAGTCATCATGCTGACGAGTTCGTCGGGGGTGAGTTTCGTCTGTTCGCCAGTCTGCATGTCCTTGACGGTCATGCGGCCCGAGGTCATCTCCTCCTCGCCGACGATGACTACGAAGGGGATGCCGCGGGCATTGGCGTACGACATCTGCTTCTTCATCTTCGATGCGTCGGGATAGAGTTCGGTTGCCACACCGGCCTTGCGCAAGTGGGTGATGACGGGCAGGCTCCATGCGGCCTCGGTGTCGCCGAAGTTGACGAACAGCACACGTGTTCCTTCAGTCGCCTCTTTCGGAAAGAGGTCGAGCTGAGTGAGTACGTCGTATATGCGGTCGGCTCCGAACGAGACTCCTACGCCGCTGACGCCTGGCAGGCCGAAGATGCCCGTCAGATTATCGTAGCGTCCGCCGCCCGAGATGCTGCCCATCTCGGCGTCGAGGGCTTTGACCTCGAAGATGGCACCGGTATAATAGTTGAGACCGCGCGCGAGTGTAAGGTCGAGAATGATTTCAGAATCGGGAACCAGGAGAGAGGACTTTTTCAGGATGAACTCCGTCTCGGCGATACCTTGTAAGCCAGTTGGACTATCGGCGAGGACTTGGCGGAGGGTAGCGAGTTTCTCGTCGTCGGTGCCGCTGAGGAGAATGATGGGCTGGAGCCGTTCGATGGCCTCGGCGGGCAGGCCGCGCTCGGCCAGTTCGGCATTGACGTTGTCGAGCCCGATCTTATCCAGCTTGTCAATGGCGACGGTAATATCAACGAGACGGTCGGCCTGACCGATGACCTCGGCGATACCCGAGAGTATCTTGCGGTTGTTGACGTGGATGGCGACGCGAATACCCAGAGCGCAGAAAACAGTGTTGATCATCTGAACCAGATCGACCTCGCAGAGCAGGGAGTCCGTGCCGACGATGTCGGCGTCGCACTGGTAGAACTCACGATAGCGGCCGCGTTGCGGGCGGTCGGCACGCCAGACGGGCTGCATCTGGAAGCGGCGGAAGGGAAGCGTGATTTCGTCACGGTGCATGACGACATAGCGTGCGAACGGCACGGTGAGGTCGTAACGGAGTCCCTTTTCGCAGAGTTGTGCCGCCAAGCGGTTCAGAGAGGGGCTGTCGGAGGAATCAATGAATAGTGAACAGTTATCAGATGATGGTTTCCTATCCGATGACTCGGGTGTTATCTGTTCACTGTTCTTTGTATCCTTTTCTCTATTAACCTTCTCCAGAAAGTTCCCCGAGTTGAGTACCTTGAAGAGGAGCTTGTCGCCTTCCTCACCATACTTGCCCATCAACGTGGAGAGGTTCTCCATGGCGGGCGTTTCGATGGGTTGGAAACCATAAGTGTAGAAAACACGACGTATAGTGTCGAAAATATAGTTGCGCTTTGCCATCTCGGCAGGGGAAAAGTCGCGCGTCCCCTTGGGAATGCTTGGTTTCATGCTTTGTTAGTTTGCCAGTTCGGAGAGGAATTTGATGCGTACGAGACGGATCTCTTCCTCGGAGTATTCGTCGCCGAGCTCATCGATGGCTTCGGCGAGGGAGTCGGTCTCGGACTCCTTGAAGTATTCGTAGATGTCTTCGATGTGCTCCTCCTCTATAACTTCGTTCAAGAAATAGTCGATATTGATCTTAGTGCCGCTATAGACGATGGATTCCACCTCGTCGAGCAGTTCGTCGAACTCCATGCCCTTCGACATAGCCAGATCATCGAGCGCCACCTTGAGGTCGATGCTCTGGATGATGCTGACCTTGATTTTCGATTTGTTGGCAACGGTACGTACACGGAGGTCTTCGGGACGCTCAATCTCGTTCTCCTCGACATGGCGCTTGATAAGGTCGATGAATTCCTGACCGTAGCGTTTGGCTTTACCGGCACCGACACCCGGGATGTTCTGCAGTTCGTCCAATGTGATGGGGTAGGTGGTGGCCATAGCCTCGAGCGAAGGATCCTGGAAAATGACGTAGGGTGGGAGGGAGAGCATTTTCGAAAGTTTCTTGCGCAGCACCTTTAACATGCTGTAAAGCACGGGGTCAACGGCTGCCGCTCCGCCGTGCATGGGTGCGTCCTCGTTATTCTCCTCCTCGAAATCCTTGTCCTTTACGATTTGGAAGGATACGGGGTGCTCAAGGAATTCGCGGCCGGCATCGGTGACCTTGATGAGGCCGTAGTTCTCGACATCTTTTTCCAAGTAACCGGCGATGAGCGCCTGACGGATGACGGAGTTCCACATCTTCTCTTCGTCGGGCGAGCCGACGCCGAACATTTCGAGCTCTTCATGGCCGTGGGCAAGCACCTCGCTGGTCTCTTTACCAATGAGAATATGGACGATATGGTCGGCCTTGAAGTTCTCCTTGATGGCCAGTACAGTCTCGATGACGGAGCAGAGTTCGTCCTGTGCCTCGACGCGTTTCTTGGGATTAATGCAGTTGTCGCAGTTGCAGCAGTTCTCTTCGGGGTAGTCCTCACCGAAGTAGTGGAGGAGCATCTTTCGGCGGCAGACGCTCGACTCGCAGTAGGCCGTGGTCTCCTGGAGGAGCTGACGTCCGATGTCTTGCTCGGCAATGGGTTTGCCCTCTAGGAATTTTTCGAGTTTCTGCAGATCTTTGCTGCTATAGAAGGCAATACATTGTCCCTCGCCTCCGTCGCGTCCGGCGCGGCCGGTCTCCTGATAGTAGCCTTCGAGACTTTTAGGTATGTCGTAGTGGATGACGTAGCGTACGTCGGGTTTGTCGATTCCCATGCCGAAGGCGATAGTGGCCACGATGACATCAATCTTCTCCATGAGGAAGTCGTCCTGTGTCTGGGTGCGAACGGCGGACTCCATGCCGGCATGGTAGGCGGCAGCAGGGATGTCGTTGGCACGTAGAATTTCAGCAAGCTCTTCCACTTTCTTGCGTGATAGGCAGTAGATAATGCCCGATTTGCCGGCATTCATCTTGATGAAGCGGATGATGTCGCGGTCGATATTCTTGGTCTTCGGGCGTACCTCGTAGTAAAGGTTGGGACGGTTGAACGACGACTTGAAGTCCTGGGCATCGAAGATGCCGAGGTTCTTCTTGATGTCGTCGCGCACCTTATTGGTGGCGGTAGCTGTGAGTGCGATGATGGGCGCACGGCCTATCTGGTCGATGATGGGGCGGATCTTGCGGTACTCAGGCCGGAAATCATGGCCCCATTCGCTGATGCAATGGGCTTCGTCGATGGCATAGAACGAGATTCGGACGGAACGGAGGAACTCGACATTCTCTTCCTTCGTCAGCGACTCGGGGGCGACATACAACAATTTGGTCTTGCCGCTGACAATGTCTTCTTTCACCTGGTCGATGGCGGCTTTGTTGAGCGACGAATTGATGAAGTGGGCGACGCCGTCCTCTTCAGAGTAGTTGCGGATGGCATCGACTTGGTTCTTCATGAGGGCGATGAGGGGCGAGATGACGATGGCGACACCGTCCATGAGCAATGACGGTAACTGGTAGCAGAGGCTCTTTCCGCCGCCGGTGGGCATGAGAACGAAGGTGTCGTTGCCGTTTAGGACGTTAAGGATGATGGCTTCCTGGTCGCCCTTGAAGGTGTCGAAACCAAAGTAACTCTTCAACAGCTTTGAGAGCGATGCACGATCGTAGGTTTTCTGCGGCACAGGCGTGGTCGTCGTTTCCGTCGGCGTTTCCATTGAGACTGAGTTTTCCGACGTAGGGGCAGTCTCCTTCGCTTCCGGATTATCCGGGTTTTTCTGTGTTTCCGTCGTAGGCGTCACTTCCTCCGTCGTGGTCGTTACCTCTTCTGATGTACTCGTTATTTCTTCGGGGGCTGGCGGTTCAGGCACGGCGGCTTCAGCCACGGCTTTCTTTGGTGTGGACTTTTTAACCACCTTGGTTTCGGCCTTGGCGGGCGTTTTCTTGGTTTCCGCTTTCTTCGTCTCGGCCTTAGCCGACGTTTTCTTTGTTTTTTCTTCCGTCGGCACAGTCTTCTTCGCCTTTGTCGGAGTAGCCGTTTCAGGCGTTTTGGATGCAGCCTTTTTCGTGGCGTTGGCAGGCTTCTTTTTCGTCTCTTCGCTCATAGTCGTATCGTCTTTCTTCTCGTTCTTTTTTACGTCGTTTGTTGTTTGGGCTTTCTTTCGCCTTTCAAAGTTAAGCACATCTGTTTGAAACTTGCAAATCTTTTTTAAAAAAAATGCACCCGAGGGCGCATTTTTTATATTTTAGGGGCAAAAATCGAGGTGAAAACGGGTCTATTCTGCTTTCAGACGGTTCAGATTTGCTTTTCCGAGTTGTTTCTTGGCGTATTCCAGAGTGACATTGAACGTCCTCTTGCGTGTAGATGGAATGTCGAACATTGCCTCCATCATTATCGTTTCGACGATGGAACGTAGACCGCGGGCTCCGAGGCGGTATTCGAGAGCCTTGTCGACGATGAAATCATAGACTTCGGGCTGGAACGTGAGTTTTACGCCGTCCATCTCGAAGAGTTTCACGTATTGCTTGACGATGGCGTTCTTCGGTTCGGTGAGGATGTCCCGAAGCGCTTCGCGTGACAATGGCTCAAGATAGGTGAGAACCGGCATTCGACCGATAATCTCGGGTATCAGCCCGAAGGCTTTCAGGTCTTGTGGAGCAATATACTGGAGCATGTTCTCTTTGTCGATTCGGAAGGCGTTCTGCACGTTGCCGTATCCGACGACGTGCGTGTTGAGTCGCTGGGCAATCTTCCGTTCTATGCCGTCGAAGGCGCCGCCGCAGATGAAGAGGATGTTCTGGGTGTTGACGGGAATAAGTTTCTGCTCGGGATGTTTGCGTCCTCCCTCGGGGGGAACAAGGACGACGCTGCCTTCAAGTAGCTTGAGCAGTCCCTGCTGCACGCCCTCGCCACTGACGTCGCGAGTGATGCTTGGGTTGTCGCCTTTGCGGGCTATCTTGTCAATTTCGTCGATGAAGACAATACCGCGTTCGGCAGCTTTCACGTTGTATTTGGCCGCCTGAAGCAGACGGGTGAGAATGCTTTCGATGTCCTCGCCGACATAACCGGCCTCGGTAAGGACGGTGGCATCGACGATAGTAAACGGCACGCGAAGCATCTTGGCTATGCTACGGGCAAGTAGCGTCTTGCCGGTGCCGGTGGGGCCTACCATAATGATGTTGCTCTTCTCAATCTCGACGCTGTCGCCAGTGTCAACCTGCATGAGGCGTTTGTAGTGATTATAGACCGAAACGGCGAGATAGCGCTTGGCATCATCCTGACCAATGACATACTGGTCGAGGAATTCCTTAATCTGGTGGGGCTTCGGCAGATTGTTTTTCAGCTCATAGCTTGTCTTCTGCCGGTTTTCTTCTTCTTTCGTACGCAGAAGCTTTGTGCAATTCTCGACACAAACGTTGCAGATGCAAGCACTCATGCCAGTCAAGAAGATAAGGTTATCGCTCTCTTCTTTACCGCAGAAGCTGCAGAATCTTTTATAATTGGGCACTATAGTAGATTTTTACTTAGTCTTCCGTACGAGAACCTCGTCAATCATGCCGTAAGCCTTGGCCTCTTCAGCGGTCATCCAGTAATCGCGGTCGCTGTCCTCCCATACCTTCTCGAAGGGAGTGTGGGAGTGGTCGGAGATGATGGTGTAGAGCTCTCGCTTGAGTTTCTGGATTTCGCGGGCCGTAATCTCGATGTCGCTGGCCTGTCCTTCTGCACCGCCCATGGGCTGGTGAATCATCACGCGGCTGTGGGTGAGCGCCGAGCGCTTGCCCTCCTTGCCGGCAACGAGCAGCACGGCGGCCATGCTGGCGGCCATGCCCGTACAGATGGTGGCCACGTCGCTGGTAATGAACTGCATGGTGTCGTAGATGCCGAGTCCGGCATGAACGCTACCGCCAGGGCTGTTGATGTAGATGCTGATGTCCTTGCCGTTATCGACGGAGTCGAGATAGAGTAGCTGGGCCTGAAGCGTGTTAGCGGTGTAGTCGTCGATAGGCGTTCCGAGGAAGATGATGCGGTCCATCATCAGTCGGGAGAAGACGTCCATCTGGGTGACGTTGAGCTGACGCTCTTCAAGGATGTAGGGATTGAGGTATTGAGCCTGTGAGCGGATGACATCGTCAAGCACTTGGCTGTTTATGCCTAAATGCCGGGTGGCGTATTTTCTGAAATCGTCCATATAATCCAATTGAAGAATTAATTGTTAATCGGTAATTGTCAAGTCGTAAATGACTTTAGTCTTTTTTCTCAAAGAGCTTGTTGAAATCCTCGACGCTAACGGTCTTCTTCTTCAGCTTGACACTTTTCTTGAGAGCGGCGATGAGCTTGCTGTCAAGGGCGCGGCTGGCAAGGCCATCGACAGTTTCCTTCTTCTGGAGCATGTCCTTCGCGTAGTTGTCCAGCAGGTCGTCGGGCACGGTGGTCATGCCATACTGGGCGAATTGGGCACGGACAGCCTCACGAGCCTGGTCGGTGATGTCCTTCTGCTCAATCTTGATGTCGGCGTTCTTGATGAGTTCCTCCTTGATGAGATGCCACTGCAGTTCCTCGAGCGTCTTGGGAAACTCCTCGTCGAGTTTCTCGGTGCTCTTCTCTTCGCGGCTGTTGAGGAGAATCCTTCGCAGCAAGTCTTCGGCAAAGGGCAGCTTGCCGATGCGGTTCATCATGTATTCGCGGATGTCGATAAGGAAGCGATAGTCGCTCTCGGGAGTGAACTGGGCCTGGATGTCAGCCTTGACCTTCGTGCGGAAGCCGGCTTCGTCTTTCACCTTGCCTTCGCCGTACACTTGGTCGAAAAGCTCCTGGTTGAGCTCGCCCTCGGTATAGCGGGTGATGTCGGTGATCTGGAAGGTGAAGTCACCTTGCACGTCGGCAGCCTGTTCCTTCGTGATTTTGAGCAATGAAGTAAGCTCGACCTCGCTTCCGTCGTAGGCTTTGCGGGGATTGAAGGTGATGATGTCGTCTTTCTTCGCCCCATCGAAGAGGTGCTTGCTGTCTTCGTCCTTCATATACTCGGGTAGCATGACGGCGTCTTCGGCGCGGATGCCGCCTTCCTTGACGTTGCCGTCTGCATCGAGCTCGGTGACGATTCCTTTCACCATATCGCCCGTCTGATAGCTCTCGACGCTATCGTAATGTCCGTTGCGGTTGGTGTACATCTTCACCTGGTTGTCGATCATCTCGTCCGTTACCTTTATAGTATAATAAGGTATAACGTCTTCGGCCGATACGGTGGCATCGAATTTCGGAGCGATGGCGAGGTCGAAGGCAAAGGTCATTTCGTCCTGAGTGGCGATGTTGATGCTCTTCTGCTGTTCTTCGTCGGGAAGGGGCTCGCCGAGCACTTCGAGTTTGTTCTCCCTGATGTAGTTGTAGAGGGCTTCCTGAAGCACCTTGTTGATTTCGTCCACCTTGATGGCGGTACCGTACTGGCGCTTGATGAGGCTCATGGGAACCATGCCCGGACGAAAGCCGGGGATGTTTGCCTTCTGGCGGAAGGTTTTGAGCGATTTGTTGACTTTTTCTTCATAGTCGGCGAGGGCCAACTGTACCGTAAGCTTGGCATGTACGTCGCTTACATTCTGCAATTTAATTTCCATTCTTTTCTATTGTGATTGAGTTGTTTCTTATTTGGGGCTGCAAAAGTACAAGAAAGTGAGTGAAAATGCAAATATATTTTCTTTTTTTATCGGATAAATGCTTTGAATACACGTTCTCCTCGACGCACGATAGCGACGTGTTCGTTCAGACGGACGATTTCTTCCGCCTTGCCGTTGCCTCTCCGGTCGAGGGTTGGCGGGACGATGTTGTCGCCTCCCATGAAAGCGAACTTGCAGGGGCCGTTCTTTTCACGGGTGATGTCGGTGACGGGCTTTCTTAGGGTATCGCCCAGTTGCGTGACGCTGGCCGGGGTCGATTCGGGCGTAAACGCCGTATTGCTTTTGCCGTAAAGCTGGTTGTTCTCATCGTTGTAGCTGTAGTCGTTGTTGGCGGGGACGATGTGGTAACGATGCTGTTTCTTGTTGGTGTTGACGCTGTTCCCAGTCCATGAGGCGGCATTGTAGTTGACGCCGGTTATCATCAGTCCATAGGCGGGCTTATTGGTATTCCATCCTGTCCTCTGGATATTCTCGAAGACGAAGAAGGAGGTCGTGTCGCCATCATTAACGAAGGTGCGATACATCACAGGATCCTCGTCGGTCGTCAGCAGGGTGACCGCTTGCGGTTCGTCGAGCTCGCGGGCGGGAATCCAGCCCATCGAATAGCGTTCGAACGAGGTGTAACCAGCTGGATTGTAGCCTTCGAGACAGTAAAGGCCATAGTCCATCACGCTCCAGTAGTCCATACAGAAATCTTCCTCGTTTTTCTTCAGGGCCGTATTGTAGAAGTCAGGCAGGCCGATGACGTGGCTGAATTCGTGGACGAAGGTACCGATTCCGGCAGGAACGTCGGACGAGTCAATCAGCAGCTCACCCGAGCAGGCATATCGGCTTATCCGCATGTCGCCCAGTTGGAGTGGCGAGGCGAGGTCCCACGCATGTGCCCAGATACTCTCTTCGGGGCCGAACTGCGCTTCGTCATTCCCGGCATAGACCACATAGACGTAATCGACATAGCCGTCGCCGTCGTTGTCGTACGGGGTGAAATCGGTGAGTCCCATTTCATAGACCTTCCGACAGGCGTCCTTGATCATGCCTCGGGCATTCGTGTCCTTGCCGCTGCGTTCGTTGCCGCCATAGAAGATTCGCTTCTGGTCGAGCGTGATGGGGCCGAAAACGTCGAACGTGGGAGTGAACTTGCCCAGCGACTGGTCGCAGAAGTAGTCGCGTGCGCTACCGGTGATGGTACCGCTCAGGCGGAGTGTGTCCTGATACGCCGGGCTGTAGAAGGCATAGCTGAAATCTTCTGTGTAATCCTCAGCGTTATAACGGTTGGTCAGCAGGGTGTGGATGGCCGTCGAGTCTGCGCTGAAAGGCACGTCGGCAAAGGCCACCAGCAGTACGATGCCGTGGATGTTACCCGTGTTGGGGAAGTCCGCCATGCGGTACGAAGCTACCCGCCTTCCTGCTCGTTGACTTGCTGACTTGCTGGCTTGTCGGCCCGTTGACCACAAATCATAAAAATCCCTTTCCTCCGTTTCCGAAAGCACCTTAAAGAATCCGTCGGTATCCCGTCGGACAAGCTGGCCGTCGGGGGTGGCAAAAGCATGGGCGAATTCGTCGCCAACGAGTTGAAGCCTGATTTCCGTCCCGTCGGGTTGTGTCCGCGTGAAGAATCCTCTTCGTGCCGGCCCGGCAACTGCAAATGTCGCGTTGAATAGACTGAAACAGAAAACGAAAACCACAAAAAAGTGTATAGTGAACAGTGAACAGTGAACAGATAAATGTTTGGCAGGCTGCGCTATTATCTGATCTCTGATCTCTGATCTCTGTTCATTACTATGATACAATCTGTTATTCATTTTCTTACCTTTAACCATTAACCCTTAACCCTTAACTTCTCCTGGCGCCACCATGAAATCTTTCTTCCGGAGGATAAAGCTGTTGCCGAGATATTTGTCGAGCACGATGGGGTTCTTCGACAGCTCTTCGGGAGTTCCCTGGAACAGGATTCGTCCTTCAAACAGCAAGTAGGCGCGGTCGGTAATGGAGAGCGTTTCCTGGACGTTGTGATCGGTGATAAGGATGCCGATATTCTTGTATTTCAGGCTCCATACGATTCGTTGGATGTCCTCGACAGCAATAGGATCGACTCCGGCGAAGGGCTCGTCGAGCATGATGAACTTCGGGTCGATGGCCAGGCAGCGGGCAATCTCCGTACGGCGTCGTTCGCCGCCCGATAACTGGTCTCCTTTATTCTTGCGCACCTTGGTCAGATGGAACTCGGCAATCAGGCTCTCGAGCTTCTCACGTTGCTCCTCACGCGTGATATCCTTGCGCATTTCGAGCACGGAGCTGATGTTGTCTTCGACGGTCATTTTGCGGAAGACGCTGGCCTCCTGGGGCAGATATCCGATGCCGGCCTGAGCACGTTTATAGACGGGGAATCCCGTGATATTCTCGTCGTTGAGGTAGATGTTTCCGCCGTTAGCCACGATGAGGCCCGTGGTCATATAGAAGGTGGTAGTCTTGCCGGCGCCGTTGGGACCCAGCAATCCTACAATCTCGCCCTGTTTCACATTGATAGAGACGTTGTTGACGACTGTACGCTTCCCGTAGCGCTTGACGAGACCTTCCGTTCGCAGCACCATCTGCTCAGAGTAATCCGTGAGCTCAGGTTTCTCTTCACTTAAAGCTGTTACCTGCTCACCGATCTCTGATCTCTGTTCACTATCATTATTCATTTCCTGTTGACTTTTCGCCGCGAAGATACACACATTTTTGCACATCGCCAAACAATCTCGTTTCTTTTGCTGAAAATTAACGTCTGGGAGACCATCATCCTTTAAGGTTAGAAAGTCGAAAAGAGCGATAGGGAGCGGCACAAACCGCTCCCTAGTTTTACGATTTTCCGGAAAACGCCCCTAAATTCACAATTCACAAAATTCACATTTTTACATTTTATACCCCAACTTCTTCAATGCCAAGTCGTAACCTTCTTCCATTGCCCTGCACATTTTGTCCAAATCAATGTCTTTGCCGCATTCTACATAGGTCATACCTATCGCTAAATTCATCATTTGGGCACGATTTTCGAACGAAAGCAGGTCGTTTATGCTCAAATCAGTCTGACTAGATACGTCAATTTGGCGATATCCTACTGAATGCCGTGGTCCACTATTTCAGGACTATTTTATTACCATTCACGATATAGATTCCTTTTGAGGGTTTGCTTACGCGCTGACCGTGGAGGTTGTAGATTGCATTTCCCGTTTCTGATTCCTCGTTTTTGATTTCGCGTAGCGATGATCCGCCGAGGATGGTCAGCTCAGAAGTTTCCATGGTCTCGCCGAACTCCAGATAGGCCTTGTCCGTGGGCACTACGACAGATTGTGTACTGTCGATTTTCTTGAACACAGCCGTCGTGGCATTGGTGTCCAGCACGTATCTGGTCACTCCTGACTCCGTGCCGACAGCGACGCCCGTGCCTCTCTTCAGCTTGTTCGCAGAGACATCCGTCGTACTGCTAGCAGTCCAGGGAATCTCGTAGGTCGTGGCAGCACCGTTCAGCAGCACGGGTGTGCTGGCAGGAACAGAGGTCACCTCCTCCATCGTAACCGTCGTGCCGGTATCTTTGTGCCCTGTCACGATATACGCTTTCAGGCCCGTCACGGCAGAGAAGTCGAGTGCCTTGTCGCTGGTGTAGGTAGTCCATTCCGTTGCCCCAATGGTGGCAATGATAGGTGTCACGTGATAGATGTAGGTTGCCACCTCACTCTCCAAGTAACCTTCGGCATCGGCCGTCACCTTCAGCGTGACATCGCCAAC
>Ga0310696_10007259_pt1 | contig 13047 bp, 10 predicted proteins | sample AusTroGonzalo_MG_4_FD_203885 | JGI IMG/M metagenome (GOLD analysis project Ga0310696, IMG submission 203885) | Bovine rumen microbial communities from tropical cattle in Woodstock, Queensland, Australia - Gonzalo_02 (v2) (version 2) | ecosystem: Host-associated > Mammals > Digestive system >... | reverse complement strand
CTCCTTCGGATGCTTCTTGTAGAACTCGTAAGCCACCTTGACGGCATCGTCCATAGCGATGACATCGCCGAAGCAGGCAGCGGCATCGTTGGCGTGCCCGCCGTAGTCGATCTTACCGCCTTCGCACATCAGGAAGAAGCCCTTCTTGTTCTTCGAGAGCTGTTCGATGGCAGCCGTCACTATCTGGTCGAGACGGAGGTCGTCGTCCTTAGCGTCGATAGCGTAGGGGATGTTGTCGCCACGTCCTTCTTTCTGGACGAGGATGATGGGCTTGCCGTCGTTCTTATGAGCCTGATAGCTGTCGTAGCCGCGTACGAGCTGATAGCCGGCTTTTTCGGCCAGCTCATAGCACGAAGGCTCGCCGTTGCGACGGGGATTGATGAAGTCGCCTCCGGCGAAGAAGTCGAAGCCGCTCTCGGTGAGCTGAACGCCCAGCTCGTAGTAGTCGTTGCGCGAGGGGCGATGGCCGTAGAAGGCTGCGGGCGTAGCGTGGTTGACACCTACGCTGGTGGTGATGCCGACGCTCTTGCCGGCGGCCTTGGCCCACGTGGCGATGCTATAGACGGGCGTCGTGCCGTCGGTCAGCACGCCCAGGGCGCCGTTGTTGATCTTCACACCAGAAGAAAGTGCCGTACCGGCAGCGCTGGAGTCGGTGACATCGGAGCTGGCGGAATACGACGTTGCATAAGCCGTGAAGGGGAACTGGGCAAAGCAAAGGGGCGTGATGCCGAGCTCGCCTTTCTTCTGGCTGAGGTAGTACTGGGTGCCGAGGACCTCTGCGGGGCCCATGCCGTCACCGATGAAATAGAACACATACTTTGCCTGTCCGGCAAACAAACTCATTGTGAGCATCAGGCTCACCATAACTGCGAAAAGTCTTTTCATTTTATTATTCCTTTAAGTGTTTTATTGTTTCATTCGACTTGTTAACTCGTTGACTCGTAGACTTGTTGACCCGTAGACTCAATACGCTGTCGACTTCAAATTGAGGCCCACGGTCTCCTCGAGGTTGAAGAGGAGGTTCATGTTGTGAACGGCCTGGCCGCTGGCGCCCTTGAGGAGGTTATCGATGCAGGTGGTGATGAGCAGATTGTCGTCTTTCTTGTCGAGGTGGATGAAGCAGCGGTTGGTGTGGACGACCTGCTTCAGGTCGATGGGCTTGCGCGAGAGATAGGTGAACGAATCGTCGTCGTAGTACTGCTCGTAGAGGTCTTCAAGTGCTCCGAGCGACACGCTGTTCTTGAGCATGATGGTGGTGAAGATGCCGCGTGTGAAGTTTCCGTGACAAGGGACAAAGAGGATATCGGAGTTGAAGCTGGTCTGCTGCTGATGAAGGGCCGCACGTATCTCCGGAAGATGCTGGTGGACGAAAGGTTTATAGACGCTGACATTGTCGCTGCGCCAGTTGAAACTGGTGAGCGTGGTCGATTGCTCGCCCGTGCCCGTGCTGCCGATAATGGACTGCACGGTGATGTCACCGTTGAGCATCAGGTTCCGTCCCAGCGGCAGCAGACCCAGCAGGATACCCGTCGCGAAGTTGCCCGGATTGGCCACAAAACGGGCCTGACAGATGGCACGACGATTGAGCTCAGGCAGACCATAGACGAACGTAGGGTCATCGACCCTGAACGCACGGCTCATATCGACCACCTTCAGCCCCTCGGGCAGCGTGTGGGTGGCGAAGAACTCGCGACTGCCTGCCCACTCGGTGCAGAGGAACAGCATGTCGAGCTTGTCCAACGGATCGTCGAACGTAAAACAGAGGTCAGTCTCGTCGTAGAGTCCACGGTGGACTTCGTCGATACGGTGGCCGACGAACTCGCGCGACGTCACAAACTGAAGATCCACATCGGGGTGGTTGAGCAAAAGACGGATAAGTTCACCTCCTGTGAACCCTGCGCCCTCAATAATACCGGTTTTTATCATCTTATCCAATTAATTGTAAATCGTAAATCGTCAAATCGCAAACCTATTTGACTTGGAGAAAAGAAGAAAGCTCACGCCGGACTTCGTCCCGGCTGACACCTTCGGCGAGGATGACCAGCACGGTGTCGTCGCCCCCGATGGTGGCGATTACGGAACGCAGATGACGCTCGTCAATCTCGTAGGCAATGCCGCTGGCATAGCCCGGGCGGGTCTTGATGACGGCCATATTGCCCGAGAACTGGACACTGACGTAACCGCTGTGAATCTGCTTCTCGTACGCCGCCTTAGCCTGATAAATACGCTCGTACAACGAGTCGGTGGGCAGCACATAGACGTGTCCGCCATCGCCCGAAGCAGCCTTTGCCACATTCATCTGCTTCAGGTCGCGCGAGAGGGTGGCCTGCGTCACGTCGAAACCCGTCTCACGCAACTTCATCAGCAGTTCTTCCTGACTGGAAATAACGTTATTCTGTACTATCATGCGAATGGCATGAAGACGATTGGTCTTGTTCTTCATACAAGTCTTTCTTACATTTTCGCGGCGAAGTTAGCGAAATTTTGAATAAATACAAAAAAAATTTGCAAAAGTATGCGAAAAGATTCGTAACTTTACCGCCGTTTTGAAAAAACCTCATTATTCAGCACCATGAAACTGCCTGAAAAATACCATTACCTAGCCGTTGACCTCGGCGCGACAAGCGGACGAACCATCGTCGGGACGCTCGATGCGGACGGGCTCTCCCTGCGCGAAGTAACCCGTTTCCAAAACCCCATCATCACCCTGCGCGGACATTGCTACTGGGACATCTACGCCCTCTACCGCGAAATCATCGAGGGGCTGACGGCCGTCAGTCGCGAAGGCATTGCCATCCGGAGCATCGGCATCGACACGTGGGGCGTCGATTTCGCCCTCGCCGGCGCCGACGGCGACCTGCTGCGCAATCCCTACAGCTACCGCGACCCGCATACCGAGGGGGTGATGGACGACTACTTCCATGTGATTCCCCGTGAGCGCGTCTATGAGCTTACAGGCATCCAGTTCATGAACTTCAACTCGCTGTTCCAGCTCTACCAGCTGCACCGCACAGGCAACAGCGCCCTCCGGGCGGCTGACAAGATTCTCTTCATGCCCGATGCGCTGAGCTACCTGCTGACGGGACACGCCATCACCGAGCGCACCATCGCCTCGACTTCGCAAATGCTCAATCCGCGTACGGGCCGCATGGAGAAGGAACTGCTGGATGTCTGCGGCATCAGCGAGAGCCAGTTCGGCCCGATGACCGAGCCTGGAACCATCGTCGGAACGCTCACGCCCGAGGTACAGCGTCTGACAGGCCTGGGTGCTGTTCCCGTTGTGGCCGTTGCCGGACACGACACCGCCAGCGCCGTCGCCGCCGTTCCAGCCCGCAACGAGCGCTTCGCCTACCTCAGCTCCGGCACCTGGAGTCTCATGGGCATCGAGACACGGGAGCCTATTATAAATAAGGAAAGCTACGAACGCAACTTCACCAACGAAGGCGGCGTAGAGGGCACCACCCGTTTCCTGAAGAACATCTGCGGTATGTGGCTGCTCGAACGCAGCCGTGCGGAATGGAAGGCCGACGGGAAGCCCTACAGCTACGACTATATCTACGCCCATATTCCCGATGTTCCTGCCTTCCGCAGCCTCATCCATCCCGACGCGCCCTGCTTCGCCAACCCCACGAATATGGTCACCGCCATTCAGGAGTACTGCCGACGCACCGCCCAACCCGTTCCCGAAACGACGGAGGAGGTTTGCCGCTGCATCTTCGACAGCCTCGCCCTACGCTACAAGCAGGTGTTCGGTTACCTGAAGGAGATGGCGCCCTTCCCGCTCGAGACGCTCCATATCATCGGCGGCGGCACCCAGAACGTGCTCCTCAACCAGCTGACGGCCAACGCCACCGGCGTCACCGTCGTAACGGGTCCCATCGAATGTACTGCCATCGGCAACATCATGCTTCAGGCGAAGGCCGACGGCATTGCGGGCGATATCCGCACGATGCGAGCACTCATCGCCGACAGCATCGAAACCAAAACCTACACGCCACAGGACGCCGCCCTTTGGGAAGAGGCCTACAAGAAATACCTCAGCGTCTGCAAGGAGAAGGAGTAGTCTACGAGTCTACGAGTCGAAAAGAAACAATTAACACCAATATCATCATGAAAGAAGAACTTGTTCGTAAATCGTATGAAATCGCCCGCGAACGGTACGCCGAGAAGGGCATCGACACCGAAGTCGTCCTGCGTCAGATGCAGGACTTCCACCTCAGCATGCACTGCTGGCAAGCCGACGACGTAGCCGGCTTCGAGGTGCAGGCCGGAGCCCTGAGCGGAGGCATCCAATCGACCGGCAACTATCCCGGCAAAGCCCGTAACATCGACGAGCTACGAGCCGACATCCTCAAGGCCAAAAGCCTCATCCCCGGCACACACCGTCTGAACCTACACGAGATCTACGGCGACTTCAAGGATAAGGTCGTCGATCGCGATGAGGTGACGGCCGAGCACTTCGCGAGCTGGATGGAATGGGGACGGGAGCACGACACGAAGCTGGACTTCAACAGCACGTCCTTCTCGCATCCCAAAAGTGGTAATCTCAGCCTCGCCAACCCCGACAAGGGCATCCGCGACTTCTGGATTGAGCACACCCGCCGCTGCCGCGACATCGCCGACAAGATGGGTCAGGCCCAGAACGACCCTTGTATCATGAACCTCTGGGTACACGACGGATGCAAGGACGTCAGCGTCAACCACTACCTCTATCGTGAGCTTCTGAAGGATTCTCTCGACCAGATCTTCGCCGAGAAGAAAACCCACATGAAAGACTGCATCGAGGGAAAGGTGTTCGGCATCGGACTCGAGAGCTTCACCGTAGGCAGCCACGACTTCTATACAGCCTATGCGACCAAGAACGGCAAGATCCCCACCATCGACACGGGTCACTACCACCCGACCGAATCGCCCGCCGACAAGGTCAGCGCCCTGCTGCAGTTCGTGCCGGAGCTCATGCTCCACGTCAGCCGCCCCATCCGTTGGGACAGCGACCACGTGACCCTCATGGACGATCCGACGCTCGACCTCTTCAGCGAGATTGTCCGCGCCGGAGCCCTCGACCGCGTCCACTACGGCCTCGACTACTTCGACGGCGCCATCAACCGCATCGGAGCCTATGTCATCGGCAGCCGTGCCGCCCAGAAATGCATGATCCGCGCCCTCCTCGAGCCCACGAAGCGCATCAGCGAGCTGGAGATCGCCGGCAAAGGCTTCCAGGTTCTCGCCCTGCTCGAAGAATGCAAGGCTCTCCCGTGGAATGCCGTCTACGACGAGTTCTGCGTCCGCAACAACGTCCCCGTCGGCGACGCATTCATCCCTGAGATTGAGAAATACGAAACCGAAGTAACCAGCAAAAGATAATAGTCAATCAAAGTTATGGCAAAGAACAGCAGTTTGAAGAGTACGATAGCGGTGTCGCTCACCAACTATCTCGATGCCGGCGCCATCGTGGCCGGCGCAAGCGGTCTGACCTTGTGGCAAAAATATCTTGGGCTGAGCGAGGTGCACCTCGGCTGGCTGAACTTCATCAGCGCCAACTGCCTGGGTGCCGCCCTTGGCGCCATCATCGGCGGTTTCCTCGCCGACAAGTACGGACGCAAGTTCATATACACGTATAACCTTATTGTCTATATGGTGGGCGTTCTGCTCATCATGTGCTCGGTCAACTTCCCCATGTTGCTGGGTGGATTTCTCATCACGGGTATCTCTGTAGGTATCGGGGTACCCGCTACGTGGACATACATTTCGGAGAGCTCAGAGAACAACAACCGAGGCAGGAACATCTGCATCTCCCAGATGTCGTGGGGCTTCGGCCCAATGATCATCCTGCTGTTGGGCATGTTCTTTGCCCCCGGCGGCTACCTGTTCAGCTGGGTCGAAGCCATCGGACACGCCATCGGTGGAGCCGGACTGGCCGGCGACGCTTTGAACGTATTCAGTTCGCGCGTGGTCTTCTTCTCCCTCTTCGTGGTGGCTTTCATTGCCTGGAACATGCAACGCAAGCTTGAAGAATCGGGCGACTGGAAAGCCAGCCGCGAAGCCGCCAAGGCCAAGGGCGAGGACACGGGGCTGCTGCATGCCTTCAAGGTCTTGTTCTCCAACAAGAAGGCCATCAAGACTGTATGCTTCCTGGCCACCATCTACCTTACGTGGAACCTCGTCGCCAGCGTGATGGGCTTCTTCCAGCCGCACATCTATGAGACGGCAGGCGGACTGAGTAACGAGTACGCCAACATGCTCTCGTGTGTGGGCTGGGCCATTGTCGTCGCCATCACGTTCGGCATTTCATTCATCATCGACCGTGTTCCGCACAAACTGCTCTACGTGCTGGGCCTCGTCGCCGCATTGGCGACGTGGTTTGTCGTCATTGCGGGCGTCAACGGTATGGGCAGTCTCTGGGCGTTCTCCATCCTCTGGGGAATAAACGGAGGTATCTCCGTCCAGATATTCTATGCCTTGTGGGGTTCCGAACTATTCCCAGCCAAGTTCCGCGCAGGAGCCCAGGGCCTGATGTTCTTCATCGTCCGCGGCCTCTCGGCGGTCTGGGGACTGGTGTTCACCTTCATCTACGGCGAGAACGGCGAGGGCTTCACCGTCGCTGCCTGGTGTATGATCGGACTGCTGCTCATCTCCCTTGTCGTCGGCTTCATCGGCTGCCCGAACACTCGCGGCAAATCCCTCAGCCAGATAACCCGCGAACGCTACGGCGAGGATTTCTGAGATCGCCCCATGCGCTACCTTCGGAATACCAGTACGAATGCGCACTACAATATGGCATTCGACCAGTTCTGCCTGGAGGAACTGCCTCTCGACGAGCCTGTCTTCTACCTTTGGCAGAATGCGCCGTCCGTCATCATCGGCCTCAACCAGAACGCCTACGCCGAGGTGAACCTGCCGTATCTTCGCGAGCACGGCATCCTGCTTGCCCGTCGTGTCACGGGCGGCGGAGCGGTCTATCATGATCTGGGAAACCTGAACTATTCCATCGTCGGTCGTTCGATGGACCTGGAGCGCGACTACCCGGGATATCTCACGTACGTCATCAATGCCCTACGCAGCCTCGGCGTCCCTGCGGAGCTGAGCGGCAGGAACGACATCCTCGTCGGCGGGCGCAAAGTCTCAGGCTATGCCAAGCGAGTCTGGAAGGACAGGCTGATGGTACACGGGACACTGATGTACGACGTCGACCTCGAGACCCTCACCCGTGCGCTTTCCGTCAACAACGACAAGCTTGAGGCGCACGGCATCGCCTCTGTCCGCAGTCGTGTGGCCAATCTGAAGGAGTTCCTGCCCACGCTGCCATCGGTCGATGCTCTTCGTGAAGCTCTGGAGGACATCCTCTCGCACCACCATACTGACAGCGAGATCGTCCTCAGCACCACCCAACTTGCCCGCATCAACGATATTGCCCGCACGCGCTTTGCCACGTGGGAATGGAACGTCGGACGCAGTCCGCTGGCGACACTCACACGAGCCAAGCGCTTCGGCTGCGGAACGATTGAAGTTCGGTTAACGGTCGAGAAGGGAGTTGTAACAGCCATCTCTTTCGGCGGCGATTTCCTCGGGAACCGCCCTGCCGACCAGTTGGCCGATACGATCGTCGGCTGTCGCTATGACCGCGACGCTCTCATCGGACGTCTTACCGCATACGTCGTAGCCGATTTCTTCGACCATCTGACAACCGACGAACTATTGGATCTATTAGTATAAAGGAAAAATGGCAGACAATTATCTGGAGAAACGTTATGAAGAGGTATTCGGCTCGGGTGCCAGCCGGAAGACCGTCGTGAAGCGGGTAGGTGAATCCCTCGACCGCCTGCTACTGAAAAACCGCAGCCACCGCAGCTTCGATCCTGCCATCGGCGTTACCCCTGAACAATTACGCCGCATCATCAGCGTCAACAGCAAACTTCCCTCCGCCCGAAATCAGCAAGTTCTGCGTTTCCGTCCTGTCACGGAAGAAAGCGAGGTCTCTGCGGTACTTCGTCACATCCGTCTGGGCGCCGCCCTGCCCGAGCTTCACCTACCTCCCGAAGGTCAGGAACCGAAGGCATACATCGTCGTCTGCTCCACAGCGCCCGAAGGCCGCTATGTGGACATCGACCTCGGCATCAGCATTCAGAGCATGCTGTTGAAAACCGTCGAAATGGGGTTGAACGGCATCTGTATCTGCGCATTCGAACGCGCCGCCGTCATCGACGCACTCCATCTTCCCTTTGAGCCTTTAGCCATTCTTGCTATCGGGCGTGGCGCTGACAAAATACGCCTCGTCCCCATCCACGAGGGCGATTCACAACATTATTACCGTACCGACGAAGGCGTCCACTGCGTCCCGAAGCTGCAGTTGGACGACCTCATCATCGGCAACTAATCAGTGATTGCGGAAGCGCCACTTGGCGTTATCTGTGCTGAAGTCATAGGCAGCAAGCGTGGGCGTGCTGTCGGCAGCGCTATAGAGACAATAACGGACATTCAGCCCATCAGCGTTGTTGAGGTCTGGACGGCCGGGAATAGTCTTTGGCAACAGACGGAAGGTCCCGTCGATAAGCTGTTCGATGCGCCAGAGCTGGGCATCGTCGCCCGTGAAGGCAGGTACGGTGGTCAATTCAAGTTCCGAGGTGGCGGCAAGAGCACGGTCGGTGCCCTCAATGGTAATGCGGAAGTAGGGTCCACCAAGATAGCCACCGCCGTCAACAACAGGAGTGACCGTCCAGCGCTGATGAGGACGCATCATATAGTCGCCACAGCGGACAGGAATATTACCCTCAGGCCAGGTGTCGATGACTTCGCTGAGCGTTTGGTTAGGCAAGGCCTTGACGGGCTCGTCGGGCTTTGCGTTCCACCACGCCTGACGTTCCTGCTGCTGACGGACGAAATCGACGACAAGCTCCAAGGAGTAGCCCCGGCGTTCGGACTCGATAGCAAACGTGCCACCGTGGAAGCGGTCACCCGCCTCGGGCCAGCCGTTGCGCCAGAGGAGAGGACGGAGACCAAGCACACTGCGTCCACCTTGGTCGAGATCAGCTTCATAGTGACAGGACATGATTTCGACACCGTCATCGATGATTGTACGGCCGAAATGCCCCGGGCCATAGACACGATCGCCGGCGTTGATGACCATGCGGCCGCCGCCGTGGAACATATCTCGGCCTACATTATCTATATAAGGGCCTTCGACGTTACGCGATCGGCCGACGACGATGTTGTACGTCGAGTTGACGCCGTCGCAACAAGTGCCGTGCGTACCGAGAAGGTAATACCAGCCGTCGCGGTAGATGAGGTCGGTGGCTTCGCAGTCGATAGCAATGTCCTTTTCCTTATTTCCTTTTACGCGATAGCCCGTTTTGGGATCGAGTTCAATTATGCGGATGGTGCCGAAATAGGTGCCGTACGTTGCCCAAAGACGGCCGGTCGTGGGGTCGAGGAGGAGACAGGGGTCGATGGCATCCTGGTCTTCCATACCGTCGCTCGAACAGACCTCAACGGCCTCCGTCCAACGGAAGTCAGGACTCTTCGGGTCGAGCGTCTTGTTCCACATGGTGAGGATACGGCCGTTGTGTCCGCCGCCGAGACCGCCGCCCGTAGCGCCATAGATACATAGGTAACGGTCGCCTATCTTCATCACGTCGGGCGCTGCTCCGCCACCCGGGCGCTCGGCTCCGCTGTGCCAGCTCCATCCGTCGTCGGAAATGAGGCCGCCACCACCGGTGCCGAAGGTGTAATACTTGCCGTCGCACTCAGCGAGGGTCGAAGGATCGTGGATATAGGGCTGGCCTACCTGTGCCAGAACAGAACCGACATTAAGGATGCATACAATGCTGAGCAATATTCTTGTCTTCATAATCTGTGAGCTTTATAATATAATGGAATAGTTTGTAACGGGGTTGCCCTGCTCGTCGATGAAGCGGGCGCACATGTCGCTCAGACCCGGGCCGTTGATGACGGCGCAGCGCAGAACGTTACGACCTTTCTTCAGGGTAAGGCGGCGGGAGACGCCGTCGTCCTCCACCATGCGGCGGTCGCCCTCGAGAAGGAGTATCTCCTCACCGTCGAGCCACCACATGGAGGCGCCGTTGGAACCGGCGGCAAGACGGACGTCCCCGATATCCTCGGGGCAGTCAATGACGGTCTCGCACCAGAAGAACGAGCCGTAGGTCTGTCGGCCGTATTTCTCGGCAAAGCGGAACAGCTTCACGTTATAGTTCTCGCTATCGAGGGCATACCACTTGGCCTTCGACTTGGGCAGAGCGGCGAGCTTCTCGTCAAACTGTTCGCGCAGCCATGAGTTGGTGAAGACGACGTTCGAGCGGACATCGACGGCGATAGGTTCCATCAGTCGCCAGCGACGGATAAAGCCGTCGGCATCAGGGCGCGACTCACTCGCACCAGACGGGACGAGCGAGAAGTACGCCGGACGGTTCTTGAACTGAACCCAATCGACGCTGACGGCGGCTCCGCCCTCGTTCGTGATGACGAGGTCGGCTACACCCTTAGGTGTGTAATCAATCGCAGAGGTCAGCGTGAGCCACTGGTTGCTCTGGTCGCGGCGGAAGGGTGCCGGAGCACCGGGGCGAGTCACCTCGCTCTTCACCGTCATCTTAATCTTGGCTATGACCTTGCCCTTGGCAGACTTCTCGCGGATATAGAACTCGGTATTGTCGGCAGCCTTGGCACAGACAACGAGGTAGCCGTCTTTGACTTCGGTGAAATCGACGTCGGCATAGCGGAGCCAACTACCCTTCGCAGGCAGGGTGGCATTCCAGCCTCGGAAGGGCTGGAGAGAGTCGTTATAGGCGGTGGTGACGGCGGTGGCGGCATCGCTGTAGCGGTCAACGTCGATGCGGGCGCTGGCGCGGTTGACACCGACGCCTCGCATGGTCGGAAAGACCTCGTTAATGGTGCCGTCAGGACGGAACGTCAGGCGTTCGATGCAGGCCGAACGACGCTTGTCGTCACGGGGCGAGAAGTCGTTATGATGATAGAAGAGGTACCACTGCCCGCGGAACTCGACGAGGCTATGATGGTTCGTCCAGCAGCGGTTGGCGTGCTCGGCCATGATGATGCCCTTGAAGTCCCACGGGCCAAGGGGTGAGCGCGACATGGCGTAGGCGAGCGTCTCGGTGGGGTTCTTGCCCTCGCCGGTCTCGCCCCGCACCCAAGGGAAGGTGAGGTAGTACCAGTCGCCACGACGGAAGACGAACGGTCCCTCCTTGAAGCCGTCGGGCAGGCCCTTCATCTCCTCGCCGCCGACCTTCATGGGCGGCATCTCGGGCATACCCTCACGGCGGGGAATCGTAATCTCCTGCAGCGGGTCGGCTAGTTCCTTCATATTGGTTTTGAGCCGTGCACCGCGGATGCCCATACCGCTCCAGTAGATATAGGCCTGGCCGTCGTTGTCGATGAGCACACACGGGTCGATACCCGAGATGCCGGCGATGGGTTCAGGCTCGCACATGAACGGTCCCTCGGGCTTGTCGGCGGTGGCGACGCCAACGGCAAACCCGCGGCCGTCCTTCGGCGCGGCAGGGAAGTAGAAATAGTAGCGGCCGTCGCGGCTGACGCAGTCGGGAGCCCACATGGCATAGGAGTCGGTGCGCACCCAGGGCACAGCGTTCTGGGTGACGATGACACCGTGGTCCGTCCAGTCGGTCAGGTTATCCGACGAGAACACGTGGTAGTCGGCCATGCAGAACCAGTCCTGCCGAGCCCCCTCGGGCGGGAATATGTCGTGCGAGGGATAGAGATAGACTCGGTCGCCGAAGACGCGCGCCGTGGGGTCGGCGGTGAACTGGTCGCCGATGACGGGGTTCTGCGCCGTCGCCGTCAGGACCGACAGCAGCAGAAGGAACAGGGATGTTTGTTTCATCATAATGATCGTTTCGTTGATTACGGCGCGAAGGTACGAAGAATTATCGGAAACAGCAAAAAAACTTTCACTTTAACACGATTTTTTCGGGAATAGTTTGTAACTTTGCAAGCACCAAAGCAGATTTCAAGCAATTACAATGAGCAATTTGACAGAGAATCATCGCTTAAACCCATCGGGTCAGCCCCGCGAAACTAGAAAGCGTTGCTCGCCCCGTCGGGTATTCCCCGCAATGGGAGAAAACATTTCCCCCATCTTCGGGTTAGCCTCGCAAGACAGGAAACCATTCTTACGGACGTTGGGTCAGCCCCGTGACGCCGGAAGCTGTTTCCGAAATCATCGGGTCTTCCCCGTTAGTAAAGAAACCATACGACCGGTGAAAGGTCGGCAACAATAAGTAACCACTAACTGAATAAAGCCTTATGTCCATACCGACTTTCAAGTATTTTGCTGGCGGAGACCTGAATCTGGGCGCTTACATTGGACTCCACAGTCGCAACAGCGAGCTTATCAAGGCCGTTGGGGCAGCGAAACTGCGCGTGACTGAACAGTTGGAGAACTACGATGAAATAATCAACCTGCTGAGTCTGCGTCTGCATGCAGCCAGGGTATTCCTGGAGACGGCCGAAGTGAAACGACTCGACGCAGAGCGCGATGCCATTCAGAAATTCTGCTATTTCACCATCATCAATGCCAGCGAACTGCCCCAACAATGCTCTCTTTATGCCGCAGGTAATGAACTGCGTGTCGTGACGAAGCCTTTCAAAAGCATCGGGCACCACGAGATGACGCGTCAGACGACCGAGACAATAAGCTTCATCCGCAGCCTGATGGCCCATCCCGAGGCCGTTGCGACGCTCAACCTCACCACGACACTTCATGAACTCGAGGAGGTGAACAATGCCCTTGCAACAGCCATGGGATTACGCGAGCGGACTATGGGACAGCGTATTGCCATCCGTGGTTCGGAATCAACCGACGAACTGCGGAAGCGCGTCACGGCACTGCTCGACGAGATGGCACGGTGCATCAATGCCGCTGGAATTTTCATGGGCGAAGACCTCGAGGTGATACAGCTCATCAGCGAACTCAACGCCGTGGCCAGCCACTACCGGCTCGTCGCCCGACAGCATAAACCCAAGCGGAAGTAAAAAAACACCGCCCGTTTCTTTGTCATT
>Ga0310696_10007258_pt1 | contig 13048 bp, 9 predicted proteins | sample AusTroGonzalo_MG_4_FD_203885 | JGI IMG/M metagenome (GOLD analysis project Ga0310696, IMG submission 203885) | Bovine rumen microbial communities from tropical cattle in Woodstock, Queensland, Australia - Gonzalo_02 (v2) (version 2) | ecosystem: Host-associated > Mammals > Digestive system >... | reverse complement strand
ATTGATTCAGCTGCTGCTTGAGCTTTGTCTAAATATGAAGATGTTCCGACAGCTAATACGGAGACTGCCAAAAGTATCGTAAAGATAATGGAAATGACGGTGTAGGTAATGGAAATGATCAGACCTGCGATAGCTTGACCTGCTCCTGAATTCTTTTTCTTGATGTTGACAAAACCTACGATAGAACAGACCAGACCGACAATGCAGATGATCCAGCCGATGACAGGTATTAAGCCCAAGAACATCGAGATGATAGCAAATACAAGACCTGCTACAGCGGCGTTGTTCTTTTGCTTAGCAGGAGCGGGTTCTGCAACAGGTGCCTGCCGGACGTATGCTGCCGGAGCGGGCTGAATAACAGGCTGAACATAAGGCTGAGCTACAGGCTGCGGCTGTACGGGTGCTGTCTCGGCAACGGGAGCTGCTATATCCTGCGGTATGCGCGTACCGCAATTCTCACAGAATGCCTGCCCGTCGAGTATTGGTTTTCCGCATGATTCGCAAAACATAATCTACCCCTCCGTAACGCGTTATTTTCCTAAAGAAAAAATCCAAAGTTATTCAGTTCTATATAGAAAAAGTCCAAAGTGTTCCACTTGTAACTTTATCACAAAAAATAAAGATTTCCTTATATTAAAAGAGCGGCCCCATATGATATGAGACCGCTCGAAAACAATCGAAAATAGCGAATATCAGGTATCGTATAAATCTCCGTATATTTCCTCAATATCAGCATTATGTTGTCTAACCTGTTCAGCTGCATCACTAGCTCTGTTTATGTATGTGCCCATACCAAACACTATTACTGCAGCGATTGTGAGTATGAGGGTAACGACAATTCCGACAATTGAAGTGATCAATCCTATAATAGAAGGAGCTTTTCCGGAATTCTTTTTCTTGACATTGACCATACCTACGATCGAGCAGATTAAACCTACAATACAGAAGATCCACCCGAGTACCGGAATCCATCCCAGAATGAGAGCAAGGATTCCGAATACGAGACCTGCGACTGCAACACCATTGGACTGCTTTTCGGGTGCGGCTTCAACTACGGGTGCCGCTTGAGCGACTGTTACCGGAGCAGGCTGTGCTACTGGTTGTGCTACGGGTTGTGGTGCAGGCTGAACGACCGGCTGAGCTACGGGATCTGCCTGTACGGGTGCTGCCTGGGCAACGGGAGCTTGGGGTTCCTGTGGCTGGGGCGCACCGCAGTAAGAGCAGAAAGCCTGTCCGTCAGGTACCTGTTTTCCACATGATTGGCAAAACATAATTAATTCCTCCCTAAAGTGTTTTTGTAAAATTAATTTTATCACAAAACGGCTTTTGCAAAACTGCTGAGAAGCCCTGATTTATTATCTGTCAAATAAAAGAGGATGCCGCTTAAACGACATCCTCTGCAGTGATCTTACTAATCTTAAATATCAGGTGTAATAATCGTTATATTCCTGCTCCCAGGCTTGCATAGCTGATCTCTGAGCGCCGTTAACAATCAATGAAGATGCGCCGAGAAGTATGATGATGAGCACATAAATTGCGACAGCGGAAGTTCCGAGAATGGATGTGATCAATCCGCCGATTGCAAAGCCCTTGTTTCTGGCGTTCTTTTTCTTGACGTTAACCAGAGCGATGATCGCGCAGATAAGTCCCGATAGACAGAAGATCCAGCTTATGTACGGGAACCAGAAGAAAATGACAGCCAGAATACCCAATGCAAGAGAAACGATCGCAACAGCGTTGAACGGACCTCTGACGGGCTTGGGTTCCTGCTGAACTATTACAACAGGAGCAGGCTGTACGACTTGCTGAACAACGGGTTGTACGACAGGCTGTACGGGCTGCGCCTGCTGAATAGGCTGCGCCGGCTGAACAGGCTGAACTACAGGCTCCGCGGCAGGCTGGGCAACAGGTTCTGCTGCTGCGGGCTGGGGTGCCAGCTCATCGATGGGCTGTCTGGTGCCGCACTGATTGCAAAACAACTGATCCGGCTGGACCTGCGCACCACAATTAGGACAAAACATAAGGTTACCTCGCAATTACAATACTTTTTGCAGGAAAGACTTAAGTCTCTCGTTCTGGGGATTGGTAAAGATTTCCTCAGGAGTATTCTCTTCAATGATTTTACCGCAATCCATGAAAATAACACGCGTGCCGACTTCTCTTGCAAAGCCCATCTCGTGAGTGACACAGACCATTGTCATTCCGGCATTTGCGAGTTTCTTCATAACGTCCAGAACTTCGCCTACCATCTCAGGATCCAATGCGCTTGTAGGCTCGTCGAAGAGCATTACTTCAGGATCCATCGCAAGTGCTCTGACGATTGCGATTCTCTGCTTCTGACCGCCGGAGAGCTGTGAAGGATATGCATATGCACGGTCTTCGAGACCTACTCTGGCAAGAAGCTCTAATGCTTTTTTCTCGGCATCTTCCTTCGACAGACCGTTAAGCTTCATGGGAGCGATGGTCATGTTGCGGAGGATCGTGAGGTGAGGGAAGAGGTTAAAGTGCTGGAACACCATGCCCATCTTCTGTCTTAACTTGTTGATGTTTGTTGAACGGTCGGTAATGTCCTGATCTTCGAACAGGATCTGACCTGATGTCGGGCGCTCTAGAAGATTAAGGGATCTGAGGAACGTTGACTTACCTGAACCCGAAGGTCCGATGACTACGACCACCTCGCCCTTTTTGATATCGGTAGTGATACCGTCCAAGGCCTTGATCTCTTCGCCGTTGTAATACTTTTTAAGATCCTTAACGGAAATGATGACATTATTATCAGCGCTCATTTTTCTTCAGCCCCCTTTCGAGCAGCGATACAAGCCAGCTGAAGAACATGACTATTACGAGATAGATCAGTGCGACAGCAATAAGAGGCATGAACGCGGAATAGGTTCTCGATCTGATGATGTCTCCGCCCTTGGTAAGTTCCTGAAGTCCTACGTAACCTGATACGGAAGTCTCCTTGATGAGGACAATGAATTCGTTAGCGAGGGCAGGAAGAACGGTCTTTAATGCCTGAGGGATGATGATGAATGTCATCGTACGGATGTAACCGAATCCCAATGAACGGCCTGCTTCGAACTGACCTTTGTCAACGCTCATTATTCCGCTTCGGATGATCTCGGCAACATACGCGCCGGAGTTGATTCCGAATGCCAGTGTGGCAACGAAGACTTTGTTGTTGGATGAAGCGAAGATTACGAAGTAGATGATCATGAGCTGAACTACTACAGGGGTTCCTCTGATGACCGTGAGATATACTCCGCAGATCTTGTTTAAGACATAGAGAAGGCCTTTGCCGAATCCGCCCTTGAGTTCGTCCTTCAGAGTGTCATAAGAAGATCTGATGAGGGCAACGATGACACCAAGAACGATACCTAAGATAACGGCATAAAGTGTTACCTGGAACGTAACGAGAAGGCCCTTGAATATGTAAGAGTAACGGTCATCCGTGATGAAGTTGTTTTCGAAATCTACGTAGAAAGCCGTGGAATAAAAGCGCGAGCGTATAGCTGCCAACCATCCGGGAACGTTATCGTAATGTCTGAAGAGCAGCAGGTAGATGGCTGCGATGATGTTCATTGCCAGTCCTATGATGCCCAGCGTCTTGCCGACCTCAGCCTTCATGGTGAGCTTTGCCAGCTTATCCTTCGCGAAAAGACAGAATGTTACGATGGCGAGCACCATGCCTGCCAGCGGAACGATTGAAAAGACGATCGATAATATGCCTAATATTAGGATCAGATTGGCTTTTTTGTTGATTTCTGATTTGGCCATTGGATGTTCCTTTGAATTACTTTGTTTGAACCCTCGAAAAGCAATTCATATTGTAAATAATAAAAGAGCGGAAATAAAGCCTATTTCCGCTCTTAATGTTCAGTTATTCCTTAACGAAATAAGATTATTTGTTTGTAGCTGCGACGAATGCCTTAGCAGGCTCGTTGTCGATAACTACTGCATCGATCTTACCGGACTGGAGTGCGATAACTGCATCGTTACCCTTTGCAAAACGCTCTACTCTGTCTTCACCGATATCATCTGTGATGTAGATGTCACCTGTTGTACCTGTCTGAACGCCTACCTTGTAGTCACCTTCGAGGAGCTTATCTACGTCTGTGATCTCGGAACCTTCAAGAACGATTACAGCCTGAACGCCTGTAGCATAAGATGTTGAGAAGTTAACGGATAAAAGTCTGTCCTCTGTAACTGTCATGCCTGCGCAGCCGATATCGTACTTGCCGGCCTGAACGCCTGCGATGATGGAATCGAACTCAACGTCCTCGATAACGAGTTCAAGACCGAGCTTGTCAGCAACAGCCTGAGCGATCTCAGGGTCGATACCTACGATGCCTTCACCCTCATAGTACTCATAAGGCGGGAAATAAGCGTTTGTAGCCATGATGAGCTTGCCCTCTTCGATTGTTGTGAATTCGGGATACTCGGAAGTTACAGACTCCTTCTTCTCGACTGTAGCGCCGGAAGGAATGTATTTCTCGATGATTGAAGGAATTGTTCCGTCCTCTGTAAGCTCAGCAAGAGCCTGGTCGATAGCAGCCTTAAGACCTTCGTTGTCCTTGTTGATAGCCATAGCATACTGTTCTTCAACGTAAGCTGTCTCAAGGATCTGGAGTCTCTTGTTAGCTGCTCCGCAAGATGTCATTCCGAGCAAAAGAGCTGCGGAAAGAATACCTGTTACGATTTTTGTAAGTGTCTTCATAAGCATTCTCCTTTGATTAAGTTAGAACAACGGTATCTTACGCCAAAAATTCGTGCAAGGTATATGCACAAAAGCCCTAAAAATTGTTTGTCAATGAGTTGTTCATTAGTATTTTTCTATGTAAAATAGATAAAGAAATTTTAAGGTCGTGTGGGGAAGATCGATGAAGAGGGTTTTAATTCTTGGTTGTAATGAGATAACGAGGCGGTTGCTCATTGACCTTTGCAACTACAAGGAATTTGTGTCCGATATATATTTGGCAGCACGCCAGAGGAATGAGTGTGACGAACTTAAGAATCTGGCTGCCAGCATGGGTGTCAGAGTAACCACGTCCGGAATTGACGTAAGTAATGTTGAGGGTGCCATGATGATGATCAAGATCCTCGCACCCGATCTCGTAGTAAATCTCCTGCCGCCCGAACTCGCATTGGACGCAATGAACCTTGCGATCAAGGCCAAGGCTGATTATATTGACGGAACGCTTTTCGGTGTGCCGGAGTTCCCGTCGGCAACATCTCTACTGTCCAAACAGTTCGAGAGATTTTCCGATTTCCAGAGCAATGCCAAGACCGCCGTATGCGGCGCAGGTTTTGTTCCAGGCGCTGTCACCACGATAATCAGACATGCCGCTGCCAATGACTTCAAGAAGATTGACAGTATCGATATGGTTTCTGTCTCAGGCGAGAAGAAGCCTTCTCCTTACAACGAGAAGAAAGAGAAGAAGCAGAAGGAAGAGAAGGCCGATATCGATGACAATCTCTATTCGGAGGATGTAAAGCCTCCGCTTATAGCGATCAAGGCTGAAGCCGACAAGAAGGCGTTCTATATCAAGAACGGCAAAGCTGTCGAATCGACATCATTCTCAATCGAGGGAAAATCCGCTTCAGGTTCGACAGTATTCCTGTCTTCGAGCCCCATGCTCACGGATCTCATCAAGGAGATCCCGGAAGCTTCCAATGTCAGGTATTTCAAGCTCGGCAGGAAGCCTTCGACCATACACATTCCTCCTCAGGACAAGCTCGATCTTCTCAAAGAACTCGGTCTTCTGTCCTCCAAGCCCGTTAAGGTTGGAGATGTTGAGGTCGCTCCGGTTGATCTTATGGCGGAACTCCTTCCTAAAATGTCCGTAGACGAGGCGAAGAAGGAAGTCGAGACGAAGGCCAGAGGCATTGCATCCTATGAGATCTATATCACGGGAGCAAGTGCCAAAGACGGTAAAGAGATAACTAAGTCATACATCATCAAGGGTGATAACGATGAGGCGTATGAGAAATACGACGTGAATGCTTTCGAGGTAATGAAGGGCTCGGCCCTGATTGCCGGCGTCAAGCTTATGTGTCAGGACAAATGGAAGAAACCGGGTGTATTCACACCGGCTGCATTTGATATCGATACATACTATGAAGCATTTACCGCTGAAGGCATCAAGATTACAGAAGGTGAAGGCAAACCTTTCTGATAAAGGGTGTTATCAGAAAGACAATTTGGTGAGGTGAAGATATGCCCGACAAAAACTTTTGGGAAAGAATGCAGATCAATGACATGCTGGTTATAGATACTATCCGCAAATACGGCAGGGACACTATCTATTTCAAGGATAAGGATTCCAAGTTCATCTGGAACAACTATATGCATGCGAACCAGTTAGGTGTCATGAAGCCCGATGAACTCGTAGGCAAGTCCGACTTCGATTATTTCCCCAAGGAGTTTGCCGAGAGGGCAAGACAGATCGAACTTGAGGTCATGCGCACCGGCAAGCCGATCCTTAACATCGAAGAATCTCTCGGTGAAGATGACGATGTCAGATATTACAGCGCTTCCAAGTATCCGCTCTACAATAATAATAACGAGATCGTCGGAACATGGGGCATCAGCCGTGACATAACTGAGACGAAGAAACTCGAGCTCGAGCTGGAGCGTTCTTACCACAAGATGGAACTCTTAGCGCGTGTCGACGACTTGAGCGGTCTTTATAACAGACGCTATTTCTATGAGACGCTCGAAAAGTATGCCAGCCTCTACGAGAAGAGGACTGACGGCAGCACATTTGCCATCTTCGTAGCAGATGTTGACGACATGACACACGTTAACGATCTCTATGGCCAGCAGAACGGCGACATCGTCTTAAGAAGCATAGCGGAACTCTTCGTATCCAACGTAAGAAAAGAAGACACGTGCTTCAGAACCGGCGGTGACGAGTTTGCCATCGTTCTCCTTGATACAGACAAGATCTCAGCTGTAGGAATAGCCAAGAAACTCGTGGAGCAGATCGCAACCGAGCCTGTTATCCTGGACGGCAAGCGTGAGAAGGTCACTGTATCAGCCGGTCTGGCTGTATTCGATCACACGAACCCGGATATTTCCGATCTCTTGTCCAAGGCTGAGCGTAAGCTCAACAAGTCAAAGAGAGAAGGAAAGAACAAGGTATCGTTCTAACTGATAATCTGACAAATGAAACTGTTAAGGGCCGGGATATCTCCCGGCCTTGCATTTGTGTGAGGTGTGTGGAGAACGAATGTAATGCAAGACCGGGGTAGCCCTACGGAGAAAAAACGGACTATAGGATGAGCTGTCATTGGTCGGGACTTAAGCTGCACCCTTATCCTTCAAATGGTACTGACGATTGTGAGAAGCAGTAGCAGTAACGGGTGTGTTCACGCGCTTGATGGGTGTGACACGTACTGAAGAAGGTCTGCCGGTCCTGACTGTCCTGGAGAGTGAAGCTGCAGGAGCTCTTCTGGCGGATTTGGATTCGGCGATCTCAGCGTCAACATCCTTCCAATAATCGATGCTGGCAGATACGGCCTTAATGGTGACGAGAATAAAAAAGAAGAAAATCAGCATATCTAACGGCGACATAGTATTACCCTCCAAAACGTTCATATGTTCTTTGTTGGGCATACTATATCACGCTTTAAGTGACAATAAACGGACTAAAACCGCTTTTGTCCTCAAAAACGAACAAAATTTTACTTGAATTTATTCTCCGAGCTTCGAAGCTCCGATCCTGATTGCACCGTTTGCGAGCATCTCCTTGGCGGAATCTACTGTCCTGATGCCGCCGGCGGCCTTAATGCGGACGTTGGGACTGACGTTGTTCTTCATGAGAATGATGTCTTCGACCCTGGCGCCGCCGGAGCTGAATCCAGTGGATGTCTTGATGAAGTCTGAGCCGGCTTCGCTAACAATCTTGCACAGGCGGATTTTCTCGTCTTCTGTCAGATCACAGGTTTCAATTATTACCTTAAGAAGCGCGCCCTTGGCGTGAACAGCCTCAGCGATAAGCTTTATTTCTTCAGCAACTTCATTGTATCTTCCTGACTTAACGAAGTTGATATTGATCACCATATCGATCTCAGAGGCCCCGTTATCACAGGCTTCTTTTGCTTCATAGACTTTAGTTCCGGTCGTAGAGTAACCGTTCGGAAATCCGATTACCGTGCATACGGAGACTCTTCCTTTGGAGAATCTGACGGCATCCTTGACGAAGCAGGGCTGTACGCAGACAGATGCCGTGCCGAGAGATGCTGCTCTCTCGATCAGATCCTTGATATCAGATTCGGTAGCAACTGTCTTAAGATTTGTGAGATCCACATAACTCATGATGTTGTCCGGATCAGGCTTATTCGAATCTGCAGCAGGTGCAAATTCTATCTTGTAGCTTCTGGACATTAGTGCCGTAAGGACGATTCCTGCGATGTTGTTAAATCCCGTAAGCTCACCCATATTACAGGGTACACGGTATCCGTCTCCATAGATAAGGAGCGGTATGCACTCTCTGGAATGGTCGGTTGAAGGTGTCGAAGGGTCGCATCCGTGATCTGCAGTAATGATGAGCAGATCGTCTTCTCTGAGTTTAGACAGGATCGTTCCAAGTGCATCGTCAAACTCATGCATGGCGGTTGCATAACCCTCGATATCGTTGCGGTGGCCATACTTCATATCGAAGTCGACGAGGTTAACGAAGCAAAGGCCGTTGAAGTCACGATCCATTATCTCGATTGTCCTGTTAATTCCGTCAGTGTTGCCCTTTGTCGGGTTGGATTCGGTCAGACCTTTACCTGCGAACAGGTCATAGATCTTGCCGACTGAAATAACATCAAATCCTTCTGCCTTAAGCAGATCGAGCATCGTTGATGAAGGAGCAGCAAGCGAGAAATCGTGGCGGTTTGCGGTCCTCGTAAAGCTGCCGGGTTCGCCTGTAAAGGGCCTTGCTATGACTCTTCCGACGGCATGTTCTCCGCACATGACTTCTCTTGCCTTGGCGCAGATATCGTACAGTTCAGTAAGAGGCACGATGTCTTCGTGAGCTGCTATCTGAAGCACACTGTCAGCCGAAGTGTATATGATCAGCTTGCCTGTTTTCATGTGTTCTTCGCCGTAATCTCTGATAACATCCGTGCCGCTATACGGCTTGTTACAGAGGAATTCCCTGCCTGTAGCCTTCTCGAGCGCCGCCATGACATCAGACGGGAACCCGTCCGGATAAGTCGGCTGAGCCTTATCAGATATGATCCCTGCTATCTCCCAGTGACCGATCGTCGAATCCTTGCCTGCCGACACCTCACGCACGCGCGCATAGGATCCGATGGGGGAAGGAACAGTCTCCTGAGCATTCTTGTAGGATATGATCCTGGGGTCAGATTCGCCGTCTATTGCAAGGAGTCCGAGTTTTGCAAGATTAGGATACGGCTCGTTCGAAAAGGACAATACAGCAGCAAGAGTATTGCTTCCGGTATCCCCAAACTTATCCGCATCAGGCGCTCCGCCGATACCGAAACTGTCTGCAACTATTAAAAACACACGCTTTGCCATACAAGAGGTCTCCTTTTTCAGAGGATGAACATTTGAACTTTTGATCCTATTATAAATCACTTCAGACCGAAGATTTTGTAACGAAATTTTAATCCTAAAAGGTGTCTATTTTCCTTTACTTATTTTTATTATTATGGGAAAATCATTAGTAACGTGGACTCATAGGTTTATATCGAATAAGGGCTGGATAGTCACTATTTGAGAATAGGAGAGATTTGTTATGAGAGTTAGTAACAAGCTGAGATCGTTCTTTATCATTCTTTTGTCAATCGTAGTTGTAATGGCAGCGTTGCCGCTGAATGCATTAAGAGTTAATGCTGATGGCTATCTATTAAAATATCATGGTAACGGCGGAGAACGTGCTGTCACTAGTCCGGATGATGATGCTACTTTATTTACTAAACAACCAGATGACACTGGCACGGTCACAGTTGATGATAATAGCGTGGTTGGATTTGTCAGAGAAGGCTATGTGTTCGCAGGGTGGAACGAAAAGGCTACTGGTGATGGCGCCACATACTCTACAGGAACAGAATTTAATAATATTACTGCTGATATAGACATTTACGCTCAATGGGCAGCTGAACGCACCATTACTTTTGATGCTAATTATCCTAATGAAGCAACTGGTATAGCTGGCGGGATGGATCCGCAAGTTGTAGTTCAAGGTATTTCTACACAGCTTGATGCAAACAGTTTTTCCTGTAAGGAATACTATTTTACAGGATGGAACACAGATTCCGAAGGTGCTGCTACAGGAACAGCGTATACTGACGGTGATAATATTACCGCAGGCGAAACTGACATCATGCTCTTTGCTCAGTGGGCTCCTAAGACTCCCTGCACTATTACTTTCGATCCCAATCCGCCTGCTCCTGGGGCAACAGTAAACGGAACAACGGATAATATAGAAGATTATCAGGGAAATAAAGTTACTCTGACTGCCAACGCATATACTTGCAATGGTTACATTTTCAGAGGCTGGAATACTGCTTCTAATGGTTCAGGAGAAGATTACTCTAACTGTCAAGAATTAACTTTAGATAGTAGTCTTGATCTTTATGCTCAGTGGGAACAGGGCTATATAGTTTCTTTCGAATCCAACGGCGGCACCAGTGGTTCTATGGCACCTGTAGAAGTTACAGGTGGAACTACAGATTATGAGGTTCCGGATTCAACGTTTACCAGAGATGGCTGTGAGTTTGCATTCTGGAGGGTTAACGATCCGGTTAGTGGACAAAAAATAGAAAAAGGTGATACTTTGGCACTTACCGGAGACACAGTTTTATACGCTGTTTGGTATAAAAATGTCGAGCTCCATTCTGGTTCGACTACTGTAACTCAGCAAGTTATTGTAGGAGATAGTGGTCAAACAATTTTACCGGTAGAGGGTACATTTACAGCTCCTGATAACAAGACGTTCTTTGGCTGGACAACAACAGAGGATGGCAATACCATAGAATACAAAAATCGTGACAGCATAACAATGAATGGTAACAGTTCAGATATAACTGAATTATATGCACAGTGGTGTGTTCCTATAACAATCGTGTTCGATAAGAATGATTCAACGTGCCTGGGTACTGCTAATGGCTCGATGGATAGTGTTGTGATAGGAACCCAATTATTAAATGAGCTTCCTCCAAACGGTTTTAGTTTCACTGATGAGGGTTACAGTTTTGGCGGATGGAAAGTTGATGCAAGTATTAAAGATTATGTAGCTATTTCACTTGTAAATAATAAATATTATGTTCAAATATTAGATGAACAAGTATTTAATGAACCTACAACGATTACTCTTTATGCTGTCTGGAATGCAAATGAGTTTGCTGTGACTATTCAAGATTGGGATGGTTCTTATTGTTCAGATGGTACTATTATTTGGAATAATCAGCTGGTTGCTTATAACACTACACCTTATTGCCCCGCACCTACCAGACCCGATACAACAGAGCATTCCTATACTTTTGCCGGATGGAAAGATATTTCGTCTGGAGTAGTTTATACTGACGGACTTCCTGTAATAACTAAGTCTGTTACATATCAAGCTACATATGAAGAATCGAACAGACAGTATGAAGTTACTGCTGCTGTTTCTCCTAGTAATGCAGGTACCATTACTGTTCGTGGTAGTGACAGATATAGTGAAACCGCTATCATATCTGTTGAACCAGCAGTAGGTTATCACGTTCAGGGTTGGACCAACAATTCAGTAAATGCCGGAACAGAAGAAAATGCATATAGTTTCGAGGTTACGGAAAATCATAATGTAGTAGTTTATTTAGTACCGGATCCTCATACTGTCAATGTAACGACTTCAGGTGGTGGTGATGTTTCTATTGATGCTCCCGAAGTCCCTGTATACGGTGATGAGATAACGGTTACTGCTACAGCTTACAGCGGATATCATTTCGTAAATTGGGTAGATAAAGACGGCAACGAAGTCAGCACGGATTCAAAATGCGATATTATTGTTACTAACGATAATGTATACAAAGCAGTATTTGAATTAAATACATATGAGATTAATATGACTTCTGAAGCACATGGTTCTGCATCAGGATCCGGTACATATACACATTTTGATACTTGTACTGCAGTTGCTACACCTGATACCGGATACCATTTTGCAGGTTGGAAAGATCCTGTTTCCGGAGAAATCGTTATCAGCAAAGATTATCCTTCTTATTCTTTCACGGTAGAAGGTTCTCGTGATCTTGTTGCTACGTTTGAGATTAATCAGTACTCAATTACTGTTACTGCCGGAGAACATGGTTCTGCTGAAGGCGGAAAACCATATATTAATCATTTCGAAGAATGGACTGTAAAGGCTACACCTGATGAAGGTTATCACTTCTTAGGCTGGGTAGAAAATGGAACAATTGTAAGTAAGGATGCTACATACACATTCACTGCTACAAGCAACCGTAGCCTTGAAGCTGTCTTTGAAGTAAATATGTATACCGTTACATATAAGGATGATAACGGTAAGATCCTCCAGCAGAGCGAATTCGCTTGGGGCTCCAATGCATATTATCAGAAGGCAACACCTACCAAGGATCCTACAGCTCAGTACACATATACTTTCTCAGGCTGGGACAACAAGGTAACCAGGGTAACTGGTGATGTTACTTACACAGCTGTTTACGATAAGACGATCAACCAGTACACTGTAACTTTCAAAAACGAGGACGGTAAGGTTCTCCAGACGGGCCTCGTTGACTATGGCACAATGCCTGCGTTTAACGGTGAGACTCCTGTTAAGGCTGCTACGGTTGAGTACACATATACTTTTGCCGGCTGGGATCAGGACCTCACAAAAGTTACGGGCGATATCACTTACACAGCTACTTACACAGCTAAGAAGTTCGAGAAGGGCGATATTGACTACGTATACTTCAAGGTCGTTTTCGATTCTAACGGCGGTTCCGAGGTTGTAACTCAGCTCGTTCAGGACGGCTACACAGCTACTGTTCCTGAAGAGCCGATGAGAGAAAGATACAACTTCGCTGGTTG
>Ga0310696_10007257_pt1 | contig 13048 bp, 11 predicted proteins | sample AusTroGonzalo_MG_4_FD_203885 | JGI IMG/M metagenome (GOLD analysis project Ga0310696, IMG submission 203885) | Bovine rumen microbial communities from tropical cattle in Woodstock, Queensland, Australia - Gonzalo_02 (v2) (version 2) | ecosystem: Host-associated > Mammals > Digestive system >... | reverse complement strand
GGTTAGGTTTCGCATTTGTCCCAGGCCTTGGGACAAATTTTAGTGTTTATTGCTTCTTCTCGTAAAGCACTTGAAGCGTTGGGGTATAGGTATTTTCGAGGGTAAGGGTGATGAAACCACCAGCGGTTTCAAACTTTGCCACCTTATGATCATCGCCATGCTTCGGCATATTGGGCCATGCACCAAGTTCCTTCTCAAAATCGTCGCGTATCTGCTGCCACAACTGACGAGTACTGTCATTAGTAGAGATTTTGTAGTTCTCCTGGAGCGCCAACAGCTGACCATCTTTCTGAGCCAGCATCAGACGGTAGTTCTCATTCGGGTTTGCCATCACCACACGGGTAAAGGCAGAATCAGTCTTGGCGGAGTCAACGGCAAAGCCACGAGCTGACAAAGAGTCGATAAACGTCTGGAACGGCAAGCCCATAGAAAGGCCACGATAAGAGAGATCTTTCTCTTCATTACTGCAGGCACCGAATGCCACAATTGCCATCAAGGCTAAGATAATCTTCTTCATTTTGTGCAAAATTATACGTTTTATGGCGCAAAATTACAAAAATTATTCGATTTCCTTCATTTCTTCGCCATTATTTCTCAAATTTTATATACCTTTGCACTGATGATAACACTTAACATCATTTTTTCCGCTTGTCTGGCAACAATGACACCAGAGGCAGAGGACTCCATTCGCACAGAGCGAGTGAAGGAAGTGATTGTGACTTCAAATGGTGCGCGCCAGCGCATCCAGAACGTGCAGATGGGTGAAGAGTCGATTCAGATTGAAGAATTGACAAACACCCCTCAGCTCTTTGGCGAGAAAGACATCATACGTTCGATCCAGCTGCTGCCTGGTGTGAAGTCGGAGAGCGATGCCTCCAGCAGTTTTCAGGTACGTGGCGGTACGTCGGCCCAGAACCAAGTGCTCTTCGACAATGCACCTATTTATAATGTAGGTCATGCGGGCGGCTTGTTCTCGACCTTCAATGACGATGCTCTGGCAGGAGCCACTCTTTATAAAGGCCTGTTACCTGCCCAGTATGGCGGAGCCACATCGGCTGTGCTCGACATCGTAGGCCGTACGGGTGACAAACAGAAGTTCCACGGCGGGGCCACCATCGGCATCCTGTCAGCAAAAGGTACGCTGGAAGGTCCTATCGCCAAAGACAAAGCGTCGTTCCTTATCACAGCCCGCCGCACGTATATGGATTTGTTCCTGAAACTGTCACCCGACTTCAGGCATAACACCCTCTATTTCTACGATGTTAATGCGAAGCTCGACTGGACCATGAGTAAGCGCAACCAGCTGTTCCTGACTTTCTTCACGGGCTACGACCGTACGGCAGTAGATAAGATGGTAGATATCCGCTGGAGCAATCTCATGGGAAGCCTGAAATGGCTGCACCACTTCAATGGCGGTTCCAACTCACAGACCACCTTATATTATAGCACGTACGAGAATGACAATGGTGTGGACTTCGTTGGTATGAACCTCTGGTACAAGGGCCACATCCGTCAGGGCAGTTTCCGTCAGGACTTCAACATCAACATCGGCAACCAGAATCTGAGAATCGGTTTCCAGTCATCACTGCTGAACGTGAAATCGGCTGAGTGGCAGGTGTTGAACAAATACGATAAGGAAGAACGTAGGGCCTGGGAGAACGCTGCCTGGCTGAACGGTGATTTCAAATTCTCAAAGGCATTATCGATCTCAGCAGGCGTTCGTCTGAACATGTTCTCACCCCTCGGAGGATCGTTCTATTACGACATCGACCCCAACGGCAACATCGACTGGTACTATAACTACAAGAAGTGGGAGATCGTGACCACCCATAGGGTGATAGAACCCAGAGGCAGCATCAGTATCCAACCTACGGGACAGACGAGCATCAAACTCGGATATGCCCGTACCTCTCAGAACATTCATGCGCTGAGGAACCAGAGTACCTCAACTCCCTTCGATCGCTATGCCATCAGCAGTAATATCTTCAAGCCGGAGGTTGCTGACCAATGGAGCGCAGGTTTCTTTATGATGTCAGCCGACCAGAAATACGATTTCTCATTGGAAGGCTATTACAGAACGATAGATAACGTGCTCGATTATCGTGACGGCAAGAGTTTTAGTAGTGAGATTGAGCTCGAACGACTAATACTGGCTGGTGAGGGTAAGAGCTACGGTGCAGAGTTCTGTCTCCGTAAGAACCTAGGAAAGTTGACGGGTTGGATTGCCTACACACTCTCATGGTCGAGGACACGTATCGACGGTGTGAACAACGGCGAATGGTACGACGCCAACAACGACCGTCGTCATGATGTGAATATCGTTGCATCCTTGAAACTCGGTAAATACTGGGCACTGAATGGCGCATGGGTGTTCAACAGCGGACAGGCCTTCACCGCCCCCAGCAGTAAGTATCAGGTCATCGACAACTGGATCTATTACTACGCTGAGCGTAACGGTTACCGCGCCCCAGACTATCATCGTCTGGATATCAGTGCTTCGTGGACAAAGAAAGGAAGACGCGTTACCAACCAGTGGGTGTTTGGCATCTACAACCTTTATAACCGCTACAACCCATACCTGATCACCTTCGAGGACAGCGACAACGGTGCGCGTACTCGTGCCGAGCAAATCAGTCTTTTCGGCATTGTGCCCTCCATATCATATAATTTCAAATTCTGATCATGCCAATGAATAAATATAGTCTTCTGTTCTGCTGTCTGAGTCTCATTCTGCTGTCTTCCTGTAAGAAAGATATCGAGATCAACTATCATCAGGTAGATCCCATCTACGTGGTGGAGGCATCGGTATCTAACGAAGGCATGGAGGCGCGCATCAGTCAGACAAACGACATGGATGACAACTCGACAACCAGTGATATTAACCATGCCAGCGTTGTAGTAACAGGCAGCGACGGCAGTAGACACATACTCTCCAATACCGAGAACGGTATATACAGATCTCATGCCACAGGTACGCCTGGGGTGGAATACACTATCGACATCACGTTCGATGACAACCACTTCACCTCAAGTTCCATCATGCAGAAAACGCCGAAGATGAACAAGTTCCGCTTCCTCAGAAAGAAGATCGTGACAGAGACCTACCTGATGGGAGAGTTATTGCTGCAGGACATTCCTAATGAGGAGAACTGGTACTTCATACACATCTACCGTAATAAGACAGGTTATCGCTGGGCGGTGAAACGCGACGACCAGAATCCGAATGGAGAACTGCAACAGCTCTTCAGTTTTGCTCGCGAAGACAGCGACGACGATGACCTGTTGTACGAGAACGACAAGATACACATTGAGATCCGTTCCATCGACCAGAAGAGTTACGACTATCTCTACTCGATGCAAATCATGGATAATACAGGTACCAATCCGATACCCAACTTCACTGGCGGTTGTCTGGGTTACTTCTCAGCTTACAGCCAGATCACCTACGACTGCGTATATCATGAGGCAGACGTAGAGGATGAGGAATAAGGGAAAAAGGGAATTACTTGACTGAATCAGATATCTTTCGGATGATAACGGTAACGGTGACATTATAATCATCGTTTACATATCGTATTTGCATCTGATTATCCGTGAACGACAAGACCTGAGCCAGAATCTTACGTTTCTCACCATCGCCGTTCACACAATCCAACTTGAGATTGTTGTTGTCACACTGGTAGGTGCCCTTGAAGATCATCTCTCCCATGGTATCATCCGCCAGGAAAGAGCCATTGCGGACCATACCGTTATAGTCACCATCACCATAGAAATAGAAAAGGTCGTAAGTCAAATTATCGGGCATAACGGTGGGATCGCCTTCAATGATGATATCACCCTCGTTCCAACCACGCTGCCAGGTGCCTACAATATGCTCAGCTAGGCGACGCCCGTCGTCATCACCACCATCACACGAATTCATGAGAAACGAAAAGTGAAAAGTGAAGAGCAAAAGCAACAGCTTCCACACTTTTCCACTCATCAGATTCACTCTACACATTTCACTTTTCATTGTTCATCCCTTATTTAACGTTTCCAACTTTAATCAAATACTCTGCAATCTGCACAGCATTCAGAGCTGCGCCCTTACGGATCTGGTCACCAGAGAGCCAGAATGTAAGACCATTCTCATCAGAGAGATCCTTACGTACACGACCTACGTAAATATCATCCTTGCCAGCTGTTTCCAAAGGCATCGGATAGGTCAGTGTGGTGGGATCGTCCTTCAGCTGACAGCCAGGTGCAGCGGCAATTGCCTTCTGAGCCTCCTCAACGCTAATGGGTTTCTCAGTTTCGATCCATACACTCTCAGAATGAGAGCGCAGAGAACTCACGCGTACACACATGGCAGAGCACTTCGCATCGGTGTGCATGATCTTACGAGTCTCGTTATACATCTTCATCTCCTCCTTCGTGTAACCGTTGGGCTGGAACACGTCGATCTGAGGGATCACATTATAGGCCAACTGGTGAGCGAACTTCTTGATGGTCTTTACCTCACCCTCTTCTACCATCTCCTTATACTGCTGCTGCAATTCTGCCATCGCAGCTGCACCAGCACCAGAAGCACTCTGATAGCTAGACACGTGGATGCGCTTGATGTGTGAGATCTGCTCCAGGGGCTGGAGCACCACGACCATCATGATGGTGGTACAGTTTGGATTGGCAATGATACCACGGGGACGATTCAAGGCATCCTCGGCATTACACTCAGGCACTACCAAGGGTACGTCGTCGTCCATGCGGAAAGCTGAAGAGTTGTCGATCATCACGGCACCATACTTCGTAATGGTCTCTGCAAATTCCTTCGATGTACCTGCACCTGCACTGGTGAAGGCGATATCCACATCTTTAAAATCGTCGTTATGCTGGAGCAGCTTCACTTCGATCTCCTTTCCCTTATAGGTGTACTTTCTACCTGCACTACGCTCAGAACCAAACAACACCAGTTCATCCATTGGGAAATTTCTCTCGTCCAGAATCCGCAGGAACTCCTGTCCTACGGCTCCACTTGCACCTACAATTGCAACTTTCATACTGTCTTATTTACAAATTGATTAAATTTGGCTGCAAAGTTAGCAATATTTATCGAAAAATCACTAACTTTGCAGCAGAAATGACACTATTATCTGCATATTTCCCAATTACCGACCCCACATTGGTCTTCTTTGTGGTGCTGATGATTATTCTGTTTGCCCCTATTGTAATGAGCAAACTGCGCATCCCGCATATCATCGGTATGGTGCTTGCAGGTGTCGCCATCGGGCAATACGGCTTTCATATCCTGGAACGCGACAATTCCTTTGAACTCTTCGGGCGCGTAGGCCTTTACTATATCATGTTCCTCGCAGGACTGGAGATGGATATGGAAGGTGTGAAGAAGCACTCCCAGCAGTTTGTGATCTTCGGACTGCTCACCTGTTTTGTGCCGCTGATCCTCACTTATGTGATGGCTATCACCGTATTAGACTACTCAAGTTCTGCCTCATTCCTGTTGGGTTGTATCATGGCATCAAACACGCTGATTGCCTATCCCATCATCGGGCGCTACGGCCTGCAACAGCATCCGAGCGTCAGTCTAAGTGTGGGTTCATCGATGATCTCACTGTTCATGGCACTTCTCATGTTGGCTGCCCTCTCCGGCTCATATGAAGGTGGCAGCCACTGGTACTATTGGCCGCTGTTTATCCTGAAATTCGCTGTGTTCTGCATCTGTAGTATCATTCTGATTCCTAAACTGACGCGTTACTTCCTGCGCCGTTATAGTGATGCCGTGATGCAGTACATCTTTGTATTGGGCATCATGTTCCTCAGTGCGGCCCTCACCTCGCTCATCGGTATAGAAGGCATCTTCGGTGCATTCTTTTCGGGTTTGATCCTCAGCAGGTACATCCCGCGTGTCTCACCGCTCATGAACCGTATCGAGTTTATCGGTAATGCCTTGTTCATTCCCTACTTCCTGATAGGTGTAGGTATGCTTATCAACGTACGGACCATCTTCACGGGCATCGATATCATGTGGACTGTGTTCCTCATCGTGTTCTTCGGCACTTTTGGTAAAGCCCTTGCTGCCTATATCTCCAGTCTGCTGTTCCGTCTGTCGAAGGCCGATGGTAACATGATGTTCGGACTCACCTCCGCCCATGCAGCAGGTGCCATCGCCATGGTACTGGTAGGTATGCGCCTGGAAGTGACACCAGGTGTCTATCTGATGGATGACGTCATGCTCAATGGTGTGGTTATGATGATCCTCTTCACCTGTGTGATCAGTACGCTGATGACGGATCATGCTTCCAAACAGATCATCATCCAGGAGAAGACACATCTACGCAACGATATCTCTATCGGCGAGGACGATGAAAGAATGCTGATCTGTGTAAAATATCCTGAGATTGCCCCACAACTGCTGACGCTCGCCACCACCATCCGCAATCAACGTCTGAACAGGGAACTGGTAGCACTTAATGTTGTGTATGATGGTATCCACAGCAACACTTCTCGCGAACAGGGGTTGCGTCTTTTGGAACGTCTGCAACAGCAGGCCAGTGCCTCGGAGGTGAGAGTGCAGACTCAGGTGCGCCTGGCCACGAACATTGCCAATGGCATCAAGCATGCCTTCCGCGAGTTCGCCTGTTCGGAGATTATCATGGGTATGCACGTGCATACAGACATCAACCCACGATTCTGGGGTGAGTTCATCCAGAGTTTGTACAACGGTCTGAATCGACAGATCATCCTCACCCGTTTTGTGCAACCCATGAACACACTACGCCGTATTCAGGTGGCCGTACCCTCACGGGCAGAATTCGAGCCCGGCTTCCACCGTTGGTTGGAGCGTCTGAGCCGTCTGGCTGGACAACTCGACTGTCGTATCCAGTTCCATGGCCGTCAAGAGTCACTGGCACTGATTGCTGAATATATCAACAACCGCCATCCGAACGTGAGAGCAGAATACACACAGATGACCCATTGGAACGAGCTGCCTAAGTTGGCAGCAGGTATCTCAGAGGATCATCTCTTCGTGGTGGTGACTGCCCGTAAAGGCACCATCTCATACAAGAACGCATTGGAGCGACTGCCTGATGAACTGCAGAAACACTTCTCAGGTAAGAATCTGATGATCATCTTCCCCGACCAGTTCGGCGACCAGAAGGAAGACCGCATGAGCTTTACCGAGGCTCAGCACCATGAGGAGAACAGTATCTACGACAGCATCTCTCGCTGGCTCCATGAAAAGAATGAAAAAGCAAAGCAATTATGATAGACATTAAGAATATTACTAAGAGCTTCGGCTCATTGAAGGTACTGAAAGGCATCGACCTGCATGTTGACAAAGGTGAGGTTGTGAGTATCGTTGGTCCCAGCGGTGCCGGTAAGACCACCCTCTTGCAAATCATTGGTACTTTGGACCGTCCAGATACAGGTTCGATACAGATGAATTACGTCGATGTGACACGCCTCAGTCAGAAACAGCTTTCCGACTTCCGTAATCGAAATATCGGATTTGTATTCCAATTTCACCAGTTACTTCCTGAGTTTACAGCCATCGAGAACATCATGATTCCTGCCTATATCGCAGGGCTTTCCAACAAACAGGCCCGACAGCGGGCAGAAGAACTGTTGGCATTCATGAAACTCTCTGACCGTGCCTCTCACAAACCCAACGAACTCTCAGGTGGCGAAAAACAACGTATCGCTGTGGCACGTGCATTAGTAAACCATCCTGCCGTAATCCTGGCAGATGAACCCTCAGGCTCACTCGACACGAAGAATAAGGAAGAACTGCATCAACTCTTCTTCGATCTGCGCGACCAGTTCGGGCAGACTTTTGTAATCGTGACCCACGATGAAGGACTGGCCGCCATCACTGACCGCACCATTCATCTGCGCGACGGACTGATTGAAACCCCAATAATACCTCAGGAGACATGCTTAGACTCGGAGATTACAATACCCTCAGAATAGTTAAGACCGTTGATTTCGGACTGTATCTTGACGGTGGAGAGGGAGGTGAGATCCTCCTTCCCCAGCGTTACGTAACCAAAGACATGCATATCGGCGATGAGATTGAGGTGTTTCTCTATCTGGATCAGGAGGAGCGCCCAGTAGCCACCACCGAACGTCCATACGCCAAGGTGGGCGAGTTTGCCTATCTTGAAGTAGCCTGGGTCAACCAATTCGGTGCCTTCCTGAAATGGGGACTGATGAAAGATCTCTTCTGTCCTTTCCGTGAACAGAAAAAACGGATGGAACAAGGACACAGTTACATTGTATATATTAAGGTGGATGAAGACAGCTACCGACTGATGGCAACAGCCAAGGTGGATAAGTATCTTACAACCCCAGAAACCCTTACCCACGGTATGCCTGTCGATGTGCTCGTGTGGCAGAAGACTGACCTTGGCTTCAAGGCGATTGTCGATAACAAGTATCAGGGACAGATCTACGAGAACCAAATCTTCCGTCCTCTCCATAGCGGTGACCGTCTGACGGGTTATATAGACCATGTGCGCCAAGACGGGAAGATCGACCTGACACTACAACCCACAGGTCGTCAGCATACCCTCGACTTTGCAGAAGTGCTGTTGCGTTATCTCTACGAAAACGACGGTTTCTGCAACCTCGGCGATAAGTCTCCCGCAGAACTGATCTACGACCGGTTCCAGGTTTCCAAGAAAGCTTTTAAGAAAGCTATCGGCGATCTGTATAAACGCCGACTCATAATCATCGAAGAAGAAGGCATCAGATTAGTAAAATAAAAAACCTCGCCAGTTGGCGAGGCTTTTTATTTAGAACTCTGCTGATTTCGGAGTACGTGGGAACGGGATGACGTCACGGATGTTCTGCATACCAGTCACGAACAGGATCAAACGCTCAAAACCGAGTCCGAAACCTGCGTGCGGACAGGTTCCCCAACGACGGGTATCAATATACCACCACAGATGGGTCTTGTCCATCTCACGGCGCTCAATCTCACCCATCAGTTTATCGTAGCTCTCCTCACGGACAGAACCACCAATGATCTCACCGATTTGCGGGAACAGCACGTCGGTGCCCTGCATGGTAGGACCAGGTGCCACAGCACCCTTGTAGCCTACACTACCCTCACCCTGCTGTTCGTTCTGCTTCATATAGAACGACTTGAAGGCACGCGGATAGTCGGTCATGATAATTGGCTTCTTGAAGTGCTCCTCCACGAGATAGCGCTCATGTTCAGAAGCGAGGTCGTCGCCCCAGTTGCAGGGGAACTCAAACTTCTTACCGTTCTTGATAGCCTCCTGCAGGATATTGATACCCTCCGTATAAGGCAGACGGACGAAAGTCTCCTTCAGCACGCCTTCCAGGCGCTCGATCAAGGTCTTGTCGATCATCTTGTTCAGGAACTCGAGATCGTCCTTACAATGATCAAGTGCCCACTTTACGCAGTACTTGATAAAGTCCTCTTCGAGATCCATCAGCTCTTCCTGATCGAGGAAAGCCACCTCAGGTTCCACCATCCAGAACTCAGCCAGGTGGCGGGGAGTATTACTGTTCTCAGCACGGAAGGTAGGACCGAAGGTATAGATAGCACCCAGTGCGGTTGCACCGAGTTCACCCTCCAGCTGTCCGGATACCGTCAGTGATGTCTGCTCACCGAAGAAATCATCGTCATAGATGATCTTACCCTGCTCGTCCTTTTTCAGGTCGTAGAGGTTCTTCGTGGTTACCTGGAACATGTTTCCTGCACCCTCACAGTCTGAAGCCGTAATCAGCGGTGTATGGAAATAATAGAAACCATGCTCATGGAAATAAGTATGGATAGCCATCGCCATATTATGACGGATACGCATTACTGCACCAAAGGTATTGGTACGCAGACGCATGTGCGCGTTCTTACGCATAGCCTCGAAACTCTGGCCCTTCTTTTGCATGGGGTAGTCGTTGCCGCACAAGCCGTAAACCTCAAGCTGTGTAGCCTGAATTTCAGACGACTGACCTGCGCCCTGACTCTCAACCAATGTACCAACGGCACAAATACAGGCACCTGTAGTAATATCTTTAAGCAACTGCTCGTCGAACTTGGTTGGGTCGACTACTATCTGTACGTTCTTGATGGTCGATCCATCGTTGAGGGCGATAAAGTCTACGGCCTTAGAGCTGCGGTGCGTACGCACCCAACCCTTCACGCAGATATCTTTACCATATTCTGTGCTCTTCAGCACATCAATAATCTTAGTACGTTTCACTTCTCTCAATTCTAAATTCTAAAATCTTTATTACTCATAAGCACCCATGCGCAGGCGGTCAACCTCCTCCTCTGTGAGATATCGCCAGTCACCACGCTTCAGGTTCTTTTTGGTCAGACCGGCAAACTGTACACGGTCGAGCTTCTGTACATGATAACCGAGACTCTCGAAGATACGGCGAACGATACGGTTCTTACCACTGTGGATCTCGATGCCTACCTGTTTCTTGTCGGTGGGGTGAGCATACTGCACATCGTCAGCCTTGATCTCACCATCCTCCAGCTGGATGCCCTCGGCAATCTGCTGCAGGTCGTGAGCGGTAACGTTCTTATCAAGATATACATGATATATCTTCTTTTTCAGATATTTCGGATGAGTCAGCTTTGAAGCCAGGTCACCGTCGTTTGTCAAGAGAAGCACACCTGTGGTGTTACGATCCAGGCGACCAACGGGATAAATACGCTCCGGACAAGCATTCTTCACCAGATCCATCACCGTCTTACGCTGCTGAGGATCATCACTGGTAGTCACATAATCCTTCGGTTTGTTCAGCAGGACATACACCTTCTTCTCAATCTTCACAGGCTGATCGTGGAACTTCACCTCGTCAGTACGCAGAATCTTTGTACCCAATTCCGTGACTACCTCACCATTCACGGTAACTACACCTGCCTGGATAAACTCATCAGCCTCACGACGGCTGCAAATACCGGCATTGGCCAAGAACTTATTCAGACGAAGCGGCTCGTTAGGATCGTAGTTGATCTCCTTATACTCGATCCGTTTCTTCATGCTGTACTTTGCATTTGGATCATAATCGGCAGTATGCTGACGCTGGCCCTTTTTATAAGATGCTGCTCCGTAAGGCTTACCATAGCCGCCCTGTTGGGGACGCTGATTGTAACCACCCTGACGCTGAGGACCATAACCACCCTGCTGAGGACGCTGGTTATAACCGCCCTGACGCTGCTGACCATAGCCACCCTGCTGAGGACGCTGGCTATAACCACCCTGACGCTGCTGTCCATAACCACCCTGCTGAGGACGCTGGCCGTAACTGCCTTGACGCTGCTGACCATAGCCACCCTGCTGAGGACGCTGGCTATAACCGCCCTGACGCTGCTGACCATAGCCTCCCTCATAGTTATTACGGGGACGATAGCCACCACGCTGGGTGGGATTGCTCTGCAAACCTGCACCGAAGCCCTCGGGACGGAAACCGCCCTCATCGTCATGCTGACGATAGTTAGGACGCTCGAAGCTGGGGCGCGGAGCCGTATGAATACGCGGACGCGGAGAGCGTCCCTGTCTTACTTCTCTCTGAAAACCATCTTGCTGTGTTGGTTCTTCGTGTTTCTTTTCGTTGTTCTCAAAATCCATAGTTGGTCCTTTTTTAATTGTTCTTACTCTTAAATCTTTTACTCTTAAATTTTGATTGGTTGAATTAGATACCTGTATAAGTAGCAGGGGTAATAGCACGCAGTTCTTCCTTCACGGTCTCACTCACCTCGAGCGTCTCGATGAAGTCGCGGATCTTCTCCCCAGTCAATTTTTCATTGGTACGTGTCAGCGCTTTCAGGGTCTCATAAGGATTTGGATAAGCCTCACGGCGCAGGATGGTCTGGATGGCCTCAGCTACCACAGCCCAAGTATTGTCGAGATCCTCCTGCAATTTCTCCTCGTTGAGGATCAACTTACGCAGGCCCTTCAGCGTACTCTGGAAGGCAATGAGTGCATGACCCATAGGCACACCTACATTACGGAGCACCGTAGAGTCGGTCAGATCACGCTGCAGACGACTCACTGGTAACTTTGCTGCCAGGAACTGCAGAATGGCATTGGCAATTCCGAGGTTACCCTCCGAGTTCTCATAGTCGATAGGGTTCACCTTATGAGGCATCGCACTGGAGCCCACCTCTCCTGCCTTGATCTTCTGCTTGAAGTAATCCATCGAGATATACATCCAGAAGTCGCGATCGAGGTCAATGATGATCGTATTGATACGGCGCATCGCATCGAAGATAGCGCCCAGCCAGTCATAGTTGGAGATTTGGGTAGTGAACTGTTCACGCTCCAGGCCGAGTTTCTCGCTCACGAAACTGTTGCCGAACTCACGCCAGTCATATTGGGGATAAGCCACATGATGCGCGTTGAAGTTACCCGTGGCACCACCGAACTTAGCGGTCACCGGTGTCTCCTTTAGGGCACGCAGCTGCTCTTCCAGACGATACACATACACCATCACCTCCTTACCCAGACGGGTGGGCGATGCAGGCTGTCCGTGGGTCTTGGCCAGCATCGGGATGTTCTTCCACTGCTCGGCATAGTCGTTCAACTGTTCAATCAACTCCTCCAGAAGCGGGTAATACACCTGCTCCAGCGCCTCCTTGATAGAAAGGGGCACACTGGTGTTGTTGATATCCTGCGAAGTGAGTCCGAAATGGATGAATTCCTTGTATGACTCAAAACCACCCATCGCATCAAGCTTCTCCTTGATGAAGTACTCCACTGCCTTCACATCGTGGTTGGTCACCTTCTCGATGTCCTTCACCCGCTGGGCATCAGCAGGTGTAAACTGACGATAGATGTTACGAAGCTGGTCGAACAATGCATGATCGACATTCTGTAATTGCGGCAAAGGCAATTCACAAAGGGTGATGAAATACTCGATTTCTACACGTACGCGATACCTGACAAGGGCATACTCAGAGAAATACGCGGCCAAGGGTTCGGTTTTACCTCTATAACGACCATCAATAGGCGAGATGGCGGTCAATTCACTTATATTCATTGCTTTCTTTTAGATATCCTGCTCAAAATTC
>Ga0310696_10007256_pt1 | contig 13049 bp, 9 predicted proteins | sample AusTroGonzalo_MG_4_FD_203885 | JGI IMG/M metagenome (GOLD analysis project Ga0310696, IMG submission 203885) | Bovine rumen microbial communities from tropical cattle in Woodstock, Queensland, Australia - Gonzalo_02 (v2) (version 2) | ecosystem: Host-associated > Mammals > Digestive system >... | reverse complement strand
GCATGTGTCATAGCATATTCGAGATCCTGTCCTGCACTAATCTCGTAAACGGAAAGATTCGAGTACGGCTCGGCATTTTCAACTGCTGCGTCGGGTTTCCTGTCTGAAAGCGCATTTTTTCCGCAAAACACCACGACAGGAAGCCGCGTTTTTTTGAGTATTCCACCAATCGTCTTACCCATAAGGCTTTGCGCATCAAAGCGGCCTTCACCAGTTATAACAAAGTCGGCGTTTCCGGCTGCCGCCTCAAAGCCATATAAATCAAGAATTGTGTCAATTCCGCTTCGCAAAGAGCCATGCATACATGCAACGCATGCAAAACCAAGCCCTCCGGCAGCACCTGCTCCCGGAAACTCCGAAAAATCTTGCACAGAGACCCCGTTTTTTGCGTTGCAAGCCGCCACGATGTCCGCAAAATGGCGGCAGCCGGAATCAAGAAGCGCGACCATTGCAGGATCTGCACCTTTTTGTGGCGCATAAACAGCCGAGCAGCCATTTTCGCCACAAAGCGGATTGTTCACGTCACACATCGCGACAATCTCAATGCCGGAAAGCCGCTCGTTTAATGCGGAAAAATCACACGAAGCAACTTTGCAAAGGGTGCCGCCCGCGGGCACGAACGCCCCACCATCAGTTTCGCGGAAAACCGCACCAAGAGCCGCCATCATACCTGCACCGCAGTCGTTCGTGCTGCTTCCGCCGAGCGTAAGAATCAGTTTTTTTGCACCACGACAGAGCGCATACGCAATCATTTCGCCAACCCCATAAGTTGTTGTCAGCAAAGGATTCTTACGCTCGCCCACGGACGGCAACCCCATCGCCTCGGCTGTTTCTATAACCGCGGTTTTGCCGTCATCAACAAAACCTACGCGAACATTCCGCTTTTCGCCAATGAATGCGCCTGTAACATCAACGCTTTCAGTATATCCACCGACAACAGATAATATACAGTCCATAGTGCCTTCACCGCCATCAGCTATCGGCATTTTCACAATTTCCGCGTCAGACAAGCATTTACGAATTCCGCGTTCCGCAGCGTCGCAAAACTCTTTCGCGCTCATGCTTCCTTTGAATGAATCTGGTGCAATTACAATACGCATGAACTAAGTATATCAATGCGGCGGGCAAGACGCAAACAATTTCGCGCGAAGGATTGTAGGGGTGCGCGAGTTTTCGAGCGCAAACACGCGACAGCGTGGTCGTAGGCGAATGCCGGAGCCCCGAAAAGCCTGACCGGTGCGGGCTAGGGCTTCCATTATAAACAATTCTGGCTAAATCGCCTCCCAGTTGCGTAGCGTGTTTCAAAGCCGCACAATAATGCGCTACACGCTGTTTGTGTTATGGAAACTATCAAACATGCCGCTCCCGCGGCACTCCACAAACAGAGTGTCTTTGCCCCACGCTTCGCGCCTTCGCGGCGATTTACTTCAAAAGCCATACAGCGGAAGCCCTAGCCGCACCGGGCGCGCCCTGTTCCTTATGTTTGTTATTTGCGCTTTTACGTGTTAAAATATTAAACGTAGGATAAAACGTTTTAAGGAACAAAAATGAAAGTATCATCATTCATGCATTTTCTTGGATTCGGCATAAAGACCGTCCTTTTCCGCAAAAAAGACCCGATTTTGGGAACCGTCATCGTAACGGACAAATGCAACTTGAAGTGCAAACACTGCTCCGTAAACAACATAACGGCTGTTGTCCATCCATACGCCCAGATAAGGGCAGAGATGCAGCAGCTTTTCGACATGGGCATCCGCATCCTGTTTTTCTGCGGCGGCGAAACATTCCTTTGGAAAGACGGCGACAAAACGATAAAAGACCTTGTTATCGAGGCGAAAAAAATGGGCTTTTTGATTGTGAATGTCGTTACTAACGGAACGTTCCCGATTGATCTTCCGGAAGCCGATTTGATTCTTCTGAGCCTTGACGGAGACAGGGAACGCCACAACGCAATCCGCGGCGACACATACGACACGATTATGGAGAACATCAAAAACGCCACAGCCGACAACATCTGTTTTTACATGGCGATAAACCAGATAAACAAAAACGCTATAAGGGATGTCTGCCTTACTGCACGGGACACTAAAAACGTCCGCGCCGTTTCATTCAATTTCCACACACCCTACCCGGACACACGGGAGCTTGCGCTTTCAAAAGAAGAAAAGAAACAGTGCTGCGATGTCATCAAACAAATGATGAAAGAGAACGTGCCTGTATTCAACCTGAAAAGCGCGTTTCCGTATTTGATAGAAAACAAATTCCCGACACCGTGCCACCAGTGCGTAGTCATTGAGAACGGCAAGGTTTCTGTTTGCGGACGCTGCATCGACGTGCCGGGACTTTGCGATGAATGCGGCTATTTCTTTGTCGCCGAGTATACTCTTCTGTTCAGAGGCAACCTTAAAGTTGTCTCCGAGATGTTCAGGACGTATCTTAAATATATATAGGAGCGAAAAATGAGCATCATTACAGATTTAACAAGAATGTGGCTTACACGGAATACAAAACCGTTTACGTTTCACAATGAATACGATGAGAAACTGCCTTTCGCAAACTGCGAGAACCTTGGGCTTTACGTGCATATTCCGTTCTGCAAGAGTATCTGCAATTTCTGCCCATATTGTAAAGTAAATTACGATAAAGAAATATGCGACCGCTACATTGATGCTTTGCTCCGCGAAATTCATTTTGTGGGCAGCCAGCATTCCGGAAAAAAGACGGTCACAAGCCTTTACTTTGGAGGCGGCACACCAGCCCTTGCCGCAGACAGGCTCGGCGAGATAATAAGCGCTATAAAAGAGCATTTTGAAATTACGGAAGGAATCGGTCTGGAGCTTCACCCGGACAACGTAGAGGTTCCGACATTGCAGACGATTAAAGCAGCGGGCGTAACGAAAATTAGCATCGGAATCCAGTCGTTCCAGGAAAAGTACCAGAGCATTCTGGGAAGAGCCGGTATCGACAAAAAAGCGATGCAGAACGCGCTTTCACAAGTGCCGTTCGAAACTGTCTCAATGGATTTTATTTTCGCGCTGCCTGAGCAGACTTTCGACGACCTAAAAGCTGATATTGACGAGGCTTTTGTAATTGGCGCGAACCATGTGGCAATTTATCCGTTCATAGATTTTACATTTACAAAAAGCCCGATAAAAGCGATGCCAAAGAGACAGAAACGCGCGCTCCTTGACCGTATTACGTTATATTGCAAGGAAAAAGGTCTTGCACGCGACTCTATCTGGACATTCTCCAGCCAAAAAGACGCGCGGTATTCTTCTATGACGCGCGACAACTTCCTGGGCTTCGGCTGCTCCGCGACGACGCTTCTTAAAGATCAGTTCAAAATCAACACATTCTCAGTTGACGCTTACTGCAAACGGATAGATGAACAGACTCTACCGACTTCGCTCACAATCCGTTTTACTCTGCGGCAGCGCATGGTTTACTACCTTTTTTGGACGGCTTACAGCACAAAAGTCGATTCGAAAGCGTTTGAGAAGTTTTTCGGGATTCCGCTGAAAAAGATGTATGGTTTTGAAATTAAAATCGCAAAGCTCCTCGGCTTCATTGAGGACAACAACGGAGTTTACAGCCTTACGATGAAAGGCGCGTTTTATTTCCACTACTACGAGAACTTTTACACGCTCGCATACATCGACAAGATGTGGGGCATAATGAGGGGCGAAGCGTTCCCATCTAAGATTGAGCTGTAACGCGCTTGGTGCGGAGCCAAAGTCGAGTTTCCCGCACGAATCTGTCCTATAACGCGACTGACTCAGAATGCGATTGGAGCGTAATTTCGCGGATTATTTTTTGCCATTTCCACATTTCAATGATAGAATACTATTTAGTGCGTTCCGCTGATGAGATCCATTCGTGCAATTCACCGATGTATCATCGCGGAGGTGCTTCGACGCTTGTTCATTGTGGTGCGCCGTATCTAAAACACAAACTTGGAGAAATTATGAAACAAAAATCTTCTCTCATTACATTTATCTGTCTTACAGTGGCGATATTCGCCTGTATGATTATTGCAAACGGCATCCAAACATCTTGGGGAGCCGTGAGCGTCGAAGCTGTCAGCTACAATTTCACCGACAGCAGCGGAAAAACGCAGACACTCACCGGAAAATTGTACAAACCTGTAACTGCTACGGCAGCGAATCCCGCACCAGCAGTACTCATGCTTCACGGATATCAGAACGACAAAGAGACAAACGACGCATATTCCATTGAGCTTTCACGCCGCGGAATTGTCGTACTCTCGCTTGACGAGTACGGTCACGGCTGGACGACAGCAGGACTTACCGAGCGCGGCTGGACAAATCATAAAGTCTCCGTGAACTACGGCGAGGACAGCGAGGCGGACGGCACATACAAAACGATTGGCAGCGGAGGGGCAAACCGCTACAAGATAATGATGAACTTCTCGAACCTCTCGTTTTTCAAGGACAAATACAGCAAAGGCTCGGACGGCAGCGTGCTTTACGACAGCTCAATGGGCGGAACAAAAGGATTCGAGGCTCTTTCCGCATACGATTTCGTTGACAGCGCGAATATAGGTATTTCCGGTCATTCGATGGGCACTTGGGCAAGCTGGTCAACGGCTGCGGTCTGCCCTGCAAAAGCCGTCGTGCTTCAGTGCGGAGAGCTTTTCTCCAAAGACGCATATGACGCTGACAAAATCCACTTCAACAACGTGCTTTTGCTTCAGGCAAAATACGACGAGTTCAACTACTTCCGCGACTACGAAAACACCGTAACTGACGAGCTTATGGCTTCTGACCTTCGAAAAGGTTTCCTGGGCTACACGGGCACAGAAAAAGCAGCGGAATGGAACAAAACATACGGCTCGTTCGCCGACGGTTCCGCCCGCCGCATAGAGCTTATAAACACGAACCATCGTCTTACCACGCACGACCATCACGCGCTGACGGCGGCGCTCGACTGGTTCTCACAGGCACTTGGCACAAAATACACAATCGCTTCGAACGACCACGTTTACGGCATAAAGGAGTGGCTTGTTTTCGCGGCGTTCCTGCTCGCAGTTTTCGCGATGCTTCCGCTTATGAACTTGCTTCTTGCAATTCCATACTTCAACAAGTCGGTTCAGGCGTTGCCGTCTGAGCAGTGTAAAATCAAAACAAACAAACAGTGGCTTAAAGGCGCGATTATCACAATGGCAATTTCTGCAGTGACATATCCGTTTATGACACAGCTCGGTCACGGACTTCTTCCGGTTCCAGAAAGCATTTTCCGCATGACCATCGGTAACGGGTTCCTTTCGTGGTACTTGTTACTTATCATCATAATGATAATAACGACGATGATTCCGTGGAAAAAGTCACGCAAATTGGTAGCTGACGGCGCAAAGACGGCAAAAACAGAAGGCGCAATCCCGACATCCGCGCAAAACGCCGATCAAGTCGCCCCAACCCCGCTCAACTGGTACGACATCGGTCTTGCGCCAGCTGACAAAACTGGAAAAATCGGCTGGGGTCTTTTTGGCAAAAGCGCGCTTCTCTCACTCATCCTGCTTGGCTTCGTTTATATTCTCGTAACGATTTTCACATACTGCTTCCAGCTCGACTTCCGCATGATATGGCCGTTCCTCAAACCGTTCACATGGGAGCGTTTCGGTCAGTTCTGCGTGTATTTCCCGGTTTTCTTCGTGTTCTTCCTTTTGAACAACTCAAAGATTTTCGCCCAGATGCGCACAAAATACACGCTTCAGACGGGCGCAAAGGGATATTGGCAGACATTCTGGCGCAACGCAGTCTGCATGGCGGGCGGCATATTCTTCATCATTCTGCTGGAATACATTCCGTTCTTCGCAGGCCTTGGACCCGGCGCGGATCTTCTTTTCAGCCCGACGTTCGGCGGCCCTTTCATGTCGCTTCTCATCGTGTTTTTCCCGCAGATTCTTGTGTTCAGCCTTATCGGAACGTATATGTACCGTAAGACAGGCTCAGTTTATACGGGCGCGTTCGTAATCTCCGCACTTGCCTGCTGGATTGTAACTGGAGGTAGCGCTATACTTTAGCCGATTTTTTAGAGGGGGATATGGGCACATTCGGGCTGACTAACCATCAGCCCGCACCGGACTGCTTCAAGCAAAAAAAACAGCCGGGCTACATCTGGGATGCACCGGCTGATTTGCTTCTTCCAACAAAAAACTAGTATTCTTTTTTGTCTGTCTTTCGTCTTTTATTCAGAAGTTTGCGTTCCAAAGTTGTTTTCTTCTGGTGGTTAATTGCAGAAGGCTTTACGAAATATTCGCGTTTCTTGTACTCGCGGATGATGCCTTCTTTCTCAACCATACGCTTAAAGCGTTTGATTGCTTTTTCAAGGTTCTCTGAGTCATCAACCAAGATTCTTGCCATAATGTGTCACCTCCTTCTGTCGGTGGTACCGAAAACAACGCTCTATTTATAGCATAAAAACAAATTACGTATCAAGTGGGCTTTAGCAGATTATCGGGGCAAATGCATTATAAATATTTTCACTTTAAAAAGTTGCTCCAATGTCGCGTATCGTGTTTCAAAGCCGCGCAATATTGCGCTACACGCTGTTTGTGTTATGGAAACTATTAAAAATGCCGCCCGCGCGGACTCACAATCCGCTCCCGCTCGAAACTGCGCACTTTGCGTTTGTTACGAATGCGCGCCAATTTATCCCAAAAATGTTACAATTCGTTTGTCTCGTACAAATTCTTGTAACAGTAGATAAATTCCATCATATACTGCTGAACGTCGTGGAACCATTTTTTTTGGAAATCAACGGCTGCTTTTCCCAAATAGCGGTAGTGCCAGCATTCCCAGCGATAGCCGGTCACAGGCTCGTATCCTTCGGGGAACGAAAGACTGAAACCATATTCTGCCGCATGTGCCGTAAGCCATTTTCCGGGCTTCGTCTCCGCATAGCTGTCCTCGATCGAGCCAAAGTCAATGGCCGTTCCCAAATGATGCTGGCTTGTTCCAGGTGGTGCAGATTCCCTGTCCGCAGCCTCTTTACCCATCTGCTTAACATTACGCTCATAAAGCATTTTCTGATAATCGTAAGTACGATACGCCGAGCTTACAAGAAGAGAAAGGCCGTCAGCTCTGGCAGCATCCGCCATTACCCGAAGAGCAGCCTCAACAGGCTCGCGTATCTTCATGCCTGTCTTGTTTATGGGGTACGAGTCATTTTTCACGAGAGTTATAAGATCTTCCGGCTCATAATCTTCGGGAACCGTATGTGTCCGGTCTATAAGGAACAGGTAGTTTTCCGTGTCAGCGGCAATCACAGCTTCAAGCTCATGATAAAAATCCATCTTATGCGTATCTATGTTTGCCGTAACAGCGGTGATTTCATCCGCATACTCCGCAGGGTGCGCAATCGCTGTGAACGCATTTACCGCATCAACAATTTTCTGTTCTTCTGGCGTCAAACCCGGCTCCTCTTCTTCTGTTTTCTTTTTTGAGCACGAGCATGTGCAGACACAAAAAAACAACAGCATGAACGCAACGACAAAACGAGCAAAACCACCTTTCATAAATTAAACGACCTCTGTAACGGAATGAATTATGTTGAATGTGTCCGTAAAGCCTGTTGAATCAAGGGCTTCGTGGGCAGCAGCAGACGGACGCATAAGATACAGCGTAAAGCCCGACTCTTCGCCGTCGTTGAACGCTCCCATAAGAACGCCAAGACCGGACGAATCAATGCCGGTTACTTCGCTCAAATCAAGAACGACGTTAATCTGCTGTAAGTATGTGTACACCTTTGTACGGAATTCAGCGAATGTATAAGAGTTTATTACACCGCTTACTTCCAATAATATGTAGTTCGCGCCTTTTTTTTCCTCAATAATCAATGCATCCATATTAACACCGCCTATTTCCTATTTGTCCAAATACTTGATCGCGACGATAGAGACATCATCCTCAAGCTCTTTCGACGTGAAATCAGAAAGCTCCTGGCAAAGGAACTGCCCCATCTTGTCTGACGGGAACGTAAGGTTATCCATGATTGAACGCTGAACGCGGTCTTTACCGAATTTCTCACCACGTATTGATTTTCCTTCAAGAAGTCCATCCGTACAGGTAAGGATTATATCACCCGGATTCAGCTTAACTTTACGAACTTTAACAAGATTCGCGACATTCTTAACAAATCCAAGAACGCGGCCCTCACCCTGAACCTCGATAACGTTGTTGTATGCCTTTGTGTACATGAACATCGCAGGGATACCGCAGTTTATGTAATACAGCGTATTGTCGGAGAAGTCGATAAGCATGAACAAACCCGCAAGGAACGTACCTTTTGGCAAATTGTCGCGTATAAACACGTTTACTTTCTGAATCAGCTGCTTGAAGTCGTGCGTCTCCGCAAGGAAGGTGCGGACGACCGACTTAAGGATGACAGATGACATACTCGCATTAATACCTTTTCCGCTTATGTCTCCAAGAATCACCATATGGCGCTCATCAGTAAGCCGGATGAAGTCAACATACTCGCCGCCAAGGTTGTGCGCAGCCACTGAAACATAACCGACATCCGCCTTGGGGTTCTTTATGAAGTCCATGTTCTCCTGAATTGACTGGATAATCTGACCGGACATCTGGATTTCTCGGTTGACGGTACCAACAACGGACTCGTTCGCAATGTTCTTTATGTAGTAACCGATAACGAAAAAATATGAATACAAGTTCGTGAATACGGAATAGTCGTAGTCCGTGTAGGCGTTTCCAAGGCGTTTCTCACCAAGAACGATGGCGGCGAAGATATGTCGTCCTTCGTTCAATATGATAAGAACCTCGCTCTGCGTTTCATAGAAGAAATCCGAAAGCTCTTTTTTCGCCGCAGCAAGAGCATGCTTCGTATCGATGTGGCTCTTGAAAATTACAGTGATTTTAGAGTTCAGAGCAGTATCGAAAAGCGGATTGGAAAGAGGAATGCTTATTTTCTTTCCACGCGAACTGTACATTGTATCCAGAGTGTTCTCGTTCGACTCGATAAGCAGGTCAAGGTGCGATGTATGAACGTTGTCGGAGAAAACTTTGTGCAGCTTCTCGTTAAGAACATCAGGGGACTCTGTGTAGTCGAGCTTTGAAAGCTCCTCCTCAAAGTGGATCGAGTAGTTCGCGTCACGCGTGTTCCTCCATTTCCTAATGTATTTGGTACCCTGATATCCCACAGTAAGAAGCAAACCGGTAAGCACACCGTACACAACCACGAACAGGAACACATTCGACAAGCGGAGCGGCTGAAGAACAGCGAACAGAACACCGGCAATGATACTGATTACAATGTAGTTGAATATGAAGTCCATCGTTGATGACGCAATTATGCGGATATCAACAAGTATGGTCATGGATACAATCTTGTAAACGAGGAACACAAGCGCAGCTATACCGAACGTATACAAAAGGCTGAACGCAGGAACCCATGCAATCGCGCTCTGACAAAGCAGAATGATCAGTACTATAGAAGCAGGAAGCGCTACGATAAGAAGCAGCATCTTTTGCTTGAAAAGCTTGTTTTTCTCTGCCTGAACTCTGAACAGAAGCGAAATCTCTGCAAAAGCAGGAACCACGAGCACATACAAAAGCAGGAAAAGATCCGCCCAAGAACAATCAAAGTACGGGAAAGCCTCGCTGATAATATTAATGCCCGACGTTACAGAAATTTCGACTTCCTGTGTTTTCCAGAACACCACGTACAGACCAGCAAGCATAAGCACTACTTTCAGGATTTTTGAAAACACCCCGTTACGGATTGTCGGAAACGAAACCAAATAAAAAGATATTGATATAGAAAACCAAGCTATAAGTCCAAGGAGTATTTTGCCTATAATCGAGATAAGCTGCTTGTTTCCGAGCATTGAAACAAGGATGTTCACAGCTGAGAAAAAAGATATTACGGCAAGAAGAAGAACGAAATTGATTATCGGCTTTACGCGCTGATCATCGTTTCTTACATCCTCGAATGACGAAAACCAAACAAGGACGACACTAAGTACAAAATTCAATATTAAATAAATCATCTCAGCCCTCTACCTTTACAGCGAGCATCGTAACGTCGTCGCGGAGTTTCTTGTTGCCGTTATAGGTCAACACCAAATCTGCAATATCGTTGATGATATGCCTTGCGGACTTGTACGCACTGTTCTTGATCGTGGACATATAAAGCTCTGTATCGCCAAGCTCCACACCATCATTATCCATAACCTCGGAAACACCGTCGGATGCCATAAGGATCAGGTCATCGCGGAAAAGCTTACGCTCCGCGACCGTTATGTCGTCAAGCTCGATAATACCGACAACCGAACAGTTCGATGTAAGTGGCTTTATCGTATAACCGTCCGGAGCCCTTGTAACGATGATAGGATCGGACATAGACGCATTTATGTAGCGTATCGTCATTTTCGCAGTATCAATGATACCTATGAAAAGAACGGTGTACTTATCCTGAAGGTGCATTCCCTTGATTGCGGTATCGACAGCCCTTACCACACCAGCAAGATCTTCTTTGTTCTCAATAATCTTTACGGTGTTCATAACCAAACCCATAACGAGGGCGGCGGCAAGACCTTTACCAGAAACGTCTCCGAGCATAACAAGCGTCTTGTTCTTATCCATCGGAAGAACTGTGTAGTAGTCACCGGATACGTTGACAAGAGGACGGAAATATGCCGCTATATCAAGGTGCGGAATCTCCGGCATCTGCTGAGGAAGGAAAGAACGCTGCGTCGCCGCGAGCTGCTCCCACTCTTGTGAAAGGGAAGCAATTTCACTAAGCTCACGGATTGTCTTAGAACGGTTTTCAAAGTGATTGAACTCATCAAGCAGACGAGTATAAACAGCTCGGTCAAAAAGATGCGTGTAACGGCAGAAAACATAAAGATGCTTGTCGCCACTAACAAGGAAAAAACCACGAGAATCGCGTAAGTTGGAAGTAACACCGAACTCGTTGTTCAGGAAATAAACGCCGTCTTTCCAGCCTTTCGAATAGTTTATCTCAAGCTTTTCGGTAGTTGTTTCCGCACTTGCTATGCGGTCAGGACTGTTGTAGATAACGTAGTTCGTGGAGCGATCTATGTAAAGGACGGAACAGTCAGCCTCATCCTCAAGAATTGCTTTTATCGCCTCTATAAAATCATCGACAGAGTAAGAGAAACGCAGTCTTTCAATAAAACGCGAAAGCAAATCGGTTTCATGTGTGTATAGAGCCTTGTACTCGATTTTTGAAATAGACAGTCTTAATACGCTCGACATTATTATCTGCATTGCCCCAAAAACAACCGCAGCAACAATGGCCGCGAAAAAGAACGATGTCTCAGGAACAAGGAAAACTGTCATCAGAATGAAGCACAGTCCCGCGACTGCATTGACCGTGCATAACAAAATTCTTCTTTGTGCTTTGAACATGTTTTTCCTCAAACTCTGTAATGGAGAGAATTATACTACAGTATCGGCAAAAAAGACAGAAAATTTTAGACAGAATTAATTGTTATTTATTGAATCAAGGCGTTCCTGTATTGTCGGATTCTTTTTAAACTCAATATAGAAATCGCCATCAGAATAGCCCGCAAGACCGCTTTTAACTCCAGCTATAAGCAAAGCTTCAAGAGTTTCTTTGTCGTACTCCTGCTCTTTGTAATATTCATAACCTTTTTCAAGAAGAGAAAGATTTACATCATCAATTCTAAAAAAGATTTTGCCGTCATACAAATCGTTCAAAATTGCTTTGTCTTTATTGACTGGAATTTCTTCCAACTGTTGTATTTGGCTTACATTATCTTTCTTAACCGAACAGGAGCTCAACAATACCAAAAGGAAAGCTAAAAATAGAATTACTTTTTTCATCTTAAACTCCTTATCGTTTACATAAATTAGAACCCGCCGAAACCGCCAAATCCGCTGCCCATGCCATTCATAAGCTTGTTCTGCATTCCTTTGTTGCGGCTCATCTTTTTCATTGCGAGTTTCGTCTTCTCGAACTGCTTGATAAGGCGGTTCACTTCCGCAACGGACGTTCCAGAGCCTTTGGCAATGCGCTTTCGGCGACTTGGCCCGATAATAAGGTGATTCGCGCGCTCTTTTTTCGTCATCGAAAGGATAATCGCTTCCTGGCTCTTCATACCGGAAGTGTCTATGTCCTGATCCTGAATCTGCCCGGCGAGTCCAGGAACCATTTCAAGAAGTGACTGAATCGGTCCCATCTTCTTTACGCGCTGAAGCTGCTCCAGCATGTCCTGAAGCGTGAACTCGTTGCTCGCCATCTTTTTCTGGAGCTTCTCGGCTTCCTCAATATCGATTGTCTCCTGCGCTTTCTCAACGAGAGAGACGATATCGCCCATACCAAGGATGCGGCTTGCGATTCGCTCCGGATGGAACTGCTCAAAGTCCTCGATTTTCTCACCAGTACCGATGTAAAGGATTGGCTTTCCTGTTATGGACTTCAACGAAAGAGCCGCACCACCACGCGCGTCTGAATCGAATTTCGTCAGGATAACGCCTGTAAGTCCAAGCGCTTCATCGAAAGACTTGGCAATCTCAACTGCGTTCTGACCGGTCATTGAGTCGGCGACAAGAACGAGCTCGTCCGGCTTAACCGCAGCCTTAATCTCCGCGATTTCTTTCATCATCGCGTCGTCTATCTGCATACGTCCGGCTGTATCGACGATAATCACATCATAGCCGTTCTTGCGCGCGTAATCGCGTGCGTTCTTTGCGATACGGACGGCATCTTTCGCAGTGCCGGGAAGCTTTACGTCTTCTTTGTAGACAGGTACGGAAGCGCGTTCTGCCATTACGCACAACTGGTCTATAGCAGCCGGGCGAACAAGGTCACAAGCTGCCAGCAACGGTTTTCTGCCGTCCTTTTTCAGTTTTGCGGCAAGCTTTACAGCCGAAGTCGTTTTACCGGAACCCTGTAATCCCAAGAAAAGGATAACGGACTGCGTATCGACGCCTTTAAGGTGAAGGTCGGTCTTTGTGTCGCCGAGCAGCGCGACAATCTTGTCGTGTACGATTTTTACGAACTGCTGTCCCGGATCAACG
>Ga0310696_10007254_pt1 | contig 13052 bp, 11 predicted proteins | sample AusTroGonzalo_MG_4_FD_203885 | JGI IMG/M metagenome (GOLD analysis project Ga0310696, IMG submission 203885) | Bovine rumen microbial communities from tropical cattle in Woodstock, Queensland, Australia - Gonzalo_02 (v2) (version 2) | ecosystem: Host-associated > Mammals > Digestive system >... | reverse complement strand
CTGCCAGACGGGTTCTTCGGGGTTGCCGAACCAAACCTGCCAACGGACGGTACATAATATTATACCGCCCGTCAGAAGGATAAACAGTACGATGAGTAAGATTTTTCTTTTGACACTCATTGTTACAGACAGCCCTTGGGGGCTGTTATGACCGGGTCTTTAGAATGGCAGGTCGTCAGTTTCTTCTGCGGCGACAGCATCGAAAGGCGCTGTGTTAGCCGGTGCGGGAGCAGACATAGGAGTTTGCGCGGGAGCGGCTGCGGGTGTTGCCATCGGTGCGGAAGCCACTTCTGCGGATGCAGGAGCGGGTTGTTGAGCGAGCATATTACCTTGCTGCACCCGCCAAGCGCGAATGGATGTGTACCAACGACCGTTGAACTCACGGCTTTCGATGTCGAACGAGACAGTTACAATGTCGTCCACGTTGCAAGGGTTGTTCTTGATGCGGTCCTCTCCGAAGATTTCGAAGCAGACCTTGCGGGGGTACTGCTCCTGCGTTTCGAGGACGTATGACTGCACCTTCCACGGATTGCCCGTCTTGCTGATGCCTTCCTGAAGGGGGAGTACCTGAATGATTTTACCTACGATATCCATATTGAGTAAATGTTGGTTAAGTAAATGTTGGTTAGTAAATGTTAGTGAGTGAATGTTGGTTAGTGAATGTTGATGAGTGAATGTTAGTTAGGTTGTTGTTGGCGGGTGAATGTTTACGCGTTGATGGCGGCCACTCCCGGAAGTGTCTTTCCTTCTATGGCTTCGAGGAGGGCACCACCGCCTGTAGATATATAGCTAACCTGGTCAGCGAGATGCAGTTTGTTGATACAAGCGACGCTGTCTCCTCCTCCGATAAGGCTGTAAGCCCCGGCCGCAGTCGCTTTGGCAATCGAATGAGCAATGGCTTCCGAGCCTTTGGCAAACTTATCCATTTCAAACACACCTGCGGGACCGTTCCAAAGGATTGTCTTGGCAGACTCAATGTATTTGGCAAAGAGCATGCTGCTATCGGGACCTATGTCCATCCCCATCCAATTGTCAGGTATGTCGTCAGAAGGACAAATCCGCGTGTCAGCGTCCTCTGCAAAGCGGTCAGCGACAACGGTATCAGTGGCAAGTATGAGTTGCACACCTTTCTGTTCCGCCTGTCGGAGTATATCAAGAGCAAGACCGAGTTGTTCGTCTTCGCAGATTGAAGTACCAATCTTGCCTCCCATGGCTTTGACGAAAGTGTAGGTCATACCGCCGCAGATAATGAGATTGTCAACCTTATTGAGCAAGTTGGTGATTATCCCTATCTTGGTGCTGACTTTGGAGCCTCCCATAATAGCGGTGAAAGGACGATGTATATTGTTGAGAACATTTTCGACGGCCTGCACCTCTTTTTCCATAAGCAGACCGAGCATTTTGTCATCAGCAGAGAAGAAATCCGCTATGACTGCTGTAGATGCGTGTTTGCGGTGAGCGGTGCCAAAGGCATCATTAACATAGCAATCGGCGTATGAAGCAAGCGTTTGTGCGAAGGCTTTTTGAGCGGTTTTCATAGCTTTCTTGGCCTCTTCGTAAGCGGGATCGGTTTTGTCGATGCCTACAGGTTTGCCTTCCTCTTCGGGGCAGAAGCGGAGGTTTTCGAGGAGCAGGACTTCGCCTGCTTCAAGCCGGGCGGCCTGTTGTGCTGCTTTGGCGCAGTCGGGTGCGAAAGCGACCTTTCTGCCGAGAGCTTGCTCAAGAGCAGGAACGATTTGTTTAAGACTCAGTTTGTCAGAGGGTTTGCCTTTGGGTTTGCCCATGTGGGACATCAGAATAAGCGCGCCTCCATCGTCAAGTATTTTCCGCAGTGTCGGGAGTGCGCCACGGATACGTGTATCATCGGTGATGTGTCCGTTGTCGTCAAGAGGGACATTAAAGTCAACTCTTACGATGGCTTTTTTGCCGTAAAAATTGTAGTTGCTGATAGTCATAGTTGTGATTGTTTGATAATAACGCGGCAAAGGTACAAGTATTTTACAGACAAAGCAACAATTCCCGTTTTTTTTGTATTTTTATCGCATAAGCATCCTTATGAAAAGTATGACACTTCTCACCAAAACGCATATAAAACCCACAGATTTGGTTGAAACTTTTATTTAAGAAGGTTTTGAAGTGCAAGGCGTGTCGCGTTGGCGACTTTGTCGTTGCAAGACGGGCTATCAGGGTTTTGCAACAGTTCGGCGCAGATGAATGAGCCACCGTGCTGCCGGCTGAACTGTTCAAGGAGTTGCTGCACATTAGCATAATTGGCTTTTTTGCCGGAGAAGTCACCGGCAGTGGACGAACCGCTGCGCAGCCCTTCGAGCATACACATGGCGCATACAGCGCCACAGACGTTACGCGTCCCTCCTATGCCACCGCCAAACGATGCTGAGAGGCGCAACGCTTGTTCCTGCGGAATGCCGTAAAGGTCGGCGCAAGCCGCAAAAACGGCCTGGGAGCAGTTGAAACCCTCCCGATGCAGCGAACGGGCTTGCTGTATGCGCTGGTCTATGTCCTGAGAAGTCAGCATAATGGTATCCTGTTGGAAATTATGTTTGATTATCCGATTAACTATGTGCCGACAAAAGTAATGATTAGTTTTGATTAGACAAAAGATGAAAAAAAGAACATTCATTATGACATTTCTTTTTTTTTGTGTAATTAACAGTTTGTTATTACTTTTGCCACGTTGTTAGAGTATGATATAAACCATACAGATATGGTGGCATTAGATATTTTTTTAGCGATAGTCGTTCTTGCATTGCCGGGACTGTTTTGCTGGTTAGTGGAGTGGCTGATACACAGGAAAGACACGGGTCATCACTACACGGCAGGCTGTTTCCCGTACTTGTTTGTGATTATTTGCTGTATCTCTTTTTTTGCAGGAAGGGGGATACTGCACAGACTGAACAAGATAGACACATTAGGCAGTGTGCGTGAGGTGCCGCTTGTGCAAGAGCCATGGAAGATGCGACTGATGAACTGGGATATGCACCACGCCGTATTAAATTTTGACGGCAGTTGCTATGTGGATAATGTAACCCACATAGAGGATATAAACGACAGTATTTTGCTGTTCCGTTGCACAGAAGAAGTCTGGGAAGAGACGGAGCCTGCGGCAGAGGAGGATTCGACGGAGAGCGAAGCGGTAACGGAAACAAATACCCGGATCGGAGGTATCATTGCAGGGCGGGGACAGATAATATACGATGACAGTATAACGGCACTTTCATCCGGTAAGATGACGGATGTGGAGCATTATTATGACGAGCGTTATCATATGCTTACTTCTGACTGGTTAGGGCTGATATTGATTATCGGTATGGTGATGGGCATAATGTCGTGCATCTTATTGTACTGGCTTGCAAACGGCAAGAAGAAGAGTGTGGAATAGCATGAGAAAGATGCTGATAATAATGATGTTGTCGGTATGTGCTGCCGGACAAGGCATATGCGGAGAGCCGATGGGTGCGGCGGAACCTGAAAGAGGCCAATCCGCACACTATTGGGATGGCCGGCGGAATGAGATAAGAATCGGCTGGGCGGACTTTTTCTTTGAGAGTGCGATGCAGTATGAGTTCACCAAAATAGGCAAAACGAATGCCCGGACAGACTATCTGACAGGTCATTTTTTTGGTGAGTATCAGTATCATTGGCTCAATTGGTTGTCATCGGGTATGCAGGTGGACTTTTTTCAGGCGGGATGGCACGACCGAAGGGAATTAGCCACGGATGCGAAGGCGGCAGGACATAACTACTACAACTTGTCGTTGTTGCCAACTGTCAGATTCACGTGGTTCAGGTCGGAGTATGTGGATTTGTATTCATCGGTAATGGCCGGTTTATGTGTGAACAGCGGTACGGAGCGGGATGAGATGACAGGTGAGAGGACGTTGTGCTATCCTGCATTCGGTCTGACGATGGCGGGTTGTGAAGTGGGCAAGAACGGCTGGTACGGGTCGGTAGAATGGGGAGGCTTGAATGCGCTGAGGGATATTTATACGATAGTGATGGCTTCGTCAAGGATAGTGTCGGTGAGCGTAGGGTACAAGTTTGACACAAAGAAAAACAACCACGTGATTTCCAAATAGTTTTACTATATTTATATGCTTTAATGCAAGTTGGACAGTGTGAAAAAAGGGTGTGGGTAGCAGAATCACATAATAACCACATACTAATCACATACTAATCACATACTGTACATCCGATGTATAAACGGCTTACATGGCGGGAAAGAAGGAGAAGGCAAGGTTACTGTAAAGGCGATAAAAAGAGCCTAAAAAAGCAGGGAGAAGATAATGAAAGACAAGAGTATATGTTTGTTAATAATAGCGGTTATGATATTGAGCGGTTGTTATCATGACAACAGTGAGTTCGGCGTGGATTTTTCGGCACTGCCTACTCACGGTTTGGCTTTTGTCCCTTATAAGGAAAGAGATTACGAATTTGGTGCGATAGGAAAGATCGGTGTACCAACAAGTGTTACAGAGGTTAGAGACACAGCGGGCAGAAATGTCCGTATGGCATCGTCGATAGACGGTATAGGTCTGGCACGCGGTTTGACAGACGGGTTGAATGCCACTACAATCCATCAGGTAAGCGGGACGTACCTGTCGGACGACGGCGAAGGCAACAAGATACCTTTGAGCGGTGCTGTGTATTATCCCAAACGGGGCAGAATCAAGGGTATCATTGTATCGTGTCACTATACAGTATGCGCTGATTACGAGGTGCCGTCACAGACGTGCTTTATGGATGCTTGGATGGCGACGAAGGGCTATGTGCTGATTATGCCGGACTATATGGGTTACGGGTCATCATCGGAGTATGTACACCCGTATTTTCAAGGAGAAATGACCGGCAGGCACGTGACAGATATGATATTGGCAGTGAGGTCGTTCTTGGCAGACAGGGAGATACAGGTTGAGTCACCGGAAATAATACTGACGGGGTATAGCCAGGGCGCTCATGCGGTAATGCACACACTCAGGATGATAGAAGACAAGGAGACTTACAAAGAGTACGCAGACGCACAGATACTGATAAAGAAATGTATGACAGGTGGGGGGATGTATTCTGTGTCAGACTTTTATGAAAAGTGTTGCGAGGAGAACTATGTCCCTATTCCTTGTGCGGTACCGATGTTGGTATTGGGCATGAATGTCGGGAGAAAGAACGCTTTTGATCCGGAGTATTTTTTCACGGATTTGACCTTGAACAACTATGAGGAGTGGATACTGTCAAAGCGTTATTCGTTGGATCAGATAAACGAGATGATAGGCACGGGCCATTTGAGTACAGTGCTGAAAAACAAGGCTTTCAGTGGTTTAAGTAATGAATCGAAGGCTTTCAACGCTGAATTGCGGCGACATGATGTGCCGTCTGATTTTGCCCCTGAAGCACCTTTGTGGATTTTTCATTCGCGCAATGACGATGTGGTGGATTTTTCGCAGGCTGAGTTGTTACGTGAACATCTGGAACATTCGGGTGTGAAGGCTGAATACGATTTCGGAGATTATGGGATACATGGGCTGGGTTATGTGCGGTTTTTGATGAAGGTATATTCGAAGTTATAAGCGCGAAATAAGGTTAATGTTTGTGTGAGTTGTATTTATTCATTACTTTTGTCGGCGAAAAAGGATCAGTTATGTCAGAAAAGGCAGTTGAAATATGTCATTTGAACAAGTCCTATTCGGGTCAGCAGGTGCTTCACGATATCAATTTGTCGTTAGGTAATGGCGAGTCGTTGGGTTTGTTAGGTCCTAACGGTGCCGGCAAATCGACACTGATGAAGATACTGATAGGCATATTGCGTGCCGACAAGGGCAGAGACGGCGTGGAAGCAACGGTGCGTTGTCCGGTGAGGGTAGGATACCTGAGCGAACAGAATCCGTTGTATCAAGAGATGTATGTGCGCGAGTATCTGCTTTTTATGGCGCGTTTCACCCACAGCGAAGACGAGGTTGACACACTGATTGACCGTGTGGGTCTGCGTCCCGAAGCCCACAAGCATATACGCGAACTGAGCAAGGGCTACAAGCAGCGTGTTGGTTTGGCGGCCGCCTTGACAGGCAATCCCGAACTGCTCATTCTGGACGAGCCGACCACCGGACTGGACCCCAACCAGTTGGAGGACATAAGGCGGGTGGTCAGAGAGACGCGCCAACAATGCCCTGTCATACTATCAACACACATATTGCAGGAAGTGAAGGAGATGTGTACGCGGGTTGTGATTCTTGACCACGGACATATACGTGCTGACAGACCCATAGAAGAGATACAGGATTTGGAACAACTGTTCCGCGATGTTACCCAATAGAGAATATGGAGAACGAAAGAGATTTTGACATACGCAACCAGATGACCGAGAAGGAGCAGGACAACGCCCTGCGTCCGCTGCGGTTCAAGGACTTTGCGGGACAGGCGAAGATAGTGAGCAACCTCAAAATATTCGTGGAGGCGGCCCGTATGCGCCGCGAGAGCCTTGACCATGTGCTGCTGTTCGGTCCTCCGGGACTGGGAAAGACCACCCTAAGCAACATCATAGCCAATGAGCTTGGGGTCGGTTTCAAGGTGACGAGCGGACCGGTGTTGGACAAGCCGGGCGACTTGGCAGGTCTGCTTACATCACTTGAACCTAATGATGTGCTGTTCATAGACGAGATCCACCGTCTGAGTCCCGTGGTGGAGGAGTACCTATACTCGGCGATGGAAGACTACCGCATCGACATAATGATTGACAAGGGTCCGTCGGCACGAACCATCCAGATTGACCTCAACCGTTTCACCCTGATAGGTGCCACCACACGCAGCGGCCTGCTCACCTCGCCTCTGCGCGCGCGGTTCGGCATCAACTGCCATCTGGAGTATTACGACGCGGACATCCTGGCGGGCATTGTGGAACGCTCCGCCGGTCTGCTCGGCATAGCCATCCACAGCGAGGCGGCAGTCGAGATAGCGCGCCGCAGCCGCGGCACGCCGCGTATAGCCAACGCGCTGCTGCGCCGCGTGAGAGACTTCGCGCAGGTGAAAGGCGACGGCCGGATAGACCTCGAAATAGCGAAATATGCCCTTGAGGCACTGAATATAGACACGTTCGGACTGGACGAGATAGACAACAAACTGCTGTGCACCATTATTGACAAGTTCCGCGGCGGCCCCGTCGGGCTGAACACCATCGCCACCGCCATGGGCGAGGACCCCGGCACGATAGAGGATGTGTATGAGCCTTACCTTATCAAGGAGGGATTCATCAAGCGCACCCCACGCGGCCGCGAAGCAACAGAACTGGCGTACCGGCATCTCGGCAAGACACCCGTCCTGATGCAGTCTGACGGTCCGACACTGTTCTGACACCCCTTATGAAAAAAGCGTTTCCGGTTATCCTTCTGTGTCTAATATCCCTTTCTTTCACCGGCTACGCGCAGGGAGAGGAGGCACGTCCCGTCATTCAGACCATTCTTCCCGACGGTACCACCGTGGTGTACGATGCGTGGAGCGATGCGCTCAAGTATGCCAACAAGCAGGAGCAGTGCACCATCAGGCTGCTTGATAACGTGAATGTCGGAAAACTCTCCGCTATACAGTACGTTCATAACCGTCTGGTACTGGACTTGAACGGTTTCACCCTCTCTGCCGTTGGTACTGACAGATACTACCGTTTCCTTGCCACGCGCAATGAGGAGAGTTCCCTGACCGTTGCGGACGGACGGATACTTATGATTTCTTCTGTCAGTCCCGACCTGCAAGCCTTCTATGCGCCCAAAGGGACAGTCTGTCTGCGGAATGTACAAATAGACTGCATCAATCATGATGGTGCCTCCGCTTCGGACAGGCGTACCGCCTCTGCGGTGTCAGCAGGAGTGAATGTGGCGGTGGAGATGGAGGATGTGCAGGTTCATACGGTGGCTGCAGGTGGAGCATACGGTATGCAGACGGGCGGCGGTCTGACCGTTCGCGGAGGAAGCATTGAGGCGGAGACAACGATAGGCTCGACAGCATACGGCATCTATATCAAAGCCGCCGCCTCCGATACCGCCAGGTGCTACGCAGGGTCTCTGGACATAGCGGATACAGACATCCGTGTCCGTTCGGCGCTGGATACGGGCTACGGCATCGTTCTCGGTGCGGCAGCGGACAGTACGTCAGGGAGTGCTTTTGCCGCATCGGCTGTCATTGACGGGGTGAATGTTTCCGTCTCGGTACATGGAAAGACGGCTGCGGCACTGTTTGTACGGGGGGCGGAAGCTGTCCGTGACGGAGTCCATTATGCGGCGGGGGCGAAGGTTGTTGTCAAAGGCGGGACGTATGAGGTGGAGGCTGAGGGCAACGCGTATGCCCTCAATTCCTCGGTCAGCGGTCTGACGAGACAGACGGAGGATGCTTATCCTGTTATCACGCTGCGCGACGCAAGCTTTGCCGCAAAAGCGCATTCCGTGGCACGGGCGTTGTTGCTTGCCGCCCGCACCGATGTGAAGCGTTGCTCTTTCACTGCCTCGGCGGACAGCATCAACGCCCAGGCAGCCTACCTGAACAACGGCACGTTCCGTGCGGACAGCTCGCAGTTTGACGCGCAGGCGGACGAAAGGGCGCTTGCTTTCTGGATTATCAACGTGCGGACGCAGGTCCGGAGCAGCACAGTGGAAGCCGTGGCGAGAAGCAGCACGGCCTACGGGTTCTTCGTGACCGCCCAGATCAATGACCAAGGTCTGATATCGCAGTCTTCGCTGCTGTCGGAGGACAACAGGGTGACCGCCACGGTGCAGAATGGAGAGCGTGCGTATGGATTCTACCTGACAGGGACCAGGAAGACAATAGGCGACCGCACGTATGTGTCTTGTTCGGAAGCGATTATTGATGGTGGAAGTTACCTGTCGGCGGCTTCCGACAAGTCGTATTGCGTCTTCCAGACGGCTGCGCTGGCGGGCAGTGACACAACAGCCGCAGCGCAGTGCAGAATCAACGGCGGTGAATTCCGGTCGGTTGGATGGCAGGAGGATCATTCGCAGGTGGCGCTGGTCAACGCCAGAACACTGCCGGGCGACCTCGTGCTTTACGGCGGCTTCTTCAGCGACAATACGGACCTGCACCCGTATCTGGCTCCGGGCAAATATATGGTCTATACGGAGCAGGTGGATGCGTCGCTCTCGCCGCTGCCGTATATGGTGATTGACGGAGCGGACGAAAGGTGGGGCGCGTGCCGCATCGGACAGACGGTTTTCAGGACACTGGAGGAGGCACTGGCGTATGCCAACGAGCAGCCGCAGCAGCCGCATACTATCGTGATGCAGACTGACTACACCCTGCCCGCAGGCGATTATGTCATCCCAAAGCGGACCGTACTGCTCGTTCCTGCCAATATCGACCAGAATCTGGGCTATGGCATCAACGGTTCGGTTGTCAGCGAGAGAAGGCTGGACACCTATCCGTACCTGCGTCTGACGCTGGACGAAGGCGTTCGGCTGCGTTGCGAGGGAAGCATAGAGACAGGCGGCCGGCAGAGTGCGGTCTTATCGCTACGGGGGAGTGTCTGTACCACGTATGGTGTGATGGAAATCAAACGCGGGGCGAAAGTGGAGATTGCCCCGAAAGGGTCGCTGGTCAGCTGGGGCTTCGTCACGGGCGGAGGCGAGATAGAGGTGATGGATGGTGGTATCACTTACGAGAATTTCCAGATAGGCGACTGGAAGGGGGCGAGCATCGTGGCCGAACTGTATAAAAAGCAGGAACAGATTTTCCCTTTCAACCAGTACTTCATTCAGAACATCGAAGCCGCCACGACCTACCACAGCGGCTCAAGAGCTGTCGGGCGGACGTGTCTTTCCTTTTCGGGAGGCAATATCCTGTCGTTCAATATCGGTCTGGTCGGGCGGTCGGGCGACCTGTTTGTTTTTTATCCGAGTGACCGATCGAAAGTGGCTCGGTCGTATGACGCGGAAACGGACAGGGTAACATGGAGCCTGTACGATGCTTCTGTCGGCAGCATCTTTATGGATTTTGGCGAAGCGCAGCTGTACTCCGCCGATTATGTGCTGCCCGTACCGAACAACTATACGGTTGTTGTGGCAGGCGACACGGTGGATATCAGCCATAAGGTCTTCTTCGCACCGGACGCACAGCTTCGCGTGCTGCCCTCCGCCACGCTCCTCATCCGCCCCTCCGCCGCTTTGTATCTCTATGCGGCGGAGGACTGGAGGGCTTACGATTCCAAGCTATTCTCCTATTCGCTTTATTCGCCGTCATGGGACAGCAACCCCCGCATTGGTGCGGAGTTGTCCGACGCACGGATGTATGTCGGCGGCAGGGTCGTGGTGCAGGGATGCATGCACACCACGCCGCATCTTGCCACCGTCTATTCCGATGACGGCGCGCAGGGGGTTGTCGTCTTTGAGGCGGACGCGCTGCCGTCATCTGTCGTGTATCAGTTGGCAGGAGACCCGGCGTACCATGAGAAGAAAGCGGTCCGGACGCAGCCTGTCAGCCTGGCCAACGCCGACGGCAGCCTCGTGTCCACCGCCGGGTCGCAGTCCGGCACCCAGTGGCAGTACATAGAAGGCCGATGGCAGCAGCCGAAGACCGGCATCGGACAGGTGGAGAATGACGCAGACACGGAGAGACACTCCCCCGCCACAAAGTGCAAAAAGAGAATCATCAATGGTCATCTGTATATCATCCACGGGGAGAATGTCTTCACCCCCCTTGGCGGACGGACCAGCCTGTCGTCTTTGGCTTTTTGATATATGCTGAATCTTACCTCCCCTTCCCTCGCATCCCTGCGTTGATTTCTGTAAGATCTCCGGCTTTCAGAGTAGTAAAGTTTTTATTGTTAATAAACGAGTACGCACAGACAGTCACTTGTTTCTATCCGTGCAACGTATCATTCATACCTCTGCCGATTGGAGTGCAGGCGTTCGGGACTTTCCCAGTGGATGACAAAATTGTGCGTTTCGTAACGCAGTTCAATCTCTCCGCCGTTGTTCATATACAACGTTATCTCCGTTTCTTTCGGATGTCCTGTTGCCTCGCTGTTTTTGTAGTGTTCGTTGGCAGAGGCGATAGTCCCGTTATCTGCGGCACGCTGGTAATCCACCCAGAAATTGTTTCTTCCCGAAGAATAAATCTGCATCAAACCCGTATATTCGTCTTCTGTCATGTTTCCGTTTTTGTAATCCTCCTCGGCTTGTTTCCGTTGCTCGTCTATAAGGGTACCTTCGCAGTACGAATAAGACTCGCCATGGTAAGGATCGGCGGAGATTATAACCGAGAGAGACCCTTTCCACAGTTCAATTCCTGAAAAAGTGGTCTGCGCCGTATAGTGCGACCATTTCCCATAGAGGTCGCTTGCGCTTTTGCGTGATTTGCTTCGGTGCAATGCGACCACGTACCTGACCGTGTCCGTACCGTAAGTTCCGTAATAGAGCATTTCCGCCGCCTCGTAGGAAAACTCCGAAAGGGTAAAATCCCGAGAGAAGACATATTCATTCGAATGCTCCGATTCAAGCCCAAAGAAATAGCGCTGCGTTTGCAGATATTGCATTGCCGCTTCATTGGTCATACCCAGCAAGTGTTCCGCGACTTCGGGAATGTTCTCTTCCTGCTTTAATGTAACCACATCTTTGTTGCATGAAACAAGCAGACAAAGTGCCGCGAAGATAAAGATTGATTTTTTCATAGTGGTAAAAATTCTTTTGATTGTGAATAAATTGAGAAAAAACTATACTTTTTTACCGAAAACACAATTGCTTCAAGGGACAAAGATAGTTAATATTATTAGCAAAGCAAAAAAGAGGTGTGAGGAAGTTAAGTTTTTCTCTATTGGCTCTGTAAAAAAAGTCCTCTCTTGCATAACGGACTTATGCAAGAGAGGGCGGAAAGGATATTATTCGTCAATCACGAAATAACCTGTCAGCAAGATGTCTCCATAGGTAATGGTAATGGTGTAGTCACCTTTGTCCCATCCTTCAGTACTGATGCTGATCTCTTCGTCCATACCGACAAAGAATTCATTCGAGGAATAAACAACGGCATCCGCTTGGGTAACTGTGATTTCAACACCAGCAACGGCATCCAAAGCTGTAAGTACAAGTCCGTCATCCTGCAATTCGGCAGAGAACAATATGATTGTATCCTCTTCTTCGATACGAAGGCGAATAGAAGAATCCTGATTAGTTGGTGTCGGAGTAAGTGGAAGAATAGGAGGAGGCGGAACAGTGGGGTGGACGATCCGCTCCAACGAGATATTGTCCCCGTCCCCCATTGGTATTTCAGATTTATCGTTCCTACAAGCAATGAGCAAACAGAGTGAAACAATGAGATAAATTGATTTTTTCATATTGAAGAATGCGTTTGTCATATAACAATAATTGTAAAAAGACACAAGTTCCCTTACATAATCGGATTTTCTTATTGCTTGATAAACTTTGCCTGTAATATCTCACCGGATATTGTTTGTGCCGTAATCAGGTAAAGCCCGGTGGGGAGCATTGATACGTAGATTTCCGTTTCTACGGTTTGCAGCAGACATTGTCCATTCAGGTTGTATATCCACACACTTTGCAATGTTTCCGCAGAGCGGACGGAAAGGATGTCCGTGACGGGGTTGGGGGAAACGGATAATGTCGCAGTTGCATTGTGTGAGTTTGTCTGCGGTTTTCTGTGTGACATATTATCCGGCATATTCAGTTGCAATATCGGGACACCACATTCAATGTCCCGGATGCCGATACGCACATCCGCTCCTGCACAAATATGAAAGCCATTGGTCAGTTGTACATAATCGCCCGAATAAATGATTCCTTTTTGGTTGCTTGCGATGGTACGGTTGCCGATGGTCATTCCTCCGCCATTGAACTTGGCAAAGTTTGTTTCCCACGATTCGGATGACGGAACCACGATTGCCGAACAAGATGGGTAATTGGGATGCACATGTAAAATAGCGTCTTGATTTAGTGAATATATCCGCGTGCCGTAACCGATAGAATCCAATAAACAAAAGGCATTATGATTGCCTCTCCACCCAAAGTTTACATGAAATTTATTATCATATC
>Ga0310696_10007253_pt1 | contig 13053 bp, 10 predicted proteins | sample AusTroGonzalo_MG_4_FD_203885 | JGI IMG/M metagenome (GOLD analysis project Ga0310696, IMG submission 203885) | Bovine rumen microbial communities from tropical cattle in Woodstock, Queensland, Australia - Gonzalo_02 (v2) (version 2) | ecosystem: Host-associated > Mammals > Digestive system >... | reverse complement strand
GCTGCGCCGACGCCAGGATGGACGTCAGCGCAGCAAAAAATGTGAAAATGCTTTTCATAAGCTATAGCAGTACGCGGTGGGCAGGCGTCTCGGCGGCCTTTGCCTCGGCGGTTGCCGTGCAGCGGATGTCGCGGGAAGAGGCACCGAAGAGGAAGGTGTAGGTGCCGCCGTCCACTACCCAGGCGCTCTTTTCCTCGTCGAAGGAAGCCAGCTCGCTGGTGGGGAAGGTGAGGGTGAGTACCTGCTGCTCGCCGGGGGCCAGCTTGGCGGTCTTGGCGTAGGCCTTGAGCTCCTTGACGGGCTTCTCCAGGGTGCCGGCGGGGGCGCTCACATACAGCTGGACGGCTTCCTTTCCGGCCACTTCACCGGTGTTCTTCACGGTGACGGTGGCGGTAACGGTCTTGCCGTCGTTTACCACGGTGGGCTCGCTGTAGGCGAAGCTGGTGTAGCTGAGACCGTAGCCGAAAGGATAGGAGACGGCCAGGTCTTTCTTGTCGAACCAGCGGTAGCCCACATAGATGTCTTCCTCGTATTTGGTTACGTCCACGTCCTTCTTGCCAACGTCCTCGCGGCGGTTCATGAAGTAAACCTCGTCGGTGTTGTCAATGGGGAAGTTGGCCGATGAACCGGCGTCCATCAGGTTCACGGGGAAGGTCATGGGCAGCTTGCCGGAGGGGCTTTCCACACCGGTAAGGATGTCGGTGACGGAGTTTCCGCCTTCCTGACCGGCCTGCCAGGCCAGCAGCACGGCGTCCGGAATGTCTTTCCAGGAAGCGGTCTCGATGACACCGCCCACGTTCAGCACAACGACGACCTTCTTGCCCAGGTGGTGGAAGGCCTTGGTGACGGCCTTCAGGAGCTTCTGCTCGCCCTCGTTCAGGGAGAAGTCGGCGCTGGTGCGGTCGAAGAACTCACCGCTGTTGCGGCCGAAGGTGATGATGGCTACGTCGTTCTTGAGGGCCGATGCTGCCAGGTCGAAGATGCTGGGCATGGGCTCGGAGGGACGGGGCATGGGATAGAAGGCAGCGAAAGGATCGTTGCCGATGGAAGCCTTGTAGGCGGCCTCTTCCTTGGCGATGTGCTTGAGGTAACCGTCCTTCATGCTCTCGTCCACGTTGAAGCCGGCGTTCTTGAGGCCGTCCAGCAGGGACACGGTGTAGGCGCGGTTCACGTTGCCGGAACCGGTACCGCCGGCGATGAAGGCATAGGAGGTGCAGCCGAATACGGCCACGTTCTTCACTTCCTTGAGGGGCAGTACACCCTTATTCTCCAGCAGAACCATGCCTTCCAGGGCGCTCTGGCGGGTAACCTGGGCGTGGGCCTTGAGGTCCGGCTTGTTGGTGTAGGCGTAACCCTTCACCTTGGGGCTGCGCTTGACCAGTTCCAGGCAGCGGGCGACGCAGATGTCCAGTTCCTTTTCGGTGAGGGAACCATCGGCGATGGCGTCCATGATCTGCTTGTACTGGAGGTCGGTGCCGGGCTGGAGCATGTCGTTGCCGGCGGCAATCTGCTCGGCTGCGTTGTCACCGCCGAACCAGTCGGTCATGACCAGGCCCTTGAAGCCCCATTCGTCGCGGAGGACGGTGGTGAGGAGGTCCTTGCGCTGGGAGGTATAGGTGCCGTTGAGCTTGTTGTAGGAGCTCATGATGGTCCAGGGGTCGGATTCCTTGACGGTGATTTCAAAGCCCTTCAGGTAGATCTCACGCTGGGCGCGGGGGCTGATGACGGCGTTGTTGCCGGTACGGTTGGTCTCCTGGTTGTTGAAGGCGAAGTGCTTCACGGAGGTGCCCACGTCGTTGCTCTGGACGCCGCGGACATAGGCGGCAGCGGTCTTGCCGGCTACCACGGGATCCTCGGAGTAGTACTCGAAGTTACGGCCGTTCAGCGGGTGACGGTGAATGTTGAGGGCGGGGGCGAGGTATACATCGGCCCCATATTCATGCACTTCCTCGCCCATGGCGGTGCCCACGCTCTCTACCAGTTCCTGGTTCCAGGTGCTGGCAAGCAGGGTGCCGATGGGGAAGTGGGTGCAGTAGTAGGTCTGGTCGTCGCCGGGACGGGTAGGGTCGATGCGAAGGCCCGCAGGGCCATCGGCCAGCACGATGCTGGGAATGCCGAGGCGGGGGATGGGGTAGGTGGTGCCGGCGGCACCCGGGACAATGTCCTTCGTGGCACCCACAACGGCGGAGGAACCGTCGCTGCCGGCCATGCCCATGCCGATGACAAAGTGTGCTTTTTCTTCCAGCGTCATGGCCTTGAGGACTTTCTTCACGGAAGAGGTGGCCAGCTGGGGTTCGCCGTTCTGGCAGCCGGCAAGGGCCAGCACCGCGGCGGAAAGAAGGATGATTTTCTTCATAAAAGAATTAGTTTCGTGTTGTGCTACAAATATAATGGTAATAAATAGAAATAGAACCACATTTGACAAAACAGACAAACTTTTGAACACAAAAAAGCATATCTTTGCAACAGATTGAAACACAAACTAACACCAACTATATGAAAAGAATCCTTATTACTCTGGCAGCTATGGGAATGGCCCTTGTGGCCGTAGCCCAGCCGCAGCTGCGCGAAGACAACATTGAAGATGTCCTGAAGGCCATGACCCTCCAGGAGAAAGCCACCCTGCTGGTGGGCGGTGCCCGTGCCGCCATGGTGAACGGCGTCACTTCCGGCGTCGCTGCCAACGTGCCCGGTGCGGCCGGTAACACCCGTCCCATCGAACGTCTTGGCATTCCTGCCACCGTCCTGGCCGACGGCCCTGCCGGTCTGCGTATCCAGCCCACGCGTCAGGGAGACAACAATACTTACTATTGCACCGGTTTCCCGGTGGGTACGCTCCTCGCCAGTTCCTGGGATCTTTCCCTGGTGGAAGATGTAACCAAGGCCATGGGTAACGAGGTACTGGAATATGGCGTGGACGTGCTCCTCGCTCCCGGTATGAACATTCACCGCAACCCCCTGTGCGGCCGTAACTTCGAATACTTCTCCGAGGATCCGCTCCTCTCCGGTAAGATGGCTGCCGCTTACGTGAAGGGTATCCAGTCCAACGGCGTGGGTACTTCCATCAAGCACTACGCTGCCAACAACCAGGAGACCAACCGTAACGAAGACGACGCCATCATCTCCCAGCGCGCCCTCCGCGAAATCTATCTCAAGAACTTCGAGATTGCCGTGAAGGAAGCCCAGCCCTGGACCGTGATGAGCTCCTACAACAAGCTCAACGGAGACTACACCCAGCAGAGCGAAGGCCTGCTCACCACCGTCCTCCGCGACGAATGGGGCTTCAAGGGTATCGTAATGACCGACTGGGGCAACAAGGCCGGCACCGTGAAGAGCGCCAAGGCCGGTAACGACCTCATGGAACCCGGTAACCAGAACGAAATTGACCGCATCATCGCCGGTGTGCAGGACGGTACCATCTCCCAGGAAGAGCTGGACCGCAACGTGCGCAACATGCTCACCTACATCGTCCGCACCCCTCGCTTCAAAGGTTATGAATTCACCAACAAGCCGGATCTGAAAGCCCACGCCCAGGTGGCCCGCAAGGCTGCCGGCGAGTCCATCGTGCTCCTGCGCAATAACGGCGCCCTGCCGCTGGCCGGCTCCGAGAAGGTGGCCCTCTACGGCGTTTCCGCCATTGACTTTGTGGCCGGCGGTACCGGTTCCGGCGATGTGAACAAGGCCTATGTGGTGAACATGGTGGAAGCCCTCGAGGGCGCCGGTTTCACCCTGGAGAAGGCCCTGCGCGACTTCTACTTCGCCTACCTGAAATACGACAAGGCCAAATCCAAACTCAGCGGCAACGGCGGTTCCTGGTTCAGCCCCCGCAGAACGCCTGAAACTGCCATTCCTGCCAATGCCATTGACAATCATGCCAAGTCCAACGACGTAGCCGTGGTGGTCCTGGGCCGCAACGCCGGTGAAGGCGCCGACCGCAAGATGATGGACGACTTCGAGCTCACCGCCGTGGAGCGTGAACTCCTGCAGAACGTGAGCGCCAGCTTCCACGCCGCCGGCAAGAAGGTGGTCGTGATCCTGAATGTGGGCGGTGTCATCGAGACCAACTCCTGGAAGAACCTGGTAGATGCCATCGTGCTGCCCTGGAGCCCCGGTCAGGAAGGCGCCAATGCTGTGGCCGATGTCCTCACCGGCAAGGTGAACCCTTCCGGCAAGCTGCCCATGACCTTCCCCGTGAACTTCATGGACCATCCGTCCAGCGCCAACTTCCCGTACAACTACACCGCTTCTGCCAGCCGTGGCTTCTCCTGGGGCCCCCGTCAGCCGCAGAAGGATGTGGATGTGACCAGGTATGAGGAAGGTATCTGGGTGGGCTACCGTCACTTCGTCACCCGTGACGTAGAGGTGTCCTATCCCTTCGGTTATGGTATGAGCTACACCACCTTCGCTTACAGCAAGCCCGTCGTGAAGGCTGTGGCCGATGGCTTCGTTGCCACCGTCACCGTGAAGAACACCGGTTCCGTGGCCGGTAAGGAGGTTGTGGAACTCTACGTTTCCGCTCCCGATGGCGGTCTGGAGAAACCCGCCCGTGAACTGAAGGCCTTCGGCAAGACCAAGAAACTGCAGCCCGGCGAAAGCCAGACCCTTACCCTGAAGGTGAGCGCCTACGAACTGGCCTCCTTCAACGAGGCCGCGAGCGCCTGGGAAGCTGCCGCCGGTAAGTACAACGTGCAGTTCGGTGCATCCGTGGATGACATCCGCTGCGCCGCTCCCTTCACCCTGAAGAAGGCCCAGTCCTGGCCCGTACACAACGTGCTGGCTCCTACTAAGTAATCCCAGTTGTAATATAATAAATGCCCGGCCGGTTTTCGGTCGGGCATTTTTTGTATCAGGGGAGGCTTTAGCGGTTCAGGGCATCCAGGCGGGCCTGGGCGCTGGCGCGGTCCACTTCAGTTTCTCCATTCTTGGCCATAAGGGTCAGGTATTTCTTTTCCAGTTTGGTGTCCTTCATGGTGCGGGCCATGAGGATGGAATTGCGAAGGGCGGTCATGTCGGAGGGGTGCTTTTTCAGCACCTGGTCGTAGTACTTGCGGGCCTGCTTGTACTCCTTGCGCACCAGGTGATAGCTGCCCAGGTTGTTCACGAACAGGGGCTCGTCCTTGCAGTATTTGAGCATGTGCTCGCTCAGGGTCTTGAAGGCCTGGGCCGACGACTCGCTGCCCAGCCGGAAGAGGGTGACGCAGTAGTCCTGCATGAAGGCGCGGAACTGCTCCTCGGAGATGCTGTCCATTCCTTCATATTCCCATACCGGATGCTCCTTGTAGTGTTTGTCGGCGAGAGCCTGCAGCTCCTGGAGGGCCATTTCCGGATGGTCTTTCTCGTAGGCGATGAGCGCGTCAATCTTGGCCATGCGGTAATCCAGGTGCCAGGGTTTCAGGCTAATGGCCTGGCCGATGGCGGTGTTGGCCTGTGCAAAGAGGTCGTCGTCGTAATCCACCACCTCGAAGTAGTTGTGCTTCACGCCCAGGGAGTCGGTGATGGGCAGCAGCGGGGGCTGGCCCAGGTATTTGTCCACGGACATTTCCTCCACGTGGGAAGAGGCGCTGCGGGTAAAGCAGAACTTGAAACGGGCCAGGTGCAGCTGGGGGTCTTCGGGCCAGGTGGCTTCCCACTTGTTCAGATGGGTTTCCACGCCCAGGCCGGCGGGGCCCACGCGCTCTGCCAGGTTAACGTAGCGGCGCAGGAACTCTTCTTTGGAGAGGGTTTCCTGGGCGAGGGCGAAAAGCGGCAGCAGGGCCGCGGTGAGGAGGATGAGGAGTCGTTTCATCGGATATCCATTCGTATGCGTTTGTTCTTGGGATAGAGGTTGTTGCAGCGCTTCCCGAGGTTCTTCGCGGGACCCAGCGGATGCCCTTCGTAGGCGATGGTGACAGGGCCGATGGGGGCGTCGGCGGGGAGCACGATGGCGTCCCCGTGGAGGTAGTTCAGCGCCGTCTGACGGTCTACGTTGACGATTTGCCCTGCGGGCATTGAGGAGGCCGATGCTCCCGGAAACTCTGCTCTACCGGGGAATCTTCCTCCGATTGTGTCTGTGATGTCTCCGTGTTTCTTTAATGCCGCGACGAATTGTCCCTCGCCGGGAACCAGGCCTGGCAGGAGCACCTGACCGTACTTCGTATCTGCAACGGGCGGGAAGGACGTGAGGGGGATAACATCGGCCCCCAATTCCCCGGCGATCCACGCGACGGTGTCGTCGTTTTCGAAGTGGTTGAAGGTGCAGGTGGAGTAGACGAGGATGCCGCCGGGTTTGAGGGTGGGCCAGATGTCGCTGAGGATGCGGCGGGAGCGGGCGGCGCAGAATTCGACGGTCTTCGGCGACCATTCGGCCGCGGCCTGCGCGTCCTTGCGGAACATGCCTTCGCCGGAACAGGGGACATCGGCCACAATGGCGTCGAATACGGGTTCACAGCCGAAGGCCGACGGGTCCCGCGAGACGGTGCCCACGCGGGGGTCTCCCCAGGTTTCGACGTTGCTGCGGAGGACGCCGTAGCGGTTGCGCATGACCTCGTTCGAGATGAGCGTATAGCGGTCCCCGAAGCGTTCGCGCAGGGAGGCGGCCAGGTCGGTCGTCTTCCCGCCCGGCGCGGCGCACAGGTCCAGCACCTGGCAACCGGGCTGCAGGGCCTCGGTCACCTGCCGGAACACATGGCCCACAAACATGGCCGATGTGTCCTGCACGTAATAGCAGCCTGCATGGAACAGGGGATCCAGCGTAAAGACGGGGCGCTCTTTCAGGAGATAGCCGTAGGGGCTCCAGGCCACCTTTTCGGCTTCCGGGAAGGGACACTCCTGCAGCTTGGCGGGGTTCAGGCGTACGGAAACGGAGGGCGCTGTCTGCAGGGCAGCCAGCACTGTGCCGGCACGCTCGGCTCCTACCGAAGCGACCAGAAGCTCCTGAAAACCGTCCGGAATGCCTGTCATTCTACTTCCACTGGGAAGCGTCGAAGCCTTCCGGCATCTTGCCGTTGGAGGCGTCTACCAGACTGTCGACCACTTTGTTCAGAGCATCCTCGATGTGACTGGAGAGCATCATCTTCATCATCAGATTGAGGTCTGCCTCTACGGTAATCCAGAATTCGGTCTTGTAGGGATCTTCCGTGGAAGGATCGAAGTGCACGACAATATGGAAAGCGAAGGGGGCGCCGTAGTCTACCAGCTCAATGCGGCTGTAGGGAACGCGCTCGTGTACTTTGATGCCGACGTTGAAACCCTGGATGGTTGCACTGAGGGTGTCCATGTCGGCTGTAATCATTTCCTGTTTATCTTTCGGGAGCATGCGGACAAAGTTGCTCATGTCCGTGAATGCCATATACAGCTCAGAGGGCTGACGGGAAACTGTACCGTGTTTGCTTTCTATATTAGTCATCTTTTCTTAACTTTGCAATTCACAAATATAGCAAAAAAGATGCACAAAATATACTTCGAGAAGCGTTGTATTATCATTTGTTCTCCCAAGGAGGAAGCCCTGGCCGATCCTAACTCGGTAGAATTCCACGTAGGGGAGAAAATTGATATCCACGCCCTGGTGGGTATGTTCGAAGTACAGGATACCCTTTCCCGCATCTATATTCCCACGGCCGACATTGAGAAGACTTATCGGCGCATCTGCCAGGAATTTAAGGAAGTGAATGCCGCCGGCGGCCTGGTTTCCAACCGCCGCGGGGATTATCTGCTCATTTCAAGAAATGGTCTGTGGGACCTTCCCAAGGGACATCAGGAAGCCGGAGAAGACATTGAAATCTGCGCCATGCGCGAAGTGCAGGAGGAAACCGGCGTGGACCAGCTGGAACTGCGCCGCCTCATCTGCGTCACGGATCATGTGTATTTCCGGGACAACCTGTGGCATCTCAAGCACACCTGGTGGTACGACATGCTGTACACGGATCCCACCAACCTCACGCCCCAGCGGGAAGAAGACATTACCAAAGCGGCCTGGGTGGCCAAAAGCTCCCTGCCGCCTTTCCTCAAGAATACCTATCCTTCCATTCTGGAAGTATTCCGCGAGGCCCGGATTTAGTCGGCCTTGACGGTCTTGGCGGGGTCGATGGAGGCCACCACGCGCGAGGGCAGCCACAGCAGGGCGAGAATCCCCGCGAAGGCGGCGGCATCGGCCAGTATTACCCAAAGCAGATTGATGTGAACGGGGACCCAGGAGACGAAGTAGTTGGCCGGGTCCAGCGGGATTAGATGCGTCGTGCCCTGCACCAGGCAGAACAGCAGCGCGAGGGCGTTGCCGATGAGCATGCCCTTCAGCACGGCGCGCGCGCCGATGCGGATGAACAGGCGGCCGATGGCCCCGTCGCTCATGCCCAGCGTCTTGAGCGTGCCGATGGTAGGGATGTTTCTGAGCAGCATGATGAGCAGACCGCTCACCATGTTGAAGCCAGCCACCACCGTCATCAGCACCAGGATGACCAGCACGTTGAAATCCAGCAGCGTGAGCCAGTCGAAGATCTGCTGATAGCTGTCCTCGGAGGAGGTGACGTAGAGCCCGTCCTCCTGCTCATGGCCGCTGGTGGCCAGAATATGGCCGATGGCCCCCGCGAGTTCCTTGCGCGAGGCTTGCTCGTTCAGGGTGACGTCCAGGCAGGAGACCTGCCCCTCGTCCCAGCCGTTGAGGCGCTGGATATCGGCCAGATTGGCGTATACCAGCAGGTTGTCGTCCACTTCCACCAGGTCCCGGTGGATGGCGGTGATGTGGAACTTTCGCACCCGTACTTTTTCTCCTACGAAGTAGGTGACCATGTCGTCCCCGATGCCCAGGCCGGTGATTTCGGACAGGCGGTGGGGGATGGAGACTGCGAGAGACGGCCGGTCGGGGCCGTCCGTGACGTCATTCCCGGCCTGACCGGGAATCCCTTTCACCACGACGCCATGGATGATGTCGCCGTTCTTGACAATGCCGGCGCGGACGGCGATAGGCTCAATGCCCACCACACCGGGAAGGGCCAGCAGTTTCTCCTGGGAAGGGAGCTGAGCCGGCATGGAAACCGGGTCCTCTCCGGTGCCGGAGACATACGGCTGGATCCTTACATCGCCGGTCATGGCCGCCACGCCGTCCCGGATGACATTCCGGAAGCCGGCACTGACGGCCACAGCCACGATGATAATAAAGAAACTGACGGCGATAGCTATCGCCGCCATGTTTCCTTGAAACTTAAGCTTTCGCGATATGAACGCTTCGGCTACCAAATATGTACGCGCTCTTCCTCGGGACGGTACATTGCGTCACCCTCCTGGATATCGAAGGCGTCGAAGAAGGTCTGGAAGTTCTTCACAGACACATTCACGCGGTTCACAGCCAGGGAGTGTACGTCCATGTTGGTCAGACGGGCCTTTTCCTGATCGGTGATGTTCTGGGCCCAGATGGCGCCATAGCTCAGGTAGAAGCGCTGGGCGCGGGTGAAGCCGTCGATCATGGGATCCTTGGCGTTACCCACAGCGTTCTCCATGGCGGTGTAAGCGATGGACAGACCGCCGTGGTCGCCGATGTTCTCACCCAGGGTGTAGCGGCCGTTGGCGTGTACGCCGGGCAGGATTTCAACAGCGTCGAACTGAGCCACGAGCTTGTTGCCCAGCTCGTCGAACTTGGCCTTGTCCTCGGCGGTCCACCAGTTCACCATGTTGCCCTTGGCGTCGAACATGGAACCCTGGTCGTCGAAGCCGTGAGACATCTCATGGCCAATCACTACACCGATACCACCGTAGTTGACGGGTTCGTCGGCGTTGGGATCGAAGAAGGGCTTCTGGAGGATAGCAGCCGGGAAGCAGATCTCGTTGGTGGTAGGATTGTAGTAAGCGTTGACAGTCTGGGGAGTCATGCCCCATTCGGTCTTGTCGGTGGGCTGGCCCATCTTGCTCAGGTTATCCTTTACATACCAGGCGCTGGCGTTGCGCAGGTTCTCGTAGTAGGTCTTGGACGGGTCGATGTCCAGGGTGCTGTAATCCTTCCATTTGTCGGGATAGCCGATCTTCACGGTGAAGGCGGCGAGTTTCTCCTGGGCCTTGACCTTGGTGCTGTCACCCATCCACTCCAGCTCATCGATGTGCTGGCTCAGGGCTTTGCGCAGGTTCTCCACGAGGGTAACCATCTTCTTCTTGGAGCTCTCCGGGAAGTAGCGGTTCACATACATCTCACCCACGGCTTCGCCGAGGAGGCTGTTCGGCACGCTCATAGCGCGCTTCCAACGGGGCTGCTGCTCCTGGGCACCGGACATCTGGTGGGAGAAGAACTCCCAGCTGGCGGTGTAGAACTCGTCGTCCAGAGCGCCGCACTGGCCGGAAACGAACTGGGCAAGGAGGTAGGACTTGAGCACCTGGATGTCGGTCTTTGCGAGGAACTGGTCCAGGCCGTCGAAGTAGGAAGGCTGCTCAACGATGATGGTCTCCTGCGGGGCGATGCCGGCGGCTTCGCACATGAGGTCGAACTTCATGTTCGGCCATCTCTTCAGGATGTTCTCGGTGGACATGGGGTTGTAGATAGCCTGCATGTTGCGGTTCTGCTCGCGGCTCCAGAAAATCTTGGCGAGCGCGTTCTCCACGGTCAGGTCCTGTTCGGCCACGACCTCGGCGTTCTCAATGCCGGCGAGGCCCAGCACTTTCACCAGGAAAGCCTTGTAGCCTTCGTAGAGAGCCTTGTTTTCGTCCAGGAGGTAGTAGTCGCGGTCGCCCATACCCAGGCCGCCCTGGCCCAGATAGAGTACCTGAACATCGCTGTTGGCGAGGTCGGCCTCTACACCGGCGCCGAAGAAGCCGCCTTCACCTACGAGGGCCATCTTACCGAGTTCGGTAGCGAGGTCTTCTTTGGTCTGGATGGCCTGAATTTCGGCGATGTAAGGCAGGATGGGCTGTGCACCCAGGCTGTTACGGGTGGTGGAGTCGAGGGCCATCTTGTACAGATCGGAGATCTTCTGGTCCACGGAACCGGGTTTTGCGTTCAGGGTGGTCATGCTCTCGAAGAGGGCGTTGAGGTTCTCCTGGGTACGCTCACGGATGGCGTCGAAGCTGCCATAACGGGAGAATTCCGGACGCAGCGGGTTCTTCACCTGCCAGCCACCGGTAGCATACTGGTAGAAATTCTCTTTCGGGCTCACGGAAGTGTCCAGGTCGGTCACGTCCAGAGCGGGGGCGTTGCTCTTAGGAGCGCATGCTGCAAAAGCAAGCATTGACATCATAAGAATCAGTGTCTTTTTCATTGTACTATAAGGTTGTTGTTTTTGGTCGCAATTTGCAAATGTACGCATTATTGCGGATATTTGCACCCATGAAAGTAAAAGAACTGAGTTATCGTTACGGTATTTCCACCCTCGGCCTCATCCTGGTGGCACTTGGCGTGGGAATCTCCATAAAAAGCAACCTGGGCATCGCACCGCCGTCCTGCCCGCCTACCATACTGAACTTAAGCTTCAACGCCATTTCTGTGGGAACCTTCACCTGGATGATGCACCTGCTGTTCATCCTCACGGAAGTAATCATCCTTGGCAAACGCTTCAAGCTGAAATATCTGATGCAGATCCCCGCCGCCTTTGTCTTCGGCTACATGTGCGACGGCGCCATCTGGCTCTTCGACTCCATCCAGGCTCCCGCCACCAGCTATCCCGTCCAGATCCTGCTGAGCCTTGCCGCCGTGCTCATCACGGCCATCGGCATTAAACTCGAGGTGCTCGGCCGTAGCTGGATGCTGGCTGGCGACATGCTCACCGCCATCATGGCCGACGAAGCCAAGAAGCCTTTCGGCACGGTGAAAGTCCTCTTCGACGTGGCCCTGGTGGTCATTACCGCCCTGCTGGCCTGGGTTTTCTTCGGCCTGCTCACCGGCAACGGCACCACCGTGGTCATCCGCGAGGGTACGCTCATTCTGGCCATCCTCACCGGTCTTTGCATGCGCGTGACAGACCCCCTGCTGGAGAAGCTGTTCCATCCCATCACCTCTACCTTCACGCCGCACAATGCGTAAGTGGCTGGACAATCTGATGCTGCCCGGGGCCATTGTCCTGGGTATCAGCCTGTATCTGGTGTATCATTTTACACCGGCTTTGCATCCCTATGGCCGCTGGCTGCATCCCATGGCCAGTGAAGGACAGCGGCTGGTGATTTTCTTTCTGCTGTTTTTCCAGTTTGTGAAGATTTCCCCGCACGACCTTAAACTGAGCAAGTGGCATCTCGGCGCCCTGCTGGTGCAGGGGCTCGGCTTCATGGCGCTGGCCGGCCTGGTGGTTATCACGCACGGCCCCCTTCGCATGTTGCTGGAGTGCGCCATGCTCTGTCTGATCTGCCCTACAGCATCGGCCGCCGGTGTTATCACCGACAAACTGGGCGGCGACCTTGCAGCTACGGTGACCTACGTCGTCATGATTAACGTGGCGGCCACCTTCCTCATCCCGCTGGTGATTCCGCTGGTGAACCCTTCTTCTTCCCTCGGGTTCTGGGCCTATGTCGGCCATATCGCCCTCAAGGTGTTCCCCGTGCTCATCCTGCCCAGCCTCGTGGCCTGGCTCATCCGCTACACGACGCACCGGCTGCAGCGCGTGCTCATGCGCTGGAGCTCCAACTCCTTTTATATATGGGGTATCGGCCTTACGCTGGCCATGGTCCTCTCTACGCGCGCCCTGCTCCTGAGCGGGCTCGGCCTCTGGAGCATCGCCGGCATTGTGGCGGTGTCCATGGGCGCCTGCTTCGTGCAGTTCTTCCTGGGACGCCGGATGGGCCGCGACGCGGTGGACAACCTCACCGCCGGTCAGGCGCTGGGACAGAAGAACACCGGCTTCCTTATCTGGCTGGGTTACAACTACATGACGCCCGTCACTTCCGTGGCCGGCGGTCTCTATGCCATCTGGCAGAATCTCTTTAATTCTTGGGAACTGTATCGGAAGCAGCATCCGGCTGCTTAGGGTACAGGCGGGAATAGTACGCGTACGTGTCCAGGATATTGGTCACGTAGGATACCGTGTGGTGGCCTTCCGGCAGGAGGGTGGCCACTTTGTCCCAGCGGGTGGCGTCCAGGCCCAGGGTGTCGGCCCGGGTAATCAGGCGTGA
>Ga0310696_10007252_pt1 | contig 13053 bp, 10 predicted proteins | sample AusTroGonzalo_MG_4_FD_203885 | JGI IMG/M metagenome (GOLD analysis project Ga0310696, IMG submission 203885) | Bovine rumen microbial communities from tropical cattle in Woodstock, Queensland, Australia - Gonzalo_02 (v2) (version 2) | ecosystem: Host-associated > Mammals > Digestive system >... | reverse complement strand
CTCCCGGGCTTTAGCGGATTCATCGCCGAAAGCACCATCTTCATTGGCGCATTCCAGCAAGATTCTACGCTCACACGCATCGTGACGATTCTCGCGATTCTCTCCATCACAACGACTGCCGTCTACATTCTGCAAACCGCGAACCGCATGCTTCACGGCCCACTCCCGCAGAAGTACGAAAGCCTCACCGATGGATGCTTCCGTGAAAAGTTGGTCATTGTCGTTCTCGTTGCCTGCTTGTTGTTCATCGGTGTTTGCCCCGGCTGGATTTCGGAAATTCTGGACCAAAGCATTGCACCTATGATTAGATGGTAGAACGCCGCTTCGCGGCTACAGACGAAAGACGAAAGAATTTAAAGTCTATGAATTTAAACCTTTAACCTCAGTTGAATAGAATTTATGTTTAACATTCCAAACTTCATTCTACCTGACGTTTTGCTGCTGATTTTCCCGTTCGTCGTGATTGGGATACGCCTTTTCGTGACTACACAATCCAAAGTCCCTTGGCGCATGGCAAACATCGGCTTTATCGCCATTTTCTTCTTGCTGAACTTCATTCCGCTCGCCAGCGGCAACGGCAAGTTCTTTATCAGCAACTGGAAAGTCGATGACTTTGGCGTGCTCATGCGCGAAGTGCTCATGGTAAGCGCCCTACTTGGCATGTGGCTTTCTAAAGACTACTTCGAACACGGCGGAGACAAGAAGCCGCCCATGCACCAGATTGCCGAATTCATCGGCGCCATCGCTTTCGCGACGTTCGGCGGATTCACGGTCGTGAGCGCTTGCGACTTGCTCACGTTCTTCCTCGGCCTCGAAATTGCGACCATCCCGATGTACGCGCTCGCTGCCTGGAACAAACGCGACCAGTACGGTTCCGAAGCCGCCACCAAGTACATCTTGATGGGCTCTGTCGCGACGGCATTTGAACTGTTCGGCTTCAGCTACCTCTACGGATTCTCCGGTAGCCTCCACTTCAACGAAATCCAGGCAGCAGTCGCAAGCGGCTCTAGCCCGCTCTTGTGGATTGCCGTGCTGTTCCTCTTCTGCGGAATCGGATTCAAGCTCACACTGTTCCCGTTCTACACTTGGGCTCCGGACGTTTACGAAGGCGCTCCGACGCCGGTAACCGCCGTGCTTTCCGTAACCTCGAAGGCAACCGCCATTGCGTTCCTCGTCGTGCTCGTCTATGGTCCGCTCTCCCCGATTCAAGACAAGATGGCCCCGCTCATTGCGCTCCTCGCAGGCGTCACCCTCTTTGTCGGAAACCTCGGTGCACTCAAGCAGAGCCGCCTCCGCCGCTTCATGGCATACAGCTCTATCGCTCAAGCCGGCTACATCATGGTCGCCTTGCTCGGCCCTGCAACAACCGCAAAGACAGCAATCATCTATTATCTCTTTGTCTATGCCGTTTCGAACTACCTCGCCTTCTTCGTGTTCGGCATCATCGGGCATCACCGCGAAGAGACATTCCAGTCGCTCCGTGGGCTTTCAAAGCAAAACCCAAGCCTCGCCATCGCCCTTGCGATTTCGATGTTCAGCTTGGCTGGCATCCCGCCACTCGCCGGCTTCTTTGGCAAGTTCCACCTGTTCTTCAGCGGAGCCTCGACTGGACATTACGCGCTCGTCGCATTTGCCGTTTTGAATAACGTCATCGCGCTCTTCTACTACTTGCAGCTTATCAAGGCCGCATGGGTCGATGAACCGGACGGACACTTGAACCCGCTCCGCCTCACCAAGCGCCAGCGCGAAGTCATCATTCTCTTGAGCGCCGCCGTGATCGTTCTCGGATTCCTGCCGTTCCTGAGCAACAACATCTTTGCCGGATTCACGAATTAAGCTAGTGGAAATGCATGGATTCTCCTAACGGAGAATGACAAAAATTTTTGCCCCCGATTTGGTCGGGGGCATTTTTCGTTTAAAAGTTATTCTTTTTCGGACTTGACTTCGCTCCATTTAGCGTTATTGCCGATGTTGCGGATTAGGCGGAAACCGGCGGGATATCCACCATTGTAATTTGAAATGTAGAATCCATAGTGAACCCATTTCCAATAAGGCGATGTATCAAAAGAATTTCTTTCATAAGTTTTTTTGACATAATTATCCCCACCCTTTAAACAAGACGGTCGACCTTTAAGAAATCGAAAAGGATTTTTTTCTTCAAATAAAACATGTTCTTCAACAAGACCAAATATGTCGTATAGGCCATATCCATTTGGAAGCAATTGTCCCACGGGTTCTGAAACTTCAAATTCTTGCCATGTGCCAAATCGAGCGTATTTGGAAGCTTCTTCAAATGTAACAGAAGAGTCTCCCCAAGGTGCACTATTTTTTTTATCTCCGCCACGAGCAAATATCATCCATTCATCATAATAAGGAAGCCTATATCCATCAGATGATTTATCTACAGTAACTTGGATTAACCGGTCTTTACTCTTACTTAAATCAAAAAAGCCAATAATATAATGACCTTTTGATAAAATTTTTTGTTCTTCTTGTTCGTCTGTTTTAGAAAATTTATAATACGGTTTTAGTCCTTCTCTAATGCTACGTGCGTTTGCATACTTCATCGCTTGTAGCAAGAAAACTGTACACGCAGCAGTATCTTTGGGCATGCAATTTTTGTTTCGTTCACTTCTCTTTTTCCTTTTCATCCATTGATTTGCGTATTTTTGAAGTCTTGAATTTGCAAGAGATGGTTCCATAGAAATCGAATCCCACATTAATTGTGTGATTTCACAATTTGTTACTGGGTACTTATCTACTAAATAAGAACCTGTAACTGATATAAGTCTTTCAGGATCTTCTTCTACTGGATTGCTGCTTATTATCCGTTTTAATACAGAGTCTTTTCCTCTGAATTCGTTATAACCTATGAGAACCTCTTCATTCTTGAAATCCAGATACTTCATCCCGACCGCTAAATTGATTTTGTGGGAACTATCAGTGTCGAAAAATTTCACATTGATTGTGCTGACACCAATAAGCGTTGGAACTCGAACTTTCAAACAAGATTCACCAAGAACGATAGAATCGAGCGTAGTATTCCATACTCGTACTTTGGAGTCTATGCAGATTTTTACAATTTCGTTCTTTTCGACTTCAAGCCAAGTTTCGGCTTTTAACGAGCTGCGATTTAAAGCGATATATTTTTCCCTATCTGAGCAAGCGGTACAAAATAGTGTGCAGGCCATACAGAGGAATATCGCCGCAAGAGAAGCTATTTTCATTCCAACATGATAATTCATACGACGTAATATACAAAAAAGGCAATTTTTTCTTGATTATAAATGAATCATTTTTTTGTCAAAAAAATTTATACATTTTTTCACTTTGATTCAGACTTGACTTCGGTCCATTTGGCGTTGTTGCCGATGTTACGAATCAAGCGGAAACCGGCTTTTGCAAAACCACGATCGTTTAGACGATAAAATCCATAATCAACAAGATTCCAATCATCGTCTTTGCGTCCGCCTTTCAAACATGATGGACAATTATTCTTGCATATGACTTTATTAGAAGGCAATCTCTTAACCCGGTATTTTACATCAGGCGATCGTTTGAATCGGCCTGGTCGCTCAAAAAGAACATGTTCTTCAACAAGTCCAAAAACGTCATACAATCCATATTTGTTGGGTTTTAATTGGCCAACAAGATCCGATTTATTCTCAACATAATTTTCATTATGTTTATCAAATTTAGCGTGTTTTAAGACTTCTTTGTAGGAGGCAGAATTGCCCCAAGGTGCATTGTTCGTTTTATCACCTCCTCTAGCAAACATCATCCATTCATCATAATAAGGAAGACGATATCCATCAGATGCGGAATCAACTTTAACATAAATAGTTTTATTTTTATGTTTAATAAAATCATGAAAACCAATAATGTATTGACCTTCCGAATGTATTCGAATATATTGGTCTATTGTTTCAGAAAAAATATAATATGGCTTTAGCTTTTCTCGAAGACTGCGTGCATTTGCGTACATCAATGCTTGGTACAAAAAAATTGTACTTGTCGCAGAGTCTTGTGTGTTGCATTTTTTGTTATGTACTGCACTTTTTTTTCTTTGAGACCATGCTCTTTCGTACCCGTTGTCATCCGAATCCAAGGGTATATTATCCCACAGTAACTGCGTGATTTCACAATTGGTTACAGGATATTTATCAACCAAGTATGAGCCAGTAACGGATACATTTTTTACAGGGTCAATGACTTCGTAATACTCAGGTCCTAACAAAAAAACTTTATCAAATCCCAACAGTACCTCTTCATTTTTAAAATCAAGATACTTCATCCCGACCGCTAGATTAATTTTATGGGAGCTGTCTGAATTTTGAAAATAAACGCTAATCGTGTCAACACCAATAAGCGTCGGGACAATAAACGCAAAGCAGGAATCATTCACGACCTTTGATGTCAACGAAGTTTTCCATTCGCGAACGCGGCTGTCTAAGCAAATTTGAACAGTCTCGTTTTTCTCGACTTCAAGCCAACATTCTACACCCAAAGAGTCCCGATTCAAGACAACATTTCTTTGAGGATTGTTCAACAATTCTTCTGCACTCGGTCCTTTGTCCGAACAAGCCATGCAGAGGAATATACATAAAGCCGATATTGTTATTTTCAAGACATTCATCATAGTCAACCTATTAAGCATTCTAGCAAGTCATAATAAAATCTATCCGTAAACTTTTTCACCAGAATTTTTATCCGAGCATGCAACGCAGAAAAAAGCATATAAAGACAATACTACAGTTTTCAAGATATTCATATAAACACCACCCAAATTGATTTTATAAAAGCAACCTACAAAATCAAACTCAAGGGAAGCGGCATTCTAAATGAATTAGTGTGTAAAATAAAATTGTGTTTTTTACTATTCGTTCCAAATGTCGTTGGGGAGTTTTCCGATATCGCGGAAGTCAAATTTGCCGCTTGTCGCAGAATTCATGCTCACGAGGCGTGCCAAAGGCTTGCCAGCGCGTTCAATGACGATTTCTTCGTCCTTGATGGCGACCTGGTTCAAGAGCGTCCCAAAATTCTGACGCATATCCATTGCAGAAACAACTTTCGACACGGCGAGTCCTTTTTGTACCAATTTAATTATTATTATAATTAACGTCAAACCCACGCGTTCTAGATTCTTCGACTTCGAACCTAACGGTTCTTCGCTCAGGATGACAATGCAAAAGGTGATCCCGAACTAAGCCTGCCCCAGACAAGTTCCGGGATTCCGGGACTAGGATGACAACGTAAACGACATCACGATTAAAATTTAAATGGATCAAGAAGTTCGTACATTTTCGGTCACGCAATACATGCGTTCGCTCAAGAACACCGTGGAGGCAACACCTGCGGTTTGGGTGCACGGGGTCATTTCGCAAATTGCGGAAAAGCCGTCGGGCGTTTACCTGAGCATAGCGGACTTCGCCGATGGCGACGTGAAACCGAAAGCGACGCTCGCTCTTTATTGCTACACAGCCAAATACGATGCGATTCTCGCAAAAATTTCCAGCCTTTCGCAGCCGTTTACACTCAAGCACGACTTGAAGGTCAATTTCCTCGTGCGTGCGGAACTGTACATCCCGTACGGAAAGCTGCAAGCGCAAATCTTGGACATCGATCCGGTTTACACGATTGGCGAACTCGCACTGACGAAGAGCGCCATTTTGAAGCGCCTTGCGATGGAAGGCTTGCTCGAAAAGAACAAGCAGCTAGAACTTGCCGACGTTCCGCTCCGCGTGGGGCTTATCACCGGCGAAAATACGGCCGCGTACAAGGACTTCACCACGCGACTTGAAGCGTCTCCATTTGCATTCGAAGTCACGACGGTCTATGCACGAATGCAAGGGAACGAAACCGAAGACAGCATCATCGCCGCACTGGAACAACTTAGAACGTATCCCGAATTAGATGTTGTCTGCATTGTACGCGGCGGCGGAGCCAAGACGGACTTGAACTTTTTCGATAGCGAAGCGCTTTGCCGTGCGGTCGCAAACTACCCCACCCCCGTCTTTACGGGAATCGGTCACGAAATCGACCGTTGCCTTTTGGACGAAGTCGCCTACCTCTCGTGCATCACGCCCACGGACTGTGCCAAACGTCTTGTGGAACGCGTTACGGATAGCTGGAACCGCATGACCGAAGCGATGGCAAGCATAGCCGACGGCGCCCGCGACCTCCTCACCGAAAACAACAAGCAACTCGGCACGATAGGAAACCAGTTCCAGCAAAAAGTTTTCGGGTTCATCCAGAACGAGAAATCGAAGCACGTGCTCATTGCCGCCTCAATCAAAAAAGACACCACTTTTTACATAAAGTCCGAGCACGATCGCCTCAACCGCAACCGCGAAGGTTTAAAGCAGGGTTCCCGCAAAATTCTCGACCTCGCGAAATCGCAGTTCGAGCTTGTGAACGAGAAAGTCAAAAACGCAGACCCCAAGACGACTCTTGCCAAGGGTTACTCGCTCACGCTAGACGAAAACGGAAAGTTCATCCGCAAGGCAAGCGAGCTCAAGAGCGGCGACACCATCAAGACTCGCCTCGCTGACGGGGACGTTCTGTCAGTGGTGAAATAACATTCAAACCAAATTCTAGGGCATTTTTACGATTTTATGATACCAAATTGCAATTTTTTCTAAATCTGGTAGCATATTTTTTACTTTATTCGTCACATTTTCATTTACATGTAGCGAAGTCATGCTACCAAACTTGACATTTATTTCATTTTGGTAGCACAAAATACACCCCAAAAGCATTTTTTCGCTCAAAATGAGTTAATTTATATAAAAATTGTGTTACCAAAAAGCCATTTTTAGGAATTTTGGTAGCACATTTTCGCGAAAATGGCTTTAACAAACACAAAAATTCCGCATTACAACGCAGCACTCAGCAGCAGCACTTAGCCAAACTCCGGCAGTCGTTCAATTTTCTTGAAGCGGCGCGTCACGGGATCCAGCTCAAAATAGCGCACAGCGTCCCCAAGAGCAAGCATCACGTAGTTCGGCGTCAAAACACGCAAATACTTGTTCAACTGCTGCTGCAAGACTGGCCACGTGTACTCACCCGGAGCCTTGCATTCCACCAAGAGCCAAGGCTTTTCAAGAGGCGCCCCCGCCCTAAAATTGTGCACCACGATATCCACACGGTCAGCCGTTTTCGGGTCAATCGTCGATAGCGGGAACTCCACCGCAATCAGATGCTCGGGAACCTTCACCTCGTCAATCAAATAGCGCACCGTTGCCTGGCGAACTTGTTCCTCAGGCGTCCAGGGGACCTCTTTTTTGCGGATTGGATCAAAAAATATATCGTGAACCATTGCGCTGAATATAGCAAATCCCCCTAAAAAGAAAAAAATATGTGATAAAACCTCCACCCGAGGTCAAAATCGCACAAAAAAACACATCAAAAACATACAATTTTAATTATTTCATATTATTTTTTATAGTAGCGTTGTATTCATAGATACACGTTGCAAAAGCCGTAGAAGGAGATATCATGGATTTGCAGGAATATGTAAATCAATTCGACTCGATGACTTGTATCATGTCTATTGAAAAACTGCCTGACGGGAGTTTGGGCAAGATGCGTATCGAAGTCGGCAATAAAGCATATTGCGCTACATTTGAAAAAAATCCCGATATCGACATGCCTTTCGGCAAGAAGTTCGTCCCGGGCCAGGAATACACCTATTATATGCCCAAGGACCTGAACTTCGAGCACTTCATCATCAACAGCGCGGTCAACAAAAAAATGATGCATGCCTACATCCACCCGGACCGGTTCGACGTGTGGTTCAACATATTCAGCATGCCGTTAGACTTTGGCGACCCAAACAAGTATTACTGCACCTATACGCAGGAACTCTCGAACGAAGCCAGCGCGGACCAGATGACGAACTTATCCGCCAAGACGACCTCAGATGTTTTGAAAACGTGTATCAAGCTTCGCAGCACCAAGAACTTCCTCAAGACGATGGACGAAGTCATCTACGACATCCGCAACATTTGCGGAGCGAAATTCTGCTGTCTCATGCTGACCGACTTCAAGAACCACTCTTGTTCATTGCTGAGCGAAAGCACCGATCCCAGCATCGGGCATCATTCGCTAAAAGACTACCTGAACGAATCGTTTGTCGATATCGTCAAATCGTGGCTGGACACCATCGCTGGCAGCAACTGCCTCATCATCAAAGACCAAAACGACATGGATGAAATCAAAATCCGAAATCCGCGTTGGCACACTTCCATGCAAGAGGCCAAGATCGACAGTCTGGTACTTTTCCCGCTCCAGTACAACAACGAAAACATAGGCTTTATCTGGGCGACAAATTTCGATACGAAAGATACGCAGCACATCAAGGAGACTCTTGAACTCACGACATTCTTTATCGCCTCGGAAATTGCGAACTACCAGCTTTTGCAAAAACTCGAAATGCTCAGTTCCACGGACCTTTTGACGGGCGTCAAGAACCGTAATGCCATGAACAACCGCGTGCTCAAGATTGTGACCGGACGTGAACGCGTACCTCAAAATTTCGGTGTCGTATTCGCAGACTTGAACGGTCTAAAGAATATCAACGACGACGACGGGCACAACGCTGGGGACACCCTGCTGAAAAACGCCGCGGCCGCCTTGAAAACATGCTTTGACGGATGCGAGATTTACCGTGCCGGCGGTGACGAATTCCTGATTATCGCCATGGAGAAAACGAAAAAAGATATCGAAGCGCAAATCGAAGCTTTACGGAAAAAAGCAAACGACCCGGAACCGGTCAGTTTTGCACTGGGATTCTACTACGAAGAAAATGGCGGCGACATCCGCGCGGCCATGCGCGAAGCTGACTCCCGCATGTACGAAGATAAAAAAATGTTCTACGAAATGCACCCTGAAAGCAGGAAGCGATAATGATGGACTTGCAAAAAATTGTTGAAAAATTTGATTCAACGACCTGCATCATGTCGGTCGAAAAACGGACTGATGGAAAAATAGGCTCGATTCGTATCGAGGCGGCGAATCAGCGGTACATCAAGGCCATGGAACATGTTGACGAAAACAACAAGGTGATTTATTCGAGAGAATTTATTCCTGGCAGCAGCTACGAAAAGTACATGCAAAAGGAATTGAATTTTGAAAACTTTTGTTATGAATGCGCGATTAACAAAAAACCGATTCATGCCTACATTCGTCCAGAGCGTTTCGATTTCTGCATAAACCAGGTTATGCTGCCCTTGGACATAGATGACCCAGAAAAAGGGTATTGCACATACTCGTCCGAAATCTCGCAAGAAGTCAATCCCGAAGAAATGTCTAAACTTTCGGCAGAAACTTCGTCGAGCGTACTGAAGACATGCGTGAAGCTCCGCAGCGCAAAAGATTTGCAAAGAACAATGAACGATGTCATCGAGGACATTCGTGAAATTTGCGATGCAAGCTACTGCTGCATTTTGTTGACCGATTTCAACGAACACACTTGTTCCGTGTTCAGCGACTCCGTCAAAACCGGATCCAACCAGCGTTCGCTACGGGAATTTTTGTCAGACGACTTTCTCGACTATGCGAAAACTTGGATAAAAATACTGGCCAAAAGCAACTGCCTTATCATTAAGAACAACGACGATCTAGAGCTAATTAAGCAACAAGACCCGCGTTGGTACAAATCATTAACAGACGCCAATGTCGAAAACCTTGTTCTGTTGCCCTTGGAATACAACAACTTGATTTCTGGCTTTATCTGGGTGACCAATTTCGACACGTCAAAAGCCGTCCGCATTAGGGAAACTCTAGAGTTATCCACATTTTTCATCGCTTCGGAAATAGCAAACTACCAGCTTGTGGGAAAACTCGAACAACTTAGCAACATGGACCTCTTGACGGGCGTCATGAACCGCAATTCCATGAACAACAGAGTTTCGCAGTTCATAAATGGCGAGGTTCCGCACAAGTCCCTCGCGGTCATATTCGCCGACCTGAACGGATTAAAGCCCGTGAACGACAACCAGGGTCACGATGCTGGCGACAATTTGCTGAAAGAAGCTTCGTTTATACTAAGGGACAACTTCACCACGGGCGAAGTCTATCGCGCCGGCGGCGACGAATTCCTCGTCATCGTCCTCGACCAACCCATAGAAGTCATCGAAGCCCAAGTCCAAAAACTGCACGAAGAATCCATGATTCCAAACCATGTCAGTTTTGCGCTGGGATTCTACTACGATGACAAGGGTTGCGACATCCGAAAAGCGATGCATGAAGCCGACGTGCGCATGTACGAAGACAAGAAAAAGTTCTACGCACGATTCCCCGCAAATAGAAGAAGGATTTAGTAGGAATTTGGTGGAGCTTAGAGCTTAGAACTTAGTAGTCTGTAGACAGAAACGTCATAGCCCAAAGCGAAGCGACCTCATAGCGAGTTTACGAGCGTGCCCATACCTCATACCCCATCCCCCAAACCCATTGTCAATCATTCACTGCTTATAATCCACCAATCGCTCTTGTTTCTTTTAAAAACCACACTGGGTTCCTCTTGACATTCGCTACCTACAGAACTATATTTCGGAACATGAAAATGATTTTTGGACAGAACATCGCAGCAGCAAAAGCAGCAATTGCGGCAAGCCCGGCAGCAGCACGAGCTTGTTTTGGGCTGTCCAAGAAAGCTAAGGTCTGGAAAGCATAACGCATAAAACCAGGTCAAAAGTTTCAAGGGCAGCCTCTCACAGGCTGCCCTAATTATTTACCCTAAACTTTAACAATTAACCAAGGAAACGGAAATTCTTATTTAGTAGTGTACTGGATCCTGCACCTTCGAACCTAAACGATACTCGCCACTTTAGTGGCCTAGTAGAGTTATGCTCTTTGAGTATAATTCAACTAAGGCACTAAAGTGCCTAGTTTCATATATCGCCCTTTACAGGGCTCAGGATGACGCTGAGTTGAAAATCAAGGCTCAGGATGACGTAGAATCAATATTGCAGAAATAACATAGCTAAATATTATTCTATAATTACGCAGTAAAATTTGAGAATTTTCGAGACCTCCACAGGAGATAAAAATGCGTAGAAGATTGTTGAGCGAAGGTGCTAAGGAACTTTCTTACGAAATTCGTGAAATCGTGAAGAAAGCGAACCAGCTCAAGGCTCTCGGCCTTACCATCCACTGGGAAAACATCGGCGACCCGATCGAAAAGAAGTGCCAAATTCCCGAATGGATCAAGGATATCGTAATTGACTTGGTCAAGACGAACAGAAGCTACGGCTACTGCCCCTCCAAAGGCATGCTCGAAACGCGCGAATTTTTGGTGAAAGAGAACAACAAGCTCGGCGGCGCACAGATTAACGTCGATGACATCCTGTTCTTCAACGGCCTCGGTGACGCCATCGCCACCATTTACGGCCTTCTCTCCATGACCACCCGCATTATCGGACCGGCTCCGGCATACAGCACGCACAGTTCTGCCGAAGCGGCCCACGCCCACACCTCGCCCATCACCTACCGCTTGCAGCCCGAAAACCACTGGTACCCGGACTTGGAAGAACTCGAAAACAAGGTGAAGTACAACCCGAGCATCGCGGGCATCTTGATTTTGAACCCGGACAATCCGACAGGCATGGTCTATCCGCTCGAAATTCTCCAGAAAATGGTAGATATAGCAAAGCGATATAACTTGTTCATCATCTGCGACGAAATTTACAACAAGATTGTCTACAATGGAGCCCACGCTTATGCGCTTGCCGAATACATCGGCGACGTTCCGGGCATAGCCCTCAAGGGAATTTCCAAGGAATACCCGTGGCCGGGCGCACGCTGTGGCTGGGCCGAATACTACAACCGCGACAAGGACGAACAGTTCGACGCCTTCTGCCGTGCTCTTGACAACGCGAAGATGGTCGAAGTCTGCTCGACGACTCTCCCGCAGATGACGATTCCGCGCGTGCTCGGGGACAAGCGCTTTGCCGAACACCGCACGGCACTGAACGAAAAAATCGGCCGCAGGAGCGCCATCATCAGCGAAATCCTTTCCGACATCCCGGAGCTGTATTTCAACCCGACTTACGGTGCGTTCTACAACACCATCATCTTCCGCGAAGGCGTGCTCAACAGCCATCAGACGCTCAAGATAGACAATCCGATTATCAAGAAGAAAGTCGAAGAATGGTGCAGCAAGACGACAAACCTCGACTACCGCTTTGTCTATTACCTGTTGGGCGCAAAGGGAATCTGCGTCGTGCCGAGCACGAGCTTCTGCACGGATCTCAAGGGTTTCCGCGTGACGCTCCTCGAAGAAGACGAAGACGAACTCCGCAGCGTGTTCACCACGATTCACGATGCCATCATCGAATATCTGCATTCGTAAAAGCGGATTCAAAAAAGCATAGCACTCTCGAAAAAAACGGGAGTGTTTTTTTTATATATTGTCCATAAGGATTGATCTTGTTTAGGAGTAATGAATGCGTTTTTGGAGCAACAAGTTTATCGTTTCGATAGCCGTTATGTTGTTTATTGCATGTGGCGATGACGGAGCATCTATTGCAAAACCGGATAACGATGCAGAAAACGCAATTTCCAGCAGCACTCACAAACCATCAAGTTCTTCATATAAAAATAAGACTAGTTCCTCCTCTAACAAGTCATCGTCTTCCGTAAAAAAGAAGAGCTCCTCTTCTCAAGTCAAATCATCGTCAAGCATCAGTTCTTCCTCGCAGAAACTCTCTTCGTCCAGCAGTATCATCAGAAGCTCAAGTGCATACCACTACAACAGCGGCATAAATGAAGACTTTTCTTATGGCGAATACACAGACCCGCGTGACGGGCAAACGTATAGAACAGCCAACATAGGGCATACAAAATGGTTGGCCCAAAATATGAATTTCACCACGGAAACAAGCCTATGCTACGATAACGATCCTGCAGCTTGCGAAGCTCAGGGAAGGCTTTACACATGGCATGACGCCCAAGTAGTCTGCCCCGAAGGTTGGCATACCCCGAACAAGCAAGAATATCTCGACTTAATGGTCATGGCCCATAAGTATGACGATTTTCGGTATGACTTAAACC
>Ga0310696_10007251_pt1 | contig 13054 bp, 11 predicted proteins | sample AusTroGonzalo_MG_4_FD_203885 | JGI IMG/M metagenome (GOLD analysis project Ga0310696, IMG submission 203885) | Bovine rumen microbial communities from tropical cattle in Woodstock, Queensland, Australia - Gonzalo_02 (v2) (version 2) | ecosystem: Host-associated > Mammals > Digestive system >... | reverse complement strand
TCATCACAAAAAAACGCAAGATATTGCATAAGAGGGGGTAATTTAAAAAAAGAGGATGATATTTATATGAAGATGAAGGAATTAGAAAACATTTTAAAAAAGATACCAGATGAAAAGATGGATCAAGCTACTTTAATTAGTAATGAGATGAAGTTTATACTTATCACAATAGAAGAATTAAAAAAAGATATTCAAGAAAAAGGAGCTGTGGAGCATTTTATAAATGGTAAACAAGATTTTTTAAGAGAATCACCAGCATTGGCTAGTTATAATAAATTGATGAAAACATATGATACATTTTATAAAAATCTGGTGGCATTAGTGCCAAAAGAAGAATTAAATGTAGATGATGAGTTTGATGAAGATGATTTGTAATGACATATATAGAAGAATACTATAAATGGATATGTGATAATCCAGATAAAGTATGTAAAAAAATAAAAACTATATATAAACGATTAGTAGATGATATAAAGAAACCTCGTAAAGTTTCTTTTTTTAATAAATCTACAAATGAAACTGAAACTCATACATATATATTTGATGAAAAGAAAAGTTTAAGATGTATCCATTTTATAGAGAAATATTGTAGGCAATCCAAAGGTAAATGGAATGGTAAACCATTGAAATTACAATTATTTCAAAAAGCGTTTATACAAGCATTATTTGGATTCGTTGATAAAGATACTGGATTACGAAAATATAAAAAGGCTATATTATTTGTAGCTCGTAAAAATGGTAAATCAGTATTAGATAGTGCAATAGCAAACTATATGCTTACTAAAGATGGTGAAGGTGGAGCTGAAATATATTCAGTTGCTACTAAAAGAGATCAAAGTAAGATAGTTTGGGAAGAATCAAAAAAGATGATTAAGAAATCGCCCTGCTTGGCAAAAAGGATTCGTTGTTTAATAGGTGGTATTTATTATGATGCTACTGATTCATCATTTAGAGCATTAGCAAGTGATAGTAATTCATTAGATGGTTTAAACGCACATTTAGTTATAGCTGATGAAGTACACGCATGGAAAGATAAAAACTTACTAGATGTTATGTACGATTCAATGAGTGCAAGAACACAACCATTATTACTTGAAACATCTACAATGGGAACTATAAGGCAAAATGTATTTGATATTGAGTACGATTATGCTAGTCAAGTTATAGATGGTGTTATTCAAGATGAAGTATTATTACCAATAATATATGAGTTAGATGATGAGAATGAGTGGGTTAATGAGGATTCGTGGTATAAAGCAAATCCAGCATTAAACACAATAAAAGATTTAAAAAGTTTAAGAGAAAAAGTAGATAGAGCAAAAAATAATCCAATAGAATTGGTAAATCTATTATGTAAGGATTTTAATGTTAGACAAAATAGCGTTGAGGCATGGCTAACATTTGATGATCTAAATAATGAAGAGATATACCATGATTGGAAAGATTGTTATTGTATTGGTGGTTGTGATTTATCAAGCACCACAGACTTAACTTGTGCCACAATATTAGGTGTGGTAAAAGGTAAGATAAGAGTAAAGCAAATGTATTGGATACCTACAAATTGTTTAGAGAAAAAAATAAGAGAAGATAAAATACCATATGATAAATGGTTAAAAAGTGGATATATTAGATTATCTGGTGATAATAAAATAGATTACCACGATATAACAAATTGGTATTTAGAAGAAGTAGAAAAAAACGAGTTAAGGCCATTATGGATTGGATACGATAGTTGGAACGCTAATTTTTGGATTAACGAAATGCAAGAATGTGGGTTTGATATGGTTGAAGTAAGGCAGGGATACAAAACTGAATCAGCACCATTAAAGCAAATGAAAGCTGATTTAATGGATAAGAAGATAAACTATAATAATAATCCAATAACAAAATGGAACTTATCTAATGTAGTAGTTAAGGTTGATGATAACGAAAATATTATGCTATCTAAAGAAAAAGCAAGACAAAGGATTGATGGAGCAGCTAGTTTAATGGATGCTTATGTAATCTATATCAATAGACAGCAAGAATATTTGAATTACATAAATGAGGAGGTATAACAATATGGAAAAAAGGAGCTTATTTAGTAGAGTATTTGGTAATGATAATTCAACAGATGCACCACAAACAGCTACTAGTTTTAAATTGTTAGATGATAATAAGGCAATATTTACTACTTATAATGGTGATTATAAGAACGAAATAGATGTAAGGGCGTGTGTAGATGCAATAGCTCGTAATGGTGCTAAAATGCATCCAAAACATTTAAGAAACTTTATCAAAGATGGTGAAGCAAAATTAGAGTATGTTGATAGTAATTTATATAAACTATTAGCAAAACAACCAAATGAGATACAAAATGCCTATAAGTTTTATTATCAAGTAATTAGCAATTTAGAATTATTTAATAACTCTATAATATACATAAATAAAGATTCTAATTTAAAGGTTAAAGGATTATATCCATTAACTTTTGATAGATGTGGTTTTTATGAGTATAATGGTGAAATATATATTAAGTTTAAGTTTAGTAGAAAGACTAGATTTGTACCATATTCAAGTTGTATTCACTTAACCAGAGGAATAACAGCTGATGGTATGTTTGGTGGAAATATAGAGCCATTAAGAAAAACATTATCAATGAAACATATACTAGATGAGGGCATAATTAATGCAATTAAAACAACTCAATCAATAAAAGGTATAATCAAAACTACAAAAGCAATGCTTAAACCTGAAGATGTTAAAAAGATGAGAGATCAATTTGTAGAAGATTTTATTAGTGATGGTGATAAATCAGGTATTGGTGGATTAGATGCATCAACTGATTTTACACCAGTTAAGATTGAGCCACAAACAGCTAGTGATAGCCAAATAAAAGAAATTGATAGTAAAATATTAAAATATTTTGGTATTAGTGAAAACATTATTACATCAAACTATACTGAAAATGAGTGGAACGCTTTTTATGAATCAGTATTAGAGCCAATAGGTTTACAAATGGGTTTAGAGTTTAGTAATAAACTATTCACACCAACTGAAAAAGCATTTGGTAATGAAATAGTATTTGAAGCAAATAGATTACAATATGCTAGTAATAGTACGAAAATAGATTTGATTAAAAATGCTAATAATATAATGATGGTAGATGAATTAAGAGAGGTATTTAATTTACCACCATTACCAGAAGGCAAAGGCCAAGTAATAATGCAAGATTTAAACCATATAGATGGTGATATAGCAAATAATTATCAAGTTGGAAATGATGAGGAGGTAAGTGAGTAATGAAAGAAATAAGAAAATTAGATTTACAATTTAGAGCTGAAGATACAGAAGATAACAAAATGGAAATAAAAGGTTATGCTGCTGTATTCAACTCACCTGAAACTTATGATTATACTGAAGTAATAGCACCAACAGCATTTGATGAAGCTGATATGAGTGATGTAGTATTAAGATATAATCATAATGATAATTTTATGGTATTAGCAAGAACTCGTAATAAATCACTTGAATTAAATGTAGATGAAAAAGGATTAATGATAGATGCTACATTACAAGATGATATTACAGAACATAGAGATATATTTAATGCTATAAAATCAGGATTAATTGATAAACAATCATTTGCATTTATAGTAGATGAGGATGAGTACGATTATGATACTGATACTAGAACTATTACAAGAATAGGAAAAGTATTTGATGTATCAGTTGTAGATCAACCATTCTATAACGAAACTGATGTATCAGTTGCTAGAGATGTAGATAATCAAGAGTTTTTAGCTCGTAGAGAAGAAATAAGAAAAGAACACGAACAAAAACAAGCCCTAGAAGAAAAGAAAAAGGCAATATTAGAGAAATTAGGTTAATACGATATAAAAGGTAAGCTGGAATAGTTTATCTTTTTTAATTGCTGGAATAGTGATTAAAAATCGTTTTAATAAATGCTGGAATAGCAATAATGGGAATGATAGAAGCCCAAAAGAATATCAAATATAAAAAAGGAGGATTTTTCTAATGACTAGAAAAGAAGAAATTGAAGCTCGTAAGATGGAAATTCGTGAAGAAGTAGAAGCTACTGAAGATGAATCTATATTAGATGAATTAAATGAAGAAGTTGATACTCTAAATGAAGAAATTGAAGAAATTGAAGAGCATGAAGAAAAAGAGGATATAGGGGAACAACTTGAAGAAGGTAAAGTTGTTGCTGAAGAAGTTTCTGTTGAAGAAGTTGATAATAATGAAGAAAGAAAAGGAGGAATCAATATGGAATACAGAACTGCATATTTAAAGAAATTACAAGGAAAGGAATTAAACGAAGAAGAAAGATCAGCTTTAGTTTCAGCTAATGCTGCAATCCCTACTGAAACAATGGATACTATCTTTGAAAAAGTTGTAAAGAAAGTACCAATGTTAGATGAAATAACTTTATTAAGAGTTAAGGGTAATGTAGATTTCTATGTTGAAGGAACTAGAACTGATGGAGCAGATCATACTGAAGCTCAATCATATGATGATGCTTCTATCTCATTAACTAAAGTATCATTAGCTGGTACTGAAGTAGTTAAGAAAGTACAAATAAGTGATAAAGTAAGAGAAATGAGTATTGATGCATTTGAAGGATGGTTAACTGATATGTTAGCTGATTCTATTGCTAATGCTATTGAAGCTAAAATCTTTGGTGCTATCGTTTCTGGTGGTACATCAGTAGAAGGTGAAATCACAGCTGATAATATTAGAGCATTAGTTGCTGGTTTACCTGCTGGATATGAAGCTGGAGCAGCTTTCTATTGTAATAAGGCTATCTTCTATAACAAGATACTTAAATTACAAGACTTATCAAAGAACGAATTAGTTTATAGAGATGGAAATACTTACTATATGTTAGGTTATCCAGTTAAAACTAGTGATAAAGTATCTAACTTAATCTTTGGTAATGCTAAAAAGTTTGTTGGTAATTTACCTGAAGAAATCAATGTAAAATCAGTATATGATATTGATACTAATACTTACAAATATGCTGGTATTGCAATTTGGGATGGTAAAGTTGCTATTGCTGATGCTTTCCAAGTATTAAGTGAAGAAGTTAGTGAATAATAAGAAATAGAAAGTAGGTTAAGACTATGCTAGATGAGATTAAGAAGATTGAAGGCATAAATCATGATGAGTTTGATGATATGATTAACATTTGGATAGAATCAGCCCAACTTGATTTAAAAGGTATTGGCATAGTCAATACTTTAATAGACAAGCCAAATAGTTTAATAAAAAATGCAATTATAACTTATGTTTTAAGTTTTTTAGATGTATCAAATAGTGATATGTATAATCAATCATATCAATTACAAAAGGATGTATTAAGACATACAACCGAATATATTGTAGGTGAATAATGGATTATACTGAAATAATATATTTATTAAATGAAACTATAACAGAAGATGAGATAGGTAATACTATTTCATCTTCTAATACATCTACTAAATGTTATGCTAAAAAACAAAGTGTTAGAACAAACGAGTTTTACAATGCTACAATGACAGGATTAACACCAAGCTGTGAGTTTGTTGTTAAAAGGCTTAATTACAATGGTGAAAGTACATTAAAATGGAATAATGAATTATATTCTGTTATAAGAACTATTGATCCAAAAAATAAGTTTGATATTGTTTTAGTATGTAGTAGAAAAATAGGTGTAAAAGAAGTTGAGTAAATGGGTAAAAATAATTCTATTTTAGGTGTAGTTGATATTTTAGATGAATATTCTTTAGATATTCAAGAAGCTATGCAAAAAGAAGCTGAAGAAGTAGCCAAAACTGGTGCTAATAAATTAAAAACCACTTCACCAAAAAATACAGGCAAATACGCTAAAGGGTGGAAAGTAAAAACCATGAAAGGTAGAGGTTATGTATCTAGTACGATTCATAATACTACAAATTGGCAATTAACACATTTACTTGAGAAACCACATACCATTAGAAATAAATATGGTGATTGGGGTACAAGTAAGCCACAAGAACATATTAGACCAGTAGAGCAAGAATGTATTAAAGAATATCAAAGACAAATTGAGAATACAATTAAAAACGGAGGTAAGTTATGAAACATAAAGACTTATATAATTTACTAAAAACTTTAAAGATACCTGTTGCATACGATCATTTACAAAGTGATAAAACAATTAATCCACCATTTTTAGTATATAGAGAACTTGCTACTGACACATTTAAAGCTGACAATAAAACATATTATAGGCCTTATGAGTACGAACTAGAACTTATAACATCTATAAAGGATATAACATTGCAAGAAAATATAGAAAAACTATTGGATGATAATAATATCCCATATGATACATCAACAGAGATATGGGATGATGAAGAAAAAATATACCATAATTTTTATGAGATATAGGAGGTAAAATATATGGCAAGTAAGAATAAAGTTAAATATGGATTATCAAATGTATATGTTGCACCATTTACAATAGTAGATAATCAATATGTATATGATACACCAGTAGCTGTACCTGGAGCTGTTAACTTAACTTTATCAGCAGCAGGGGATACTAACGATTTCTACGCTGATAATGTTATTTATTTTTCATCAACAGCTAATCAAGGCTATGAAGGTGATTTAGAATTAGCAATGATAACTGATTATATTAGAACTAATATACTTGGTGAAACTACTGATTCTAATGGAGCTTTAATTGAAAACGCAAACGCATTACCAAATGGATTTGCTTTTGGTTTCCAAATTGAAGGCGATAAGAAAAATCGTAGATTCTGGTATTATAATTGCTCTTTGACTAGACCAGCCAACAATGGAGCTACAACTGAATCATCTATTACACCTCAAACTGATACATTATCTATTAAGGCAATGCCTAGAATAACTGATAAATTAGTTAGAGCTATGATAGAATTAAGCGATACAAACGCAACAGCATATAATGGTTTCTTTAGTCAAGTATATACACCAGATACTGAAACTAGTGAATAATCAATACTACTCTTATGAGTAGTACAAAGGAAACTACTTATAAGGGTAGTTTCTTTTTTAGTATTCATAAAGGAGGTAAAACTATGGCAAGTAATATAAAGGGTATAACTATTGAAATAGGTGGTAATACCTCAAAACTACAAGATGCTTTAAAAGGTGTTAATAAAACAATATATAGTTGTAATAGCGAATTAAAACAACTAAATCAAGCATTAAAACTTGATCCAAAAAATACTGAATTATTAGCACAAAAACAAGATGTATTAAAAAAGAATATAGAAGCTACTACATCTAAATTAAACGATTTAAAAACAGCTCAAAAACAAATGGGTGATTACAACTCATTAACAGAAGAGCAAAAAGAAAATTATAGAGCATTAAGTGTTGAGATTACTAAAACTGAATCTAATTTAAAAGGTTTAAATCAAGAACTAAAAGAAACCAAAAATATTAAATTAGAATATTTAAAAGAAGGATTTGAAAAGTTTGCAAACGCAGCAAAGAAAGCTGCTGAAGTTGCAGCTGTATCAATAGCAGCAATAGGAACAGCAGCTGTTGCATCAGCCAAAAAGATATGGAACTTGGCAAAAGAAACAGCTGATTATGGTGATACCATTGATAAGAATAGCCAAAAAGTTGGTATGAGTACAACAGCATATCAACAATGGGATTATGCTATGAAAATTGCTGGAACATCTATGGAAGATTGTACTGTTGGCATGAAAACATTGGCAAAACAAGCTGATAGTGCAGCTAAAGGTGGGAAAAACGCAAGTGAAGCATTTAAAAAACTAGGAATATCAACTGAAGATTTGAATAAAAAATCAAGACAAGATATTTTTTATGATGTTGTAGTTGGATTACAACAATATGGTGATAGTGCTGAAAGAGCAGCATTAGCTAGTCAATTATTAGGAAAATCAGGACAAAATCTAACACCTTTATTTAATATGACAGAAGATGAATTAATTGAAGTAATGAACGATACTGAAAAATATGGCATGATAATGAGTAAAGATGCTGTTAAAGCAAGTGCTGATTTTCAAGATAGTTTGACTAAATTAAAAGGCACATTAAATGGTGTTAAAAATAGTATGATGGGTGATTTTTTACCATCATTAACTATGGTTATGAATGGTTTAAGTGATATATTTGCTGGTGTTGATGGTGGTAGTGATAAACTTAAATCTGGTATAGATGGAATACTCGGTAATGTAGATCAAATGATACCAAAGGTTATTGATTTCTTAACAACAATAGCTGATGTAGTATTACAAAATGCACCAATGATTATTGAATCATTAGCAAAAGGTATATTAAATGCAATACCAAAATTATTACCTACAATATCTAAAGTAATATTATCAATAGTACAATCATTAACTAAAATGCTTCCAGATATATTAAAAATGGGTATTCAAGTAATAGTAGAACTTGCAAAAGGTATAGCTGAAGCATTACCAGAATTAATACCAGCTATTGTAGAAGCTATTATGACTATGGTAGATACATTATTAGATAATATAGATTTATTAATAGATGCAGCAATACAATTAATAATGGCATTAGCTGAAGGATTAATAAATGCTTTACCAATATTAATAGAAAAGATACCTACAATAATAGAAAAATTAGTTGATGCAATAGTTAGAAACTTACCAAAATTAATTGAAGCAGCAATTAAATTAGTAATAATGTTAGCCAAAGGTATATTAGAAAATCTAGGACCATTACTTGAGGCTGCTGTAAAAATAGTAATAGCATTAGCAAAAGGAATAGTAGATGCTTTAGGTAAGATATTTGAACTTGGTTGGGATATTATTAAGAGCTTAATTGATGGTTTAGCTGATAATATAAGCAAACTATGGGATTGGGCTAGAGAATTACCAGGCAAGATTAAAGATAAAATAATTGAAGGTATAGGAAAAATTAAAGATGTTGGTAAAGAATTAATTAATGGATTAATAAATGGTATGAAAGAAGGATGGGAAAAACTTAAAAATGGCGTAGCTGATTTAGGAGGCAAAGTTGTAGATAAGTTTAAAAAAGTATTTGGCATACATTCACCATCTAGGGTAATGAAAGAAGAAATAGGTAAAAACTTGGGATTAGGTTTAGTTGAAGGTATAGAAGAAACTGAAAAACAAGTAAATGATGCAATGAGCCAATTAGCAAGTGGAATAGATGCATCTGTTAATCCTACTATAAATCCAACAGCTAATAGTAATCCATTAATTATACAAATAGAAAACTTTAATAATACTCGTGAAAGTGATATTGAATCATTAGCACAAGAATTAGAGTTTTATAGAAGAAATAGTGCATTAGCCAAAGGAGGTATAACTACATATGAATAATATTAGTTGGAATAATCAAAAGTTTTTTGATAAAGGTGTAGTAATTGAAAAGATACCTACTATAACTAAAGCAAAAAAAAGATTTAAAACATATACAATACCAGGTAGAAATGGTGTATTAAATATAGATCAAGATACATATGATACAATAGCGTGTACGCTAGAGTGTCATTTTAAAGATTTAGATACAACAATACCTACATTAAATACTTGGTTAGATGGATATGGTAAATTAAGTTTGGATGGTGTTAGGTATTATGAGGGTATAATATCTAACAACATACCATACGAACAAATACAAAACTTTAAAAAGTTTCAAGTTAATTTTACATTAAATCCTATTCAAAAAAAGATTAATGCAACAGAAGTAGAATTAAATGTAAGTGAAGCAACACAAACAATTAGTGTTGATGGAACATATAAAACATATCCAGTAATAGAAGTAGATGGAACAGGCCAATTAATAATAAGAGTAAATGAAACAACATTTACTATAACAAGTAATGGGAATTATCCATATATATTAGATTGTGAAGCAAAAGAAATATTACAAAATAATGTAAATGCTTCATCATCTATGAGTGGTGATTTCCCATTTTTAAATCCAGGTGATAACGAAATATATATATCTGGAACAGGAACATTTACAAGTATTACAATTACTTACCATGAATCATATTTGTAGGGAGGTAATTATATGATTATATACAATAAAGATACAATAGATTTTAATAATAATGGTTTAGGTTTCTTAACTGATATTATTAGTGCATCAGTAGTAGATACTCTAAATGGTGATTATTCATTATCATTTGAGTATCCTACTAATGCTAAATTAAGTGAATACATAGTAGAAGATAATATTATTAAATGTGTAGTAGCTGATGGTAGTAAACAATTATTTATTATTACAAAAGTAGTAAAAACATTTGATACATTAAAAGTACAAGCAAAACACATATTTTATAAATTACTATATAATATGCTAGAGGATGTTTTCCCACAAAACTTAAACGCACAAGATTTTTTAAATTGGATATTAACTCATACACAATATCAAAATAATTTTACTGGTTATTCAAACATAACAAGTACATTTAAAAGTGCTAGATATGTTCGTAAAAATCCAGTAGAGGCCATTTTGGGTGATGAAGATAATACAATGGTTAATTTATATGGTGGTGAGTTAAAAAGGGATAATTTTAGCATTTATTTTAATTCTAGGGTTGGTAATGATGAAGGTATAAAGTTAGTATTTGGTAAAAACATAACTGGAATAAACATAAATATTGATAATACTAATTGTTATACTAGAATAATGCCATTAGGATATAATGAATTAATGTTGCCAGAAAAATATGTTGATAGTACATTAATTAATAATTATCCATTTCCTAGAATAGCAATATATAAGTTTGAAGATGTTAAATATGATCCAAATGATGAAGAAGCATACCATACTTTAAATGATGCATATACAGCATTAAGAGCTAAAGTACAAGAGTTATATGATGCTGGTATAGATAAACCAGCTGTAAATATGACTATTGATTGGGTTGAATTATCACAAACTGAAGAATATAAACAATATAGTGCATTAGAACGAGTACATTTAGGTGATACGATATATGCTAATATACTTGGTGTTGATTTTGAAACTAGGGTTATAAAAACAACATATAATCCATTAACTGATACTATTGAAAAGTTTGAAATAGGTACAATTAAGCCTAGTATTGCAACATCTATGAATAATATAGTAAAAGTAGTTGCTAAAGTTGATCCTGATTCAATACTTACTCAAGCACAACAAAACGCTACAAGTTTAATTACACAAGCAATGGGTGGATATGTATATAAAACTAATAGTGAATTATACATAATGGATACTGATAATCCACAAACAGCCGAAAAGGTATGGCGTTGGAATATAAATGGTTTAGGATACTCAAGTACAGGTATTAATGGGCCATATGGCATAGCCATGACTATGGATGGCTCAATAGTAGCTGATTACATAACAACTGGTACATTAAATACGAATGTAATACAGGGATATGATAGTTTAGTAATAAGTGTTAGTGATGCAACGCAACAAGTAGCATCATTAAGTTTATCAGTTGCTGAATTAAACTCAAAGATTCAAGATGTATTGGATATAACTGTTAGTGCTGAAAGTGATGATGGTTATGTTGTTTTAAATCACATAAATGCAAGTGAGCCAATAATGGTACAAATACATCCAAATAGTGTTGATTTGGAAAACTTATATCCATATAACACATTGTATCCACAAACAACATTATATCCACATAATGCTGTATTAAGATTTACAAATGTTGATACAAGTGAGGTATTTGATTATGAGTTGCCAGGTGATTTATTATATTTGAATAGTGAAGTATATGATACTTTTTATTTAAGTTATGATGAGAATATATGCCAAATAGTTAGAAAAGTTGGTGTCAATAATCAGGGGCAAAAATACGAATTACCTACACCAATAACTGAAACATATACATATCCTATGATATTCTTAACTACTGGTGATGAATATGATGTTAGATTAGCTGGTGTATCAAGTGCTTATATTTTTGTTAGATTAATGGCTGCAAATATATATACTACACAATTTGCAACAAGAACAGAAGTATCACAAACAGCTGATAGTATAACAACAATGGTACAAAGAGATTATGCAAGTAAAGATTATATGAACTCATCTATTACGCAAACAGCTGATACTATTAATTTAGAGGTTGCAAAGAAAGTTGGTAAAAACGAGATTATATCAAGAATAAATCAAAGTGCTGAAGCAATAACAATACAAGCTAATAAAGTAAATCTTACTGGATATATAACAGCAACAGATATAGCAACAGGTGGTAGAACTACAATTAATGGTAGTAATATAACAACTGGTACTATTGATGCATCTAGGGTTAGTGTTAGCAATTTATCAGCTAATAGTATTACAGGTGGAACTATAAATGGAAATAATGTTAATATTACTAATCTAAATGCAAGTAATATCAAATCTGGTACATTATCATCAGCTAGTATAAATATTGGTGGTAAGTTTCAAGTTAATTCAAGTGGTACATTAACAGCATATGGTAGTGATTCAAACCATTACTTAACAATGAATAGTGGTAGTACACATCCAATGGTAAGTGGTTTAAATGTTGATAGAGATAATGGTATATCAATTAGACAATTATTTGGTGTTGGATATAGTGGTGCTGCTTATGGATCAATAGGAAGGGCATATTATCGTTTAAGGTTTTCTTCTGATGAAGGTGGTGAAGATATACAATTATATGGCCCAACTTGTTGGATATCATGCTCTAAAAATAACGGGCATGTAGTATTAGTGCCTGGACCTTCAACAGGTATAGCTTGTATAGGTAGTATAAATGATAATAATAGAATACTAACTAGAGCTGGTAGCCCATCTTCAAAAAATGTTAAGGAAAACTTTAAAGATATTGAAGATGAATATAAAGATATATATGAAGATTTAAAAGACTTACATATGTATAACTATGATTATAAATATAAAAATGTTAATGGCAGTTTAGAGAATGATTATGGTTTTATAATTGATGAAATAGAAAACACAAAACATTTATCAAAATACTTTAGAAACTATGAAGCAGAACGATATATTACTAAAGATAATAATTTATTAT
>Ga0310696_10007250_pt1 | contig 13055 bp, 14 predicted proteins | sample AusTroGonzalo_MG_4_FD_203885 | JGI IMG/M metagenome (GOLD analysis project Ga0310696, IMG submission 203885) | Bovine rumen microbial communities from tropical cattle in Woodstock, Queensland, Australia - Gonzalo_02 (v2) (version 2) | ecosystem: Host-associated > Mammals > Digestive system >... | reverse complement strand
AATAATTTATAACCTTTGTCTATTCTTTCTGTTAGCTATTGCATAGCATCAGAAGGAATAGATTTTATCCACTAATATTTTTCTAATTTTTTAAGTTTAGTTAAATGTTTTTGAAGTTGATAAATGTTTAAAAATTTTTTGAAAAGCCTATAATACCTTTTATGTCTACTTAAACAAAGATTATATAATTTTCCATTTAAATCAATAACTTGATCTAAATATCTGTTATCTTCATCTTTGTATAATTTGTATTTATATGCTTTCATTTTTTATATTCTCTTTTTTCTCTATATAGCGAAAAATATAAAATTTTCTTTGATTTTTCCTAGATATATGTTATATTTAATTTTGAAAAAATATTATCGAAAATTCCTCCAAAAGCTAAAGCATAGGGCTTCCTTTTCGATGGTTGATGTGATTTTTACAGTATTGAAACAAGATAAAATTCAAATATCAGAGCTGTTCATTTTTTAGGGAACGGCTCTTTATCTTATTGATTTTATCTATTATATTATTTAGTTCCTTTTTACCTTTTTCTGTAGGTGTTATAATGTCTTTTTCGTGCATGAACAGCAAAAATTTAACTCTGTTAGAAGGATTTAACTTTCTTATTTTATCAGCATGTTCGATAATCTTATCTATATTAACATTCCATTCATCCATGTGCTCCCCATTTTCAATCATATCTTTTCGAAGCATTGAAGCAAACATAACAGCAAACTCAATATCTTTATCTTTCATGCTATCACCTCTTTTTGTTGTTTTTTTTTTACTTCATCCATAAGCTGTTTAAGTTGGTGTTGAGTTTTGTATATTTCTTTTATTTGCAACATCGAATGAGTTTGGAAAAATTCCATCAAATCACCCATCTCTTTTTCATTTAATTTTGTAAAGATTTTTTCAATTGTTTTTGTTTTCATTTTTTAACTCCTTTTTTTGATAGTTTATCTATATCTTCTTTTATTTGATATTCACGCTTATATGAATCATTGTGAATATATTTTCCATTTAAAATAAAAAGTTCTCCTTCTACTTCAAATATATCTATTTGTTGCATAAATAATGTTAAAATCAAATCGTTATCATTAAAATATCTTTTACCAAGATTAATAACAAGAAGTTCAAAATTATCGTCTATATCGTCGTCTTGAAAATAAGTATATACTCTACCAAAATTAAAACTCTTACACGTTTCTGAATGAATAACATTTTGTTCCCATTCGTAACTGTTTCCGACAAATTTTGATTTTTCCTCTTTTAATCCAATATGATAAATTAACTTAATCTTCATTGTAAAACTCCTTTTTATTTAATTGTTAAATTGGACAAGAAATATCATAGTTTTCTGTTTCTTCAACAGTTTCTTCATCAAGATATGTTGTATCTTCTTCATTCTGTTGAATATATTCTTTTACATTTGGGCAATTTTCCAAATTTATCACCCAAAAGTTTATACCGTGAACTTTTATTTTATTATTATCTTCTGTTAAATTAAAAAACTTTTTAACATAATCAACAAATAACGATAGTTTTTCAATGAAATAATCTTTTCTGGCACCGTTCGCTAAGGTGTTTGCTGTTGAATAACTTTCATACAATTCAATCATTTTCCATTTAAAATTTCCATCTAATTTATCTTTATTTTCTTTTGCCCAAATAGAAGCCCATTTCAAGAAGCCGTTATTTTTTATTCCGGCTATATTAATTTTAGCTTGAAGTTTGGAATTGTTATACTCAATTAAACCTTTTTTAAGATAAAGTCTAGCGCAATTTATCATAAAAACATAAAATGCTTGACGCTCTTCAGCAGACCAATCTTGAGAGAAGAAAACTTGCTTATAACGTGAAATAGGGTTATTTCCGCTATCCGCATTGAATAAATTAGTGATTGCCGCTATAAACAATCTACCTTTAGAGCTTTCATCCCCTAAATCGCCAATAACGTGATTTGCTGTTATTATGGTTTTGAATCCTTCTTCAAATGGGATATTGAAGATATTTTCTCCCTTCAACTCAATTTGAATTGAATCAGTAATAATATTATAAAGAGATTTGAACTTGAATGTTGGCTGAATATCTGAAAAAATAACGTTCGTCATACCTTCACGCCACATGGACAAACCAAACCTATCTGTACTGATTGATTTGCAATCTTTTTCACCTATATAACGGACTTCTTCAAGAGCTTGGCACAGTATTCCTTTACCGGTTCGCCCGGTAGAAATATCCTCATCCATGAATGAGGATTTATCATCAGTTATATAAACGGCTTTAGCGTCAGAACGTTTCCTATGAGTTGAGATAAGATAGCCAAGAGCAGAGCAGAGAGAGAGAAACTTATCTTTATTGGGCTTCAATTCTCCGTTATCGTCAAAGTCTGACGTAATATCCCTTACAAATCTATAAAATCCATTGGCTTCTATCTTAATGCTTGAATCATAATCGTAGTTGATTGACTTAATGGTATCTTTCCATATATACCCATCTAATTGGAAATAAGGTATTTCATTTATTTCATATTTGCCAACTTCAACAACACAATTTTTGAAAAAGAAACGAATTTTATCTATTTCATCACGTATTGTTTTTATTTCAATTGGTTTATAACTGCTGAACAATTCATTGTTTTTAAGTTGTTTACTAGCAAAAACAAATTCATTAGGCTTTAAAATTTCTTGTAATTTAAGCATAACGTCATTTTTAACTTGCTTAATATCTACTTTTGAAACAAATGCGTCATTTTCTATCTTAACCCATAATAGCTTATCTGCCTTATAATAGATATGAAATCCACACCATTCAACGAATTTTCTAAACGCTATTTCATCAAAAAACATTTTTGTTATAATGTTATTGTTTTTATCTTTTTTATCGTTTCCATTTTTATCTTTTTCAGCAAGATAAATAATAACTTGTGGCATGTTATCTGATGTTTTCATAACAAAACCATGCTTTTTTGCGTCATTGATTAAGATATTTCTTGCTAGTGTTTTATCTTCAAAGGCATGATTTTCTATATCTGTTATCTTATACTCTAAATACTCTGGTTCACAATCACATAAACCAGATGAATATATTTCGTTGAAGCTGTAGCCAGCATTAACTAAATGCTTAAGCTGGAACCACCATTTATTATAAATGTCACCATCTCCGTTTGTATGATAAACAGTTAGATTTTTAATAACTTCATCTTTTATTTTTCCCCATTCTGAATCATCTGCTTTATAAGGATATTTTTTTTCGAAAACTTTTTTTCTAGGAACAAAATTTTTTCCAACAACGTTAAACCATTCATCATAAGATATATCAACATCATTGACGGAAACAACATATTGGTCTTTTCCTTGTCTATCTGCAAAAGGGAAACGACAAAATTTTAGAGGGGAACAGTTTGAACCATCAATTGCGATATTGTTTTTATCAAGATAATTCTTAACAACAGCATAACGTTCTTTAAACTCTTCAAGGTTTGAAGCGTCAAGACGGCATATAATGTGAAAAGATTTTGAACCGCTGAATATAACGCCAACATAAGGGAGTTCTATGTTAGTATAATCATTGGCTCTTTCTTCGATGATAAATTTATCTGCTGATACTCCATCCGATTCAAAGAATGCATATTTATATTCAGTAGCTTGTTTGTAGTTTGGCTGTCTGCTCTGGTCACCTTCGAATGAATTAAGTATCATGTACATTCCAAGATGATTATTTTGATAGAGACTAGAAAAATCTATTTCGTTTGTTTTGCGATTCAGTGTTTTATAGTTAGGAATGATTTTTTTTGTTTTATCATCGATTCTACCAAACGAAAAAACAGTATACTCGTGTTTAAGTTTAGCTAATAATTTTTTGGCGTTTTCAATCTTTTCTTCTTGCGATTGTGTGATAATGAATTGTTTCATACTTCATTTCCTTTTATTTTAATTGTTTAATTGTTTTTTATTCAATTCCTAAAAAATTGGTTGGGAAAAAGGCGGAATTGAAGTGAAAGACCTTTTTCAGTGAACGGATCAGATTCACCTATTCCCAACACAATATAATAAATATAAAAAAAATGTTTAAAAACATTCTTTTACACCTATAAAATATAACATATATCTATGAAAAATCAAGACCCTTTTTGACAACAAAAAATCGCCGCGACAATGAAAATATAACATATATCTACTAAAAATCAATAGGTGATTAGATTGGGGGATATGGTATCCCCCATTTTCTCATGGTATCCCCCAAAAACATAAAACTTGGGGGATACCAACGTTGTTGGGGGATACTTGGGGGATACCTAAAAATCATGGTATCCCCCACATTAAGTTACTTATATCAAGGATGTTATGAGATTTGGGGGATATGGGGGATACCTTTTTATACTTTTAAGTATAAAAAATTAAAAAATATATATAATATATGTATATATGGTATAAAAATATAATATCTATATAAAGAAGTTGCCTTTTGGTATCCCCCATATCCCCCGCCCTTGCTATTATCTTAAAAGTAAACGACTTGTGCAAAATCATGGTATCCCCCTAGGTATCCCCCCATATCCCCTTGCCTATATCAAGAGTAGAGTCCTCGCGCGCGCGTCCTATATTATATTATATGGCGTTTATATTTTTTTATATTTTTTTAATCATGTGGAGATAAACCACAATAACAATAAAATGGAGAAAATAAATGACGATCGCACACAAGTATGTTTTAGATAGGTGGACAATCTAAATTTTAAGACAGATAAAAAAATGAACAGACTTTTTTGCTATTATTATAAAAAGTTTTTATTTTTTAGAATCATAACTTTCATTAAAGGCAATGTTCAGATAATTAAATTAAATGATAAAACAGTTTTTTAGCAAACTGAAAATGGAGATAAAAATAATTTAAACGTATATTGTGACTGATGAAAACAGAAGGTTATATCGATGTTATAAAGTGGCGCTATTTTTGGAAAAAGATAGGCGATAGAGTAAAAGTTGTTAAGAGATAGAGAATATGAAAAAATTTATCATAACAAAATTTAGAACTAAAACACAAGAAGAAAAGGTTGACGAACTTTTATAGTATTTCTTTGCTGATTTAGATAAAGCATTAAATCAGTCAGATTGGCATGAATTAGCGTCATAGAGCCAAAATAAAGATAAACATGATGAATCATAGGGGAAGGAAGATAAGATTGATTAGAAGCGCGAATAACAGCTTTTATTTTTGATTTGACAAATAGTAGATATATGTTATATTATCCTTGTTAACTTAAAATGGAGAAAAAAAATGGCAAAAAAAACTTATGAAGAAATCGAAAAGAAGTATTCAGATTTACTTGAAGAGTATGTAGATTGGATAGTGGATAGGATTCACTGTTGGACAGACAATTATCCTGATGGAGCTTTCAGAGACTATAAAATAATCGTTTCTGATGAAGAGTTAAAAAAAGTTCCGCAATATGATATATCTTGTATCATTGACGCTTTAATTGAAATTGATGAAGCACAAGAAAACTATGAAAAATTCATTGAGATTGATAAGAAGATTGATGATAATGAAGAAATAACAACAGAAGAAAAATCTTTTTGGGATGAGTATGAAGGATTTAGAAATAACCGTTATACTGATTTTTATTGCTGTAGGTACGATTCACCATTTGAAAAATTTAGAGAAGTTCTTTTTAATGATAATGAAGGTTTGCAAAATGCTTATTATCCATATATTTGTGAAAAGCCTTACACCATAACAAGAGAAAAAACAGAAGAAGAACTCGAAGCTGACGCAGAAGAATACAGAAAAAGATATAAATAATACTGATAACTGACTCTATCATTCATACCTACTGCTTATAATTTCTACTTATTGTAGATTTGTAGATTGTTTGAACATTTTCGCAGTAGGTCTTTTTTTATATTTTTTTTATAATTTTTCTATTGTAGAAACAAACGGAGAAATCAATGAAAAAGATTAAGATAAAACTAATAAATAATCCTTTAATCCTTGCAAGGAAAGGTGTTAAAGGCGTGTATATGCAAGAGAATGTACCCAGAAGCTACAAAAAGCCTAGATATTTATTCGATTATGATTCGCATTAGTTATTGAAGAGTTTTAAAAATCGCCGTTAGGCAATTAATTTTTTACCATTAAAATCAAAAACAGTAGATTGGTTTTTTACTAAAAAAAGAGTTTTTGATTGGGAAGGAAGAAGAGTTTTTTTAACTTCTCAAAAGTCCCCAAATTTTTAGCTTTATCAACTCAAACAAAAGACAGGCCCTAAATCTCTCCCAAAAGTTTTGGAACCTAAATCTAACCCAAAAGGTTAGAGAGCATGGAATGCTTTTAAGGAAGATAGAGCAAAACTTGACAGTGTAGATAGGTCAATTCCTTTTTTCCATTCGGTTGGCGGAGTTAGTTCAATCTGGAAGAAGCCGTAGTTCGTGCTGGATGAGGAAGAAGCTAAAGATAATGGTCTAGAACCTTTTTTAATCGGGAGCAATATTTATTTATCGAATAAACATGTTATGTATATCAAATAGAATGACTTATACTATAAAATAGATATGGTTTTTTAACATTTTTTTTATATATTATTAATAATAAATAACTTACAAGTTATCATAAAAGGCTTATGATGATTAAGCCTTAAAACGGAGAAATAAAATGAAAAATAATCTTGAATGGAAACTTTTATTTGCTTATTAGCTTTATTCAGTTATGTTTATATCATGTTTGATGATGATGTTTATCTAAAGAGGGGTTAATCATGGAACGTTTACAATACAGAGATTAGATAAACTATAAACTCTCTGCTGTCAATGAATAGCAGATTGATGATTAGCTTTAGTAGTTGTATCAAGGTGTTAAACACGGTGATGATGTTTATGAAATGTATAAGAAGATTCGTCAAATGATATATAAATAGATAAAGGTTTAGTAGCTGGCAGTGACTAAAGTTTTGAATGATTTGTTGTAGATAAGATTAAGAAGTTAGAAAGCGTTTATAATAATCATGTTTTATGTGGCGAATCCACTTTACAGTTATAGTGAAGTTGCTGAAGAGTACGGATTGCACAAGCAACAAATCCATGCATTAATTAAGAAATATGCTGAAGATTATCCTTGGCTGAAGAATTTATTTGAAATTAAAGGTTTGCAGGATTCATATTGCATAAAAAAGCCTCTAAAAAGAGCTGTAAGGATGAAATATGAAAGCGCTGATTTATTCGAAAATTATGACGGAAATATGACGGATGATATTCAGCAATAGAAATACGAAAATGACGGATGTTTGACGGATGAAGATGATGGATATGAGGGAGATGGAGCATGGGGATGATGTAGATAAGATATTATCTAAGGAATCTATTATCGAGGGGGGCAAAAGCGATGGTGAGCGCGGAAGCCCATCGTTTTCAACGATTTTTTAACAATAGGCTCAATAATTCTCAAAAATGTGGGTAACAGTTTCAGAACTAGCTAAATAGCAAAATATCACGCCTTAGGCTATCAGAGCAAAAATCAGATGTGGAAAACTGAAGTCTTGCAAGGTGAAGGGAGCTTATCGTGTTTGGAAAGAAGATGTAGAAGCAGAAGAAGCTAAACTTATTGCAGAAGATAATGCTTATAATGAAGCAGTAAAGCGAAAAACATAGTTGGATAATGAACTAAAAGCATAGAAATTAAGAAATTTACAGCAAGATACTTTACTTAAAAAACAAAAGCAAACATACACTAAATAGTTGTATAGGCAAGAATATGTTTAGGGTGTTTTTTAGTGCTTTACAGAATCGTTTGCAAACTTAAAAAATTTCATCGTATAGCTTAAAATGAAAAAAGAAGATAGCTTAAGATTCAAGAAAGTTATTGCTGAATGTATAAGAAAATTCGAAGTTAGCCTAAAACATTATTTACAAGAAGCTGATAAAAAGGAACTTGAAGATGAAGCTACTGAAAGAAAATAATGTTTAGTTGCTATCTCATAAAATGCTTGATTATTTTGATATTCAAGAATATAAGGATATAATATCTTTTGCTTTAGAAGATATTGATTTAAGTGATGATGTTTCATCTGAAAAAGATAGGATTGATTTATAGAACTATCCTTATTTAGTTTAGCCATTAAGTAAATGTGCGATTTAGCAAGGTATCAGAAAAGAAGTAGTTATAGCTTTCCCATAGCAATTTGGAAAATCAATGCTATAGATGGTTGCTATTTTGTATAACACTGTTTTCAATGTTATGCAAACCATTATTTGCTATCCATCTTTATAGTTAGCGGTTGAAACATCAACAGTAAAATTTATCCCTTTATTCAAGAAGATAAAGCAATTTGAAGCCTAGTTAGATAAACCATTTGCAATAAGGAACGATAGATTAAAGTTATCTAAAAACTTAATATATTGGCAAGGAGCTGGGAGTAAAATTGTAAGTAAAAGCTGTAAAATGGTTTTAGCTGATGAAGCAAGCATATTCGAAACGCCTAATAATGTGAATAATTTGGAATAGTTAAAAAAGCGTACTAGAAGCTACAGTTAGAGTTTAGCTTTATTCGTATCAACTCCGCGATATAAGGAAGATAATTTTTGGCGCGAATTTTTGGGAGGTAGCCAAGGATATTATTTCTTGCGCTGTCAAAAATGCGGATAGTTAACCATGCGTTCAGCTGATTTACATAATCTTCAATTTTAGAGTGTGTTTAACGAGGAATTAAAACAATATGTGGTAAAGAGGGGTACAGAGCGTTTAATCTGTCCTAAATGCCATTATGAACATGATGAGAGTTTCAGAGAGAAACTTGTTAAAGAGGGTGCGTACATCCATAAATACCAAGATAGGGTACAACACTACCCAACATACCAAGCGGGTGTGTTAGCCTCTCTCTTGAACGTGCATGATTGGTCTACTGTTGCGGATCGAATCCTATCTAGCGGAAAAGGAGCGGAACTCTCTGACTATATCACGTTGGATAACTCGTATCGTGGTTTGCCGTATCAGCAGAGGGAGTATCGCAAACAAGAAGAAACAGCTTTATCTAAACACTTTTATCAGCCATAGGAGCTAAAACAAGAGGATATTGAAGCAATATACATTGTAGCTGACACACAAGATTTATTTTCGGTCCTAGGTGTTTTTGCATTCACAAAACAAGATAACCTTTATCTATTGGAACTTGCTAGACCTCGTTTTCTATTTTTGGATGATGAAGAGCGAAAAATAATTGACGCTGAAAACAAGCGAAACGGCAAACCACCCTAGATAACGGTTCTAGACTACATAGAGGATGAATATTATGGTTTTAAGCCACTATGTGCATTGATTGACGTTTTAGGACACAGAACAGATGAGATAAAAAATTTTTCCAAACTCAAAAAAAATATCCTTATGTACGCAGGAAGTAGCCTCAAGTATTAGAAATGGAAAATCAGTGAGAATAATCCGAAACTCTTTTTATGTGACGCTAGAAAATTTCAAGCGGATTTGATATTTCGATTATATCAACAAAACAATAGAGAATCAAATTTCCTTTTCTTACCAAAAACATTATCTGATAAGGATTTAGAATAGATAACATGTGTACAGCCAAATAATGAAAAACGCAATGGACATTTATATGAAAACTGGTAGCCTCAAAATGAGGCTGTTCACGATTGTTTTGACGTGCTAAAAATGGCTTTAGCTGTTGTTGCGATAAGCAGTAGGATATACAGAAGAGAAAGATTTGCACATGGTGAAGCAAGAGCTTTAAATACCCAAAATATCAAGATAGTTAAAAAGCCAACACTGAATAAACCTAAACAGTTTATTCAAAAACAAACTTTCAATTCATCTTTATTATTGAAGCGTTATTGACTATTGCTTAAATATAAACAGTTTAATTTGGAGATGTTAATGATGTAGTGTTATAATCATTCAACTTTAATAATCGAAGATAAAAACGCTGACAGTCTAGCGTTAAAAAGTCCATCTTCGAATGTTAAAATATATCAATTTACAAACGGAAAAGTATTGATAAATACTGATGATTTTATTCCATAGTAGTACAACGTTCAGTATTTTAAAGGAAATGATGTTGTAAAATAGGATATACTTTTCGTAAAACAGAATCTTAAATTTGCAACATAGAGCTTTAATCCAAGAAGCAAGGCAAGACAAATTCTTGACGCTATATAGGCATTTTTAGCCGGTAAAGCAACCAATAATCAGAGAAGAATTAAAGTTGGGGATAAATAGTTGGAAAATTCCTCATTCGATGAATTAATCAAGTGGAAAAACTATTATCAGAAATAGGCATTAAAAGAAGAAGGTAAACCAACACAAATTCGCCATTAGAAACTGTTCTACCATGAACCTATTGGAATGTGGAGGAGATGAAAATGTTTGATATGTTTAAGCGTAAATTTGAAGATGGATATGTGAGAAAAACAGTTGACACTAGTGCCTATAAATAGCAAGAACAGAAGCCTAGAAAAAGAGTATCTTTATCACGTTCTTTTATAGGTGCTAGAAATTCAGCAGTCAGCAACTTTAACACAAGTTTTGCACGTATCAATCAAGATATTAGAAACGATTATATTGCATTATATTTAAGAGCTAAATCTTTATATCAGAATAACGAAACAGTAGCTTCTTATATTAATTATATGTGTAGAAGTGTTTTAGGAGCAAACGGATTTCATCTTAATTGTGTTTCATATAACTAGGATGGGAACTCTGATTTAGTTGCAAATGAAATAATTGAATCGCATTGGGAAGACTATAATAAAAGTATAAAAAAATATGTTTCAGCAGATGAGCACATGAACGGTTTAGATTTTGATAGGCATATTTTGTTTAATTATCTTTTATTCGGCTAGGTGTTTATTCGAAAAGTTAAAGATTCAAAAAGCAAATATGGAATACGATTTGAACTTATTGACGCATTGGACATTGATACTATATATAACGTGACTTATGACCCATAGGGAACTAAAATCGTTATGGGAATTAAAGTAAATGAACACTATAAGCCATTATCATATTTTATCAGAAAAAATATAAGCGCTGATTATTATCTTGAAGGGTAGAGAGTAGAAGTACCTGCTGACGAAATAATACATATTTTTATGAAGAAATATCCAAATCAAGTTAGAGGCTTTACACCTTTATCTTCAATACTGTTAACGCTAAACTCTCTAGATGAATATAAACGTGCTGAAATACAAGCCTCACTCTTGAACAGTTGCTACATGGGCGTCTTTTAGAAAAATTCTTCAGACGCAAACAGTTATGATGATTATGATGACAGCTAGATAGATAAAAATGGGGATGTGTGTAGTGTTCTTGAATCTGGGGTCTTTAAGTACGCCCCAGACGGATACTCCCTCAAATCAATTCAGAGCAATCACCCCAACAGCAATGTAAAAGATTTTTTCAAATCCATGTTAAAAGGGGTTTGTGGCGCTCTTGGAATTTCATACAATAAGATAGCCTCTGATGTTTCAGAAACAAGCTATTCTAGCTTAAGGCAAGCGAATATTGAAGACGCAGCCACTGTTAGATAGCTACAACAATTTCTAATCGAAAATTGGAAAGATGTTGAATATGCTGAATGGCTGAAATACCTTTTGCTTTCTGATTTGACATTCCTCCCATATTCGAAGATTGATAAATTTATGGCTCACGAGTTTAGAGGGAATCAGCCGGAACATCTTGACGCACAAAAATAGATGATGGCTATTCAAATGAGGCTTTCACTTGGCTTAAGTTCGCCTATTGAATAGATACATGCCATGGGTAAAGACCCATATTTCGTGCTTGATTCTTGGGCTAAATGGAATGCCCTACTAAAAGAAAGAGGATTAAAATTATCGGAAACAATGCCTCTTATTAGTAATATAACAGAATAGAAGATTGAAGAATAGGTATAAGGAAAAATTGAAAAATTATATAATAATGTTATATTAAAATATAAACATTCGGATAGCCAACGCGAGGCGAAAAGATAAATCCTAATCCTTCCGAATGTTCAACACTAGGATAAATAAGGATTAAAATTATGTAGTAGATTTGGCGTGATGTTTTAGGTTATGAGGGGCTTTATCAAGTAAGTAATATGGGAAGGGTAAAATCTCTTGGAAATGATAAAAAAAGAAAAGAAAAGATATTGAAGATAAACTACTGTAAATGTAAATATAAAAGCAGAGTTTATATTCAACCAAGAATAAATTTAAGCAAAAAAAACAAAAGAACTATGTATTTTATAAGTCGATTGGAATATGAAGCATTTAACGGGGAAATACCATAGAAAATGCAAGTAGACCATATAAACAACAATCCATAGGACAATAGATTAGAAAATCTTCAATTATTAACACCTTCTGAAAATATCAAGAAAATTTATAATGATAATCCAAATTATAAAAATAAAGGTGGTTCTAAACCTAAAAAGATAATTTGTTTGAACAATGGAATTATTTATAATTCAATAAATGAAGCAAGTAGAAAATTAAATTTGAATAGTAGGCATATTTCAGAAGTATGTAAAATAAAAAGAAAAACAGAATGTGGCTATAAATTTATTTATGTTGACGATTAATCTAATAATATAGAAAGAATTTTTTTAGATGGAGTTATAGTAAATGGATGAAAAATCTTTATAGAAATTTTAGGTGAATGCTGAATAGCGTACTATAGTATTCAGTTGTTGCTCTGATTATCCATATACAAGATACGATGAAAAAGCTGATATTTAGTATGATGAAATTTTAGTTATCAATGAAAACTCTGTTGATATGTCAAGACTGAATAATGGCAATGCACCAATACTCTGGAATCATAATGTAGAAGAAAATCTTGGGATAGTTGAAAAAGCGTGGATAGCTGGAAATAAGGTTTTCGTTCAATGTAAATTCAGTAAAAATTCTGAATTTGCGGATAGAGTGTGGAAAGATTTATTAGATTCAACATTAAAGAACGTGTCTCTAGGATATACTATTGAATAGTATAGAGATGTAAAATAGAATAACAGAAATGTTCGATATGTTGAAAAATTTCTTGTATATGAAATAACTATATGTTCTTGCGCCGCAGACCCT
>Ga0310696_10007247_pt1 | contig 13056 bp, 11 predicted proteins | sample AusTroGonzalo_MG_4_FD_203885 | JGI IMG/M metagenome (GOLD analysis project Ga0310696, IMG submission 203885) | Bovine rumen microbial communities from tropical cattle in Woodstock, Queensland, Australia - Gonzalo_02 (v2) (version 2) | ecosystem: Host-associated > Mammals > Digestive system >... | reverse complement strand
TGGTCACCCTTGGCATCGGAAGTGCCGATTTTACGATTGCCCAGAAGTTCACTGCCGCCGAGATGGCCCGGTACGCTGGCAAATCCGTCTCCCAGATCGCATTCTACCTGGTACCCCCTTACGACGAGGTATGGGCTTTCGTGGATAACGGTTCAGGAAAGGTCGTTTCCGAAAAGGTTACCCTCACATCGGGTTACGTCCATTTACTGCAGTTCTCCACACCTGTCAGCATATCCGGCAAAGATGTAATCGTGGGTTATACCGTCAAGAATGCGACGGAGAGGTACCCTATAATCGCAGCCCGTGGGACATACGTCAATGGTGATTTCCTGGCTTCGGGAGAATTCGGAGGAGCCAATCCCATATTGACTGGAATGACGGATCTGACGAATCAAATCGACGCCGCCCCGGTGATTGCTTTCACCGTGGTCGATAATCCGAATCTGGACGAGCGCACCAAGCTGGCCGATCTCGGCATCTCGTTCATCAAGAGGCCTTCGACCAGCCTGCATGCCGGGCAGAGTTTCAAACTCGAACTGGAGCGCAGCCGCAACAACGTTATCGACAGCCTCAAATGGTCGCTCGACGGGCAGGAAATCGATGGCGATACCATAATACTTACTGCCGGCGAGCATGTCATCAAGGCCGATATCCTTTATCACGATTACACCGGAGGATCGGCTATGAGCGACAGTGTCGAAATGACAATCAACGTACTTTAAATGAAAGCCTTATGAAAAAGTTTATATACATATTCATCGCTCTTCTTAGCATTGCTGCCTGCAAGAAACCCGGCAAGGAGATAAACAACAACGAGAAGGAGAAAGAGAAGGATCCCGACAAGATCGAACTCATTTCTTCGGGCGTCATAACCGTCGGGCCCGGCAACTCGACCGTCGAAATAAGGTTCGAGGCCAACGGCGACTGGACGGCCGCCCTTTCCAATGCAGAAGACACCTGGCTGAGCATCAATCCCCAGAGTGGAAAGAAGGATGTGAAATTCTTAACCGTCACTGTTCAGGAGAATGCGTCGTACGACGACCGTTCGGGTGCCGTCGTACTCACTTGCGGGGAAGCATCCGCCCAGGTACGTATCGACCAGAGGTTCAAGGGGGCGCTCATAGTCTCCGAGCCTGCAGTAAGCGTCGAGCCTACCGGAGGGAGCTTCAATGTGACCGTGTCCAGCAACGTTACCGTCGAAGTGGTGATTCCCGCCGATGCCGGCTGGATAAGCAACACTACCACGAAGGGCCTGACCGACCATTCCTACAATTTTACGGTAGAAGAAAACCGCAGCGGCAAGACGCGCAGCGCAAGCATCAGTTTCAAGTGCGACGCCGAGGGCCTTACCGAGATCGTTACCGTTACCCAGGAATCCATGACCATAGACCAGATCTACTCGGAATATGGTTTATATTCCACCGGCATGAACTACGTCTATAACAAGGAGACACAGCAGATACTGGTGCGCACGGAAGACGGAAAGCACAAGTTCTTCATCATCGAACCCGCTTCGGACAAGTTCATCTGCGTAGAGTTCGACAACACAGCCACACTCGGATCGACCGTAAGCCTCAAGGTAATACAGAACTTCATCCAAGGCCCCTCCATCATGGAAAGCGTTCCGGCCAAGGTTGTAGCCGTCAAGGACGGCCGCTTCTGGATGCAGCTCTCGAACGACCCCCAGCAAATACTCGTCGTCAAATAAACGACGCCATGCAGATAAAAAAAGGAGACAGGTTCTTGCGAATCTGTCTCCTTGTGCGGTAGGTGAGAGTCGAACTCACACACCCCAACGGGCACTACCCCCTCAAAGTAGCGTGTCTACCATTTCACCACTACCGCGTTGATTTGGGACTGCAAATGTAGAGATAATTCGTGAAAACACAAAATTTTCCGAAAAAATATTTAACTTTGCATCCCCTTACGAGTTAAGGGAACTAACTTTTATTAACTTTAAACAGATTAACAATGGCTGTTAAAATTCGTCTCCAGCGCCACGGAAAGAAGAATTTCGCATTCTTCGACATTGTTGTGGCCGACACCCGCGCCCCTCGTAACGGACGCTTCATCGAGCAGATCGGTTCTTACAATCCCAACACCAATCCTGCCACCATCATCCTCAATGCCGAGCGTGCACTCGCTTGGGTGAACGTAGGTGCTGAACCCACCCTCGTTTGCCGTCGCATCCTCTCCTACGAAGGAGTCCTCCTCCGCAAGCACCTCAACGGTGGCGTTGCCAAGGGCGCTCTTACCCAGGAGCAGGCTGACGCAAAGTGGAATGCTTGGAAGGCCGAAAGGGATGCCAAGATCGCTGCAAAGAAATCTTCCCTCAACAACGCTGCCATCGAAGCAAAGAAGGCTGCTAAGGCTGAGGAAACCAAGGTAAAGGAAGCCAGGGCTGAGGCTATCGCCAAGAAGGCCGCCGAGCTTGCTGCAAAGCAGGCTGAGGCAGTCGCCGAGGAAGCCCCCGCAGCTGAAGAGGCTGTAGAAGCTCCTGCAGAAGTTGCTGCAGAATAATGCTTCCCGTCGCCAAAGTAGTTAAATCTTTCGGCACCGACGGAGGTCTGCTTCTCAGCAGCAACGTCGATCTCGACACTTTGGACTTTCAGGGACCTGTATTCATCGTTTTCGATGGATTGCAGGTCCCTTTCTTTATTGTGGACTATCAGCCCCGCGGCAACCGCGCGGTGGTGCATCTCAGCGACGTAAACAATCTGGAAGATGCCGAGGAGATGGTGGGCCGCACCATCTATGCCGACGTGGAGCTTGAAGATGAGGATGAGCAGGACTTCACCGGCTGGACCATCCTCGACCACGGCAAGAAACTGGGAGTCTGCACCGGCATCGAGCCCATCCCCGGCAACCCATGCCTCTACGTGGAGCTCGACCCTGCCGCCGCTTCCGCCAGTGGGCACGAAGTGCTGATCCCCCTGCACGAAGACTTCGTCGTCTCCCTCGACGAGGATTCCCGCACCCTCTCCCTCCAACTCCCCGACGGCCTCATCGTCAGAACTTGAATTCGGCGCCGATCTTTACGGCGAAGTTGGGTGTGCGGAGGCGGCTAAGGACTTTGTCGCTCAGCGATTCAGCGCCGGAACCGCCTGCGCCACCGGAACCGCCAGGGCCGGGAACAGCCGGATCTACGACCACCAGACGCTCGTTGCGATATGTAGCGCGCCAATAGCAATCCACGCGGATAAACTTGAAGATATTGGAAATGCCCGCGCCGAACTCCAGATAAGGAGCGCGCCCGAGCGAAGAAGTACCATTAGGGAACAACATAGGCGCCTGCATATCCTCCTTGTCGACCCTCGCAAGATTACCGTTATTCTTATCAGACAAAGAACCCCAGGCCGCACGCACCGAAACCTCCTCCCTCCATCCGAGCTTGCGGATAATAGGAATCTTTCCGAAGAAGAACCCATTGAAGCAGTGGTTATAGAAAATGGTCAGCCACTGGTCGGACGTGAACTCCATGAACTCCATACACGCAAAGGAGAAGCGGTTGAGCAGATAGGTACTGTTGCCCTCGTGCATATGCAGCAGGGGATAAGGCACCTGCCCATATATCTTTCCGGCATTCACATATATCTTGGAAGTACCGAAAGGAGGGATGCGGGGAGTCCAGCGCAGGGTGAACTCGGGCCTCAGGTAGGAATAATCCCCCGGCCTCAGACCGGCGATGGAACCTGCCAGCGACAGTGTCACGGAAGGATATGGCGAATAGACGGACTTCTTGACGAAAAGCCCGCGGTTGACCGTCTCTTCCTTCGAAAAACGCAAGGCCACATACATCTCGTTCGCCGCCACGCTGTGCACGCGCGCGGAATCCTTGGTGTACATGGGCACCTGGTTCTTCTCCCGCAGCCAAGACGCCTCGTTCGGATAATAACGGCGGAGATCGAAACCTATCTCACCGTTCACCCGCATCGAAAACTCATGCTGGTACTTGCCGGAGAACGACGACATCATGCAGAGACGGTTGTTGTAGCTGCCGCCGAAGATTGTGGCGAGTATATTCCCTTCGCCAATGGAATTCGCCGCGGCGCTGCCCATCTGGAACACGTCGTACTTTGCGGAAAGGGTCAGCTTGCGCTCGGGGATACGTTTGAAAAGATGCTCCCAGGTGGCACCGCCCTTGAAGGTCTTGTCCCGCGTGCCATAGGCTGCATAGACGGTATACCGGTCGGTACGGCTGAAATCCTTGGAAGTACGGAAGCCCAGCTGCGGCCGGTATCCCTCCAGGGCATTGAAACTCAGCAGCTTGAAGTACGGGCCTATCCCGATGGGGCCTATCTCGTAGTAACCGTTGATGGCCGTATACACTATCTCGTAGAGAGTCTTGTAGAGAGGAATAGTCTGCACCTTCTCCACCATCTCATAGACCGAGCGTTCCTTGTCGGAAAGAGGCTCCGGACGCACCTCGGACCAGTAGGACTCCTCCTTGCGGGTAGCATCCTCCTCCACCTTCACGAGGCCCTCCCCGGAACTGATGCTGACCCCCGGGCTGAAGTCCGGTTCGAGGTATACCATATCCTTCTTCGCGATGAAAGACAGCATCTTGGAAGAGTCCCTCAGCGAAAGGGACAGGTCCACATACAGGCGGTCGGACTTGTAGAACCAGGTAGAATCCGGCTGGCGCTCATACTCGGAATCCAGCACGAGGTCGCGCAGCCAGTTCACGTTGGTGGTATTCTTCATATTGGCGTGGATGCTGCGCAGGGCGAAATCCTCGCAATCGATGCGCATCTCCCCGTCGAAGGTAGGGGTGGAAACCAGGTTCTTGGGATGATAGCGGACCAGCAGGGTCTTGCGGCCGTCTACCTTCAGGGTATCGATGATGTAGTAGTTATAGTAGAGCAGGCCCGCTTCCTGGATGGGGGAAGGGAACTGCACGTCGAAGGCGTTGATGAAGGGATTGTAGAAGTTTATCTTCAGATGCAGGGAGCCGGTGAACTGGCTCAGCATATTGTTCCCTTCGGGATTCAGGCCGGAGATGCGGTTGGCCTTGACCGTCTCGGTATTGAGCAGAGGGGAAAGCGTGTGGCGCCTTTCGGCCATGGTCTCGGATATCATCACCGGCAGATATGGCACGCCGGATACCGCGGAAGTGTCGATGTAGTCGAACACGAAGCCGAACTCCTTGCGGAAACGCTTCCCATCCAGCTGTTCCGATGGATGCGTCAGGTCCAGTTCCATCTTGTTGTATACCTTGCAGCGGTATTCCTTATGGCTTTCGGGATCGTTGCGATCGCGGTGCTTCTGGATATTGGCCAGCAGCTCGCGTGCCTTCTTGTTGTCGGCCTTGACCTTGGCCCCGCTCAGCTGGTTGTCCGTCAGCGGCAGCACGAAATTCACTTCATTGAAAGTGCCCGGATGCACCGGCTTGCTGACGGTGTCGTAGCCCAGCAGCTGGGCGGTGAGCATGCGGCATTCGAGGTTGCGGGTTTCCAGATTGTAGTAGCCGTCGAGGTCGGCGGTGATGCCTATGGAGGTTCCTTTGAAGTAAACTCCGGCAAAGGGGATGCCTTCGCCGTTCTCGTCTACGACACGGCCGCGGACTTTTGTCGTCTGCCCCAGACAGACAACGCTCAATAGCAGCAGGACGGCTGCGAGGAGGTGTTTAGGTGCGGCCATAGTGGCGCTAAGTTAGTTATTCAGGGGGAATAAAGCAAATACGGCGGAACCTGATCCGGTCATTGCTGCGTAGGTGGCGCCTTTTGCGTAGAAGTCGTTTTTAAGTCCGGCGATTTCCGGGTGGAGCGGGAAGACGCTGCGCTCGAAGTCGTTGGTCAGCAGCTTCCGCCATTCGGATATAGGGAGGCGCAGTACCTCGCGCAGGGTGGCACGCCTCTCGGAGGGAGCACCTTCCCCCTGCGCGGGCAATTCCGCATCCAGCCCGGCATACGCCTCACGGGTGCTGACCGCGACGCCCTCGGGCACCGCGACCTCGATACGGAACCCCGACAAATCGATGTCGAACGGATCCAGGACCTCCCCGCGGCCGGTAGCGAACATCGGACGATTATAGATGAAGAACGGACAATCCGAACCAAGGCGCGCAGCCAGGCGGGCAAGAACCTCGGAAGAAAGCCCGAGAGCGAACATCTCGTCAAGGGCCCGAAGCGCGAAGGCGCCATCTGCCGAACCCCCGCCAAGACCCGCCCCTACCAGCGAATTCTTGACCAGGCGTATCTTCACCGGAGGGATATCATACTCGGCGTGGAGCATCTCCCATGCACGGGCGGTCAGGTCCCCGGCAGGATCCCAGCCCCGATAGGCCGGACCCCCGACGCTGATACCGAACTCCTCCGAGGGCACTATCTCCAGCTCATCGCGGAATGCCTCGCAAGGGATGAACAAAGTCTCCAACTCGTGAAACCCATCCGGACGCTTGCCAAGCACCCGCAATCCGAGGTTAAGCTTCACGTTCGGATAGACTGTCATAGACGGGAAAGAATCTGTTCCTTGAGTTCCTCCGGCAGATGCGAGATGACCGGAGTTATGAAAGATATCATCTGCATCCTGCGGGCCTCCGCTTCGGGAATTCCGCGGCTGCGCAGATAGAAAAGCTCTTCGGGATTGAGATAGCCGGATGTAGCACCGTGCGAGCACTTCACGTCGTCGGCATAGATCTCCAGCTGCGGACGGCTCTCGGCCACGGCCCCCTCCGAAAGGAGAATGGCGTGATTCTCCTGGAAGGCCTCGGTCTTCTGGGCATCCGGCGCAACATACACCAGACCATCGAACTCGGCCTTGGCAGTGCCGCCGACTATGCCGCGGAACTGCTGGCTGGAATGGGCGCCGCCCACCAGATGGCGCACCGTGAAATCGAAGCGCACCTGCTCGTTGCGCGGGCTAAGGTACAAGCCGAATATCTCCAGGTTTACCCCGGGCTTGCCTATCTTGATTTCGAAAGGCACCTCGGCGCTGACTCCGGGCATGACTATGAAGGTAAGGCGGAGATGTTCCATCTCTGCCAGATTGAGGCGCTTGGGCACCTCGTCGATTCCTACTATGTAGACCCTATCCATTGATACCCTCGAATCCGTCGTTTTCTATGCGGTCTGCCAGTTCCATGCCGCCCGTGGCTATGATGCGGCCATCTTTGAGTACGTGCACCACGTCGGGCGTGATGAGTTCGAGAAGGTGTTTGTAGTGGGTGATGATGACGGCCGATTTCTCCGGGGAGCGGAGGGCGTTCACGCCGTCCGCGACTATCTTGAGGGCGTCCACGTCAAGGCCGCTGTCGGTCTCGTCCAGGATGCTGAAGAGCGGGTCCAGCATTGCCATCTGGAACACCTCGCCACGCTTCTTTTCGCCGCCGCTGAAGCCCACGTTGACCTCGCGCTTGGCGAACTCTCCCTTCATGCCGACCAAAGCCATCTTTTCTTTGAGGAGTTTCAGGAACTGGGCGGGGGCGAGCTCCTGCTCGCCTCTTGCCTTGCGGCGGGCGTTCACAGCAGCCTTCATGAAGTTGGTTATGCTCACTCCGGGTATCTCGATAGGATACTGGAACGACAGGAAGAGGCCTTCCCACGAGCGTTCCTCGGGAGTCATTGCCAAGAGGTCTTTTCCGTTGAAAAGCACGCTTCCGGATGTTACCGTATAATCGGGGCGGCCGGCCAGCACGGAACCCAGGGTGCTCTTCCCCGCTCCGTTAGGGCCCATTACCGCATGTATCTCGCCGGGGCGTATGGTGAGATTGATTCCGTGGAGGATTTCCTTACCCTCGATTCCGGCGTGCAGGTCTATTATTTCCAATAAGTTTTCCATACTCTTATCCGATAGATCCTTCAAGGTTTACTGAAAGTAGTTTCTGAGCCTCGACCGCGAACTCCATGGGGAGGCGGCTGAGAACCTCGCGGGCATATCCGCCCACGATAAGGCCTACTGCATCTTCCGGAGAAATACCCCTCTGGGTGCAGTAGAAAAGCTGGTCCTCGCTGATGCGGGACGTGGTGGCCTCGTGCTCGACGATGGCCGTGGGGTTGGCGTTGCGAATCACCGGGAAGGTGTGCGCGCCGCATTTGTCGCCTATGAGCAGACTGTCGCACTGGCTGTAGTTGCGGGCGTGGGATGCGCCCGGATTCATGCGTACCAGACCGCGGTAGGAATTCTCGCTGTGGCCGGCGGAGATACCCTTGGACACTATCCTGCTCTTGGTATTCTTGCCTATATGGACCATCTTGGTGCCGGTATCCGCCTGCTGATAATTGTTGGTCAGTGCCACGGAGTAGAACTCGCTGCTGGAATTGTCGCCCATAAGGATGGAGGAAGGATATTTCCAGGTGATGGCGGAGCCGGTTTCGACCTGGGTCCAGCTGAGGTGGCTGCCTTCGCCGCGGCAGAGGCCGCGCTTGGTGACCAGGTTCAGGATGCCTCCACGGCCCTTCGAATCCCCGGGATACCAGTTCTGCACCGTGCTATAGCGCACGTCCGCATCCTTCTCCACTATTATCTCCACCACTGCGGCATGGAGCTGGTTCTCGTCGCGCATAGGAGCGGTGCAGCCCTCCATATAACTGACGGATGCGCCCTCGTCGGCGATGATGAGCGTGCGCTCGAACTGGCCGGTGCCGCTGGCGTTGATGCGGAAGTAGCTGCTGAGGTCCATAGGGCATTTGACGCCCTTGGGGATATAGCAGAAGGAGCCGTCAGAGAAGACCGCGGAGTTGAGCGCGGCGTAGAAGTTGTCCCCTATCGGCACGACGGTGGCCAGGTACTTGCGTACCAGGTCCGGATGCTCTTTAACCGCCTCGGAGAAGCTGCAGAAGATGATTCCCTTCTCGGCGAGGGTCTTGCGGAAGGTGGTGTTCACCGACACGCTGTCGAACACCGCATCTACCGCCACCTTGGACTTGACTCCGGCCAGCACCTCGCGCTCGTTGATGGGGATGCCGAGCTTGTCGAAAGTCTCCTGCAGGGCAGGGTCTATCTCCTTGGGGCGGTCCTCGTCGCGCTTGGGCGCGGCGTAGTAGATTATGTCCTGGAAATCAAGAGCGGGAAGGCGGTTCAGATGCCCCCAGGTAGGCGGGGTCATGGTCTTCCACTTGCGGAATGCCTCGAGACGGAAGTCCAGGAGCCACGCGGGTTCCTGTTTCTTTTCCGATATGAGGCGGATTATATCCTCGTTCAGTCCTTTGGGGACGAACTCTTGTTCTATATCTGTAACAAAACCCTCGCTATATTCCTTTTCGACAGCGGAAGCGAGGATGTCTTTTTCGTCTGTCATACATCTACAAAGATAGTAATTATTCCTATATTTGCGTGTTATGAATACATTCGGACAATATTTCAAGGTTTCGATCTTCGGCGAGTCGCACGGCCCTGCCATAGGTGCGGTTTTGGACGGCGTGCCGGAAAACATTCCCCTTGACGAAGCGGATTTCGAGGCGGACATCGCACGCCGGGCGCCCGGTGCTGTGGGCACTACTCCCCGACGCGAGGCCGACAAGCCCAAGATACTCAGCGGCGTGCTCGACGGTTATACCACCGGCGCTCCTCTGACCATAGTTTTCTGGAATTCGAACGTGCAGAGCCAGGATTACGAGCAGTTCGCGGCGATTCCCCGACCGGGGCATGCGGACTTCGTGGCCAATCTCAAGTACAACTTCGCCAACGATCCCAGGGGAGGCGGGCATTTCTCCGGAAGGCTCACCCTGCCCATAGTGGCGGCGGGAGTGGTGGCAAAGAAGATCCTGAATGCCGAATATGGCACCGAGGAGGCTCCCCAGAAGCTGAATATCGCGATAGATGCCAAGCTCGTCGAAATCGGCGGGGAGAAGGATTCCGCCAAATGGCCGGCCTTGATAAAGGCAGTCACGGCCGAGGGGGATTCCCTTGGTGGCATTGTCGAATGTACGGTAACCGGGTTGGGAGCCGGGATCGGCGATCCGTTCTGGGATTCGGTGGAGAGTTGCATCTCCCACGCCATCTTCGCCATCCCCGGTGTGCGCGGAATCGAGTTCGGCGATGGTTTCGAGGCTGCGAGGATGAAGGGTTCCGAGCATAACGATCCCTTCGGGCCGGAAGGGCCTACGAAGAACGGTGCGGGCGGCATCAACGGCGGGCTCACTAATGGCGCACCCATAGTGTTCCGCGTGGCGTTCAAGCCTACTTCAAGCATAGCGAAACCCCAGAAGACCTGGGATTTCGTAAATAAGAAAGAGGCTACCCTGCAGATAAAAGGGCGTCACGACGCCTGCTTCGCCCAGCGCACCCCTGTCATAGTCGAAGCCATGGCCGCCATAGTGCTGACAGACCTGCTTTAGACCCCCTGGAGCTCAACGCTCTGGTTTTTAATAACTTACCCCGAATGCCTGCCGTGTTTAGACGGCAGGCATTCGGGGTAACTCGCTGGCAGGCAGATAGTTCCGCTCCAGGCAATTTATTCAAACGGGCGTTCCTGGGGGCCGCCTTTCCAGCGGTATTGGCGGACGGTGGCGGTCTGGTATCCCTTTTTGAGCTTAAGTGGCGAAGACACGAAGAAGCGGCCGTCGCCCAGGGTGCAGATACCGGTGGCGGCCTCGCCGAAGCGCCAGCCACGCAGGCCCTTGATGCTGCTGAGCAGACCCTGCTGCAGCAAACTCAGCGACATATGCTCGCCATCTTCCTCCAGCCCGCGCAGAATCTTCTCCACAGGCTTCTGGTTCACCGGCACCGCGAAGAAACTGAAGTTCGGAAACTCCGGCTTCTTGCCGGCATAGCATGCCATGAATATGCAGTTGGTCTTGGGGTCATAGCACAGATTCTGCACGCCCCAACTCGTATTACCGGTAAAGATGAAATACTTCTCCCTGGCCTTCAGGGGCTTGCCGGGCTTGACCTGGTCGAGCCTGTATTCCAGCAGTATCTGATGGTCGTTGTCGCGGCGGGAGATGTCGGAGTAGATGCCATAGGCCACGTAGAGACAGGGCTTACCGTTCTTTTTACCTATCTGCGGAGCGATGGTAACTCCGTCTATGCCCGAGCATCCGTATTGGGCCTTGTAGTCGGCGATGGCCTCCGCGACTTCGAAGGTGCTCATGGCCCCGCGCCCATCTTCCAGACGGTCCACATCTATCACCGCGATGTAAAATCGTGACTCTTCCCGGCTATAAACCGCCCTCCCCTGATTCTTGGCTATCCCCTGGCCGATCTCGTCGTCCTTGCACTCCAGCGAAGCATAGAGCCTGCGCTTGGCCGCATCGAAACTCATTGCGCCCAGATGCCCGGGGATCGAATCCATCTTGGCCAGCACATTGCCCGTGTAGTCGGTCTTCACCAGCGAGGTGGTGAAGGACAGATAGAAACAATGCCCGGCGGTGTCGATGGCGATGCCCTGCACATGCTCCTTGGAGCGCAGTTTCACGTCGAACTTCGCCGGCAGGGATTGCGCCTCTGCCGCGATGCTTAAGCAAAAGATAGTCAGGAGGGTAAAAATACTTTTCATGTTTGCAAAAATACTATAAAAAGTGGCCGGGCCATCAGAAATCTATTGCCGTTTTACTAAATTTGTGGCATATGACATCTGAAGAAAGAATAGCAGCGGCCCTGAAGGTCGCGACGGATACCAAAGCTTTCGAGCTTGGTCAAGGCATACTCGGGAGAGTTCCCGCCCTGTTCAACGAATATTTCCCTGGCAAGATGGCTCTTGTGGTAGCCGACCGCAATACCTGGAAGGCCGCCGGCGCAGAGGTCTTCGAGGCCCTCAATGCCGCAGGCGTACCTTGCAAGCAGTATCTTTTCGACGAAGATGAGTTCCACGCCGACTGGGACCATATCGAGATGCTGGACAAGGCCCTCGACGAGACCGGAGCGATTGCGGTCTCCATCGGCTCGGGCACTATCAACGACCTCTGCAAGCTCTGCTCGCACCATCATAAGCAAAGCTATCTCACCGTGCCTACGGCCGCTTCGGTAGATGGATACACCTCCTTCGGGGCTTCCATCACCTACCAGAATGCCAAGCAGACCTTCGAGTGCCCCGCCCCCGTGGCAGTGGTCGCCGACGTGGACGTGATTGCAGCCGCACCCAAGGAGATGACGGCCGCCGGCTATGCCGACCTGGCCGCCAAGGTGCCCGCAGGTGCCGAGTGGATGATATCCGACATAGTGGGCACCGAGCCCATCAAGCCGGACGCCTGGCACGTGCTGCAGGATTGCCTGGACGAACTCCTTTCCAATCCGGCAGGAGTCGCCGCCGGGCAGACCAAGGCCGTATCCGACCTCTTCGAAGGGCTGATACTCAGCGGTTTCGCCATGCAGGCCGCCCGCTCCAGCCGCCCCGCCTCATGCTGCGACCATCTCTTCTCCCATATCCTGGACATGACCCACCACCGCTATAAGGGCAAGTTCGTATCCCACGGATTCCAGGTGGCCATCGGCACCCTTACGATGTGCGCCGTGTTCGACGAGTTCCTCAAATACGATCTCTCCAAGATAGATGTAGATGCTTGTGCGGCTGCCTGGCCTTCGCTGGCCGAAGAGCAGCAGCGCGGCCTGGAGCTTTTCAAGGATTTCCCTGCCCCGAAACTGGGGTACGAGCAGATCACCCAGAAGTACAACGATGCCGCCGAGGTCCGCAGGCAGCTGGTCGCCGTGCGCGATGGCTGGAAGGATCTCCACGAGCGCATCGCCGGCCAGGTATGGTCGTTCGCGAAAATGCAGGAATGCTTCAAGATAGTGGGGGCGCCCTATGAGCCGGAGCACATCGGCATCACCCGTGCGGACATCCGCGATATGTTCCCCAAAGTGCAGATGATGCGCTGGCGCTACAACGTGCTCGACCTTGCCAAGCGCGCCGGCTGCTACGACCAGCTGGTCGCCAGCGTCTTCGCCAAAGGCGGCGCCTGGGAACTCTAGTTTACCTGAATTCTCGCCCCTCCCGCGGCTGGAGCCTAAGCTCCTCACACTCATCCACTTACTTGAAACCCCTGCTCAGTAAACCGGGCAGGGGTTTTGAGTAAACCACTGTAAATCCGTCAGTTAATCTCCAGGCATAAATATTTGCATCTAAAAGAATTACTTCTTATATTGCTGAAAATTTGAAGGATATGGAGGGGAGGGATG
>Ga0310696_10007246_pt1 | contig 13057 bp, 16 predicted proteins | sample AusTroGonzalo_MG_4_FD_203885 | JGI IMG/M metagenome (GOLD analysis project Ga0310696, IMG submission 203885) | Bovine rumen microbial communities from tropical cattle in Woodstock, Queensland, Australia - Gonzalo_02 (v2) (version 2) | ecosystem: Host-associated > Mammals > Digestive system >... | reverse complement strand
GAATATCCGGTCTTCATCCATGCCTTTTATAGACTCCGGATACTTGCATACCCAATCCAGAGCATCCCAGGAAATCTCACCCCATAAATTATTATACTCTTTCTGGAGCTTCTTGAATTTCTTGATAGCCGATTTCTGGTTATTGAATTCCTTATTGATGCCTAGATGGCAGAGTATCACCGGGCCATTATATTCTTTCAAGAACTTCTCGAATCTCTCCCATTCGGGCTCTCCGATCATATCCCAATGAAGATACACCGGGCGATTGTCTTCTTTGATAATATCCAGCATATTATAATTAGCAATGGGGGTGGTATAGAGATTCTTGTACTTCAGGATGAACACTTCTCCGATACCCTTGCATTGCTTCAGAGACATGGATTTTTGCAAGTCCGTGACATTGTCTCCGGATGCTAATATCACATGATATTTCGGATCATATTGGGTATCTATGAAGTTTTTGATTATGTCATACCGGGATCCTACCGCATCCGGATTCACGGCACAGACATTTCTCTTGCAGACCTTACGGCCATCTCCGCCGATCAGATTATTGTGCCCATCCCATGCCTGGAATCCCATGTGCTCGCTGAAACTATCCATATCTTTATCTATTTCTACAAAAAAATAATATAAAACAAGAAAGGTCTTCCGAAGAAGGCCTTTCCTGCAAATAAACAACAAAAAATAAATAAATTATGAGAAAAATCGATTTGCGGTTTCCCGCACTTTAGCATAGTTTCTTCGCTTCGCGATAGATGATAAACAGATGCAAGATAGGAATGAAGCTTCCGAGAAGCTTCCAGATCAGATTGCCGGGAGCATCCGGGCTGAGCTTCATATCCGGAGCGGCCGCAATGTTTTTACAATCATTTATGTATCTATAGAGAACCAAGAAGATACATACAAGAGTTAATGTCGTGATCATAGCTAGTGATATTATTTCCATTTTAATGTTTTACAATATTTCTGACAAAATCATAAAGTTCTTCTTTGAATTTTTTCGGATCATATTCGCCTCTTTCCATTTTCCGGAGCTTGCACTCCCAAAGACCCGTCAATTCCGGCGATTTCAGGATAGGATCCTTAATGTGGTCTATAAGGTAGATGCCGGTAGGTGTGGGCTTGATAGACTTGCCATCCCGGACTAGATATTTTCTCTTGAAGAGCAGCTCCAGGATGGCGGCACGTGTAGAAGGCCTGCCAATGCCGTTCTCCTTCATAGCCTCGGCCATCTTCTCATCGTCTACCATCTTCCCGGCGGTCTCCATAGCCCTCAGCAAGGTAGCCTCCGTATAATATGCCGGAGCTTTGGTGGTATGAGAGTTTAGCTTCATAGACTGATTATATTCCTTCTTTTCAAACTCCGGCAGAATATCGTCATCGGTCTTGATACGGGCTATAATCCGCCACCCGGGATCTAATATTTGCTTGCCGGAAGCCTTGAACTTCTCTTCTCCTACCATTCCCTCTATATAGGTATTGGCGGATATACAGGGCCGGGCAAAAGCACACAGCATTCTGCGGGCTATCATATCGTACAGAGTATGCTCTTCCGGAGAGACGTTCCCATCCCATTTGCCGGTAGGGATGATGGCGTGGTGATCCGTAATCTTCTTGTCATCGAAGATATCCTTGACCTTCTTGAATTCTTCCGGCATGCTATCCATACATTCATAGCTTGAGATAAGACTCGATAATGTCCGCTTGCACTCCTCATACATATCCTCCGGCAAATATCTAGTATCCACACGCGGATAGGTTACTAGCTGCTTCTCATACAGGGACTGCAAGGTGGAGAGAGTGTCATCGGCACTCCAGCCGTTCTTCTTGTTCATCTCCACCTGCAGGGAGGTAAGATCGAACAATTGCGGCGGCTTCTCGGTTTGCTTCTTGTGATCTATCTTGATAATGCTCATCGGAAGATCTTTGATCTTCTTGAAGACCTCTTCCGCTTGTTTCTTGTCTTTGAATGTGGTGGTTCCTTCGAATTTCACCTTATTGCAGGTAGACGTAAGATCATAATATTTCTCCGGCACGAAAGCATCGATCTCCTTCTGGCGGTTTACGATAAGGGCAAGAGTCGGAGTCTGGACGCGGCCTATAGAATATAGCAGGTTCCGGTTGCCGGACATAAGTGTCTGGTACTGGGTGGCATTCATCCCGACTAGCCAATCTCCGATACTCCGGCAGAGAGCAGCCTTGTAGACATTATCATATTTAACGGCGTCATCCAGATTTTGGAAGCCTTTCTTGATAGCCTCATCGGTCAGGGATGATATCCAAAGCCGCTTGACCGGCTTCCGGAATCCGGCCTGCTGTAGCACATATCTCTGGATTAGTTCTCCCTCTTGTCCGGCATCTCCGCAGTTGATACATTCATCGCATTGGTCTAAAAGCATCTTGATGGTATTGAATTGCTTTCGGATGCCTTCATCGTCTTTAAGCCGGATTCCGAAACTCGCCGGAATCATAGGCAGGTTCCCGAGATTCCAGCTTCCCCATCTCCGATTATATTCTCTAGGCGGTTTCAGCTCGCAAAGATGTCCGAAGGTCCAAGTTACGAAAACATGACATCCTAGCAGAGGACTATCGCCCTCTATATATCCGTCTCCATAATCCCGGATACCCAGGACTTTAGCAATAGACTTAGCCACATTAGGCTTTTCCGCAATACATACTTTTATCATATTCTATAAATTTGGAATACTATTATATACGGCGCGGAGAGAGTTCTCCGTATTGTCTAAAAAACTTTTCTCTATCTCATCCCTCCGGGATTCGGTAACATCGATGAATCTGTTCCGGAGAATATCCATAGCACGGTTCGAGAATTTTATATCATATCGGAACCGGTGGTTGACTATGGTGACATTGGCCGGATAGTTGTCAATCTTGATCCAGATCTTGTCATTTTTGGATTTGATATAATACTTGTCTTTCTTAGGATGGAGCGTAAGCTCGGAATCCCGGGTTTTCATCAGGCTCAGTGCCGTCATGATGGCATATCTTTCGGATTTTGTAATTTTCTCTCCATTGACGATGCGCAGTTTCTTTCCTAATTTCAAGATAAGCTTTTTCATTATTGATTCTTGCGAATATATTGGTTAATAGCTTCTATTGCCCGATTTAATCTTTCTTCCGGTGTGCCGTGCACTACTACAATATCATCTCCGTTGATAAATTCATCGCAGCATAATGCGGATAAGATGCACTGTTGGCGATCGGAGACTTTTTTCTGGTATTCCGGATCCGTATACCGGACACCGTCATCCTCCGGTCCGAATTCTATCGGAACCCGGATGATCAGAGCATTCCGGAAAGCGCTTAATCCATTTACAATTTTCAGCTGATTATAGAGATCGGACTTATGGAGATCGTTCAGCCCTACATATTCGTCGCTATATGCAATATTATCGATGATAGTCCGGGCATATATGAAGTTTGTATTATCACTGGCTCTATCCGTATCCTTCCATAACTTGACGTTGATGGCCGTGATCAGCTCATGATAGTCTTTTTCTCCGATATTGATCTTGCCGGAATCCATCAGGGACCGGATATCTCGGCTGGCGCTTTCTATGACAGGCCATCCGTAATAGTCATTCAACATATTAGCTAGTGTGGTCTTGCCGGTACCGTGCGCTCCTACTAATATAAGTTTCATATTTCCGATTTTGATAATATATAATCCACCCACCGGAGATCTTAAGGTATATAATAGGAATAGCCAAAAAAATTATTGAGACCGGAAAGGCGCTTATTATTTTGTCAAATTAATACGAAAATATGAAATATTTCACTATATCCGAGCTCTGCAAGAGCTCTACAGCCGACAAGTATGGTATCAAGAATGTACCGGGTCTTACCGAAACCAAAAATCTGACTATGCTAATAGAAAATATTCTGGACCCGCTGAGGGCAAAGATGGGATGCCCTATCATAGTATCTTCCGGATATCGCTGCAAGGCGCTGAATACCAAAGTCGGCGGAGCCAAGACCAGCCAGCATATGTCCGGACAGGCCGCGGATATTTATTGTGTCAAGAAAGTGAATGGCAAGAACGTCTTGGATACCGCTAAGACTCGGAAGCTTTTCGATACTATAGTGTCTATGAATCTGCCATTCGACCAGCTGATCTTGGAAAAAGGTACACCTACCGCACCCCAGTGGGTACACGTGTCTCATAAGTGGAATGGTACTAACCGGAAACAACGTTTATATTATAATGGAAAAACATATGTGAGAATATGAAGACATTATTAGAATCTATAATAGGCAGGAAAGGGGCAAGCTCAATCACAAAACAAAGCTTGCGAGAAGGAGATGTAGTAGAATCCGCAGCCGGTGTATTTTTTGTTTTTGTTCCAAAATATTATTATGATAAATACGATGCCTTTATTACCTCTGTCGGAATGTTTGGAAAATTCCAAATTGTTGCTAATAATACAACTGGTTGGGATGATAATCTAAAAAGTATTAGTGATAATGACAGGTTCGATATAGTCAGGATTTATCGTAAACCGGAAACCAGAAAATTTTTAAGTATGGATTGGAGAGATCCTATAAAATTAAAAGATTATGTGAATTGGATTATAGATAATGTGAAACCTATAAATATAAATCAATAAAAAAGGCTCCTCCGGGAGCCTTTAGATTTATTATAATTTCAATATGAGTCGATTAGACAAAAATAGAGCTATAAGCGAAGCCGGTAAGGCCACCCGGGCCCGACACCGGAATATGGTCTGCAAGACATTCAAGTTCAAGGTGGACCGGAGCTCGCTCTCTTGCGCTCAGAAAGAGGCTCTCAAAATGTACTTTATAGAAGCTAAAAGGATATATAACTATATCATCGCTTCCGATATAGATCCCTTCAAGGCTTCCTATAAAGACTTCAAGACCATTACATATCTGGATAAAAACAGAAATCCGGTCAAATATAATATCCGATATCTGAAATCTTCGATTATAGATGAGATCTCCGTTATGATGAGAGAATCTATAATAGGTTTATCCGCTTCTAAGAAGACCGGAAATAAGGTTGGGGTCTTGAGATTCAAGTCCGAATGCAATAGCATCCGATTAAGGCAGTACGGTGTGACTCATTCTATAAAAGGATCCCGTATCAAGATTCAAGGAATCAAGAAGCCTATAAGGGTCGGCGGACTGAAGCAATTAGACGGATACAAGAATATAGATTATACTACAGCCAATCTCTTATATGACGGATATGACTACTATATATCCCTCACATGCTTCATAGATAAGGAACATAAAATAACAAACAATAAGATAATAGGACTCGATTTCGGCTGTTCTACTACTATCACTACTTCCGATGGGGAACGGATAGATATAGAAGTTGAAGAAAGTGAGCGCCTGAAAGGGCTGCAAGCCAAGCTTGCCCATCAGATCAGGGGCTCTAACGGCTACTATAAGACCCGCTCTAAGATCAGAAAGGAATATAATAGGATGAACAACAAGAAAAACGATACCGCCAATAAGATAGTGCACCGCCTGTCGGAATACGGTACGGTAGTCATCCAGGACGACCAGTTCCGGGAATGGCACGAAGATGAGCATCTATCCAAGACTGTCCAGCATTCCGTGCTCGGAAGAGTCAAGGCTAAGCTGAGAAGAAAGGATAATGTATTCGTGTTAGACCAATGGTTTCCGACTACGAAGCGCTGTCCGTCCTGCGGGGCCGATGCCGTAATGGATCTGTCCCAGCGGACCTTTGTGTGTCCGGAATGCGGCGAGACCGGAGACCGGGACGTGCACGCGGCAAAGAATATGATCGGGTTCTATAAAGCTATACAGTCGGCGGGGACCGTCGACTTAAAGCCCGGGAAGAAGATCTTTTACGATAAATGTAAGGATCTCTTCAAAGACGGGAAGCTCAGTCGCCTTTAGCGGCTGAGTAGTTCACATACGCATATATGTCTATTGTAAATATATTGATTGTAGCAGAATGTCTGCTAGGATGTATAGTTCTTATTGTGGGAGTTATAAAAGAATTCGGAGACTCCCGTAATTGCGATTAAGATACTATACAATAAAACCTTGCCCGGTTGGGAAGAAATCCGGGTTGTCCGGAAATTCGATTTTTTCTTCAGGCTTCACTTCCGTGAACCAATTAGAATTCTTTATAGGATGTATTCGGATAGTTATTCCTAGCGGGTTGATATTATTAGTACCGCGTTCCGATGCGGTTGTCGGCCACATCTCGAATTTCTTATCACGATTCTGCTTGATGTATTCCATCAGATCATCGGCGTCTAAGATATAGGCGGCATTCCGGAATTTCTTCCGAGTGTCGATATATACCAGATAATCAAATATATGCTTGGATGTAAATAACCACCGGGTGTCTATCACTAGACAGCTATCATAGGGCATCTCGCAGACTTGCACTTTGCAATACTTGCCGTCTTTCTCTACACCTTCTTCCGATCCTCTTCTTACCTTTTTGAATCCGAAGTCGTTAATCAGTACTTTAGTAGCCGCTTTTACGGCGTCATCATATTTATTTTCCGTCAGAAATTTATTGAGTTCTTTCATATTTGTCTTGATTGTAGAAATAATACTATGAATGTGGCTAGCGGCCTAAATGCTTGGTTTTCCACCGGTACCAGTAATTCATGATAGCCATGCGGGTGCGCTTTTTGAACCACCCTTCCGTAAACACCGCTATCTCCCAATACTTAGGCGGGATCAGCCGGGCTTCCTTGACGAGTTCCGGAATATACATTCTGACCCCGAAGTCCAGCTTGGCTTTTTCTAGCGCTTTCATGAGGTATTGATAATCAAATGCATCCATCTCTCTATTAGTACCGTCTTGAAAATATTTGGAATACACCGGCTTATAGATTTCGAAGATCTTGCTCATAACCCTATATCTCATCTTAGGCGGATAGTAGTGGATATTGAATCCCAGATAACGCAATCCTTGATTAGTGTGTATCTGATTGAAATACAACACGATAGGTCGTGCATCGTAGTATTCCAGCTCTTCTTTGGTTTTGGGTTCAAAATATTTGAATAATACTAATTGCCCGGGAATCATGGTTTGAGAAAGATTTTTAGATATTGGCAAAGACTCTAAAATTTCTTGAGTTTTAGCGTCATTAGCCATAGGGGGTTTCATATAGTATGGGCTATCTTCAATCTTATCCATCAAGTTGAAGCGAGGTCCGGCTTCGTCCGACAAGTTTGCTAGTGCTTCTCGATTCAATTTATCCTTTCGGGCTTTTTTGAAGGCATCTCTTTTTTTAGATATCCAATCCGATACTTTATTAGCCATATATATATATATATTTGTAATTTCTAATAAAAAATACGGTATATATACATATTTCTAAGTTTTAGAATAGGATCTTAAAAGATTATTATTTGTTCAATCAATATAATATATATGGAAAAGATGTACAATGAGTTCGAGACTCCGGAGGAAGTCCGGAGATATTATAACCTGAAAGAATCTTCCGAATCCGCCGAAAAACCGATTACCGAAGTCAATCAAGAAACGGATGACCCCGAAGATCCTAAAGAAACTCCTTCCGAGGATCTGCCGGTGGTATATGCGGATCTCAAGTTCAAGGAATGCAAGAATATATTTGAGCATTGGGTGGTATTCACCAACTCTAAAGATCCTAAAGAAAACAAGACTCTCAAGAATATTCTCGATGCTATCAAGGCTATCAAGAAATCTAAATCATTAGTTCCCGAGCTGCATCTTTTCCTGGCGGAGAAAACCATTGCTACGGAGACCGAAGAAGGATTCTCTATAAAAGATGGCGATGATGAGCTGGATTTCGCCGAGCTCAATAACTCCAATACACTGGTGTTTTCCAGACTAGGGGTACAGGGAGAAGGAAACTGCGAGGAGGTTTTAAATATTGTCCAAGATCGCGGATTTTTGGTATTGAATCCACTACAGCCTTCCTTGATTGCTTCTAATAAATACAAAACGGCCGCGCTGTTGAGAAAGAATGATATTCCGCAGCCGAATTTTGCATTGCTCTCTATAGATATCATCCATAACGAAGAACTATTTAATGAGAGAATGAAGGATGTCAACGAGAAGTGGGATCCCAAAGATTCCGATAAGAATGAAGAGCTGAAGTTTGTAGTCAAGATCCTGGACGGCCATGGCGGTACCGGAGTATTCATGACCGATGGCAAGAAGCTGATGGCTATTCTCCAGACTATCTTCGCCGTAGATCCGGAAAGAGAACTCATTATCCAATCCAAAGAAGAAGCCGATGGCGGCGACATCAGAGTCCATGTGATGACTTTGAGAGACCGGCAGGTGATCTTAGGAGCTATGAAGCGAGTGAAAATCTCCGGAGACTTCCGGAGCAATGTTTCGCTGGGAGCTACCGCCGAGAAGGTCAAGCTCACTCCCGAGCAGGAGCAGATAGCTCTGAAGGCGGCTATGTATTCCAAGCTTCCGTGGTGTGCGGTAGACATCATGCCGCTGGTCAAAGGAAGCAACCCCGAACTGGGCGATAATGTGGTGCTGGAGCTCAATGCATCTCCGGGTACGGATGGTATCTCCGAAGTCCTGGGGGTGAATTTCATCAATGTTATGATCAACGAACTTACCAACCCTAAGGAGTTCTTCCTCCAGGATAAACAATCCGGATATATAGAAGCGGTAGAACTGGCATTAGATGACAACCATATTCTGGAATTGCTTGGCAAGCTCGACACCGGCAACGGAACCAAGGCCACATGCCTAACCCTCCCAGATTTGCAAATTGACGAAGAACACAAAAAAGTGACTTTCTCAATCCAAGGCACGACCTTCGAAAAAGAATATGAAGATGTGAGCAACCCTATAGTAGGCGGTATGAAGACTACCCGGCCTATCGTGATGTTCCATAGCATCCGGCTGGGCAACCGCAAGATCTTCGATATTCCTGTTGCTCTCGCCAAGGAGCCGGATATCAAGAAGAACACCAATATCCTATTGAACAGAGAATTGATGAGCTGGATGGGCTATGTAGTCAATCCTTCTAAGACTCACTTGCTGACTAAGGAAATTGAAAAAACCAATCTGTAATGAAATCCATAAAGGAATCTATAATAGGAAAGCGTGGCTCCAACCCGAATATGGCCCCGAAAGATCTCCGACCGAGTGATATTGTCCAGCTCGAAAACGGAGAATACCGCATGATAGCCGACGATTATTTCAACCGTAATCACAGTCTGTGTTTATGCTGTATTCCAAGCCGGGGTACATATAATCTTGACTGGTATATGCTTTCCGCTTATGGTGACAGTATGGATATCGGCCACAAATCCGGGTGGTATGGAAAGAGTATCGTTAAGGTATGGAGGACGGATGTCAAAAAATATGAAGAATGGGCTGCCCATAAGCTTAATGACGACTATGTAGATCATTTTGAAGAACGATGGCTGCAAAAATATACCGAATCCGGTGATTATAAATTAATCTGGGAAGCTAAATGAAACATATAAGCGAATCTATAATAGGCCGGAAATCAACATCACCGCTAGATTTTCTCCGGTCGCTTCCGGGAGATGATAGGTTTAGTGAAAAGAAGATATATTATGTGATGGATAAACTCTTCCATCATGAAGGAGCTACCATAGAAAACGATCCAAACTCGCCCCAAGGATTCAAAAAAGTATATAAGAATCCATCTAGACTTATCCAAAAGCTTGGCAACTGGTGTGCCCCCAAGGAAACTCTAGTTCAATATATTGAACCGAAAGATTATTTCGGAATAGGTAGAATAATAATCTTTACGGTTATAGAATATGCATTCCAGGGAGATGATGTACCGTATGACTATGACAGCTTAGCAAGTGCTATTTCCGAGGGCCTGAGTGTGATTCCGGGATATAATAAATCTCCCATAATCATATTTCCGCATGTCCGAGACGGGATCAATTCGGGTGATCCATTATATATAGTAGATCCTCGCAGACCAAAAGAACCTATACGCCTCAATGATGTAATCGGTAATGACAAGACCTGGGATTTGATGGAATTTATATACGAATCATAATTTCACATATAACGAAACAAAAAAAAAGGACCTTACGGTCCTTTTTTTGTTCTTTACGAATTCTCCGAAGTTATTTTTCTTTGCTTTCCGGTGCAAATGCCTTGTTCATCATGCCGACCAGCTCGCCCCATTCACCGTCTTCAACCAGCTTCTTGTTATCATCCAACAAACCATCGACGGCTTTCTTCATCTTATCCTCATCATATTCGTCGCCATATACTTCTTTGAACTTGGCCTCGGCCCATTCCCGGAAACTCTTTTCGTCGGTAACTTTGCCTTCCATTACAAATTTTTGGTTTTTTTCCACATAGAGATCTTCATTATATTCGGAAGATTCTACTACATAATCTCTAAGACTTTTCATATTTCCTATTTGATTTTTAAGAAATAATAATAATATAATGGAATTTTTTAGAATTCGATGACACTATATAGAAAACCCCGGTGCATTAGCCTTGACTTCGGCGTTAGTGCCTCCGTCCAGAGCGTCCAGTTTAGAAGCCATGTCGTAGTATATGGTATAGAACATGCTCATGAATCTTTTTCTCTTCCTATATTGGCCCTTGAGACCGAATAATATTAAATCTATCCAGCCCTTCGGATATCGTCCTATCCGGTTTTCGGCAACAATCTTGTCGATCCATCCCTGGCAGATGTCGCGGACGTCCGTTATAGATACATATACCTTCGCATATCCGTTGAAGATTCTTTTATATCTACTTTCTAGCCATTTCTTGACATCATCATCATAACCGTCGATATCATAAGTTGATTTGATGATCTTCTGGATTTTCAGATATTCCTGATACAAGCTTCCGGTGTCGTTCATATTTTATAGTTTTTAAGTGTTTTCAAAATATTATAATAAAACTTCATATCCTTGTTATAACAGGCGATCTTGCCTTGGGTGATATAACTAATCACTCAAAATACAATCGCTTGAATTTGCTATGGATTTGCGCGTTTTACTTTATATTTTTGAGCGGTGGCTTCTATAGTTTCTCTATAGCATGGAGATTCCGCATAGATAGCGGCTAGCCTATTCATATAAGCTTCACGGGACGGCATCTCCCCTTTGAAGATCCACCTTTCCCATAATATTCTATCTATAATAGAATGCTCCCAATTGAGATATACCCCGTATCCGCCATTAGACATTCCGGAGAGCTGGGTGGTCGGCCGGCGCATAGCAATTCTCATGCCGAATAGATTATTAGCGGATTTAGCTAGGGTGCTTTTTCCGCTGCCGGATTCTATTTGATATTGGGCCATAATGATGTCCGGATACCAGGCCCCGCATTCGCATATGATCTCATAAACAGTGCTATCGGACATCTTCTTGTTCGGAAACATATGGTATTTTCCAATCAGCGCCTCCAGTGTCCCGTCCGTTTCTCCCGAGGCTTGCGAAATACAATTCACAATCTCATCGGTATCTTTTTTGATTTTTGCATATTCAACTCCGATCCATATGCAGGATACTATGGCCAGGATCAGGGCAATAAGCAATGGCAGTGCCGCCTTGCGGAATTTATATCTCCATTTCCGGATCTCGCCGATAGCGAGCATGTCTTCGGTGAAAATTTTCAGTTTCTTCATATGTATTTCGATTTTATAAAAATTCACTCTCGAATCTATATAAACGTTTTTGATGACAATTAAGATCAAAAAAAGGCCCCCGGGAGCCTTCCGGAATTAAAAATATACCTAGAATATGTCAAACAGATCTTCCACCTCTACATCATCGCTTGGAGCTAGGACCTTATAGTTATTAAGGATGCTCTCCATATCGGCCTGTATATATTCTCCTTTATGCTTGTTCATAGCGTCCCGGATCTTCTTGGGGATATATTTGGTCTCCAGGCATACCAGCCGCATATTGAACAGAAACATCTGATACAGATCTTTCATAGAGTCCGTATTTTCCGTGAATCTCTTCAATTTTTTGAGATCGGAGATGATATTCTTGGCGGCGGATTTGAAGTCTTCGAGATCTTTGAATTCTTCGTAAGATTCCTTTACCAGACCCCATTCCTTTTCCGATACCCGAGCTATCCGGCCATTCTTCTCCACTCTCATGATAGACTTGATATTGTCTCCGCTATCACCGCAGATAACCTTTTCCAAGGCTACATCCATAGGGTTGATGAAATTCACATCTACAAACAGCTCATCCATATATGATTTCAGACTGTCAAATGCCGGGTTGCCGCAGTCTAGAGAAAGCATATCTTCTAATAAGTCTTCCTTCTTTTGAAGATCCCGGTGGCAGACCAGGCCTTTCTTGTCATTATACCATACGGTCCAGGTCTTATTCCGGTTATATGAGACCAGCTGCTGGAGGTCGCGGTCGGAAGTCCAGACAATAGCATTGATGCCGTTCCGGTTGAGTGTCTTAGACCAATACCAACACCAGTCATCTCCCTCGCAATCATCTTCTCTGAAGCAGCTTATTCCCACTTCTTTGAAGTTCTCACAAAATCGGCTCAGGGACTTCCAGACATAATCCCAGCTGGTACCTTCATCCTTGATACGGTTGCCCTTATAGTCTTCTCTATAGAGCTTGGGCTTCCGGATGTGCTTGCGCCAGGATCCACCATCTTGGACCATAATGATATTGTCAATATTATTTCCGAAGAAATTGATGATTTTATTGACCGACTGGGCTAGGAGATCTACCAGCTCGCTGGAGGCGGCCTGCAGAGCGCTTTCGTTGAACTCGCTAGAGAATTGATCTTGCATAGCTCCGAACCGGGACATCATCAGCCAGTTCCCATCTATAATCAGAGTTGTCTTGTTTTTGATCATTTGTTATTTGTATTTGATTAATATATGTTCTTAATATGCAATTTTTTAGATTTAGATTAGGCATCCTTGATATCTTCCATGCCGATTCTTTCCTCTTTCACCTCCAGATTGTCTAGCAGGTCTCCCAGATAGGCAAGCTGCTGGTTGAATTTATCGACCTTGGTGTTCTTATCGTCCCATAACAGCATCACCTTCTCCATTTCCAC
>Ga0310696_10007245_pt1 | contig 13059 bp, 12 predicted proteins | sample AusTroGonzalo_MG_4_FD_203885 | JGI IMG/M metagenome (GOLD analysis project Ga0310696, IMG submission 203885) | Bovine rumen microbial communities from tropical cattle in Woodstock, Queensland, Australia - Gonzalo_02 (v2) (version 2) | ecosystem: Host-associated > Mammals > Digestive system >... | reverse complement strand
TCCAGCCTGAAGAGCCTTGACGTAAGCGGCTTTAAGACAGATAACGTGACGAGTATGGGTCATATGTTCGAAAACTGCTCCGGCTTGACGAGCCTTGATTTGAGCGGTTTTAAGACGGATAAGGTAACAGACATGAGCGAGATGTTCGGGGGTTGCTCTGGCTTGACGAGCTTAGACTTGAGCGGTTTTAAGACGGATAATGTGACGTACATGGAATCTATGTTCGCAGACTGCTCAAGCCTAAAGAGTCTTGATGTGAGTGGTTTCAAAACGGATAACGTGACGGACATGGGTTCTATGTTCAGAGATTGCTCTGGCTTGACGAGTCTTGATGTGAGTGGTTTCAAAACGGATAACGTGACGGACATGGGTTCTATGTTCAGAGATTGCTATGGCTTGACGAGTCTTGACGTAAGCGGCTTTAAGACGGATAAAGTGACGTACATGGGATATATGTTCAGGAGTTGCTATAGTTTAACGAGTCTAGACGTGAGCGGCTTTAAGACGGACAAGGTGACAGGCATGAATTATATGTTCTATGATTGCCCTGGCTTGACGAGCCTTGATTTGAGCGGCTTTAAGACCGATAATGTGAATTCCATGAGCTCTATGTTTGCATATAATTCTAATTTGACTACCATCTATGCGAGTGAGAGTTGGAATATGGCAAATGTGGAATATTCAAAAAATATGTTTTCATATTGCGCTAATATTGTTGGTGGTGCGGGAACGACTTATGACCAGAACCATACTGATGGCGAATATGCACGTATTGACGAGGGAACAAGTAAGCCCGGCTATTTCACCTATAAAGCTCCTCCTGTCATTGAGGTATACAAGCTGACGTATATTTTAGATGGTGAAGAGTACAAGACCTATGAGGTAGAGTACGGCGCTACCATCAAGCCTGAACCGGCACCCGTAAAGGATGGCTATACTTTCAGTGGCTGGAGTGAAATTCCTGAGACTATGCCTGCTCATGATGTAACCGTCACCGGCTCGTTTACGATTAATCAGTACACCATCACCTATATGATAGACAACGAGGTGTTTACGACAGTAAAGGTGGATTATGGTTCGACGATTACTCCGCCTACACCTCCTGTGCGCGACGGATACGACTTCGCTTGGGGCGACTATCCTGAAACCATGCCGGCATACGATATCACCATATATGGTGCGTATACAACGGGCATTGATGCCATTTTAGCAGGGGAGAACAGCAATGCGAAGATCTTTGCCATTGACGGCAGGCAGTTGAAGAAACCTCAGAAAGGCTTGAACATCATCCGTAAAAGTGATGGGACAACGAAGAAGGTAGTAGTGAAATGATATTTTGTGTAAAACGAAATAATAAGCTAAAACTATACGATTATGATGAAGAAAGAGATAACACTGATTCTGACCGTGATGGTTGTCTTGGTGTTGGTGGCATGTAGCTCGCTGACATCAGCCGAAAAAGCCGAAAGGCAGGTCAAACGGGCGCAAGCGGTAGAGCAGGCATTAGCCGCACGGCACTACAGAGTCAGCGTCGACATGATGTATCCACGACGCGGAAAGGCGAAGAATGTATCGTCCGACTACGGACTGGAGGTAAGGGGCGATACGCTGGTGTCGTATCTGCCGTATTTCGGACGGGCATACAATGTGCCTTATGGTGGCGGTAAGGGGCTGAACTTCACGGAGACCTTCACTGAATACCACTCCAGGAAACTCAGCAATAGTGCCACGCAGGTGCTGATAAAGGTGAAGAACGAAGAGGATGTTTACAACTTCATCCTGGAGATTTTCGACAACGGCAGCGCCTCGATAGATATGAATTCCCGTGAGCGCGAGTCAATCAACTATAGCGGCAACATAGAATTGCCTGACAACTGATGTCGCACTTTGTTAAAACATAAGTATTTCGTATCTTTGACTTCGTCGAAAGTACTTTCGTTCTCATACCTAAAAGATAAGAGTGTGTCGTAGCGAACGGAAAATTGCAAATTAATTTGCATTTTCGCTCACTTATTCGTACCTTTCTCCTTTGGAGATAGTAGGCTGCATCTCAGAAAAACTCAAATAAATTTGGTTTTTCGTTCGATTTGCACTACCTTTGCAGGCGAAGTGAGATGGTTTATAGCTTTATGAGGCTGATCAAGTCTTGGGTGCTGGTAGGAATCATGAGCTGCTGGAGTGCTGTCGGAGCGACGGCACAGACGGTGGTTGACGAGTTGCGCGAGGACGTGCGACGGGCTGCTGGTATGCATTATGCGCTGCCGCTGCAGAAGAATCACGACACGCCGCCGCCCGCAGGCAAGAAGCCTTTCTACGTGAACCATTACGGCTGTCCTTCAGCATATTATCTGGAACACCGCGAATATTATGACGACCCTTATCGGACATTGTCTCGCGCTGACAGCTTGGGGAAACTGACCGAGATGGGGCGCAAAGCGCTGCATAAGGTGATTGAGTTGCGCAACGAAGGCCGTGATCGCGTAGGCGAGTTGACGGATGCCGGCAGGTTACAGGCCAAGGAACTTGCCCGACAGTTGACAGAGCGCCTGCCCGAGATGTTTACGGAAAACAGCTATGTCGATGTGCGTTCCCTCGTGGAGAACCATTGTCTGCTGACGATGGGCGAGACGGCTCTACAACTGTCGTTTGCCCGCCAGCCCATGCAAATGAACATCGGTGCCTCGAACCGTTCATTGCCTTGGATGAGCCCTAAGGACAAGCGTCTGGAAGCGTTGCGCTTCGATTCCACGGCGATGGCCCGTTACGATGAATTCGCTGAACGGTGGGCACCGGACAATTCACACCTGATGACCACGCTATTCAACGATGCCGAATATGCTAAAACGATTGATGCCACCGCACTGAGCAGACAACTGTTTGACCTGGCAGGCAGCACGCAGTATACGCATCAGACGGACGGTATTTCGCTTTTCGATGTCTTTGCACCAGAGGATATCCATCGCCATTGGATGCGCCGCAACGCTTGGGCATACATACGTTATGGAGGCTGTACGCTGAATGGCGGACACCAGCCTTACATACAGCGCAAGCCCCTGTGGAACCTGATACATCAGGGTGACAGCATGATGAAGCTTGACCGGCCCATAGTACATCTGCGTTATACCCACGAAAGTACGGTGATATCGCTGGTATGTCTGTTGGAGCTGAACGGCTATGGCTTGGAAACGGGAAACCTGGACTCGCTCGAAGCACTGGGGTGGGTGGACTACCGCATCGCACCACTGGGAGGCAGCATGATGATAATTCACTACCGTACGGACAAGAACGACCCGGACCCGCTGGTGCGTGTGCTGTTGAACGGACAAGAAGCTCGGTTGCCCATCGAGTCAGACTGTGCCCCCTACTACCACTGGGTGGACGTGAAACGTTATTACTTACGTAAACTGTATGCTTATGCCAAAAAGTGGAACGATGAGTAAGTCGCTATTTGCATTGATCATGCTTTGCTGCTCGGTGCTGATGGTACGGGGACAGGTGGTGCTTGACATCATCAGGGAGAGTCCTGGCTATGCTTCGTGCAACTATGACGTCTATCCTGACAGCGTCCCCGACAACCTGACTCCGGCCCCTCAGGGCAAGCGTCCCTTCTATATCTCGCACTACGGACGGCATGGCTCACGATATATCAACAGGCGCTCGGGCTATGAGATTCCCTATAAGATGATTGCCCAGGCCAATGGCGTGGACGAGCTGACACCTTTGGGTAAGCAGGTGCTCAACGAGATGAACCTCATTCTGGACGACTCCCAAGATCGCTGGGGCGACCTGACAAGACTGGGTAGAAAGCAGCACCAGCAAATAGCACATCGCATGTTTGAGCGATTTCCTGAAGTCTTTGCCGACTCCGTGTGTGTGTCGGCCGTCAGTACGGTGGTGCCGCGTTGCATCATATCGATGGAATCGGCTTTGATTGAGTTGTCGCAGCTGAACCCTCGACTGAATATCACGATGGATGCTTCGAAGCGCACGCAGGGTTATATGAACTATCAGGATCCCGTGTTGCGTTCCAGCAAGCTGACCCCCGAGGCACAAAAGGCTTATGACGCCTATACCGCCAGCCGAGTGGGAAACAGCCGACTGATGGAGTTGCTCTTCAAAAACCCCGATATCGTCAAGGAACTGGTGGACGAGACCTTCTTTAACTACTACCTGATGAAGATGGGACTCTTCCAGTTGAACACACAGTTCAGCAAGACAAATGCCCTGATGGGGCTCTTTACCGCTGAGGATTTGTATCGCATGTGGCAGATTGACAATGCCCTGTGGTATTTGCAATACGGATTCTGTCCGCTGAACGGTGGTGACTACCCTTACAGCCAGCGTCACTTGCTGCGACAGATTATTGCCGATGCCGACAGTTGCCTGCAATTGGACCATCCTGGTGCTCAGTTGCGCTTCGGACATGATACGGTGCTGTTGCCGCTGGTATGCCTGCTGGGCATCAACGGCTATGATCTGCGGACAACTAATCTCGACGAGATTGAGGCTCGTGGCTGGTGGTGTTCCAGTGTGTTCCCCATGGGTTCGAACGTGCAGTTCATCTTCTACCGCAGCAGTCGCAAGGACAAGGACGTGCTCTTTAAGGTGTTGCTGAACGAACATGAAGCCACGCTACCCATTCGGACAGACTGTGCACCCTATTACCATTGGCGCGACTTCAAGCGTTACTATCTGAAGAAACTCGACCAGTACGAAAAACGCAGAAAGCGTTAAGGTCGGCTCTCGCCCTCGACATATTCCTCCAGGAACATGTGCTCCCCGTCATAGACGGCATAGGTGAACTGGCTAATCCAGTCGCCCAGAATCATCAGGCGCGTATGGCGTGCGAGCTTGATGTCGAGTTCGATGTGGCGATGTCCGAAGATGAAGTAGTCGATATTGGGATGGCTCTCAATATACTCCTTGGCATAGAGCACCAGGTGTTCGCGGTCCTCGCCCATATAGTGGACGTCGTCCGTTTCCTTGTGCTTGATATAGCTGTGGCGCGCCCAAGTGAGTCCGAAACTGATACCCCACCGCGGATGGAGCGCCGAGAAGAGCCACTGGCAGAACGGAGAGTGGAAGATGGCGCGGATGAGTTTGAACGACTTGTTGGGGTCGCCCATGCCGTCGCCATGAGCCAGGTAGAACTCGTGACCGTAAATCTCGGTGGTCTCAGGCTGTTTATGCAGAATGACGCCACACTCCTTGGCCAGATAATCGTAGGCCCAGATGTCGTGGTTGCCCGTAAAGTAGTGCACCTCGACGCCCATGTCTGTGAGTTCCGAGAGCTTGCCGAGGAAGCGGGTGAACCCCTTGGGGACTACGTATTTGTATTCGTACCAGAAGTCGAACATGTCGCCCAGCAGATAGACGGCGGCAGCTTTCTCCTTGATGCTGTCGAGAAAACGCACCAGTCGGCGTTCCTGCATCCTTTGATGCGGAATGGCCAGCGAACCCAGATGGGCGTCGGAAAGGAAATAGACGTTCTTCATAGCCTTTGAACTTTGAACATTGACCTTAAAACTTTATGACTAGTCGAAGCCGAGTTCGACTCTGGCTTCTTCACTCATCATGCTTTGGTCCCAGGCGGGCTCAAAGACGAGGTTGACATTCGCCGAAGTGATACCCTCGACAGACTCCACTTTCGTGCGTACATCCTCCAGGATGAAGTCGGCAGCAGGACAGTTGGGGGCAGTAAAAGTCATGTCCAACTCGACAGAACTGTCATCCTGCACGTCGATTTTGTAAATCATGCCCAGGTCATAGATGTTGACTGGGATTTCCGGGTCGTAGACGGTCTTCAGCACGTCGACGATGCGCTCTTCTAAAAGGGTCTTTTCTTCTTGTGTCATTGATTTCTGCTTTATTTTGTGCAAAATTACGAAAAAAATCCGTAATTTTGCAAGCCGAGCGAAAAAAAGTGCATTTATGCCCATCAGATATACACATAAGGAAGAGTTGTGGAATTCGTGGAGCCACGCAGGAGGCATCGTTATGGGTGTCGCCTTTGGCATCGTCTTCCTGTGGATGGCGTTCCGCGGTGAGAACCCTTGGGCACGCCTGGGCGTTTGCCTCTATCTGTTTGGTATGCTGGCCAGTTACATTGCCTCGACAGTCTATCACATGCTACCGCTTTACGAGCGCAGGCATGGCCAAGGATTGGTGGGACACCGTTCGAAATGGAAGGAGCGTCTGCGCCACTGGGACCATGCCGCTATCTACTGGCACATTGCGGGCTCATACTCTCCTCTGACACTGGTGGCCTTGAGAACTCAGGGCTATTGGGGCTGGTCGCTGTTCTCCTTCGTCTGGTTATGTGCCATTGCGGGTACCATCGTGAGTTTTGCGCGACTGAAAGAACACTCGAATATCGAGACCTTCTGTTTTATCGGCATGGGATTGAGTGTGCTTGTAGCCTTTAAGCCGCTTATCGACTCGGTATCGACAGCCGCCTTCATCTGGATTGTGGCCGAGGGTGTGTGTTACATCACGGGAGCCGTGTTCTATTCCCTGAATAAAAAGAAGTATATGCACTCCGTGTTCCACTTCTTCGTACTGGCGGGAAGCCTGTGTCACATCATTGCTGTGTGGGATGTACTGATGGAGTACCTATAGAAAATTCGCAGCCACAGTACTGCTGGTTATAGAAATCGTATTCTTTTAAGAGTTGGTTACGGCGTTCGTAGAGACCGCCCTTGCGCCAGTTTTGTGCCCAGAACTCTGTGTCGGGCACTGCCGCCTGTGCCTGGAGACCGGCAGCATTGATCTGTTCGATGCTCTTCCAACGGGAAGAGGCCAGTGTGGTAGTAAAGAACCGCAAACCCTCTTTGCGGGCCTCTTGGGCTGCTGCCGTCAGACGCAGTCGGAAACAAAGTGCACAGCGACTGCCCCGTTCCGGCTCGCACTCCAACCCGTGAACACTGTCGAGCCACACCTCGTGGTTGTAGTCGCCGTCAATCCAACGAATGCCCAACGAGTCGGCATGACGCTTGCTCTCGTTTTTGCGGATGTCGTACTCCTCGCGGGGATAGATGTTGGGGTTATAATAGAATATGGTAGGGCGGACGTCGTGTGCCAACATCCACTCTACGATGGCTGATGAACAAGGAGCGCAGCAAGCGTGCAACAGCACCTCGTGCGCTCCTTGTGGTATGATAATAGCGGGTTGCTTCACTTCACGTATTCTGCAAAGTCCGTCAGCTTCATGTCGCCCTTGCGAGCCAGCGTGTCGTGCATGGCGAAGGCGGCGGGCAGGTTGTGACGGGTCTGGCCCATCTTGGCAATCTTCAGGTAATCCCACAGCAGCTGCTTGTAGTCGGGATGTGCACAGTTCTCGATGATGCACTCTGCACGCTGGATGGGGCCCTTGCCACGCAGGTCGGCGATACCCTGCTCCGTCACGATGATGTTGACATCGTGCTCTGAGCTGTCCTGATGGCTGACGAAAGGAACGATAGACGAAATCACGCCACCCTTGGCCACAGAAGGACAAGTGAAGATCGAGAGGTAGGCGTTGCGGATGAAGTCGCCCGAACCACCGATACCGTTCATCATCTTCGTACCGCTGATATGCGTCGAGTTCACGTTGCCATAGAGGTCAGCCTCAATGGCGGTATTGATGGCGATGACACCTAAGCGGCGGATGATCTCAGGCGAGTTCGAAATCTCGCTCTGGCGCAGTGTCAGGTGGTTCTTGAAGTAGTCCATATTGTCGTACACCTGCATCAGACACTCGTTCGATACGGTCAGCGAGCATGCCGAAGCATCCTTCACACGACCATTGAGCATCATAGCTACCACGCTGTCCTGCAACACTTCTGTATAGATGTTGAAGTCGGGCACGTGCTTGTCCTGACCCAGGGCACCAAGGATGGCGTTAGCCGTTGAGCCCACACCACTCTGCAGCGGCAGGAACTCCTTGGGGATACGGCCCTTGTGCATCTCCTCAACGAGGAACTCAGCAGTAAGGAAACCGATCTTATCCGTTACAGGGTCGCTGTCCTTGAAGGCACGGGCCTCGTCGGGGATGTTACACTCTACGACACCTACTACTTTTTCCTTGGGGATGCTCACGTAGGGCTGTCCGATGCGGTCGCCTACATGCTCAATAGGGATAGCCTTGCGATAAGGGGGATCCAACGGCTCATACACGTCGTGGATATACTTCGCATTGGGGTTGTGGAACGAGTTCAGCTCCAGGATGACGTGCTTGGCCAGACGGGCAGCAGTGGGAGAGATACCACCGGCGGCAGTCAGATAGACATGATAGTCGTTGCCCACCTCTTCGATGTCGCACACCTCGAGGATAGCCCAGTCCAACGGACCGTAGAAACCATAGCGCAGCTCCTGTGCCATGTGACTCAGGTGCAGGTCGTTGTAGGGAATCTCACCCATGTTGACGTGCTTACGGAAATCGGGGTTCGTGGTGTAGGGGGCACGATAGAGGATAGCCTGTGCATTAGCCAGATCACCGTCGGTGCTCTGTCCTGTCGATGCACCGGTGAAGATAGCCACCTTGAACTCGCGGCCAGCCTCGTGCTCAGCCACAGCAATCTTTGCTAACTCTTTGGTTGTTGCCTTGGCCACACCGGCAGGTGTGAAGCCACTCATGGCGATGTGCTCACCATTCTTAATCAGTGCCGCAGCCTCTGCGGCAGTCATACGTGTATAAGCCATAATTTATCAAAAATTACAATTTTGGGTGCAAAGGTACGAAAAGTTGAGGGCAATACAAAAAATTTATTCCTTTTTTTGCCGAAACGAAGTAACTTCATTCTTCATTAATCCTTGCCACAGTCCTGAGAATCTCCGGAAACTCCACCCCCAGCATGTCAAGAATCATCGTCACGGGATAGTCTTCCCCGTCCAGCGAGGTATGTAGCATGACGGTGGGGTAGTAGCGGTTCGTCTTTGCGTCATATTGCGTACCCATATAGAGCTGGCCTACTGGCAGTCCTGCCAGCGAGATGTCCAGCGTCAGGTTTTCGTTGAATCGCTCAACCAGTTCGTTGCACTCCTCTTCCGTTGTACCTTCCTCCATGCATTGCGCTATCTGCACGCCATGAACCACCAAATAGTTCACGTTGTTCGACGTCCCCGTGAAAATCAGCATGTTGTCCATCGCCGTCACGGTGAAGTCCGCACGCACGTTGACGTTGTGAGTGATGAGTTTCCAGATGTCGGCATCATCCTCCAACTTGGCGCTCATCGTCAGCACCGGTGCCACTTCGCCGACCTTGTTGTAGGTGAGGTCCAGCGTACGGCTGTGTGCGCTGTTCTTATCGTAGGTCAGGTTAATCTCAAAGTCGCGATAGAAAAGCTGTCCCGTATAGAACATGTCCTTGATCAGGATGGGGAGCCATACCGGACGGTTGTCTTCCGAACCGGACAGTATCTTCAGCACCTGCTCGCCGTCCTTGTAGATAAAGAACTCGCTGGCTTTCTTGACCACAATCTTCGTATTGAAGCCCCGGAACTGCAATGTCACCTCCTTGTCGATGATGCCCTTCACCGTATATTCGCTGCCGTTGCCGGCTGTAAAGGTGACCTCGCCCTTTTTCGTGCTGTTCAGCCCGAACCACGACGAGCTGCTTTCGCCCTCATCGCCCAGGATGATGCTCAGGTCCCAGGCTAGCTGCAAGGCGCTGTTGAAGGCCTGGAAGGAGAATCGCCGTCCCAGCGTCAGCGTGCGCCTCGTCGTCGCCTGTTCGCCCTGTAGCAGCTTCAGCAGCGTCGACAGTTTGCTTTCAAACTCGCTGCGGGGGCTGTCGTCGCCCGCACGGGTCGTTGCCGATACCACGTCAGCCAGGGGTTCCAACTCCTGAAAGTTCAGATCCGCCATCTGTTCGTTGAACGTGGTGGCTGCCTCCATCAGTGGACTGTCCGGTATCACCTGTATTTCCTGCTGTTCTGCGTCGTCGTCCTTGCTGCAGCCGGACCAAACAAATAAGCCTGCCACCAGCAACAATATCGGGAATAAGGATTTTATAGTTTTCGTCATAATGCCATAATTTTCTTGCAAAGTTACGAAAAAAGCTTCATGTTTAATCCACATTTCACATTTTTTTTGTATCTTTGCGGCCAAATTTACATAAAATTATGGAATCAAAGCTGGTTATTTACAATACGCTGACGCGCCAGAAGGAGCGTTTCGAGCCGTTGCATGCCCCCAATGTGGGCATGTATGTCTGTGGTCCTACCGTCTATGGCGACCCCCATCTGGGTCACGCCCGTCCCGCCATCACCTTTGACCTGGTGTTCCGCTATCTGAAGCATCTGGGCTATAAGGTTCGTTATGTGCGTAACATCACCGACGTAGGCCACTTGGAGCACGATGCCGACGAGGGCGAGGACAAGATTGCCAAGAAGGCCCGTCTGGAGCAGCTCGAACCCATGGAGATTGCCCAGTACTACACCAACCGCTACCACCAGTTCATGGATGCGCTGAACGTGCTGCGCCCCTCTATTGAGCCGCAAGCTACGGGGCATATCATCGAACAGCAACAGCTCGTTCAGCAGATTCTCGACAATGGCTTTGCCTACGAGTCGAACGGTTCCATCTATTTTGATATCGAAGCGTATAATAAACAATATAAGTATGGTATTCTCTCCGGACGTTCGCTGGAGAATATCAAAGATGCCTCACGCGACAACCTCGATGGTGTCGGTGAGAAGCACAACCAGGCCGACTTTGCCCTGTGGAAGAAAGCCCAGCCCGAGCATATCATGCGCTGGCCCTCACCCTGGAGCGACGGTTTCCCCGGCTGGCACTGCGAGTGCACCGCCATGGGTCGTAAGTATCTCGGCGAGGAGTTCGACATTCACGGTGGCGGCATGGACCTCGTCTTCCCCCACCATGAGTGCGAGATAGCCCAGGCTCAGGCCTCGATGGGTCACCCCGCCGTCAAGTACTGGATGCACAACAACATGCTCACCATCAACGGCCAGAAGATGGGTAAGTCCTACAACAACTTCATCACGCTTGAGCAGTTCTTCACGGGCAATCATCCCTTGCTCGAGAAGGCCTATTCGCCCATGACCATCCGCTTCTTCGTGCTCTCAGCCCACTATCGCGGCACTGTCGACTTCTCCAACGAGGCCCTGCAGGCTGCCGAGAAGGGTTACGAGAAACTGATGAACGCCATCAGCGATCTGGAGCGCGTTCAGGTTAGCGACAAGTGTGATGCCGAGACCGAGCGCGTGGTGAAGACCCTGCGCGAGAAGTGCTACGACGCCATGAACGACGACCTCGCCACACCGCTGGTATTGAGCAACCTCTTCGAGGCTTGCACCGTCGTCAACAAGCTCGTCGACCACAAGGCCACCATCTGTGCCGACTGCCTGAAAGAGCTGAAGGAGGTGATGCACCTCTTTGCCTTCGACATCCTTGGTCTCTCATCGGTTCAGGGTTCAGGGTTAACGGTTAATGGTTCTGAAGCCCGCGAAGAGGCTTTCGGTAAGGTTGTCGATATGGTGCTCGAGTTGCGTGCCAAGGCCAAGGCTGACAAGGATTGGGCTACCAGCGATAAGATCCGCGACGAACTCGCTGCTGCCGGCTTCGAGGTCAAGGACACCAAGGACGGTGTCACCTGGAAACTGAACAAATAAAAAACACTTACTCACCTCCGAGGTGAGTAAGTGAATATTTTTCTGTGACAGTTCGTTTTTGAAAGGGGGACTACTGTCTGTTGGGACGGGGACCGCGTTGTCCGCGGGGACCGCCAAAGCCGCCACGACGTTGGCGCTGTTGCTGCTGCCATTTCTGGTACTGCTCCTCGGTGAGGATTTCCTTCAGCTTCTGCTCATATTCGCGGCGCTTTTCCATGTGCTGCTGCATCTGGGCACGCTGTTCGTCGGTAAGTTCCGGACGCTGGGGACGCTGCTGCTGGTTGTCATCCTTCTTGGTGGCACCTGTCTCGCCATCGGGACGCTGACCACGAGGTCCTCTGCCCATACGCGGACCACCTGTCAACACACTTTCGTACTCTTTGTTCAGTTCGAGCACCTTTGCCTTCTGCTGGTCGTCGAGGTTCAGTTCCTCAGCCATGCGGTTGGTCATCTCCTCGGGTGTGGGCTTCTTGTATTCCCTACGCTCGCGATTGTCATTGTCCTGTGCTACGGCTGCCGTCATTGTCAGCAGCGCTACCATTGTCATTAAAAACTTTTTCATACTTGGTTCAGTTTTTGAATTGTTATACTTAAAAATGAATGTTTTCGTTATCTATGACGACAAAGAAAAAGAAAAGTTTAATCGATTTCTTCTTATTTCGTGTAGTTTTTCGTAACTTTGCTGCGTCTAATGGGCAAAAGATTCAAAAAACAGATGAAACAATGACAGCATTAGAACAACAGTTTTCAAAAACCGTAGCAGAACACAAAAGCACCATCTACACCGTGTGCTACATGTTCTCGCAAGATGCCGACGAGGTGAACGACCTGTTCCAGGAGGTACTAGTCAATCTATGGAAAGGCTTCGACAGCTTCGAGCATCGCTCCGACATCCGGACGTGGATCTATCGCGTCGCACTTAACACCTGTATATCGATCGACAGGCGTAAGAAGCGTCGCTCCTCCGAAGTCCGGCTCACCATGGACATCAACCTCTTTGAAGACCGCGATGAGGACACCAAGCAAGTGGATATGCTCCACAAGCGCATCTCCAAGTTGCAACCCTTCGACCGTGCGATTGTCCTGCTCTGGCTCGAAAACCTGTCGTACGACGAGATTGGTCAGATTGTCGGTATCAGCGCTAAGAATGTCAGCGTCCGTCTGTTCAGAATCCGCGAACAATTAAAAAACATGTCTAACGATTAAAACTTTTACCCATTATGAACGTTTCGAATAAGCGAGAGCAAAATGAGTTTACTCATTCTGCCGAGAGTGAGAAAGGTGCAACGAAGTTGAACAACGAGAATTTTGAATTAGAGAACATGCGCCAGCAGATGAACACGCTGAAAAAGAAACTGGAGCAGCAGGAAATTGTGAACGACGGTCTGATGCGCCGCTCAATGAAGAATACCGCAGGCAACATCAGTCGCAGATATTATCTCATCATGG